>VOFD01002936.1_pt1 | contig 24062 bp, 38 predicted proteins | sample 5384101 | NCBI WGS metagenome assembly VOFD01 (sample SAMN12384723, study PRJNA508395) | human gut metagenome | isolation source: healthy gut C | host: Homo sapiens
GTGTTATACAGATAATGCATTTTTTCACTATTCAGGATATCTTCAACATAGGACAGATTGCCTTCATTATCATACGTATACCGATAGTTCGGATATTCCACGCCACTGCGCCATAATTCATTCTTTTGTATAATCCGGTCATACTCGTCATAAACGGCGCTGACACCCTGACCGTTTTCGAAAAACAACTTTTTTCAGCCAGAGAACTGTTCGGTTTATATGTGGTTGTTGATATCACCTGATTACCGACTTTGGTCTGGACCACATTGCCAAAACCATCATAGTCGAAGGTATAGTTCATTCCGTGATGTCCGATGGTTTTCAATCGGTCGTTTTCATAGGTATAACTTTTGGTAACAGGTGTTTCTGCACCATTGACCTCATTACGTCCCGTAACCCCAATCACACGACGCATTTCATCATAAGCATAACTCACCGTTTTTCCATCCGCATCTGTGACAGACTTAAGCTCACCCGTGTTCTGGTCATAATTAAAAAGTCAGGGTATGTCCAAAATAGTTTTTCACCTGTGCCTGATAGTTTCCGTCACTGGTGTAAACATAATCATTTTTAATGAATACATTTTCATTGGCCGGGTCAACGATTTTGTAAGATGTCAGGTTGCCATAACTATCATAAGCAAACTGATATTTTCTGTTTGCCGCTGTCGTTGCTCCTGTGATATTATGTTTGTCATCATAGGTGTAATCAAAGTTTGCCCCGGAAGGTGTGACGATTTTCTTAATGTTATTATTGATATCGTAAGCAAAGGTTGTTTTCCGATTTCCGGCGTCGGTACAGGAAATGATTTTACCATCGCTGTCATAAGTATAGCTCGGCCAGAATTCTTCTTTATACACGGACAAACCGTCAAAATATACGGCATTGGCATTGTAATTAAATACATAGCTGGCAATAACAGAGTTGTAATCCTTTTCCGGAATAATGACGCTGTTTAAATACTGCCACTGATTGGAATCACTCTGAAATTACGGACATAAGACTGTTTGGTGCCATCCGTATAATTAAAGGCCAGCTCCACACCGAAGGCCCGGTTATCTTTTGAGAGGCATCGGGTTACCGCAGCCCCAGGCATTCACAACAAAAACGTCTTTGGCTTTACCGGAAACAGAAAGGGTCTGGCTCAGCCGTTTTTCTTTCTGCGGATCACCGACCATGCGCATAGCTTTTTGTATTTAACGGGCCCTCCAGAACAGAAATATCTTCCGTATCCACCGGGCCGCTGCCGTTGCCGCTGGATGTTGTTTCTGTTATATATTCTGCAGCCACATAGCCGGTATATTCGACACCTTCATAACGATAGGTAATCTGGAACCACTGCATACCGCTGCCGGAAGCCTCACTGAGAATCGTCACTCCGGTTCCATAAAGCACCTGTGCCACCGCCTCATAGCCGGTTCGGGCCGGAGCGGACATTTAATACATCCGCATTGACCGTACCGGTACGCACCGTGGATGAAATTAATGTCACATACTCTGCAGCCACATAGCCGGTATAGGTCGCACCGTTTAATGCAAACCGGATATGATACCAGGTCATGCCGCTGCCAGTTGTTGAATCCAGGACTGTTACCATCTGACCGTAGGAAATCTGTGTCACCGCTTCATAGCCGGTTCCCGGGCCGGAACGCACATTTAATACATCCGCATTGACCGTACCACTCACGATATTTACATCCGAACCCCGCCGGAACCGGAAGACAGTGTCTGAATATCTACCAGATTATCCCGGTCTTCCATGGTGGATGAACGGGTAAATTTATTTAACTGATAGGTAAAATCGTTATTTTCAATCAGATTTCGGCGGTTTCCTACCTGTCCTTCTTCTAACTGAAGGGCATCCGCATACAGGGTTCCTTTATCATTTTTCCAGAATACGGAAACTGTCACTGAATCAGATGAGGCATCCGCCGGAAGACTGAACTGAAGATCCAGATATGTCCATTCGCCATAAGTGATTTTTTTACTTTACGGGATTCCAGGTACTGATTCTGTCCGGCATTATTTGTATATATCACCCTCAGATAAGCCCCGGCATCCGGACCAGATGCAATTTCATTGGCAGTTTTTAAATAAGCAGAAAATGTATAGTCCCGTCCTTTTTTAAATTCACCGTCTGGTCATAATGTACCAGCGCTGAAATGCTGGTTGAATCCAGTTTCAAGGAACGATTTCCTGTTTTTGCGTAATTTCCGTCGGTATTTATGGATGCCGTGGCCCCCGCTGTGGCGCTTCCTGCCCAGGCACTGTTATCAAAAACGTTCGGATTTTTAAGATACTGAGGCGCCGTATACTGCAGCTTGAAACCTTGGATAACTGGTTCACCGCACCCTTTGTTTCCATGTACTCCTGAGTCTGAGCATAACCTTCCTGATTTTTAATACTTACGGTATTTCCATGATGATTAAACAGATAGGTCTCTGAACGTCCTTTTTTCATCCGTGAAGGTATTCATATTAAATCCGTACGTAATCGTCATTTTACGTTTTTCTGCAGAATTAATAAACTCCTTCACTTCCCGGACTCTTGGCGGATTGGAAGTATAGCTGTAAGTCATCTGATAGTTATCATAATTTTTACAGAAGTCAGTAAGCCATTGGTTGTTGTCAGGAAAATTTCCTTACCGTCAAAATCCTGAATACCGTTCAGGCATCCATCCATATAAACAAAGGACTTAAAGCGTCCTGCCGGATTTGTCACTGAACTTAAGTGTCCATTCATATACGCCATGGTCAGTTTTCGGCCAACACCATCTGTCACGCTCTGAATGTGGTTATCCCCATAGGAAATCGTTAAAACGTTGTTGTTGGAATCCTTACACTGACAGAGATATCCGGAAGAATTAAAAATCAACCGGCCATTATTCTTGTCTTTGACCGTATATTTTTCAGAAGCAGAACTTCCCATCGTTAATTCATAGTCGGAATTATCCTCATCCAGCCATTTGGATTTGTCTTTATCCCATTTAAAGTAATGTTTGGAACCTGTGCCGTCGGTCCATTCATAATACTGTGTATCCTCAATCGTCCGGGACAGGAGCATCTGATGGTAATTTAACCGGAATCCCTTACCATAGCCAAGGTCCACATCCCTGTCATTGGAGTTATAGACAAGATATAACTCATACGGCATCCGGTTCCCGGAGATGGCATCCACCATATGCTTAAAGATAAGATTTCCGTTATAGTCGTTAATAGAAACCGTTCCGGCACGCCGGATATCCTGGGAGTGATAAGTCCAGTACTGCTGCAGACCTGTATAATTTACATATTTGATAAAAACCTTTGGCCGCAGTTCCGCTAAATCATCTCCGGAGTCTGAGGACAGATATTCATTGTAATTGCCGGATTCAACACGGTCTTTTAACATCACGCCATAGGCTTTGCCATTCGTATACCAGTCTTTAACCATTTCCGTAATATCAAACTGTATACTCTTGCCAATCTCATCCGAAAAAATATTACATTCCGCAATCCGGCTTTCGTATTTTGGCATGGTATTCCATGTGACTGTCGTAGAATCCCAGTTATCCAGAATCCGGTGCAGATTCACCTGCTTTGACACCCTGTAATCACTCAGGCATGTCACATTGAAAATCGCTGCAACCACCATATCGGCAGGCTTTAATGTCGGGAGTTCAAAATTAATCAGACTTCGTCCCACACCCACACTGGTGGACTGCCCTGTGACTAATTTTAAATCATTGACAAAATTATCATTTGGATATCGGGAACATATTCTTGTATCATAAATTTTCCGGTAATCTGTCGGACTGGTAATAATCGGATCAATAACTACCGGCCACTTTCTCTCGGATGCCCGCAGCCATTCGTAATCTGGAATAAGAATATAAATGAACCGCCCTTCCTTTTTTCTGTTTTCAGACACTGGACTTTGATATCATAAGATCGGCTGTCCGCTCCATCCACCATATATGGCGCAGCCATGGAAAAATGCACATTTTCCGGAAGCATCTTTAAACAGAACCTTCTGCCCCTCCATTTCTGTCATCAGGCCCTCCGCCTGGATTTCAAACATAATGCTTCCTTCCTCCGGCATCTCCCGGAGAATGATATTTTCCTTGAGTTCATCGGATGTCAGAACATATTCCACATCCGCATAAGGCAGGGCGCCCGGATAAATGGCCCTGGATGTCAGTCCTGTCACCACAGTCCCGTCATCAGATTCTTTGGTATTTTTAACCTGAATTTCTGCCGCCAGAGCATTGTGCAATTTCCACTGAAGATTCCAATCCCCACGCTGAAGGGAAACCATCGGTTCTCCCTGTGCCAGCTTTGCAAAATGCACTTTCAGAGCATTTTTCCGGTTTGTATACCGTCCGTCTTTTTCCAGATAAAGATGATTATCAATCGTTCTCCACTGGTCCTCTTCCATGAAATGTACCGGCTTTCCATACACTGCCGCCGTTACTGAATGGTCTGCATTTTCAAAACACTTCACGCAGGCCTCACGTAAATCTTTTTTTTCTCTTTCATCCTATTGCTTCCTTTCTGAAATTTCTGTTTGTTCTCTGTCAAAACACTTAAACAATCAATGGCATCCACTCCTTATCAAAGTCTTTGCCTGTTAATAAGTGTTAAAATCCAAAAAGTGCAACCGGATATAAAATTTTTTCTGCCGGATAACAAACTTCCCCGGAGGTATCCATCCTCCGGGGTTCATGACTGCATCCACTATTTACTTTTAATTCATATTAAACCTGTGCTTCATCCGTTTCCAGCATCATTGCAACCGTTTCCGTTTCCGCCGCCTGTTTCTCCATCTCTTTATTATAATTCATTTTTACAAAAAAGCTGCCACAGCAAGAACCGCTACGATGATTCCCGCCATAAGCATATATTTTCCATCAAAACGGCCAACCGTGTTAATAACATCGTCCTTATACCCATATTCCTTATTTTTTGACGCTTCTGCCCCCACGGGTGTTCCGCAGGCACTGCAGAACTTATCTTCCGGATCCATTTCTTTTCCACATTTTCTGCAAACCATCTTTTTATCTTCAGCCTCCCCGACAATTTTCTTTTTATTATAATACTATCTCTGCATATTCTGCAATCCCTGTAATAGAACCATATCTTCCGGCATCACCCGCATATTTGAAGTCACCGTTTCGCCATCCGTCTTTGTGACCGTAATTTCTATAACGGTCCCCTCTTCGATCATATTCTGAGAAACCGCATTAAAAAACGAAGCGAACTTCGGATGCCGCTGCACAAATTCATTCTTTTTTCCTTCATAAATTTCATCATCATTCCCATATTCATAATAACCGGGTCTCCTTTATAAAAATTATATTTTTGTTCAATTCTCTTCCGCCGCAGTGCGATCCTCGCGGAGCGTTTTTTCTTGTATAGCAAGAAAAAAGCACCGCCCCCGGTGCTCCTACGTCATCGAAAACAGTGCTTTGTACTGCGCCTCCAGGGGCTCGAACCCTAGACACCCTGATTAAGAGTCAGGTGCTCTACCAACTGAGCTAGAAGCGCATATCTATATGCTTTAACAGCAAAATCTATTATAGATTACTTTGAAAAAAAAAGCAAGCATTTTTTATATTTTTACAGGTTTTTTTGAAATATTTAAGAATTTCCTGTATCCTCCTCCGGTTTTTGTAATATAATAAAGACAGTTTATACCATATTGCAGAAAGGCGGGTTTAGTTACAGTTCTAAGCAACTTAAATTATGAATAAAGATACGATATCTCAGATTTTGAATTTTTCGATCGGCCATTTTCCGTAGAAAATTATTCTATGTTTTACTTTTGATTCTTCTATGCTTTATCATCAGTAAGATTATCTTAAAAAATACTAAAACGTATTATCAACCGTTTTCCTTTGGACCCTTCGATTCAGATTTTTATCATGACGGGTCTGAAAGTTCTGCTGGTTTTCATTTCCACGATTATCATTACGGAGTACCTGGGTGTTCCGACCACATCCCTTGTGGCCCTCCTGAGTGTTGTCAGTTTGGCCGTTTCTCTTTCCATTCAGGGACTGCTCTCCAACGTTGCCGGGGCCTCACGATTTTGTTTACCCGGCCTTTTTGTCGTGGGTGATTACATTGAACTGGACAGTTTATCGGGCCGGGTCGTACAGACCGGTTTGATTTACACCCAGCTTCTGACTCCGGAAAACAAAACGGTTTTTCTTCCAAACAGCCAGGTATGTGACGGACGCATTATCAATTATACGAATGAGACCATCCGCCGGATTGAGATTTTCGTCGGCGCCTCTTATAATGCCTCCGCAGACGATGTAAAAAAGCGCTGTACGAAGCCATAAACACTTTTCCACAATTGCAGAAGGATCCACCGCCCGCTGTCCACATCCGGGATTATCTGGACAGCTCCATTCAGTATGTTATCCACGCCTGGGTGCCTACCGAACTCTACTGGGATGCTTACTACACCCTGATGGAAGAGATCAAACGTTCCTTTGACCGCCACCATATTGACATGGATTACCCGCATATGAACATTCACATGATAGGAGACAATAAAAATGAATAGACAGAAAAAACATCAAAAAAGCATTTTCAGGCCAGCAGGAAATATTTTTCCATCTGCGTCTACACCGTAGCCACCTTTGCCATCTGCCTGTTTATTTACCGCCTAACCGGAAACTGGAAACATACCCGGCATCAGATTGGAAACCTTCTCTCTGTATTTTCACCATTCCTTATCGCATTTTTAATTGCCTATTTTATTAACCCGATGGTGAAACACATTGATAACTTCCTCTTTCGGAAGACGCTGAAAGACCGTTTCCGCCGCGGGCATCTCCTTCTCTCCATGATTCTCGCATATATCATTATGATCGGCGGCATTATTCTTATATTTATATTTATTGTACCGCAGATTATCAGCAGTATCAGCCAGTTGGTCCGCATTTCTCCGGTCCTTTACCAGAATGCGCTGTCCACACTGGAAACTCTGGACGACCGTTTTCCGAGCCTGGATTTATCCTTTATCTCCCAGGCTGCACAGGACTTTTTCCCGGATGTTTTTGATTTCTTCCGGACATTTATGTCGGACACGGTTCTTCCGTTCCTCTATAATGCAGGTCTTTCGATTATAAGCTGGTTTATTAATATCCTGCTTGCCTTCGTTATTTCCTGTTATCTGCTGTTCAGTAAAAATAAACTGATAAAATCTTTAAAGAGAGTGGCTTACGCCATTTTCCCTGAAGATATGGCCCTCCGGCTTTTTGATACCCTGAAAGACTGTAATCAGATCTTCAGTCAGTATATTATCGGCAAGACTCTGGATTCCGCGATCATCGGCGTGATCTGTCTGGTCTCCATGACGATTTTGAAACTGCCTTATGCTCTCATCATCAGCCTCATTGTCGGTATTACCAATATGATCCCTTATTTCGGGCCTTTTATCGGCGCCATTCCGGGGTCCTGATTTTATTGATTCTCAATCCGAAATCTTCTCTTGTTTTTGCGATTTTGATTTTTGCCATCCAGCAGTTGGACGGCTCCGTGATCGGCCCGAAAATTCTCGGAAAATCCACCGGCCTCCAGCCGATTTCCATTATTTTTGCCATCACCGTCGGCGGCGCCGTTGCCGGAGTTCTCGGTATGTTCCTCGGCGTACCGATCGTTGCCGTGCTCACGTATCTGTTTGGTAAATTGATCGACTATCTTCTGGTACAAAAGCGCCTCGATCCGGACCTGCGGAATACAAAAGAAGCCCGGTCCGAAGGCGTTGCCGTTGATGAAGATTTCAAAGAAGAATTCGAATCCCTCACTTTTGAGGAAGATACAGCGGCTGAGGAAGAAAAAACAGCCCTGACAGATCTATACACTATACCACGCGAAAGGAATGACATCTATGCGTCTACGAAACGTTAAAGGCTCCAAAGAAACGATTGCAGCCAGCCCCTCGTGATCCAGAATATTACCGAAAAAAAGGACACTGGAACGAAATTTTTGAAAAAAGAACAGCCCTCTATATAGAAATCGGTATGGGCAAGGGACAGTTTATTCTTGAAATGGCCCGCCGGAATCCGGATAAGGACTTTATCGGCATTGAGAAATACTCCAGCGTTCTTGTCCGTGCCCTGGAAAAATGCGAAGAATTTTCCGGAAATAACCTGCGCTTCATCCGCATGGACGCAGAAACGATCACGGATGTTTTCGACACCCACGAGATTTCCGGTATTTACCTGAACTTCTCCGACCCTGGCCAAAAGACCGGCATGCCAAACGCCGGCTGACCTACAGGGACTACTGGAACCGCTATAATGAAATCCTGAAACCGGAAGGAAAGGTCATCTTTAAAACAGATAACCGGCCCCTCTTCGACTTTTCACTGGAAGAAGCGGCGGCAGCGGAATGGACGCTGGAAAGCGTGTCCTATGACCTGCATCACAGCCCTGAAGCCGAAGGCAATGTCATGACCGAATATGAAGCGAAGTTTTTTTTTCATCCCTGGGGCATCCGATCCACCGTCTGGTCGCCAGCCGGTGACCCCACCGCCCGATGCCGCATATACTGATTAATAATACACTGAGGTGACTGTCTTGAAGAACAACCGGCACTTACACAAAAAGTCTCCTGCTTATGTTACGATCATAAATGTGTGGACCGCCGTCTGATCCAATGCCATAAATCCTGGAAAGAGGTCTGCCATTTTATTTTGAATATCGGCAAAAAAAATGTCCGTGATTCCCTTCGGAATCACGGAACAATTAATTTTACAGCTTTGGGAACAATGGAAAGCTCCACAGGGAGTTTTCCATACTCCCGGCCATCAAAATCTACGATAACATCTGTTTCTTCTCCGGACTCGATCCGTATGTGGTTCGTCCGGAAATGGCGTACCTTCGGATGCTTCGGCATCTTCTTTCGAAGGGCCTGCACCCCCAGGATCGGCATCTGACCCAGATCCATTTTTTTCACGATCAGCACATCAAACAGCCCGTCATCCGGGTCCATCTCCGATAATCCCCGATAAAGTCCAAAACTGCCGCAGGCATTGATTACTGTAAATGAAATCACTTCCCGGTCGCCCTTAAACTGATCGGAATCAAAATGAACCTTCAATGTCTTAACGCCCTTTCTGGATACATCCAGAGCGCCTTCCATATAATAGGCCATTTTACCGAGAACGGCTTTGGATTCCTGAGATACTTTATCCCCGACATTGGCTCCGACGCCGCCGCTGACCCGGTTCACAAAATAGCGGTCATTAATCTTTCCGACGTCAATATCCCGTATTTTAAACTCCATAATCATTTTGCAGAAAGCTTCCGGCGTCTGGGGCGGTTTTGCATAGCGGGCAAAATCATTGGCCGTCCCAACGGAAATGACCGCGAGGGGCGTCTGACTTCCGCCCGCCATCAGGCCGTTAACCACATCATTGATGGTTCCGTCGCCGCCCACAGCCACAAGAAAATCATATTCGCCCTTTCCGATATCCCGCGCTTCCCGAAGGGCGTCCCCCCATGCTGGGTATAGACCCATGAATCTGTTCAACCACCTGGTTCAGCACCAGACAGCCCACAACACTCTCAATACTCTTTAAAAATTTTGTTTTCCGGATGAAGGATTGATGATAAATTTAGCCTTCATGCACACCTCCCTGTGCCGTTTTTCCTGACGCTTCTGGCGTACCTCTTCCTTCATGGCTTCGATATGCTCCGCATCTTCACCGTCAATAAGCCGCAGGGTCTTGACGACAAAAATCTTTTTCCGCATCGGTCTTTTTTTTTTTCAACCGGATTTTCCCCGGATATATCCGTGTTCCGGACATTCCGCCAGACAATAATAGGTCCGGTTTTTCCTGAAAACCAGCGAATCCGTTTCAGCGCCGTTTTTTCCGCACTTATAACACCGCGTCGTCCGCACCTCCCGGTCGGCCATGGCGGCTTCTTTTGTTTCAAATTCTTGGATACATATTTCGCATACGTATCATAAACCAGCTTAATTTCCTCTTTACGGTTCTTCGGATTCTGATAATAATCCATCGTATACCAGCGCTTTGCTTCTTCTTTATCCATCCCCGCAAAGATCGCCGCTGTATATTCCGCATCGCAAATAGCCCTGTGGAAATCCTTCTTTTTTCTCCATCCGGAGATAGTCGATCGCATGTTCCAGAGACATCACACTGTTTTTCCTCATCGTAAAAGATCCGGAACAGTTTCTGTACGTTATAATATTTAATCGGCCCCGGAAGCAGGTTTTCCAGATGATAAAACTTCATATTTCTCTGCAATTCCAGTAAATCCAGGTTCCCCCAGGTACAAAACATATAGTCTTTGCCGCACCACAGCATAAAATCCTCAAGAACCTTCGGAAACCGGGCTCCATGGTTCAGGGTCCTTTTCCGTAATCCCTGTCAGGCTTTTTGTCACATGATGCATCTTTCGATAAACCTTCGGTTTAATCACTTCACTGAACCGGTCAATCTCCCGCCCGTCCTCATCCAGCTTCACCGCCGATTCGATAATTTCAAAAGGCAGGCGCTTATTTGAGGCGCTTTTTCCCATAAGGTGATTGATTCCATTCAAAATCCACCACAATATATTCCATAATAATCTGTCTCACTCTCTAAGTAACATTCTTTATCATTATATCATATGTTATCTGTATCCGCGAGGATTTATCTTTAGATAAAAAAAAGGAAAACAGCCGCTAAACTGTTTCCCAATCTTTCAGAACCCTTACTGTCCTTTAATCTGGTTCGCGCTGACAACCACCGAATGTGGAATCGGCTTCCAGTTAATCTTCTTAAATACTGCCACAATGGAAATCGGCAGATACGTAAACATGAATAATGGAAATGTAAATAAATACATAATCTTTTTCTGCGGGCTGCAGTAAATCCGCTTCCATTCCGAAAGGGTCGTCAGCAGTCCCATCACGAAAAACGAAAATATGAAGCAACAACCGAGTAAGCAGCCAGAGACATTAAGACATCCATCACCACTTTACCGCTGCCGTCTCCGACGATCAATGCGCTGACACAGGCCATAAGGATCGCCGCTGTAACCAGCAGTCCCGGAAGCAATGTCATAAACATGTCGTAGCAGGAGAACTTGAATTCCGTAAAGACTTTCTTCATCAGTTCTTTTTCCATAGCGGAAGAATACCTGATAAAATCCCTTTGACCAGCGCAGGCGCTGATTCCATGAATCGATAAACCGTACCGGCTGTTCATCGTAGAACATGGCGTCGGCACAATATCCGATCTTATCACCACGGATGATATTTTCTGTTGAAAACTGGATATCCTCTGTCAGGAGGAAGCAGTTCCAGCCGTTATTCCGGTTGATAATATCTTTATGAACCAGAAAACCCGTACCGGAAACAAGACAGCTTGATCCGAGGATCATCCGGGCATTGTTTAAATACCGGGCTTCCCGTAAAAACCAGAGGCCATAACCGGAGGTAATCCAGTTATCGCTGTAGTTTTTAGAATTCCGGTAGCTTGTCACAAGCGCATAGCCGTTATCAAAAACCGTATTCATCTGTGTAATATAATCTTTCTCAAGAACATTATCCGCATCAAAAATGAAGAAGCCTTCATAGTATTCCGGACCGTACTGCTGCTTGATCCGTCCGAGCAGATAGTTTAAAGCATATCCTTTGCCCTTTTTCTTCCTGATTAAAACGTTCAAAGACAATCGCCCCGCCGCTCTTGCAGCGTCTGCGGTATCGTCCGTACAATTGTCTGCAACAACAAACACATCCACCAGCTCGGAAGGATAATTTTGATTCCTTATACTCGATCAGATGTGCGATCACCGCACTTTCGTTTCGTGCGGATATAAGTACGCCATATCGATGCTGTTTTTTTTCGCCGTAAACCGTTTTGGCTTGCAAAACAGTCCGACCAGCATATAAATGGTCTGATATAAATACAATAAAACAAATATGCGAAGTATGCATACAATAATAGTATCCAGTGTACCACCCATAAAAATCACCTTTTACATCCCTTTAATCTTAATTAATACATTCTTAATATAAATACTCCTTGGATAGTATATCACTTTCCTATTATTTGTCTATGGACTAATTTATAAAAAATTCTTAAATTTTTCCAACTTTTTTTTCGTCACAGACAACAATTCCCGGCTCAATTATGCTAATATAATTACATATATCCAAAATACACGACTTTATTCAGGAGGATAACATGGCAGTATTAAAACCTTTTGCAGCCGTCCGCCCGGTGCCGTCTCTGGTGCGTCAGGTCGCCGCGCTGCCCTATGATGTAATGAACAGTGACGAAGCCCGTGAAATGGTTCGTGACAACCCCTATTCTTTTTCTGCACGTCGATAAGGCTGAAATCGACCTGGACCCGTCTGTCGATCCCTACGATGACCAGGTTTATGCCAAAGCTGCGGATACATTAAAGCGGATGCGTGCGGACGGTATTTATATCCAGGATGAAAAACCATGCCTGTACATCTACCGGGAAACGATGCTCGGCCGTGTTCAGACCGGAATTGTCGGCTGTACATCCATTGACGATTACGCCGAAAATATCATTAAAAAAACATGAAATGACCCGCGCCGAAAAAGAAGCGGACCGGATCCGCCATGTCGATACCTGTGATGCCAATACCGGCCCTATTTTTCTGACCTATCCTGCCAGCCGCAGGATTACAGACCGGATGAACGCCTGGGCCGACAGCCACACCCCGGTTTACGACTTCACCTCCGGGGATGATGTCAGCCATACCCTCTGGGTCATTGACGATGATAAAACGATCCTCGAATTTCAGAAGGACTTTGAAGCGACCCCTTATTTATATATTGCCGACGGACACCATCGCGCCGCATCGGCCTTTCATGTCGGTATGAAACGGCGTGAGGAACATCCGGACTATACCGGAAATGAAGCGTTTAATTTCTTTCTCTCCGTACTTTTTCCGGATGAACAGCTTCATATCTGGCCTTATAACCGTTATGTCCACGATCTGAACGGCCTCACCGATGCCGCTTTTTTATCCGCTCTCGAAACATGTTTCGAAGTCATCCCGGTATCCGAACCTTTTGAACCGGAAACCAGACATCAGACCGGCATGTATCTGAATGGACAGTGGTACTGCTTATCCATGAAACCGGGCACATACGATGAAAACGATCCGGTGGAACGGCTGGACGTATCCATTCTTCAGAAAAATCTCCTCGAACCGGTGCTTGGCATCGAAGATCCACGGACGAGTCCGCGCATTGACTTTATCGGCGGCATCCGCGGCCTTTCAGAGCTGGAACGCCTTGTCGACGAAAACCGCGGCGTGGCTTTTGCCATGTATCCGACCACATTGGATGATCTGATGCATATCGCCGATTCCGGCAAGGTCATGCCGCCAAAATCCACCTGGTTTGAGCCGAAGCTCCGAAGCGGTATTTTCATCCATGAGCTTTCTTAACGGACCGCTTTATTTACATTCAACGTCAAAGGACGGAGTGTTCTCTGCGATGCCTGCAGTCACTCCGTCCTTTCTTATACCGTTTTCATCATCCGGTACCCGACTCCGATATGGGTCTGGATATACTGGGGTGAATTCGGATTTTTTTCAATTTTCTTTCGCAGCGTAGCCATAAAGACCCGGAGCGAAGCGATATCATTTTCCCAGCTGCTGCCCCAGATCTGCTGCGTAATATAGGTATGGGTCAGCACTTTTCCGACATTTCTTGCCAGCAGACACAGCAGCTTATATTCGATCGGCGTCAGATGCAGCTCCTCCCCGTCCAGATAGGCGCATCCGGCGGCATAGTCCACCCGGAGATTTCCATTCTGAAACACCGGAGATTCCGTCGCCGGATCGTTCTGCATCACAGAAAGACGCCGCTGTGTCACACGAAGTCTGGCCAGAAGCTCTTCCACAGAAAAGGGTTTCGTCAGATAATCATCTGCCCCCGCATCCAAAGCATCGATTTTATCCCGGTCTTCGCTCCGCGCGCTGATAACGATAATCGGAACATTGGACCACGTACGGATCTTTTTAATCACTTCCACACCGTCCATATCCGGCAGCCCCAGGTCCAGAAGAATAATATCCGGATTGTGGGACGACGCCTCCATAATCGCAGATTCCCCATTGGCCGCCGTCAGATAACGGTAATCATGGGCTTTCAGTGTGGTCGTCATCAGATTCCGCACCGGTGCGTCATCCTCGACAATTAAAATCAATAATTTATTCATGCAGAAAAACCTCCCCTGCCGGTAATGTAAATGTAAATATGGTTCCATGAGGTTTATGATCCGATACGGAAATTTCACCGCCATGGGCATTGACAATGGATTTACAGAGGGAAAGTCCCAGGCCGAGACTCCGCCGGCTGTCAGCGATTTTATTCGCCCCTGCTGTAAAACATGTCAAAGACATGGGCCTTTACCTCATCGGAAATCCCCGGTCCGTTGTCCGCAATACTTACAACGACCTGATTCTGTCTCTTCTCCGTAAAAATTTTTATTTCCGATCCCTTCGGCGTGTACTTAATGGCATTGTCCACGATATTGATAACGACCTGTACGATCAGCCGGGCATCCACCTTTGCAAGAATGAATTCCTCACTGCTGTCCACCGAAATTTCATGTTCGACACTTTTCCGGTTGACATGATGCAGCGCTTCCGTAATCACTTCATCCATCAGCTCCGCCGATATATTCAGATTCATCCGCCCTTCCTCGATCCGTGTCACCGCCAGAAGATTTTCAACCAGATTGATGAGCCACATGGAATCATCATAAATATCTGTATACATCTGCTGCTTTGTCAGCCCGTCGAAATTTTCTCCGTTAGACAGCAGATTGCTCGCATTTCCTGAGATGGACGTCAGCGGTGTCCGCAGATCGTGGAAATCGCCCGAAGCAGATTGGCCCGAAGCTGTTCATTTTTCGCCATAATCGCCGCCGCCTCTTTTTCCCGGGCATTCTGGGCATTTTCCAGGGCAAGGGCACACTCGCCGAGAATGGACAGCAGAACGCTGTTTTCGAAAACATCCAGCGGCTTCTCACCGATAACGATGCCGACGACGCCGTAAACCCGGCTGTTGACCCGTATCGCCAGATACAGGCATCTGGCGCCGGAAAGCGTATCCGTTGTCGCCCCCGCATGTTTATTATTTTTCAGTACCCATAATGCGGCGGCCTTCTCACTTTCGGAAACACATTCTTCATCGACCGGATCTTCACCTGCCGGAAAACCCCCGGCGTATTCAGCTCGCCCTTTTCCGCGAGATAGACCACGATATCTCTGCCCAGCAGCTTTGTCATCTGACTTGCCGCCGCTGTGACGATCTGGTCTCTGTCGCCGGACTGCTGCAGAAGCTGATTGGTATCGAACAGTACCTTGGTCCGGTAGGCCGCCTGAACCGCCTGTTTTGCATGACTTTTAAGCTTTGAAGCCAGAGAGCCGGATATGAAGGCAACCACAAACATAATGACAAAGGTTGCCGTATAGTCTTTATCATAGGCGCGGAACGTAAATTTCGGCACCGTGAAAAAGAAATTAAATATCAGCACGCTGACCATCGAAGAAATAAGGCTGTAGGCCCGGTGATTTGTAACCACCGATGTAATCAGCACTCCGAGAATATAAACCATAATGATATTGGCTTCGGTAAAGCCCAGTCTCAAAAAGGTATATCCGATCAGCGTCGTCAAAAGCAGTATCAAAATACTTTTACATATATCTTCAAAGGACAGGGCCGGCCCATGGGGCCCTTTCTTCTTCTGTCCCCGGTAACCCGGGCTGGCATTATTATCCGGAATAATATGAATGTCCAGATTCGGCACATTGGCGATCAGTTTATCGGTCAGTGTCGGTTTTCCAAACAGATGCCGCCGTGCCACGGTACTCCGCCCGATAACGATTTTCGACACGGCGGAAAGCCGTGCAAATTCAGCGATCTGAAGCGATACATCGTCGCCGTACACCGTCTCCACCGCTGCGCCGAGCTGCTGGGCCAGGCGGATATTCGCCCGAAGCCGCTTTTTATCTTCATCGCTCATCTCCGGAAATTCCGGTGTTTCTACAAACAGCGCTGTAAACTCGCTTCGAAACGCACTGGCCATCCGGGCCGCCGTACGGATAATTTTGGCATTGGACGGCGCCGATGACAGAACAGACGAGCACATGCTCATCGGTATGATAATCGCCGTGCTTTTTAATCCGGGCGCTTTCCGTAAGAAGATTCACCCGTTCCGCACACCGGCGCAGCGCCATTTCCCGCAGTGCCGTCAGGTTATCCACCGTAAAAAGTTCTGCACGGCCTGCTCCGCCTGGGTCTCTTTATAGACGTCGCCGCTGTTCAGCCGCTGCGTCAGTTCCTTCGGTTCGATATCCACCAGTTCGACCTGATCCGCATCATCAAACACCGAATCGGGAATCCGTTCCCGGACCACCACGCCCGTAATCGATGCCACGGTATCGTTCAGGCTTTCGATGTGCTGTACATTGACGGTGGTATAAACATCGATCCCTGCCTGAAGCAGTTCTTCCACATCCTGATACCGCTTCGCATGACGGCAGCCCTCGGCGTTCGTGTGGGCGAGCTCGTCCACCAGGATAAGCTGGGGCTTTCGCCGGATCGCCGCGTCCAGGTCAAATTCCCTTAAAGTCATATCCCCATGCCGGACAGACAGCTTCGGTATCTGTTCCAGCCCCTCCGCCAAAGCGGACGTCCGGGGCCTCGCATGGGGTTCAATATATCCGGCCACAACGTCGATGCCCCGTTCCTTTGCGGCATGGGCCGCTTCCAGCATCGAATAGGTTTTGCCGACACCTGCGGCATAACCAAAAAATATTTTTTAAATGGCCTTTATCGTTCAATTGTTCTTCCCGATGAATCGCTTTCAGAAGCTGATCGGGATTTTGTCTCCGGGATTCCATTCCTTCACCCCCATGGCTCATTATAACATACCTGCCATATCCCTGCCATCTTCTTCCTGTGCCGCGCACCCAAGCAGACAGGAGGCGAAACGGTCTGCATCATTCGGAAATCCATTTTCCGGCCAGAGCACCTGTTTCATCGATACATGGACACTGTTACAGCCGCCGTAACCGCTGACGTCCACATCCTCCGGCAAAATCGCCACATCCGCCATGCCCTTGCTGAGACGGTTTAAGACCGCCTCACAGCTTCCCGTGAATACCTGTACTTCCGTAGATTCATATAATTTTGAAAACTTATCCAGCGTTCCGGATATAGATTCCGCCATCAGCGGATTTCCAAGGGCGATCCGAAGACTGCCTTCCGTAGAATAAAAGCCGTTACGCACTTCTTTTTCATTTTTTTTCAATAAAAACGCCGAATCGTTTCATCAGATAAAGTCCGAAAATAAATAGAACACCGACGCCTGTCATCAATAAAAAGTTTCCCATTCGATCACCTCCTGCAAAGAATACCGCCAGAAAAAGCCCGCTCAGAATTAAATATGGAAACATTTCTGTATATCCTTATTGCTTCCCAGGACAAGCATTGTTTCCTCCCCGGAAAGCAGTGTATCGGAAGAAATTGTCATATTCAGTTTTCCTTCGGTTTTAATGGCCATAATATTAATATTGTATTTTTTCCGTATATCAATCTGCCCGATCGTTTTTCCTTCCCATGCTTTCGGCACGGTAATCTCGAAAATCGCATAGCCGTCATCCAGCTCGATATAGTCCAGAATACTGTCAGAGCTGTACCGGATCGCCGTCCAGTAAGCGAGCTGCTTTTCCGGATAAACGATTTCATCCGCGCCGTTGCGGAGAAGGAATTTGGCATGGACGTCTCTGGCCGCCCGGGACACCACCATTTTGGCCCCAACTCCTTTAACAGCGATGTCGTTTCCAGTGAACTCTGGAAATTGTGACCGATGGCGACAATACAGACATCAAAATTCCGCACGCCGAGGGAAACAAGAAAATCCTCGCTGGTACTGTCACCGATCTGGGCATTTGTGACGATCGCCATCACATCTTCCACTCTTTCTTCATCCTTATCGATCGCCATCACCTGATGACCGAGCGCGTTTAATTTAATCGCAATATGCTTTCCAAACCTTCCAAGACCAATCAATAATATCGACTTCATAAATAACTCCTTTAACCCACAGTGATTTTTTCCTTAGGAAATCTTGATACATTTTTATGGACGCCCGGCAGCGCCGCAAATACGAGGGTCAGTCCGCCGACCCGTCCGAAAAACATCAGTAAAATGAGAATCAGCCGGGATATCAGACTGAGACCCAGGTGATTCCGAGGGACAAGCCCCACCGTTCCGATGGCGGACGCCGTTTCAAACAGACAGGTCAGTATCGGAAGTCCCTCAATGCTGCTGATTACAATGCCTCCGGTCAAAAACAGCACCAGATACATAAGCAGGATCGTCGCCGCATTTTTAATCGTATCCTCCGGAACCCTCCGGCCGAAAAAATGCGCTTCTTCTTTTTGACGGAAGACTGCAATGGCGGACGCGAAAAGAACCGCCGCTGTCGTCGTTTTCATGCCGCCCGCCGTGGATCCCGGCGAACCCCGATAAGCATCAGAATAATCATCATCATCTGGCCGGCCTCCGTCAGCGCCGTCAGTTCTACGGTATTAAAGCCCGCCGTTCTCGGCGTCACAGACTGGAACATGGATGCCAGCACCTTCTCCGGCACAGAAAAATCCGCCCATGCGCCCTTTGAAAATTCACAGAAATAAAAAATAAACCGCGGGGATAAGAATCAGAACGCCCGTCACCGAAAGGATGACCTTGCTCTGCATACGATACTTTTTTTAAAATGCAGGCCATGAACCGTAATATCTTCCCATGTCAAGAACCCAATACCCCCAAATACAATTAAAAACATAATCGCCAGGTTGATTACCGGCTGACCTGCATACGTTGTTAAAGACGAAAAAGCGGCCCGGACCCCCATCAGATCGAAGCCCGCATTGCAAAAAGCGGACACCGAATGGAACACCGCATACCAGATGCCCTTCAGGAAACCACCGCTGTTCATGGCAACGGATCATTGCCAGCTTTCCTTCCGGCGTTGCTTCCGCAAGGAAGTCATCCACACCGGCCTCGGCAGCAATGGCCGCAGCAGTAATCGGATTGTCGCCGGTGATCATAATGGTCTTGATGCCCATTTTCCGCAGATCTGAGAATTTCTCCTTCACACCCTGCTTGATAATATCCTTCAAATAGATAACGCCGAGAATCTTGTGGTTCTTAGCCACAACCAGAGGTGTGCCGCCCTTGGACGCAATAGACTTGACAACTCGATCACAGTCCGGAGAATACATACCGCCTGCATGGGTCACATAACTCTGCATGGCATCTGCTGCGCCTTTTCGGATTTCGTTGCCGTCAAAATCGACGCCGCTCATACGGGTCACGGCAGTAAATGGGACAAAGTGCATATTCTTGTCCTGAAGGCTTCTGCCACGAATTCCAAACTGCTCCTTTGCCAGCACAACAACGCTTCTGCCCTCGGGGGTCTCATCTGCCAGAGAAGAAAGCTGAGCGGCGTCTGCCAGTTCCTGAATATCTACACCATCTACCGGAATGAACTCCGATGCCTGTCGATTGCCCAGAGTGATGGTTCCGGTTTTGTCAAGCATCAAAGTGTCTACATCACCGGCGGCTTCAATGGCGCGTCCACTCATGGCCAGAACATTTGCCTGGTTCAGTCGGGACATACCGGCAATACCGATGGCAGAAAGCAAGGCACCAATGGTAGTAGGAGCAAGGCATACCAGCAGCGCAACCAGAGTTGTTACAGAGGTGGGATTCTCAATTCCTGCCAGTTTTGCAGAAAAAAAATAGAATAAGTGTAGAGGGAGACTGTTACTAAAATAAAGATGATGGACAAGGCTACCAGAAAAATCTGTAAAGCAATTTCGTTGGGCGTCTTCTTCCGGGCAGCACCTTCTACCATCGCAATCATCTTGTCCAGAAAGCTCTCTCCGGCTTCGTTGGTCACTCTGACAACGATCCAGTCCGACAGTACAGTGGTGCCGCCGGTCACAGCGCTGCGGTCGCCGCCTGCCTCACGAATTACAGGAGCGGATTCGCCGGTGATGGCGCTTTCATCCACAGATGCCGCCCCTTCTACGACTTCGCCGTCTGCCGGAATCTGCTCTCCGGCTTTGACGATCACCAGTTCCCCCTTTTTCAGCAGGGCGGAGGGAACCACGGTCACGCTGTCCTTCTCCGAGACAGAGGGAATCTTATGCGCGTCTACGTCCTTACGGGATGCCCGGAGAGAATCAGCCTGTGCCTTGCCTCGGCCTTCTGCAATGGCCTCGGCAAAATTGGCAAATAGCACGGTAAACCAAAGAATCACTGCAATCGCCAGCGTATATCCGCTTGGAGCGTCTTTTAAGCCGAACAGGGACACCACCCAAAGAATGCTGGTCAAAATAGCAGCCACAAAAACCAGAAACATGACCGGATTTTTTGCCTGTGTTTTCGGGCTCAATTTCGCAAAAGAATCTTTAATTGCCCTGCCGAGCATTTTCCGGTCGGCAAAAGCACTTTTCTGTTTTATACGCATATCTGTAACCCTCCTTTACGCAATGCTGCCAAAGAACTCAGCAAGTGGACCAAGAGCAAGCGCCGGGAAGAAGCTCAGCGCACCAATCAGCAATACCACAACGATCAGCAGGAAAACAAACATTCCATTTGTGGTAGACATGGTGCCCGCTGTCGTGGCAATTTTTCTTTTTCCCGGCCAAGCTGCCTGCGATTGCAAGTGTGCCGATGATGGGCAGGAACCGGGCAAAGAGCATCACCAGTCCCAGACTTACATTCAGAAATACGGTATTCGCATTAAAACCGGCAAAGGCAGAGCCATTATTGCCGCCACAGGATGAGTAGGTGTACAGCATCTCAGAGAAACCGTGGGCACCGCCGTTATTCAGGCTGTCCATGACAGAGGGTACTACGGCGGCAAGGCCGCCGACCAGAATTGCAATGGGTGTTGCAAGGCAAACCAGTACCGACCATTTCATCTCATAAGGCTCAATTTTCTTGCCAAGGAATTCCGGTGTACGGCCTACCATCAGACCGGCAATGAACACCGTCAGAATAGCAAAAGCAAGCATACCGTAAAGGCCGCAGCCCACGCCGCCGAAAACAACCTCGCCAAGCTGCATCAGCAGCATAGTCACCATGCCGCCAAGAGGCGTGTAGCTGTCATGCATGGAATTTACAGAGCCGTTAGAAGCTGCTGTGGTGAAGGCTGCCCAGGTAGAGGACGCTGCAATGCCAAAGCGAGTCTCCTTACCCTCCATATTGCCGCCCGCCTGTTCGGCCATTGACATATTGACTGCGCCGTTTTGTGCAAGCTGGGGGGTGCCAACCTGTTCAGTGACAGCGATACAGCCCAAAGCAACAACCAGGCAGAGAAACATTGCCATAAAGATCGCAACACCCTGCTTCTTGTTCTTTACCGCAGAACCGAATGTGAAGCACAGTGCCGCCGGAATCAGCAGAATGGAAATCATTTCGATCAGATTGGTAAAGGCATTGGGATTTTTGCAAACACTGTCAGAGCCGTTTCGATATTTTCATATTTAATGATGCAAAAAGAGAGCTGCTATTCCCCCAAGCAGCTCAATCCAAGTATCACGGCTTCCGATCGATGCCTTACAGTAACGGCAGCGACCCCTCAGAAGCACATAGCTGAACACCGGTATTAAATCCCCCTGTGCCAGCCGGTGTCCGCATGCCGGACACATCGAAAATTCTCTGACAAAGGACATTTTTCTAGGAACCCGATATATAATGACATTCAAAAACGAAAAAATGCAGGTGCCCGTAAAGAATACAATGATGCCCAATATCCATTCACATAAAATCAATTTCATATGCCTTCATCTCTCCTTTTTTGCCCGCACATGCGGTTTTCCTCTCAATGGTATCCATCTAATCTCTGACAAATTATGCGCTCCGTCCCTGTCCTTATCCGGCGTCAGAGACCTTATCCTTTTTCCGGGTCGCTGCTCTCTCCGCCGCCCGGTCAATGGTTATTCGATGAATACTTTTAATATCTGAAAGTATCCCTCTTTAATCAGCTTTCCCAGATTAACCGGGCTGTAACTGCATACATTCGCCGCCAGATTCAGATGGCTGCATCCTTCCTGATAGGCTTCTGTATTATGGTGGTCATGTCCATGGATATTCAGGCACCATGGCAGACCATATACCGGTTCATGGGAAAGAACAATCTTTTTCAGCAAAAAAAGCGGTCCATCATAGATTTCATCAAAGAGCTCCCTGTAATCCCTTCTTCTTATCATGATTTCCCAAAAGCAAAATCTTCTTTTCTGGCCCTGATCTGCCTGACATATGCCGGGTTCCCCACATCCCCCAGACAGACAAAGGTGTCATTTTTCATGACCGTTTTATTAATGATCGCGACCTGTTCCTCCGGCTCAACCCATCCCGGATCCATTTGTTTACAATCTGCATCTGCAAAATGCAGATCCGATAAAATATATACCGAACCGGTTTCAGACCAATGTCTGAATGGTTCATATAATGTTAAAATCATATCCTCATCCCCCATCCATGCATACGCCTTGGCTTCTGCAATAATTTTATCTATTCACTGTAATATAATTGTTTTGGACTTTTTGGCTTATCCGAATACTCATTTTTATTTGTCCGGCTTCAACCAATGGCATGATATGTTTTTGTATAGCATAGGTCGTGGATGTTAAACCTAAATAGTCACATATTTCCTTTCGGGTTCTCGGTGTCCTGCAAAACAGAACAAGGTTGTTTCATCCTCCGTTTGTTCTATTTTCTCCTTTGCTTCTTTATAGAACTTAACAACGAAGTTTCCTCTTTCTTCAAGGAATTCCGGTGATATAAGATGATATTTTTCTAATTCCTTTCGGATCGTTGGTATTCCGGAGTATCTATTCTCCGTAATTCCTAATACTTCAAGTTCCGATGCCAGCACCAGGTTTCTTGTATCCGGCTGCACTTTTCCTAATTGATCTATACGGATTCTCCCATATAACCCCCTGGATTATGAATCTCTATTCGATTATCAAACATCAGAATCTGTATTGGCATCCCTTCTGTATGGATACTATAATCGCGATGTACCAAAAGCATTAATCACAGCTTCCCTTATTGCGGTAATCGGATAATCTGTGCGGTCATCCCTCATTCCTGTCTCCGGATTTATAATCGTTCTGGTACGCATATTTTTCTTTACAAATCTTATTGCACCATTCAACATATCTGCAATATTACCTTCAATGCGCTGATTATCCAAAAAACGTTCGCCATTCTCTCCTAAATCCCCTATTTCGTTACCCGGCACAACAATTGCCGTTATACATAGCTGCGGGAAATATGCCTGCGGATACGGGCTAAATACAATCGTTGCACTCAATGTGATCTCATCATTCCGCTTAATGCTCATAAGATCATAAATTGCCTCCGTGTTCATCCCTGAAAAATTTGGCTTTCCATCCTTTAAGGCGTTGATATATGTTTCTAATAGCTGTTGATTCAAAGATGTTAATGATACTCTGCTTACACCTCGAATGTCATCCTGATATTTCTTACGATAAGCTTCATAGCTGTACACTTCATATTCTGTCATCGGTTCATCGCTGTCACCGACCCTTGTATATGCTCCCTTTACTCTTCCTTTTCCCTGGTAGAAGCAAGGTCTCTCTGTCAGATCAACGCCCGGTATTTCAGCAGAAACAAAATATTTGCCATTTTTTTCAACAACGGTTAACAGTGGACGGACTTTGGGCTCCATTTGTAAACACTGCTCATTTATTTTTTTTTGAATATCCTGTGGATCATAAACGCCAACTTCTTTATAATTGTTTTTTCATCTATTCCAAAATAAATCACGCCGCCTTCATCTTGATTCGAAAAACTGGACAAAGTATCATAAAGTCTTGTTGGGCATCCTTTTTCTGCACTTTTTAACTCAACAATTTGAGATTCGCACTTCATTAATTGAATCTGATTTAACTTTTCATATAATTCTTCACTTGTCATTTTAGTTCCTCCATCTTCTATTTTAGATTCTATCACTATCT
>VOFD01002315.1_pt1 | contig 24049 bp, 42 predicted proteins | sample 5384101 | NCBI WGS metagenome assembly VOFD01 (sample SAMN12384723, study PRJNA508395) | human gut metagenome | isolation source: healthy gut C | host: Homo sapiens
ACTGTAAATATTAGTGGATATTCAGCATCGGTATGTAACAAGATAAAAAGCGTTTTTCGCAGGGTTAAAAAACAGAAGAAGTAAAGGAATTATCAGAAGAGGAAAAAACTTGTAGAATTTAAAAGGAAATATGGAAGGAAATAGATTCCATGCCTTGGGGGGTGTGACATATCCATTCATATCACGGATGATGCCTTTAAACGAATGATGGATGATAATGATTTTAAAGATAGAATGTTAAGTAAAATCCGAGAAGATGCATCTGTTTCAGGGATAAAAGGTGGAGGAACAATGCTAAACATTACGGAATCAGGGTATAGTGGTTTTAGCTGGATGGAAGGGTATCCGGGGAAGCCTCAGCCGGATTTTCAGCACACTCGAAAAATGCTTTTTATTCTAAGAAAGTAAGCTATAAGCAGGATTATATGGAACTGTGGGAAGAAAGACGATATGAAAGAGAAGTTCAGCGAGAAAAGTTAGATACGGAATATGAAAAACAGTTGTATCTTAAACAGCACTGGGCAAGAAAAAGAGAGAGTAGTCGCGGCGTATGAGTCAAATATCATGGAAGCTGCATTAGAAGAATAGAAAAGGTTTTCTGTTTCATTCCGTTCAGATAGGGTTTCGTTCCTTTTGTCCGAAAAAAAGGCAAAAAGGTGCCGATATATGAAACGAGAAACATGAAGAAGGTGAGATTTTGATTCGTATTGCAATCGTTGATGATGAAAAGGTCATCAGAGAGCAGATAAAAAAATTGGTAGAGAAAAAGCAAATCGACTGTGAGATTGATACTTATGGGACAGGTGAGGATTTGCTAAAGGCTGACAGCGTTTATGACATCATATTCCTTGATATACAAATGGATGGAATGAATGGAATTGATACAGCCAGAGCATTAAGGCAAAAAGCAGACAACACGGTACTGATATTTATTACTGGCGTGAAAGAATATGTTTTTGATGCCTTTGATGTAGTTGCGTTCCATTATCTGATAAAGCCCATTGAAGAAAATAAGTTTTGGGAAGTGTGTGACCGAGCAGTTTTAGCGGTGACAAAGAAGAAGCAAAAATCCTTCAGGGCAGATTTTTATTAAGACAAGAAGCCAGAGTATTACTTTGGATCAGAGCAATGTGCTGTATATTGAGAGCAGAGCGAAAAAGGTAGAAATACATACAAAAACAAATATTGTGGAAGCGTATGCGACAATCAGTGAATTGGAAAAGCAATTAGTCGGCAGTTTTTACCGTTGCCACAGAGGGTATCTTGTGAATATGGCTTTTTATAGCAGGCTATGAAAATGACAGCATTACTTTGAATAACGGAGAAACAATCATTTTATCAAAGGATAAGTACAGCGAATTTGTAAAGGTGTATATGCGGTATCTGAAAAACGGAGGTGGGATCTTTGTATAGTGTTATAAGCATTATTTGGGGTATTGTGACTACTATTTTTACAGGGTCTTTGCCTATCCGGTTATTATGACTCTTTTGTGGAACAAAGAAATGGTTTGGTAAATATGGAAAGTATTTGCTGATCATAGCGTTTGTTGTTACCGATTATGCCCTGGACTACTGTTTTTCAAGCGGTTATGAAACCAAAGAAACATTGGGAAAGTTAATGCTGTTATCAGTAGCAGTATTTTTATTTGGTAAGCTGTTTTATCATATCGGGACACAGATGGCTGCATTTTTAGTCATTACATTCATGGCAATCAGGGATTTGAGTTCTTTTATAGGAATGATGGTAGTTGTATGCGGTGGAAAATTATTCGAGTTGTGGGTTTTGCTAATGCAGAAGAATTATGTATCAGCAGGGACGACGGAACAGTTGATTGATGTAACAGCAAGTATATTGCAGACACTCATGGTTGCCTGCTACATGGTTCTGCTATACAGAGCATTGAAGGCGATGGTTAAGTATTATAAGGACAAAGAGTATCCGGTTCAAAGGCGGGAAGTATTGTTTCTGTTGATACCGGGGTGTGTGGGATTTTTGTTATGCGTAATGCTTCGGACAATCCTGCTCACGATGGAAAATGGTGTGCCGCAGGATTTATATGGAAAATATCCAATTCTTATGTTAGTAATTCCGGCAATTTTGTTTTTGTCGCTTCTTTCCATTGTTTATAGTGTCAAACTCTTTCAAGATATGATAACGCTGAATAAGGAAAAGAGTGACAAGCTTATTTTAGAAAAACAGATGAAAAATATGCAGGAGCATATGACGGAAATGGAGCATATCTATGGCGGAGTGCGCAGTATGAAGCATGATATGAAAAAACCCTGTCCGTGATTATGCAAATTTTGCGTAATGAGGAAGGTCAGACTAATGAGGAATTGCAGAATTACCTTTCGGAACTGAAACAGACGATGGATAGGTTGGATTTTCAGTACAAAACGGGTAACAGCGTAGTGGATATTTTGTTAAATATGAAATACCACGAACTGACTCGCACCATGACGGATATTCAGTTAAATGCCGACAGACTGTTGTTCCCGGAAAACTTGCAGATACAAGGCTATGATATAGGAATTATTATCGGAAATGCTTTGGATAACGCAATCGAAGCCTGTAAGAAGCTGAAAGAGAAAAACAAAAGTGCAGATGCTTTTATTACCCTATCCTCATTTACAAGAGGAAAAATGTTCTTTATAGAAGTGGAGAACAGCTTTGATGGTAAGATTAACCGAAAAAAATACTCTGAGTTTCCGGTAACGGATAAGAAAGATAAAAAGGCTCACGGAATCGGACTAAGCAATATTAAGAATACAGCAGAAAAATATCACGGTGGCGTGGATTGGATTGCTGAAAATAAAAATTCACATTAACGGTTATGTTGCAGAATGAAAGGAGTTGACACAAAATGGATATTGGAAGTTTAACAGCTTTTGCGGTGCTATCATTTACAGATTAAAACCGGAGATTGTAATGTGCCAAAAGAGAATTGAATAGATATGATTTTCCATTCTGGAAATATTTTGAAGAAGCAAAGTTGATTTCGGTGCAAATCCGATTGTGCCGTACCGGCATTTGCCGCATGTCACAGCGGGATTACCGCAGAATCGTAGCCTTGTTTGAAAACTTCATCAATACAGTCCCTGAAAATTATCAACACAGTCCCTGATTATCAACACACGGATGGTCTCGGCATCGATGACTTTTTTGTCCTCTTTGGGAGCCGATGGTCAGGGCATCTGTCATCAGGTTGTCAATGAGGCGCGGATTGCCCTGGGCAAAGCTGTGGACGGCTGAGAGTGCCGCCGGATCAATGATTGTGGAGGAAGCACCGGCCAGCTGGATTTTGTGCAGGATGTACTTTGAAACTTCATCATCAGAAAGTCCGGCGTAGTTATAATGCACGGTGATCCGCGGCGCAGTGCTTCATGTACCGGTTTGCGGAGTGTGTCATTGAGATGGGATTCCCCGCACAGGATGAGGGTAAAGCAGTTTACGGAATCGTAACCGTAATTCATAAGCATCTTGATGTCGTTGAGAATGCCGGTATTCAGGTACTGTGCCTCATCGATGGCCAGAAGCAAGGGGCTGATGCGTTTTTCCTTATAAAGGTATGCGATCTGTTCCTGGATTGCACGGAACATGGTAGTCTTGCCGCCCCTGTCCGGAACACCCAGGATAGAGCAGAGCTGTTTGTAGAAGTCTGCAACACTGATGGTGGACAGACACAGGTACTCCATGTGGTAAAGGCTTGGATTGAGTGAGGAGGCAAAACAGCGCAGGGCGTAGGACTTGCCCATGCCGGGTCTGGCGGTAAATACACCGATGCCCCGGATGTCCTTGAGATAATCCAGTCGGTTTATCATTTCGGTAAAGTCTCTGGAAATAAAGTGGTCTTTTTTCCTTCAGCTGCTGTTTGTCAAAAGGATTGAAAGTAAGTCCGTAGTAAGAGTTGTACATCAAGATTCACCTCCCGCTTTGGAATAGTCGATTGCCGGGGGATTGTTCCTCCTGGTATGGCAGTTGTCATTGCGGCTGGTCTGCCGGATGGGAAACTTTTCGCCATCAAACAGGATGTAGGCTGAGGTCATGTCGTCCGGAAGATAGCGGACCTCCACTTTAGCGGAAATGAACTGCATGGGGACATCATAACAGACCCTGTCGATGGAGATGGTGGAATCCTTGCGTACTTTGCGGGTGATACGGTTGTAAAAACAGTCGTCCAGCCACTGCCTTGACTCTGGCTGGCGGGGATGGTCTTTGGACGCCTGATAGCGTTCCAGCGGGATGGTGTCAATGCCCCGATGGAAGGTGGTATTGTAGTCACGCATGTAATCCTTGAGCATCCGTTGAACTGTGACAGGGAAGTAATCTTGTTGATATCCAGTGTATAAAGCCATCTCTCCTTGAGGGTGCGGAAATGCCGTTCTACCTTGCCTTTGCCTGGCACCGTCCCGGACTCTCGTATGGAGAAGAAGAATCGAGGGAGACACAGATCATGGAAAGCTGTGCATTGGAATAGCTACATCCATTGTCTACATAAAGTTTATCGGGAATGCCATAGGTGGCGATGGCATCCTTTAAAACCTTCTGGAAGTTGCGGGCATTGTCATTGTAGAACAGTTCACCGCCTACCAGGAGCCTGGAATGGTCATCAATGATCATGATGCAGTAGACTCTTCTGGAGGTGCCGTCTTCCGTGATGTGGGGAAGATAACAGGTGTCGGCCTGCCAGATCTTTCCGAATTCGTCCTCTTCAAAGGCTTTGCGGTCACGAAGATTGGGATCCCTGGCAGATTTCAGTTCGTTGTGCCGTATGAAACTGGACGGAATCAACACTGACGGTGGCAGGGATAAAGGATTCCCGTACCAGATGCGTGTAGATCTGCGTGGCATTCATGCGGGGGTGTTCTTCCTTGATACGGTAGATTTCAGCGATGGCATCCTCGTTTAGAGCACGAGGAATGCCTTTGTCAGAGCGTGTGCCCGGCATCAGGGCATCCAGTCCGCCGATACTGTACTGGGACTTCCATTTTTCCAGCGTTTTGTAACTGTAGGTGACCGTGGAGCCATCGGGAAGTGTCAGTGGAGATGCCGTGACGCGCTTGTAGTAGGCGGTAGCCGAGGCATCAGGATAAAGCCCCTGGATAACAGGAGCGATGAGAGCGAAGCGGAACTGTGCCACTTCGGCATTATGTTTCATTGTTTCGGTATCTTTACTCATGGTAAAAGCCCTCCTTCTTATGTTTTCTACATCATAATCGGAGAAACTTCCGGTAACCATCCCATGGTCGTGTGGTCAGAAGATGGAGATATCCGGAGCGAAGACAGTCTGATGATACCGTGCATTTTGGGGAGACTTCAGTACGGGGTCCCTGTGGGACTGCAGGAAGGAATGGCACTGTTGCCGGATAAACGCCATGGAGAAGGAGGAGTAGCTGTCCATCGTGGCAAGATCCTTCAGGAAAGCGGAGTTGGAGACATCGTTGTCATCGGAAGCAGACCAAGCCACTCTTTCTTATGGGATTTCAGAGAGCAAGCCATTTGAAAAACTGGTTCTGTGAGATATCATATCTTTCACAGAGTTGTTCTATGGTAAAGAGTCCTGCAAAGTACTCTCCGAGAAGACGCAGGACGAAGAACAGGCTGTAGCTGGAGTAAGGAATGATGATGTCCGGGAGGACAGCGTGGGAGTGCCTGCGGCTGTCACAGAATACCCGGAGAATGCATAGATCCGATTTTTCCTGTCTGCCGGCTTTAAAATCAATGATGGATCTGCCCGTAGTAGTGATGGATGTGGCAGTTCCGGTACTTCCACATATGGGACAGGTCTCCTGTTCGGGCTGAAACCGCTCCATGTAGGAGTCAAAAAGGGATTTTGATGAAGTTTTTATACGAAATATCTTGCAAAAAAAGTAAGTTTTTTTTCTTATCATAACAATGCAAAGTGACTGCTGATATGACAGGTAATCACTTATTGGTGGGGCATGACCCGCATCGAACCTGTTTTTGTAGCACTTGGGTATGAGAGAAAGAACGAACTTTGGTAGGGGCTGTTCTTTCTCTTTTTTGGTTACGAAAAGACTATATGGGAAAGAAAAGGAATGGTCAAGAGGACAGATAAAAACGTGCCGTAAAAAACAGCACGCTAAGATAGACAATATATAGGAAAAGCTGAATTTAATCTGCGGTAAAGTTGCCGTAGGTGGGAACAATAATTCGACGCATGACATTATACCCTACATATTTAGCGCAGATAGATTATAAGAAATCAGTATTAAGAAAATAGATATTGATTTTACTATATTAGACCGTGTGTATGGTGATGATAGGTTTGATTACATGCAGATACAAGATGAAAAAATATTTTTGATAATCGTGAGAAGTATCCGGACGATATTTATCATTTGAATCCATATAAAAAGTGGACAGTTTAGCATGTATGATATAAAAAAAGAAAAAATGACAGCACTCAATATACCAAAAAGATGCAGAAGGCATTGCCTCATGTAAATTTAGTTGGAAATGTTTTTTGGTATGCAAATGAAATCAAGGGAAAGTTGCTATCTATACTTACAATTGGCAGACAGGGGAGCAAAAGAAAGCTGCATCGAGTAAAATAGATAAAAAGCAAAAGGAAATTTGATGATATATGTGGATGAGGATTACATATATTGTAGTGAGTGGCAATTCAAGACATGGTGGGAAAGCGAAAAAGGTTTTGAAAAATGCAGTAGTGTGTCCCGAGTATTGGTATGGCAATAGGTCAGGCAACAGGTTTTTTTCGTCAAATTCTAAATATCTTTACTATTTAGATAAAAACTATCATTTGAAGAGATATGACAAAAGAACCGGATCGGTGAAAGGGTATGGGAAAAGAAGTACAATATCGAGGATCCTGATGTAAAAGAAAGAACAAAACTAAGATTCTTTAAGGAATAAATAAGGAGAGTTAAACATGTTTTGATGCTAATACTGGAAGATATTGCAACATTTTTGCAGGGTGAATCGTTGTATTATATAAAAGGAAAAGAATTGACAGAACAAAAAGAGAGGGAGGAACAAAAGGGATGGCAATCCGGTACAATAAAAAGTTAGTTATAATAATGATTATGTTAATATTGTTTAGTTGTACAAGCTGCGGTGTGAAGCAAAATACGGATAAACAAGAGGTAAAGAAAAAAGATAACGTGGGAGGGGGGATTATCCCTATGCAAATTCTACGGATATATTTTGTGTGGAGAAAAATAATTTATTTTCATATGACATAAACGGAGAAAACAAGAGAAAGTTAAAGGCAACAATGGGGGAAGGGTGCTTGATTCGAGTAACGGATGAATGGTTGTTTTTAAGAAGGAGATTAAAAAAACATCCAATATGGGAAAAAGAAATTGAAGCAGTATGCCGCATTCCTTTAAAGAAGGGCAAGATGGGAGAAGTGTATTAGCAGGCAAAGAGCAAAAAGTTGTGGATCATTTGGATGGAGTAACGGAAGCAATAGTCGTAGATAAGTATCTTGTTTATTTACGCTCTGCATCATGTGTAAACTATAATAATTCTTTAGTAGGGAGTTATATTATACAACAAGAAGATGAGATTTTTTTAGTTGATCTGAAAAATAATAAAACAAAAAGTGCATCGTTCAAAAGAAAATAACAAGTCTAAAAATACTGGAGTGGCAAGTGTTTGGAAGTTCACCGAAAGGAATTGTATGGGGGAGAAGAGGCTTTGTTTTATTATGATATTAAACAAAACAAAGTTAGTTTGATTAACGAAAAACAGACAAGTAATGCAGAAAAAGAACCTTGCATAGTCAGATGAAACTGTGGGAACATAGTAATTTGCCAAAGGAAAAAAGGTGGGATTTACGTTGACAAGATAATCGATAAGTATATTTGTTTTACTTATTATTGCGGTGAAAAGTATTTTGTGGGAAGAATGAATTTGGATACAAATAGAACGGAAACTCTGGAACTGAGCAGTGAAGAAGTTTGTGACACATCGTTTGCGGGAGAAGGCGTGTATTTTGTTTCCCGGGATAGAACGATATCATATCAAGAGTGGGGCAAAACAGCTCTCAAAAAATATCGGAATTGCAGGCAGAGGAGATAGATATTGTTGGGGGAATGGCTTTATGTTAGGGGCTATTCAAAAGAATGGGAATTTCTTGAAGACAACGATAAGGAAGCATCCGATGAATGGAGTGATGTACTGTATCGAATTCGCTGCGTGGATGGAAAAGTTGAGAAACTGGAAGAAAATAACCCGGTAGATGAAACAGAAATGAGGTGAAATGGGGAAAATAAATATATCAAATGATATGAATTAATGAGGAGGGTGTGTATTATGAAAAAATAAAAAAAAGAAAAATATTCTAGTTACAGTAAAGTTATTTTAATTTTACTTGTGCGGTGATAGTCTATGTTCGTAGCAGGATTTCTCCATTGTTTGGTAATTATAGTGTTGAAAAGAATGAAAAAAAGGTAGAAGCAAAACCAACGATGGACACAAAATCACAAGAAATGAAACAAAAAAGTCTCAGGGAAAACTGAGACTTTATCAAAGGTATCAATTCGTATTGGAATATGCAAGGAAGTGGTAAAGTTAAATTTGATGCGAGTGCAGGTTTTTATGATGAATGGGGAGATATTCCGGCTTTGGAGTATAAAACAAAAATGAATTTTATAAAGATTGCAAAACTAAAAAAAGGCATTCTGTATCACTTGAAGATTGAACAGGCATCAGATCTTAAGATTCCAACAAAAGGCTTAGCCTTGGTTATTTTTATGTGCAAAAAAATAGGATAATGCGTATATGGGAAAATAACGATTATGAGGCACAAGGAAATGTTTGGACGCTGTCGAAGAAAACGTTAAATAGAATCATAAAGACCAGTGAGATTCCAAAGTATAGTACAATTGTTTGGCAGAAAAAAGACATATAAAGATACATTAAAACACGATAAGATAGACTGGCATCAGTACTTAAAAAGATTCAAGATTCGCCATTGTTTTAGTTGGTGCTTTTTGCATAACAAAAAAGGATGCACACAAAAAAAAGATTGAAGAAGCGGGAATAGATGATTCAGCAATTATGTTATGTCGTTTGTAGTTTGAATCGAATAAAAGCAATTTGTGGAAAATACTTTGCTGATGAATTAGCTGAGTTGTGTGACAAGTATGGAAAGTGCCAAATTAATTGCAGGAAATCAAGATAAATTGACAAAATCTGTGTTTATCAATATAATAGACACAGATTTTTCAATGAAAATTATGGAATGTAAATTCAAGTATATGGATTTTTGAGGAGGCCGTATGCGGCGATGAAAAAAGAACACGGGGCGACTTTCAGTGAGGAAAACAATATCGAAAAATGACGGAAGAACCGGTGTGCCGGTTAATTATGAAACTGGGGCTTCCGACGACAATTAGTATGCTGATTACGAATGTTTACAATATGGTAGATACTTGGTTTGTCAGCCGGCTTGGAACAAAGTGCGACCGGAGCAGTTGGTATTGTGTTTGGCCTGATGGCAATTATTCAGGCATTCGGTTTTTATGTTTGGACAGGGTGCGGGAACGAATATCAGCAGGGCTTTGGGGGCACATAAAAAGGAGCGGGCACGTGCATTTTCGGCAACAGGCTTTTACTTGGCGCTGTTTCTTTGGGACAGCCGTTAGTGTGTTTGGTATTCTCAATTTGGATGGTTTGTGGGTTACTGGGAAGTACAGAACAATTTTACCATATGCAAGAATATATGTTTTTTATGTTTTACTTTCTGCACCGGCGATGGCGACAGGTTGTGTAATGAACAACATTTTGCGCTATGAGGGTTATGCAAGTCTTGCGATGATTGGTCTGGTATCCGGTGGCGTGTTGAATAATTTGGAGACGCATTTTTCATGTTTGGACTTCACATGGGAGTTCGTGGTCTTTGCTTTATCGACTATGATTTCACAGTATATATCTTTTGGTATTTTACTGTATTTTTGTTGTGCGGTAAGACACAAAGCAGTTTGTCCATTCGGTATTTTTACGAAGAAAGCAAAGTGTCTTTGGAAGTATTCTTGCGTCCGGTTTTCCAAGTATGGTGCGTCAGGGACTTTGCAAGTATTTCTACGATGGTATTGAATGCACAAGCGGCTGTTTATGGAGATGCGGCAATTCTTTGCGATGAGTGTTGTGTCGCGAATTTTTATGTTTATTTTCAGTGTGGCACTCGGAATTGGTCAGGGATTTCAACCGGTTTCGTCGTTCAATTATGGAGCAAGAAAAATATACGAGTTTGCGCAAGGCGTTTTGGTTTACCTTGTTTTTGGACTGGCTAATATGGTAGTTTTTACAGGAGTGGTGTTTGTTTTTCGCGACAAGATTATCATGCAGTTTTTATCCAATCAGGATGCATATGATATTGCGTATTATGCGCTTGTGATTCAATGTGCATCACAGGTGGCAGTTCCCTTTAGTGTCTGTGCCAATATGCTGTTCCAATCCATTGGTAAAGCGGGGAGAGCAACGATTTTAGCGACATTTAGAAGCGGTTCAATTTATATTCCGGTTTTATTAATTCTTGGCACGCTTTTTGGGCTACGGGGGGATTCAGTGGACTCAGCCGGCTACGGATATTCTGGCATCTGCTATATCAATGCCAATTGCTGTTGTGTTTTTACATAAACTACCTAAGGATGGATTGGAAGAAGGTGTGCATTAGGAAGGGCGTAATTTTACTCAAAACTTTGAATCAGCCGAAACACCTGCTCAACGGCAAGCACTTAAATTTTCTTTTTTGCATGGTTAAAGTCCATCGCTTCTTTCAGCGTTGTTACCGTGCGCAATATAGGGAAAAATGCGTCGATGCCATGTTGGTTACACAATGTGGCATCTTCTGCGACACACCCGCCAAAAGCAAGGACTTTTTTCTTGTGTTTTTTTTGCAATTTCTGCTACGCCAATCGGTGCCTTTCCCATTACTGTCTGTCCATCTAATCGTCCTTCACCGGTTATTACAAAATCTGCATTTTTTATAAATGATTCTAACTTGGTTTCTTCAAGAATAATTTTAACGCCGGATTCTAAAACGGCATTTGTATAAGATAAAAAATGCAAATCCAAGTCCTCCGGTCGCTCCGGTACCGCTTGGTTTGGATTGGCGTCGGAATATTTTTCTTTCGTCTTTTTGCATAATTCATAAGCCATGTATCCATTTTGGGAATCATCGTTTGTGTTGCACCCTTTTGTGGACCAAAAACAGCACTGCATCCATTAGCGCCACACAGCGGATTTGTTACATCGCATGCAATTCTAAATTTACATTCTTTCAGTTCTGGCATAACATGCTCATCGGTTATCGTTTCTATTAAGGCTAGTCCGTTTGCTCCGTATGGAACTTGTTTTCCATCGGCATTCTAAAAAGCCGTAGCCGAGAGCCTCGAGCATACCGATTCCTCCGTCGTTGGTCGCACTTCCCCCGATACCAACAATAAATTTGCGGCATCCCTTTTTATCGCATCTCTTATCAGCTCCCCAACACCATATGTTGTCGTGTGAAGTGGATTTCTATCGGATTCGTTTACCAACGTGATTCCCGCGGTCGCGGACATTTCAATAATTGCCGTATTGCTTTCTGCAATTCTGCCATAAGAAGCCTCTATCATGGATCCAAGCGGTCCTGTGACATTGACTTTTTCGATTGTTCCGTTCATTCCAAGGGTAAGGGCTTCTACGGTTCCCCTCTCCGCCATCTGCCAAAGGGCAGACAGTTACCTCTGCATCGCGAAATACGCGGTGTATTCCTTCCGAAACGGCATTTCCTGCCTCTAAAGAACTTAAACTGCCTTTCATAGAATCCATGGCAACGACAACTTTCATACGATGGCCTCCAATGTGTTTTTTCTTTTCAGTGAATAAATGAATCAAGGTCTTTTTTTCTGCATTGTCCCTGTTCTGCATGTTTTCTTGATAATTCTAACTTTTGTAATAATTGTTCTTCTGATAAAGGCAAATATGGATTTTCGGAAATTCTTTTTTATTTCAAAAGGAAATCCATTGTGTGCGACAGCTGGGTAAGAAACATTCTTATTGCGGTCGTTGTATCTGTACCCAGTTCTTTAAAAAGGTTATCTGATTTTTTTTTAAGATCGTCATCAACGCGAACTTGAATTGTACTTGCCATAAAAAACCTCCTTAATTCTTTATATATACATAGTAATGCTATATTATTGGTAAGTCAATACAATTATAATATAAAGTGATTGATTTGATATATAAATTGGATTAATTGTAATTCGGATAATAAGAATTGCATTTTTTAGATTTGCGCATAGAAAAGGGGAATGGTATAATAATTTGCAAAGAAACGAGGGAGAAAGGTGCATGCAGATTACAAGGATTTTTTCATAGTGGTTTTTTAGTCGAGACAGCCAAACGGTATTTTATATTTGATTATTATAAAGGAGAATTGCCGAAGTTAAATCCAGATAAACCGGTATATGTGTTCGCCGACCATGGGCATCAGGATCATTATGAACCAAAAGTATTTGAACTTTTGAAACAACAGGGGATTGTACCGAAACTTGCGATTCTTGCAAAGGATATTAAGGAGAAAAAAATATCCGGATGGAATTCCTGTTTTAAAAGCCGGATTTAATGCGCATTATGAAATTGAGGCTGATTTTTTGTGGATACATTTCATTCAACAGATGCCGGCGTAGCGTATCTCGTTACCTGTGGGGAAGAAAAGATTTATCATGCGGGAGATCTTCATGACTGGGTATTTGATTCTGCATCGGAGAGGGAAAACCGGCAAATGACAGGGATGTACCGGCATGAGATTGATAAAATGAAAAAATATTTCACTGGATGTTGCTTTTGTTCCACTGGATCCAAAGGCAGGAAAGACGTTATGCGGATGGAATTTTATATTTTCTTCAAAAGGTAAAGGCAAAGCAAGTGTATCCAATGCACTTTTGGAGCCATTGTTCCATTATCGATAAATTTCTTGCAGAATATCCAGAGTATGCAGATGTAATTAAAAAAAATAATATAGATTGGGAGGTTATACATGAAAAAGTATGTGTTAGCACTGGATCAGGGAACGACAAGTTCACGCTGTATTTTGTTTGACAAGCAGGGAAATATTTGCAGCATGGCACAGAAAGAATTTGAACAGATTTATCCTCATGCGGGATGGGTGGAGCATGACCCTATGGAAATCTGGGCTTCCCAGTTATCTGTTGCGACAGAGGCGATGAGTAAAATTGGTGTAACTGGCGAAAATATAGCGGGGATTGGTATTACGAACCAAAGAGAGACGACGATTGTCTGGGACCGCCATACGGGACAACCGGTGTACAACGCGATTGTCTGGCAATGCCGCAGAACAGCAGATGACATTGAAAAACTGGTAAAAAAGATGGTCTGGCCGATTATGTGCAAAAGACGACGGGACTGATTCCGGATGCTTATTTTTCTGCGTCAAAAATTGCATGGATCTTAGATCATGTAGAAGGGGCGCGGGAGAAAGGCAGAAGCGGGGGATTTGATCTTTGGAACGATTGACACCTGGCTGATCTGGAATCTGACCAAGGGCGCGGTTCATGTAACGGATTATACCAATGCCTCCAGAACGATGATGTTTGATATTCATCATTTATGCTGGGATGAAAAGATTCTTGCCTATTTCCATATTCCAAAATCAATGCTTCCGGAGGTTCGCCCGTCCAAGCTGTGTTTACGGATGCACGGATTTGAGTCTGCTCGGTGGGAAAATTCCGATTGCCGGGGGCAGCGGGAGACCAGCAGGCGGCGTTGTTTGGACAGTGCTGTTTTTATGCCGGGGAAGTGAAAAATACTTATGGAACCGGCTGCTTTTTGTTGATGAATACGGGAGAAAAAGGCAGTAAATTCTCAAAAAATGGTCTGCTTACAACGATTGCAGCGAGTTTTGATGATCAGATCCAATATGCCTTAGAAGGAAGTATTTTTGTGGCAGGAGCAGGCGTGCAATGGCTGCGTGACGAAATGGATATGGTGAAAGATGCTTCCCAGACAGAAGCCTATGCAATGCGGTAGAAGATACAAACGGAGTTTATGTCGTACCTGCGTTTACCGGACTTGGTGCCCTTATTGGAATCCATACGCAAGAGGAATGGTTGTAGGTTTGACAAGAGGATGCAAAAAAGGAACATTTTGTGCGTGCCGTCTTAGAAGCGATGGCATATCAGACATACGACATTCTGAAAATAATGGAGCAGGAATCCGGTGTGGATATTGTCAGTCTTAAAGTCGATGGCGGGGCATCGAATAATAATTTCTTAATGCAGTTTCAATCGGATGTGCTAGGTGTTGATGTGCTTCGACCGGAATGTGAGAGACAACCGCACTGGGAGCCGCTTATCTGGCGGGCCTTGCCGTAGGTTACTGGGAAGATGTGGACGATATCCGCAAAAACTGGGCACTTTCTAAAACGTTTGCGGCAGATAAGTTGACTTAAAAGTCGCTTTTTTGTCAAATAGGTCATCAAAAGTGACTCAAGTGAATGACTGTATTTAAGATAATGTAAATTCAGGTCAACAAATATATTGTAAAAGTTGACTTAATTAGAAAAAAAGTGGAAATAGGTCAAAAAGGAAGGCAGAATTTTGGTTGACCGCAAGAGAAGCTTTTGCGAGTTAGGTCAATGGGGCGGTTATGGATACGAGGAAACTTATGACTATTGGATGGATGAGAGGGAAAAATGATATTTGAATTTGGAAAGTACAAGGTGGATATTGACGTAGAAAAGACAAAACAATTTTATGAAAAAGCAGAGACAGTTGATGAAGGATGTTCATGCGATGGTGCCAGAACTTTAGTCAGGCAGTTGATTGTGTGCCGCCGGCAGTGAAAAATTTCTTTGCTAATCTTGGAATTGATATGCGTAAAGTGCGTGAGTGTTACGTGAACTGCACAAATCAAGATGGAACGCTTCTTTATGGAGGTTTTTGTCATCTCTGCGGTAATTTAATAAGTGGGGAAAGTGCTTGGATTAAGTGCAGAAAAGCATATTCACATTGGGATGAAGCAGAGACGTTTGCAATTTCAGATGATTTTCATGTGTTTTTTCAAAATGAGATTGCCATCTTTGGAAACGGATTTTCCTTTGCCGGTGATTCAACTTGAATTTTCTGCAAATATGCCATGGGTGTTAGAGAAGGAAAATTCGTATAGATAAAAAAAAAGAAAAGAGATATAATGACAAAGTAGACGTTATTAATGATATAAGGAGTAAAGTATGATATTTTTACCATGTGGTTTCTGACAAACCAAAATATATTGGACAACATTTTGTTATTGATGAGGAGCACCCAAACGGGGTGCATAATCGTGTTTATAAGCAGATAGACACCGTGAATGATATTTACAGTAATCCTGAAAAATACGAAGGAGCGGAACTTGAGCACGATGTTTGGTTGCCCTTCGGGAGCTGGCGCTTGAAAGGTACGCAAAGAAAAGTATCCGAGTATCCTTCAAGAATGGCGGCTTTATATGTCTCTAAGTCTTTTAAAGAGGCGGAGCAATGGGCAGATTATTTTGCGAGTCTTGGCAGACCTACATATTCTGTGGTTAAAATTAAAGTTAATGGGAGTGTCTTTGTGGAGATGCTTATAAGTGCTTTGATGGAAGTATACATGAAGAAGAAAATCTGAGACGTGCTGAAATTTACTGGAAAAACGAACCAAATGAAGATGGGAATATGCCTATTGTTGAGGTGCTTGTTAATGGCGAGGTTGAAGTTGTTGAGATAATGAAAGAGTTAAATGCAAATATATAAGTGGGAGAAATGGTTGCAAAATTAAGGGAGGTTGTTGTATAAAAATGATATGTGATTCGTTTGATATGGAAAGTGAAGCTATAATAACACCATCGTCTTTTTTTTGGAGAAAAGGGAAAAATCTGCGATATTGCAATAGCAACATTTTCAAGAGAGATATTTCCAGAAAAATATTGATTATATTTTAGGACTAAAAAGGGCGCACTTATCCCTTTGGTGAAAATATCTTGTTTTAAAAAAAGATATAGATTGAAAATATCTTGGTAATTCAGTATTTTATGCAGCCTTCGTCGCATTTAGCCGCATTGTATTGTTTTATGTGCTCCTGTGGAGTGATGATTTCAAAAGGTTTGTTATCTCTGAGTATGGCAAATATCATGTTGCATACTTTATGTGAGACAGCTCCCATAGCAACAAGTTTAGGCTTTGATTCACATTTTTGAGGTAGTAATCCCTTAATACAGGATTTTTAGCCTCCCCAGTTCTGGAAGTACTGATGCTCTGAAGTGTTAATACATGAATTACTCTTCTAGCAATAGCGGAACCTCTTTTTTTGACATTTGTACTTTGGTTCCTTCAAATTTACCAGATTGTTTGACAGCTGGATCAAGACCAAAGTAAGCAAAGAGTTGTTTTGGCTTGGTAAATGCTGAAAAATCACCAATCTCGCCCATGAGAGATACCGCAGATAAGAAACCAAAGCACCTTTAAATGTTTCTATCAAGTGGATTTGTTTCACAAAATCAGTATCTTCGTTGGAATCTACAAGATTATGCAAAGCATCCATGATGCTCGCGATTTCTTCATCATACTTGCGGATGAAACTTATGTAGAGACGGATACGTTTGATATTACTATCAATGATGTAACCGAATTCATTGGCATCATGTGCAGCTTGAATAATGGCATTATACTTCTTTTCGGCATATGTAAGTCCAAAGCGAGCTGTAGATTTAATGGTATCAATAATCTCTTGTTTGTCAGCTTCAATAAAAGCGTTTGGAGATGTATAAGTCTCCAATAAAGTGAGAGATGTATTGATAGTTATTTTGGAAAAAAATACCAAGATATTGTGGGAATGCCATACGTAATTCGCCTTGCAGTTTATTCACGTAAGCACTGCGGTTATCCATTAAGTCGTAGTATTCACGACACAGATTACGGCAGTTTAAGGCAAGGTCAGATGGCATAAGAGAAACCTTTAAATCAGGTTTCAAACCAACTAAAGAAGCCTTTTTAGAATCAAAACGGTCATTATGTACTTTTCGTATATTCATATTTGTGCTATTCTTAGTGATGATAGGATTTATAACCGAGCAGTTAAAACCCTTATCACGAAGATAGCAGAAGAGTGGGTAATGATAAATTCCCGTGGATTCCAGGAAAATGCGACTTTCCAAAGAATACAACTCTTCTGCTTCTTTATTTTAGAAACAGCGGTTGTAAGGGAATTCATACTACTATGTAGGATTTTATAAGGCTTTTCCTACTAACTGTTGGTTTGGAAGTGCAATAGACATCCAGGAGAAGTCAGCACCGACATCAATACCAACAGAGATGAATAATTCATCAGGATTAAAAATAACATTGTTTGACATGAGCAAAAGCTCCTTTCTGATAGGAATCCATTTCCAATCTGGCAGGTACACAACCTAGCGCGTTATTCGGGTATGGCCTTCCGGCTCCCAACCAGCTAAAACATAAAACCCTGTCGAATGGACTAATTGACTTTCTTGTAGGTATCTGCTGATGATTCAGCATCCCAAGGAGGTGAACATTCTTTGTCCTATCCTAAGAGATAATACCTTATGTTTTATCTGGTGTCTATCAGGAACCGTCAGACATGATAATTATTTAAGATAACATCTGATGAAGGAAGAAAGATTAACGAAAGAGCAAGTACTGATGCTTCATGAGCGACTGATACAGACCACAGGCGGTAGTTTAGGAATAAGAGATGAGGGAATGCTGGATTCTGCACTTTCTAATCCGTTTCAAACATTTGGTGGAGAGGAACTATATCCGAGTATTCAGGCAAAAAGCTTGCTAAAAAGCACAGTTATGCTATGGACTGGTTAAGAACCATTCTATGATTGATGGAAATAAAAGACTGGGTACGCATGTGATGCTTGTATTTTTAGCATTAAACGGATATGAATTATCATATTCTCAAGATGAATTGAGTACTACTATACTAGCGCTTGCCTCAGGAGAATTGGGAGAAGAGGATGTTCTTCAGTGGATTATCCAACATGAAAAAGGATAGAAAAAAATGTTTGTAATTATATAAAAACCTAAATTTGTTCTTTATAAATCTGCGTATGTTTTAAAGAAGTTCCTGAAAAAGAAATTTACAAAGATAAGTTAATTAATGGCGAACTTGTTGTACAGGTTGCGGGTGCAATATGTTTGCTTGTGAATTATTGGGAAAATGTAGAAGGGAAAGTCATTCTAAGCTATTATGCGGTGGAGAAATGCCCTTTTTTCGGAGTTGACCGGTAAGTTACTTGATGTGGGGAGCCGTCTACAAACATATTTTTGCGCTTGTTTTTTCAAAAAAAGAAATACCCATAAAAAAGCCAAAAAAGAGGAGCTGTTATATTGGTTGGTGGTGGAGATGGATGCATGGACAAAGCCTACGAAACAGCATGTACTTTGTTGCATCATATGAATTGTTACAATATTCATAAAATGGTATCTTTCCATAATACAAACAATGTACCTGCGGTAGAGGATAAACAAGCACTAGTTGGAATTGAGAGTATTATACAATTCTTGAATGATACCAATCGTAGTTTGTAGAATAAGACACACTATTTAGAAAAAGGGAGGGAGAAATACCTAAAGCACAGGATAATAACAAGGTGCGACTGAAAAAGAACAAAAGAAACCGTTGATGACTGACCATGATTGGTCAAAACCAACGGCTTTAGCGTTCCCGAGAGGATTCGAACCTCCGACCTACCGCTTAGAGAATTTTGATGTGAGTTTTCAGTAGTGTTGGGTGTAGTGCAAAAGTGCTTAAAATGCCTGTGGCTTCGTTGGTTGATGCAGTTACGAGTTTTTTTGAATATTTTTCTTTTTGTATGATTTTGTGCTCTTTTTCGATTTTGTTTCTTTTATGATGTTCCGCATGGATGATTTTGAAATAAATTCATAATCCGTTCGGAAGCCGAAAACATCATGCAGAGCATCTGTTAACAGAGTGCGTTTATACGAAGGAATATAACCGCTGTTTTTGCTTAAAAGCGTCATTTTCATCCCGTGGAGTTTTTCTAAGATCTGGCTGCAGGCAAATCCTTCTCCCAGTTTTTTTTTCTCCAGAAGGCGGTAAACCGGCAGGCTGATATAACAGGTCAGAAAGTGCGCGGTATACATTGTGCAGGGAATATTTTTGAATGGTGGTGAAAAAGATGGAAACTACAGAATCCACAGGACGCGGACGATACCATTGATGGGATTATTAATAAGAGGTAAGAATGTAAAACTATGTAGGTATGGGAGGCGCTGGAAATATTATGTAAAATGCCTTTAAATGTAATCGTCTTATTTAATGGAGATGTATAATTTCTCGAAGCGTTACCGACAAACTTATTGATATTTTTGTTATTTGGTATACACTATGTATATACCAAATGCAAGGAGGAATCTATATGCAGGCACAAGTGAAGGAATGGGGAAATAGTCAAGGGATTCGTTTATCCAAAGAAGTATTGAAAAGTGCGGGAATCAAATTAAATGAATTCTTGGATGTTGAGGTATCAGATGGGGTGATTACTTTGGCAAGACAATTTCGGCATAAAACATTGGAAGACAGGGTCGCTGAATACGATGGAAAGTTAATGCTTGACGGTGAATATGCTTGGGGCGAACCGGTTGGGAGAGAGTGGTAATGGCGTCTTTACACCAAGGAGATATTCTTAAGATTGAAAAAAATAAAACATCCTGTATTGGTGGTTAGCAAAGATTTTTTTTAATACAAGTGGTGAAATAATTGGATGTCCGATTATTAAAAATTCGACTTCGGGTCCACTTCATATATGGATGTCTACAGAAGAAAATGAAGGCTATATACAGTGTGAAAAACTGGCGTTGTTAGATATGTCATTTCGCGGTTACAAAAAAAGTGGACAGATTGCCAATTTCAGAGATGATTAATATATCGGATGCTATTCAAGGTATCTTTGAATATGTTTAGGAAATAAAAGTAAATTCCAATTTGCATTGCTTCATTTTTCGCGATATTTCGTCGTGCAGTCAGCCCGGCAGAGCCGGTCTGCCCGCGGACGTTCGTCCTATAGAAAAAGAGCTCACTTATAGCCACATGCAAGTAAACTTGCGTGTCTATAGTGAACTCTTTTCTGCACTCCTCAATATCTTCGTGAGTACTCCCAGTAGGAATCGAACCTACAACTGCCCCTTAGGAGGGGGCTGTTATATCCATTTAACTATGAGAGCAAAAATCCGGCTTATGCGGCATAAGCCGGAGATTTTATTTTATCCGGTCTTTTACAGATATTTTTTCAAAACATCGACTTTATCTAATCTCTCCCAAGGAAGATCTAAGTCGTTGCGGCCGAAGTGGCCATAGGCGGCAGTCTGGGAATAGATTGGATTTCTGAGGTCGAGCATCTGGATGATGCCGGCCGGACGCAAATCAAAGTTCTCGGCAATGATGTCGACTAATTTGCTTTCCGGTAATTTGCCGGTGCCAAATGTGTCAATGCGTACGGAAGTTGGCGAAGCAACACCGATTGCGTAGGACAACTGGATTTCTGCGCGGTCACACAGACCGGCAGCTACGATATTTTTGGCAACGTAGCGGGCTGCGTATGCGCCGAGCGGTCAACTTTGTCGGGTCTTTTCCGGAGAAAGCGCCGCCGCCGTGGCGTGCCCACCACCGTAAGTATCGACAATAATTTTTCGACCTGTTAAACCGCTGTCGCCGTTTGGTCCGCCGATTACAAAACGACCGGTTGGGTTAATATAAATTTTGTATCTTTGTCAATTAATTCCGCAGGGAGACAGCATCTACGACATATTTGCGGATGTCTTTCTGAATCTGTTCCCAGGAAACATCTTCGCTGTGCTGCGATGAAACAACAACAGCATCCAAACGCAGTGGATTTCCATTTTCGTCGTATTCTACCGTTACCTGGGATTTTCCGTCTCGGACGCAGGTAAGGAAGCGTTCCGTCTTTGCGGACCTTCGATAGCTGGCGGGACAATTTGTGCGCCAGATAAATCGGATATGGCATATAATCATCGTCGGTTTCGTTTGTTGCGTAACCAAACATCATACCCTGGTCGCCGGCACCTTCCGACTCAATTTCGGAGTCCGTCAGCTTCGCTTCTAATGCTTTGTCGACGCCCATTGCGATGTCGGAAGACTGTTTGTCCAGTGCAATTTTAACCTGGCGGGTTTTTCCGTCAAAGCCCTTTGCGGCATCGTCATAACCAATTTTACAGATTGTATCGCGAACGATTGCTTCAATGTCAACCGTTGCATTGGATGTAATTTCACCCATAACTAAAACTAAATCAGTAGTGATTGCTGTTTCGCAGGCAACACGGCTCATCGGGTCCTGTGCGAGCATAGCATCCAAGATGGCATCGGAAATCTGATCACAGATTTTGTCCGGATGTCCCTCGGTTACTGATTCAGAAGTAAAAAGTATCTTACCCATGGTTTCCTCCATTCAAATTCATACGTAAATAACATTCTTATTCTACTATAACAGTAAAATATCGTCAAGTTGGAAAAAATGATAAAAAATGATAAAGTTTTACACATTTTTATTTTTTATGTTATGATAGAAACAGACGGTAAAATAAAGAATAAAAAGTGATAAAGAGGAGAACTATGGCAATTCACATTTTGTCATTTGCCTTGTTGTTTTGGTGCTTCAGAATATTATTTCCATAACCATTCATAAGAAGCGTTTTTCCAAACAGGTGGATGAATTACAAAAGCAGCTGGATGAAAAAAAGAAGAATCTGAACTTGTCATGAGGGAAATGCTAAGCAATATTACACATGATTTAAAAACACCCTAACGGCGATACGCGGGTATGCCCAGGGAATATTAGATGGAGTGGCGGCAACCCCTGACCGCATGAACAAGTATATCAGTACCATAAGAAATAAAGCAGATGACATGGCAAATCTGGTAAATGAATTGTCGTTGTTTGCTCAAATTTATAATAAAGAAATTGAATATAAAAAAGGAGGTGTCGAAATTGATGAATACATCAGCCGGTGTATGAGCAATTTGTCGCTTGACTTGGAAACCAGAAAGATTGATTTTTATATCGAAATGATGTGAAAAGGGAACGTGCCTTTATATTGATGAGGAAAAGATAAAACGAGTTTTTTATAATGTAATTGGAAATGCATACAAATACATTGATAAAGATTTGGGAATGATATTTCTTCATATTGAGGATGCCGGGAAAATGGTCTGGGTTCGAATTACTGATAATGGTTCGGGAATCGAGAAAGATGAACTGCCGCTGATTTTTGAACGTTTTACCGAACCGACAGTTCCAGAAATTCAAAAACCGGAGGAACCGGACTTGGTCTTGCGATTGCAAAAAAAAAGATAATTGAAGACCATGGCGGACAGATTTATGCGGAAAGCGAAAAGGGAAAGGGACGAAAATTTCTTTTTTCTTTGCCAAAGAAAGTAGACGAAAAAAAAAATATGATAGCATAGGATTAGTAGAATGGAGGGCCAGTATGAAGAAAATACTTATTGTTGAAGATGAATTACCGATTGCTGAGTTGGAAAAAGATTATTTGGAGCTTAGTGATTTTGAGGTTACGATTGAGACCGACGGCATTGAGGGCGAAGCAAAAGCAATGAGCGGAGAGTACGATTTGCTGATTCTTGATGTAATGCTTCCGGGACAGGACGGATTCGAGATTTGCCGCAAATACAGAGAAAAGTATTTGGCACCTGTCATTGTTGTTTCGGCAAAAAAGGAAGATATTGATAAAATCCATGGATTAGGACTTGGTGCAGATGATTATATGACAAAACCATTCAGTCCGAGTGAATTGGTGGCACGTGTGAAAGCACATATAAACCGTTATGAGTCTTTGACAGAGAAATCATCTGAGAAGACAGCAAAGAATGAGACGATTGAGATTGGTGATTTAAAGATTGACCGTACCGCCCGTCGTGTATTTGTTCGTGGTGAAGAAAAATTTAACTTCCAAAGAATTTGATTTGCTTTACTTTTGGCAAAAAATCCAAATCATGTATTCCCGAAAGAAGAGCTGTTCCAAAGCAAATCTGGGATGTAGGTCCGATTGGGGAAAATGGCATGGTTGGCGATATTGCCACCGTTACCGTGCATATCAAAAAATCCGTGAAAAAATTGAGCAGGATACATCCAATCGGAGTATATTGAGACCATCTGGGGTGTTGGATACCGATTCCGCGCCAATTAATTTCAGGGATAAAAATTAAAAATCGAAGATACTAAGGTAGCGGCCGTATGGTCTCTTTGCTTTATATTTACGGGAGGTGCGGCATGAAAACAAGACATTTGATTTTAATTGGCCTTACGATTTTTGTTGTGGTTTTTTCTTTTCGATTTCTGCTTCCGCTGACGCTTCCCTTTGTACTTGCCTATTTTTTTGCGAAACTGGTATCGCCAATGATACAATTTCTGGTAAATAAATTAAAATGGAGACGGAAAGTCAGTATTTTTTAGTTGTTTTTTTACGCTGTTGATATTAGGTGGATTTAGCGTTTATATCATTACATTAATTATAAGTCAGGGAATGTTGCTGCTGCAGAAAATACCGGTTTATGGGCAGATTTGCGGAAGAATGCTTGAAAAAATGTGCAGTCACTGCGACCGGATCTTTGGAGCTTGCGGATGGAAGCAGTTTTGATTATTTAGAGGGTCAGGCAGCAGGGCTTTATCAGAAAATTGGCACGGATTTACTTCCTAAATTGTCCGGGTGTGCCATTTTCTCGTAAAAAAGGAATTGGAGCCATTAGTTCTCTGTTTATTTTTTTCTGTCTGTGCTTTTAATTTTGCTGGATGACAAAATGCACGCGGTGCGTGGCAGACTCCGCCCGTTTGTGCAAAAACTGCGTGGTGCCGGACTTGCTTATCTCAAAGCGCAGTCACTGTTGTTATTCATTATTGCGGCACTTTTGGCACTTGGTTTTTATTTCATGGGAAATGATTATGCGATACTTCTTGCGATTGGAATTGCTTTACTGGATGCATTTCCGGTACTTGGGAGCGGTATGGTACTAATTC
>VOFD01000165.1_pt1 | contig 24001 bp, 19 predicted proteins | sample 5384101 | NCBI WGS metagenome assembly VOFD01 (sample SAMN12384723, study PRJNA508395) | human gut metagenome | isolation source: healthy gut C | host: Homo sapiens
GCTGATGGACTACGTGAGCGGCACGGGATTCACTCGCGCTCGCTCTTCTCCATCCCGTTTGCCGGACTGGACAAGAACGGTATCCCCCACGTTCTACAACGAAGACGGGAAAATCACCAGCACGGACATCAGTTTCCAGTACAGCGACGACTTCTCGTGGCTGAAGTATGAAAGGTTCCACCGACCCGACCATCTCGGGAAGTTTGGGCAACACGCTCACCTACAAAGGCTTCCGCCTGAACGTGTTCTTCACTTTCTCCGGCGGCAACGTGGTGCGCCTCGATCCCGTGTTCAGCGCGCGCTACACCGACCTGACGGCCACCACACGCGAGTTCAAGAACCGCTGGACAATGCCCGGCGACGAGAACCGCACCAACATCCTGGCCATCCTGAGCTACCGGCAGTACTACGAGAACACCAACCTGCAGTACGCCTACAACGCCGCCTACAACTACTCCACCGAGCGCGTGGCCAAGGGCGGCTTCGTCCGTCTCAAGGAGATTTCCTGCTCGTATGACTTCCCCAAGAAGCTCATCTCGCCGCTGAAGCTCTCCAGTCTCTCGCTCAAGCTGCAGGCCACCAACCTCTGCCTTCTCTATGCCGACAAGAAGCTCAACGGGCAGGATCCTGAATTCATCAACGCCGGCGGCGTGGCCTCGCCCGTCCCCCGGCAATTCACCCTGACGCTGAGACTCGGCATCTAATCACGTAGAACCAACAAACAGAATGACAATGAAAAATCAAATATGCAGCGGCCGCGCTGGCCGCATTGTCGCTTTCGATGTCTTCCTGCGACGATTTCCTGGACACCCTGCCCGACAACCGCACGGACCTGGACTTCCAGACCATCACGGAATCCGGACTACGTGGGCGCGCAATGGTCCGAACAAGCCGACACCATCACCAACGACCAGGCCTACTGGGACAGCCTGTTGGACGACGCGGGCGAGAAAGGAGCCGGCCTGATTACCCAGAAGCTGGAACTGGTGCGCACCTACCTGCAGGACTCCTGGCAGATAGACATCGACCACCTGCGCGACGTCGTGCTGCGCCGGAGCGCGGAAATCAAAGACTTGGATTTGGATAACCTTTAAACAGTAAACGACAATGAGAAAATACGGCATAACCGGTTTGCTCTTCCTGGCGGCACTGTGCCTGCAGTCCTGCCTCTTCAGCGAAGAAGACCTCTTCGAGGACACCTCGGCCAACCGTACTGCGGCCTCCGTGGCGAAATACACGGAACTGCTCACCGGCGCGGAAAACGGCTGGAAACTGGATTATTACCCCGGCGGGGAAAAGCACGACATGGGCGGCACCGTGCTGCTCATGCAGTTCGAGGGCGAGAACGTCACCATGATGTCCGACCAGACCGTGCAGGGCTTCAACGACCGCACGGAAACCCCGGCCGGCACCCGCGTGGCCTCCACCTACAGCATCAACGCCGACCAAGGCCCCGTGCTCTCGTTCGACACCTACAACGTGCTGCTCCACTACTATTGCGAGCCGCGCGGCGGACTGGACGTGGACGGCTTCGAGGGCGACTATGAGTTCATCATCACCGCCGCCACGCAGGACGACATCACGCTCCGCGGCAAGAAGCACGGCACGGTGATGCACCTCACCCGCCTGTCGGCCGACACCGACTGGGACCGCTACATCGCCGGATGCGTCCAGGTGTATGACGAAAGCGGCGAGTACAGCACGCTGGTGGGCTACAACGGCACGCAGACCTTCGCCCCCTCCGTCTTCTCGCAGCAGAACGTCATCACCTTCACCGAGACGGACAGCGAGGGCAAACGCACGCAGCAGCGCGTGTCGCGCTTCTTCGAGCCAACGGTGGTGAACGGCGTGACGTGCGACGAGTTCACGTGGGACAACGCCACCAAGACGTTCACCAGCACGGCCGACGCCAATGTCCGCCTGAAATACGAGCGCCCGGCAGACTACCTGCCCATAGAGTTCTACACCGAACACCAGTGGGAAGCGTTCTACAACTGCGACTTCGGCATGAACGACACCACCGAGGCCGTCACCTTCACCCGCGTGGAGGACACCGACACGCTCCTGACCCACTTCACGGCCCTGAACATGAGCTATGAGGTGAAGGCCATCTACAACCCCACGACGGGCATGATAGAGTTCCGCACCCAGTTCCTGAACCGCGTCACGCTCATCACCACCGAGAACAAGCAGATGAACGCCTACGTCCACCTCTGCCCGTGGAACGAGTTCGACGGCACGGTCTACCTGGCCAACAACGCCGGCATCGTCAGCTACACCAGCCAGATGGAACCGCGTGCTGGAGTTCGCCGACAACGGGCGCATGTCCGGCTCCGACTTCAACGGCTTCGTGTTCCTCGCCTTCGACGGGCCGGAACGCACCTCGAACCAGTTGGGAGCCTTGGGCACCTTCAGTGAAATCAAACTCCGACAAATCGTAGAAGAAGAAACAGAAGAATGAAAAAGATGAAAAGAACCCGCATCATACTCTGCGCGCTGGCGGCCGGCTTCCTGGGAGCCGGTTGCGCCGACGACGCGCAGGAGGCCGCCTTCGGCATCCTCGAAGCCCGCCTCAATTTCGACGCCCCCGCCTCGCGGGGCTACGTGCTCGCCACCGACCCCGCCTGCACCGCCACGGCGGCCGACGCATGGTGCACCGTGTCGCGCAGCGGCGACAGCATCATCGTCAGCGTCACGGACAACGCCTCCATCGAAAGCCGCCACACGAGCCTGACGCTCGCATCCGGCGGCGTGTCCCGCCAGATTCCCGTGAGCCAGAGCGGCGGATACTTCCGCCTCGAGAGCGACTCCGTGCAGCACACGGGCGACTCGCTCGCCACGCTCACCCTCGCCGTCAGCTCGGCTTTCGACTATGAAACCGTGCCCTCGGCCTCGTGGGTGACCTGCACCCGCGACGGACAGACGCTCCGCCTCGCCGTGGAGAGCAACCGCACCGGTGCGCCGCGCCGGGCGGACATCAGCCTCCTGCCCCACGATGGGCAAGGCCTTCCGCGTGTCGCTCCTGCAATACTCCGTGGACGACCTCATGGGCAGCTGGACCGCGTCCTACACCACCAACAACGGACAGCCGCAGACCGCCCAGGTGACGCTCACGCACAATGCCGCCGACAGCACCGTCAGCCTCTCCGGCCTGGACCAGAACTATGAGAGCATCACGCTGAAAGCCGATGCGGACAAACAGCAGTTCAGCTTCGCCACCGGCATGTTCATCGGTTTCCTTGAGCGCGGTAGCACCACCTACCGCATCTACCAGCAAGGCGCAACCGGCACACACGAGGTGCGCCCCGCCGAGACCCGCACCCTGCACTACGGCAGCCTGTTCTCCGTCTCCGACGAAGGAAAGCAAGTGCTGGCATTCCAGTCCGACTCCACCTTCACCGACGGAGCGTCCATGGAGGGCATCGCCGTCATGGCCGACATGAACGGCCAGATGCGCAGCGTGTCCGAATACTACGGCCTGCAGCTCACGCGCTGAGCCACAGCCGCACACACATAAAGCCGCGCCCCGCCCCCGCGATTCATCACGGGAACGGGGCGCGGCTTTATGTGTGCCCTGCCGAAGGAGAGAACGGCGGGGGCAGCCTGCACCGCCATGCCATCGGTTGAGGGCGGGAAGAAGACCCTCCCCTACCTTTTAAAGGACCGACAGACGAGAAACGCGAGGCATCCGGCGAGGCGCCGGCAGCCGCGTTTTTTTCGGTTCCTGTTCGGGAAACGGGGACACGCATTACAGAAGACGAGGCAGTACTCTGCGGCAAGTATTCGAGTACTTGCCGCAGAGTACTGCCTCGTCTTCCGCACAACGCTCCGTGCCATCGGGCGCGAACAGCCGTCAGATGCATCCTTGCCGCGCACGGCAGAAACGCCGGAACTGTCCCCCGCGCCCGAAACCTCCTAACGCTGCAGGAACTTCTCCGTGCGGCCGTCGGCCGTCACCTTCACATACAAGCCGGGACGGAGCGGCTCTTCCGCAAGGCTGCCGTCCAGACGGAAATAACGGACGGGGCCTTCCTGCACCGCCACGTCCGGACGGCGCACGGCCGTCCACACATTCTCCTCGCTCCCGCCGTTGAAATCGAACGACACGCGGCCAGAAGCCTCATCATACGTGATGTCCGTGACCGACTTGCCCAACGTGCCCCATCCTATATATGCGCCGAAGTTCGGCACGGAAGTGTCCGACAGTTCGTTGTTGCCTTCCGGCGAAGGATACGTGTCCCCTTTCAAGTTCTCCTCATATTCCTCGTCGTTCACTCCCGTCACCAGCAACGGCTTCTCGCCATCCGCCGGCACGATGGTCACCCGCCGGTTCGCCACGTTGTTCACCTCGTTGTTCCGCCATTCCGCCGCCGCCATCGGGTCTTCAGCCGAAAGGTTCACGTGCGTCACCAGCAATCCCGTGGCGGGACAACTCATGTCCCATCCCCTGCCGTCTATCGTCTCCAGCAGGTAATATTCCTTGGCGTCCGCGTCGTTCACGATTTTCAGCGGTTTCCCGCCTTGGACCAGCGAAGGCCATTCCTCCACCGTGGTGGCCTCTGTGAGCACCACCGGCTCCGTCCACCCCATCGCGATGCGCTCCAACGCCCGCATGCCAACGGGCCGCCGTCCGTCCATGGGATATCCGCCGCGGTCCATGAGCGACCAGTCGCCCATGGCAAACTCGGCCGCCGTCTGCCCGTCCGTGCGATAGAAGTCCGGCAGTCCCAGTTGGTGGGCGAACTCATGGCAGAAAGTGCCGATGCCGTCCAACTTGCCGTAAAGCATCTCGTTGGTGCATGAATAGGCGTTGAAAACCACCCCCCCGGCCTCGGGACGTTCGTAGCCTTGGTCGTCCATCGACGAGGTGTGAGGCCATATCAGGTCCGTCTGCGTGGGAATGGCATGCTGCCCCTCGCCGGCATAGAGCACATAAAGGGCATCGGCCACGCCGTCGCTGTTGCTGTCGAACACGTTCCAGTCCTCCACCGCTCCGGAGGCATCCAGTTTGTCCACTGCCTCGGCCATCATCTCGGCCATCCGCGCATCCCGCCCGGCGACCCCGTCGGCCCCATAGTAGGCCCTCTCGTGGTCCAACGTCACGGGGCCCAACACCACAAACTCCGGCGTGAACTTGCCGTAACTCTGGTCGGCGAAATACTGTGCCGCCGTGCCCTCTCCCAGTTCAATCTGCTCCCGCGTGGCCTCTCCGTCCAACCGTGAGGCATAGGCGGCCGCCGGGGCCGCCTCGCTGAAGGCCACATCCTGGAACTGCACCAACACGACGGGAATCTTAGGCGCTCCCATGGTGGAAGGCAGTTCGCCTATTTTCTTTGTCAAAGGGAGTGCGCCCTGCATGCCCGCCACCGAGCAGCAACAGCACAGGGCCACGCACATCAGTCTGTTCTTCTTCATTCGCATAATGCTTGATATTTTTTGTTTGCTTTCTTTTTCCGTTATTCCTTGCAAAAATACGGAATTGTTGCCACACACTAAAGCGCTCCGGCATTTTTCTGCAACACAGGCTTCGTCTTGGCACGCGCAGAAAAAAGGCGGACCTTTCGGCCCGCCTTCTTCCAAATCATATACTTTGTGAGAATCACTTCACCACGGTCTTCTTCCCGTTCACGATGTAAATGCCCTTCTTCAAGGTCTTCAAGGCATCGCGATCGGCATTGTCCAGCACCTTCACGCCGTTCAGGCTGTAAACCGTCACCTTGCCTTCGTCTACGCCGACTGCAGCAACGGCATCACTGCCATCCACCGTAAATTCGTACGTCAGTTCCGCATTGGCACTGCCTGTTCCGAACATCGGATCCCATTGGTCGTCGGCAAACAACTCCGGCGCGATGGTCAGCACGTAGGTTCCCTTGGCCGTGATCGGCTCGGAGAAGCGGATAACCACCTGGTTCATGTTCGTCCAATTCTCCCAATCCAAATCATCCACTGAAGCCACGATGTCGACTTCCTCATTGGTGTCCTTGTTGGTCACGGTGATGAAGGCGTCGGCATCCTCACCAATAGCCAGCAGCGTCACCACATCGCAATCCATCGTCAACGTCACGGTCTCCAACCTGCTCACCGTAGACTTGTCGGCCGGCACAACTTCCGTCGGAACCAACGGAGTGGCAACGCCTTCCACGGAATAACGGATGTTGGTGTTCTTGTTCATTACGGCTGTCTGCAACGTGCCCAGCATGAAGTAGTTCTCCGGAATATGCAACGTGTAGCGTCCGGCTGTCGTGATTTCCTGATCCAATGTTATCTTAGCCTCAACCGGGTCATAGACGCCCATCTCATAATCGGCTTGCTTGTCTTCCGGAATCACCAGCTCAACCGTTCCCGTGGCCACGGTAGCCTGGAACATATCCCACACAACAATGTCTTCCATGGCCGCATAAGCCAATCCTATCGGCAGTCCGCCCTCCACGGCGACGGTGAATTCCTTCAACGTCTGCTGCATCTCCTCGTTATTGGGCGTCACAATCAAGTCGGGCGCATTGAACGGGGTGGCATAGCTCCACTCAAAGTAGCTGTCAACCTCAAATCCTGTATTGCCTTGAACCACCAAGCCGTCGGCATCCTTGGCCGCCACGGACAGCATCACGGCGTTGCCCGTTGTCATGGCCGTCTGCGGAATCACGAAGGTCCATTCGGTCTTGTCTTCGCTCGCGCCGATGGAATCCAACGGCAACGTCATCCCGTACCCCATATTCACGAATGCACCCTCCGCAGTGATATCCACCGGAGCGCTGAAGGTGGCCTTCACAACATTGTCGTCTTCCGAAGCAAATCCTTCCGACGGGTCCGGAGTCACGCTAACCAATGTCACAGGGCTGTATTGGAAAGCCTTCGTGGCACCCTTCACCGTCAACTTGGCTTCGCCAATGGCGTTGATACCTTGCCATCCGTCGGCTTCAGTGGGATAAGCCGCGAGACGGATTTCATACTCATGCCCCTCGTACATTTCTATCGCGAAGAACGGAGCCCAAGTGAAGCCTTCCTCGCCCTTCATCATCGGTTCGTTGGAATTCAAGCAAGCCATGTCGGGCGACGTCGGATTCAAATCGTAAACGCTGATCATGATGCAACCAATAGCGTCGTCCTGGTCGGTCTGCAGAGCCACATCGGTGAGGATTTCCACCGCAGCGCCTTCAGCCGGCGTGCTGGACACAATGTTCAACGTCGCCAATGAAGCCTCCTTGTAATCGTATGTGGCGCTCAGGCTTGCGCTGTAATCCGCGCCGTCCTCAGCTTCCAAGTTGATCAAGGATACGGTCACTTGCGACACGCCGGCCGGCAAGTTGGGCACCGAAAGGGTCAGCGTAGATGCTCCTTGTGTCGTGGGGTCTGCTGTTTTCGTTATTTCGCTCATCGGAACCGTCATCACCTGTCCCATGCCGTAGGTGAACTGTACGCCATCATAACGCAATCGGCTCTCGTTCATTATCCAGATCTCCAGCTCATCGCCACCTGCGATTTCGCTACCCGACACAGGAGTAAATTCAGCGGCAGCCATCACGGCTTCCACTTCCTCGAACTTATACGCGAACGAGAAGGCACCTCTCGACGAGAAGGCACCGGAGTAGGCATATTGTCCATCCAGCCCGCACACGCCGGTCACATTCAAAGTGATGGTTTCAATCGGATCTCCGGTATACTCAGGCAACATAGACGCCTGCGTGCGCACGTCATTACCCAAATAAATAAACACCGAATCCTCTTTCACTTGGACATCAAGCGTATCCCGATAGCTTTCGGCCGTACCTCCCCGGTTCTCCGAACTGAAAACCAGTTCCGCACGGGGCAGCTGCGATGTGCTCACCTCGCCATCGAAGGCCAAAGCCACGCGCCGGTCTGCACTGAAGATATAAGACTTGAACACGTCCATGCCATTGCCCGGCGTGTTCTTCGAGCCAACCAAAGTGAGGGGAGCTGCCGCCACCTTATAGGCCAAGGTTATCGTGCCATCCTCACCCACGACCTTGTCGGGGTCGTTCTGCTCGCTGATTCCCGTGAAGGCCAGCGTCAGTTCATCGCCTTCTGCCAGTTTCCCGGCCTCATACCATTCCATCATTTGAGGTCCGACATTCACTACCACGTTCACGCCCGAATTGCTGTCGGGAGTCAACGCCTCGCTCGCGCCATTGGCAGAGACCGTCACGGCTTTCACACTTACGGGACGGTTAAAGGTCAGGTAAACCATTCCTTCCGTGGCCGACAATATTTCAGTCGTGAGAGGCGATACTTCAATCATTTCCACCGTAGCTCCTCCGGAACTGAAACTAACCTGCCACGTACCGGGATCCACACCCGCAGCAAGTCCGCAGCCTACATAATAGGTGTTTCCTGCCATCACATTCACGTCGTACGTCCTATTCGCCCAGTTTCCACCAAAGATAAAACTCGTTTCTGATTGTTCCGTAAAGGTTCCGTCCGCATACAACACCGGAACAGGCGCACCGCCGCTTAACGCGATAGTCAATGTCCCGTCAGAACTGGGAGTAAAAGTGGCATACACATCCTGAAACGCGGGAATGTCATATTCCACACCGTTCTCCAAAACCAAGGGCTCCTCCACTGTCCCAGTTTGGGCCATAGCCGAACTTATGCCCAGCCCCACTACAGACAGCGTCAACATGGCCTTCAGCAGCCATTCTTTTGCTTTCAAGTAAACTTTCTCCATAATGTTTCTGTTTATAAATAAATCATAATTCTCCTATTCAAGTCGCTAAATTATACAGATTTTACGGAATACGGAAATATGCGAACACAAAAGTGAAAAAAAACGTCCGTTTTGAATAAATATGCGGAAGAAAGCCGCCATTTATTCAAAAACAGACGTTTTATCAGGATATTACGTGACAGGATGAAACCTTCACGTAAAGAAGTGAGATGCCTCTAACTTTGCGCCTCGGCCTTCTGCTTACGACGGTTCCAAACCTCGCGGCCCAGAACGAACAACAAGGCCAACAAGAGCACGACCAACGCACCATTGGCCAAAGCTTCCGTCACATGCAGGCTCTTGGGGTCGAACTTAAAGGCCACCGCATGCTTGCCGCCATCCACCCGGATAGCACGAAGGATGTAGTCGGCACAAGCAATCTCCACTGGTTGGCCGTCCACCCAGGCCTGCCAGCCGGGATAGTAGATTTCGGAGAACACCACCACGCCGCCTTTGGGGGAGTTCACCTCATACTCCAAAGCGTTAGCGTCGTATTTCGTCAGCTTCACGCTGCAAGTGGAATCCACAGGTTGTGCGCCTTGCGCTCCGCCCAGTTGTTCCTTAAACCGCTCTTGCACCAGAGCCACATATTTCGGGTTCACGTCGTGCAGGCCGAGAATCTCATGGTCGGCATCGGGCACGTAGCGAACCTCTTTCACGAACCATCCATTGCCATTGGCATGCGGATTGAGCACAGGAATCGTCTGTCCGCCCTGCTGGCCCAAGATGGCATACTTCACGTTGAGCATGTCCAGCACGGGGAAGATGCTGTCGCCGTCCACCTTCGACAAGTCGCCCACATTCGCTGCCGCAGCCTTCGCAAAGCGGCCCATCTCAGGCGCGATGTGCTCCTCTATCATCTCTCGGTAACGGCGCAACTTGGCGGCGTTGTACCCGCCGATGCTCTTATGGTAGTACGAAGTGTTGTTCTCGTTAAACGGACTTCCCGTCAGATTCATCACCCGGTAATACTTGTCAGGGTCCTGCAGGATGATTTCGTCTGCCTCAGTCTTCGGAACGACGGTAGTCGTGACGGGCATCGGGTCGCTGAACATGCCATCGTTCAGGTAGCGCTTGTCCACCTGCCACAGGTCGAACAGACAGAGTGCGAACACAGCAAAGGTTAGCAGTCCGGCCTTGATTTTCTGTGCACCATAAGCCCACAAGAGCAAGAATCCAATGGCAATAATAATGAAACTGCGCCATGCGTCGGCCGTAACCACGGCCTTGCGCATCTCGTGCAGGTTGGCCAATATGCCGCCGAACATGTCTTGGGGTATATATCCTTTCCCTACGGCATCCTGGAGCATGGCCATTTCGGCCGTCGACGTGTAGTTGCCGAAAAACACATCCGGAATGAGCGCGAACAGCAAAGCCACACCGCCCGTAAGCGCAAAACTGATGTATACATATTTAGATTTGGACTTCAGCAACTCCGGCCGCTCCACCATCTCCTTCAACCCCAGCATGGCCAACAAGGGTATGGTGAACTCCGCCACCACCAAGATGGAAGCCACGGCACGGAACTTGGAATACATCGGCACATAGTCGAGGAAAAAGTCCGTCAACCCCATGAAGTTACGCCCCCACGACAACATGACGGAGAGCACCGTCAGCGCCAACAGGCACCACTTCATCGGCCCCTTGACGATGAACAGGGAGAGCACAAAGAGCATCAACACAAAAGCGCCCACATATACCGGACCGCTCGTGCCGGGCTGCTCGCCCCAATACTGCATCAGGGCTTGATAAACAGGCGTATACTGTGGATTGGCCTTTTCCATGGCCGTCTTGCTCTCGGTGAGCGGAACGGATGCCCCGCCCTTGATATCCGGCACCAGCAGTGTCCAAGTCTCCCCTATGCCATAGCTCCACTGCGTGATATAGTCGCGCTCCAGTCCGTCCTTGGTCTGGTTACCCGGATTCTTCTGGTTCTTGTAAGTCAGTTCGCTCTTGCCGCGCATGCTCTCCTTGCTGTACTGGTAAGTGTGGTACAAGTTGGATGCATTGATGGCCACGCCAAGCAATCCGGCCACAATCAGCACGCCTGTCCCTTGAGCCATCCGGCCAACTGCTTCTCGCGGCAGGCCTGAATGAGATAGGCCAGCGACATGAGCGCCATCACCGGCAGGAAGTAATAGGTCATCTGCACATGGTTGGACATGATTTGCAGGGCCATGAAGAAGGCCGTCACCAGTCCGCCCCACACGTACTTCCCCCTGTAACAAAGCACCAGTCCCGCTATGGTCGGCGGAATATAGGCCAAGGCCATGACCTTCCAGATGTGGCCTGCGGCAATGATGATGAAGAAATAAGAAGAGAACGCCCACAAGACAGCTCCCAAGGCTGCCATCCAGACCTTGAAATTGAATGCGCGGAGCAGGATGTAAAAGCCCAGCAGCAACACGAACACATACATGACGTACGTCGGGAGGCCCAATTGGTAAATGCGTTGCAGTCCCACCAGCGTGTCCGTCGAGTCGTAGCTGGGCGCCATCTGGTAAGTAGGCATGCCCGAGAACAGGACATTCGTCCAGCGGGTACGTTCACCCGTCCGTTCCTGATACTCCTTCAACTCCACGCCGGCGCCGATACTCCCGGTGTGGTCATGCCCCGAGAGAGTCTGGCCCTGGGTCATTGGTTGGAAAAAATACAAGAAGCCTATCGCGATGAACAGGATGACGGCCAACGCGTCCGGCAAATAATTCTTTAGTTTGTCCATGTCTATAATGATAATTTGTAAATATGCGACTTCAGGTTCGGCTGCAAAAGTAACAAAAAAAACCGTCTTCCTGACAGGAAAACGGTTAAATCTTCAGCGCGGGCTGCAAAATTACTTGCGCAGGCCCAGAGCTTTGATGATGGCACGATATCTCTCGATGTCGCGATCCTTCAGATAGTTCAGCAAAGCGCGGCGCTTACCGACCATCATCGTCAAGGCTCTTTCAGTACTATAATCTTTACGGTTCTTTTTCATGTGTTCCGTCAAGTGGGAAATACGGTATGAAAACAATGCAATCTGGCTCTCAGGAGAACCAGTATCAGTGTTAGACTTCCCGTACTGTCCAAAGATTTCTTGCTTTTTAGCTGAGTCTAAATACATAAAATCAAGTTTTTAATACCATTAATACTTTTAGCGGGTGCAAAGTTACCCCTTTTTTCCTTCGCGCCAAAGGATTTCCCGTTTTTTTTGTCCCGCCGGCAGCATTTTCCGTGTCCCCGCGCATGAATCTGTCTCTTTGCCCGTTAAATTCCGCGATACGGCACCACTGGCACGGGAAAAAACCGTAATTTTGCAGGCGCATCCGAAGACAGAAAAGGCTTACGACATGAACCGCGTATTGGAAAAACTCAAAGGGCATCCGCAAGTGGCGGAGGGAACGGCCTACGCCATCCTTTTCACCATGGGCACATGCCACCTGCTGAACGACATGATCCAGTCGGTCATCCCGGCTCTCTACCCGTTGCTGAAGGACAAGTTCGGTTTCACTTTCGCCCAAATCGGGCTCATCACACTGGTGTTCCAGCTGACGTCTTCCATCCTGCAGCCCTTCGTGGGACGGTATGCCGACCGCCATCCGCAACCCTATTCGCTGTCCGCCGGCATGTGCTTCACGCTCGTCGGACTGATGGCGCTCGCCTTCGCCCCCTCCTTCCTGCCCATTCTGCTGTCGGTGGCGCTGATTGGCTGCGGGTCGTCGGTGTTCCATCCCGAAGCCTCGCGGGTGGCGCAGCTGGCCTCGGGCGGGAAGAAGAGTCTGGCCCAGTCCATCTTTCAAGTGGGCGGCAACGGCGGGAGCGCCATTGGCCCGCTGCTGGCGGCCCTGATTGTCATTCCTTTCGGCCAGCACGCCGTGGGTTGGTTCGCCTTGGCGGCCCTGCTCGCCTCGGCCCTGTTGGTGAGGGTGGGTTACTGGTACAGCTTGTTGCTGAACCGGTTCAGGGGCGCCCGGGACAAGCGGCGTGCAGCGCCCGTCAGCCTTCCGGAACGCACTGTCCGCCGGGCGTTGTTCATCTTGGTGCTGATGATTTTCTCCAAATACTTCTTTAATGCCTGCATGACGAGCTACTTCACCTTCTTCCTGATGGACAAGTTCGGCCTCACGGTGCAACAATCGCAATATTGCCTGTTCGCCTACCTGGCGGCCTTCGCCATCGGCACGTTGCTCGGCGGTTTCCTGGGCGACCGCTACGGGCGGAAGTATGTCATCCTCTTCTCCATCCTCGGAGCGGCGCCCTTCACGCTGGCCATGCCCTACCTCGGCCTGGGGTGGACCATCGCCATGTCCGTCATCACGGGCCTGGTCATTGCGTCGGCCTTCTCGGCCATCGTCGTCTACGCCACCGACCTGAAACCGGACAAAGTGGGCATGATTGCCGGCATCTTCTTCGGCCTGATGTTCGGGCTGGGCGGCGTAGGCTCGGCCTTCTTTGGCTGGCTGGCGGACCTGACGAGCATCGAGTTCATCTTCCGTGTCAGCACGTGGCTGCCACTGCTGGGCGTCGTGGCCTTCTTACTTCCGGACGTGCGCCCTCAAAGGAATAATATAAATAAGGTATAATGGAAACATCACGTAAAATATGGACCTGCCGCTACCTGTCGCCCTGCGGCGAACTGACGCTCGGTTCGTTCGGCGACCGGCTCTGCTTGTGCGATTGGGCAGGAACAAAGCACCCCGAACGGGTAGACCGCAGACTGCAACGCCTCCTGCAGGCCCGCTACGCGGAAGGCATGACGGAAATCACGCAGGAAGCCGCACGGCAACTGGACGAATACTTCCACGCCGGGCGCACGTCGTTCACCGTGCCCCTGCTCTTTGCCGGGACAGAATTCCAGCAAGCCGCGTGGAACAGCCTGTTGAGCATCCCCTACGGACAGACTTGCTCCTACATCGAGCAGGCCCGGCAGTTGGGCCGTCCCACGGCCGTGCGCGCCGTGGCCAATGCCAATGGCGCCAATGCCCTCTCCATCTTCGTGCCCTGCCACCGGGTGGTGGGCGCCGACCGCTTGCTCACCGGCTATGCCGGCGGCCTCGAGGCCAAAAAATTCCTGCTGGACCTGGAAAGCGGGCTGCATGGCCGGTGATGCCTCCTTCGGCTCACCGGCCTGATTGTCCAAAAGGCTTTGGAGGAATTCAGCACGGCACCTTAATCATCGCACACCGTCAGACATCCGTCCGCGAACTTTCCAAGTTCTTCGTCTTGATGCCTCAACAAGCCGGCATCCAACAAATCCAACAAAGCCGGAGCCGTCTTCAATTTCCCATACTTGGCTTTCCGCTTCTTGCCAGCTACGACCTTCTCAAAATAACGCCCCAACAAGACGGAAATCACACTGGAAGGATGAGGGATATCCGTCACGACCTTCCCGGCCAGATTATTGTCGTCCGCTATCTGCATTCCGGGCTTCTGACGGGTATAACCATTCAACCTTCCCCACTCTTCCAATATCCCGGGTTGGTACAATATCCAGGCTTCCATTTCCTGAATCATAAAAAAGCAGCGCAGTTTCTGTTCTTCCGACAACTTCAGGCCATCGGCCTCCAACTTCTCGAACCAAGAAGCCTTAGTATGGGGCGCGCCATCCAAATCCACATATAAAAAGACGGAAGAACCCGATGGTTGCCGAAGAAAGTGTTTCACCACATTCTTATAACCATGCAACATGTCGACAACAACACTGACTTCCATGGAAAGATTCTCCCGGAACAAGCGATGCAAAGACTCCCGCAAAGCTTGGGTATTATTCACCGTTTGCACATCCGCCGGCGAACCGGGGGCGGCCCCACCTTCCATCAGCACCGTAATGGTTACCATCTCTTGCCTCCCAGATACCCCTGCAACCACATTTGTCCCGGCAAGAAGTCTCCTTCCCAGTCCTCAAAATCATCTTCGCTCACCCGCTTCACGCAAGAACAATTCTCGCTTTCTTTCTTTTCAAACACCAGAATATCATCCAACTCAAAGCAATTCAGCAGCAACGGGGAATGGGTGGCCACTATCAACTGGCTGTGGGCAGAAGCATGCCTGATGGCGTCGGCCACAGTCTTTATCATATCGGGATGCAGGCCGTTTTCCGGTTCATCCATGCCAATCAGACGGCTTGGCCCGGTATTGTACAACACGGCCAGATACAACAGGAACTTCAACGTACCGTCCGACATGTGCAGTGCCGTGATTGTGCGGAACAAGTTTTTCTCCTTCAAAGAAAGGTAAAGCTGCGACCCAAAGACATTGAATTCGATGCTTTGATAAGCCGGATTGACTTTCGCCAGCGCCGCCTGTATCTTGTCGAAAACAGGAATATTGTTGTTCTTCAGGTTATTGAGCAATGGTGCCAAGTTGTCGCCCGTCGCGCTCAACCGCACGGTGTCCGCGTTCTGGGATGGATAGCGCAACCGGCTTCCCGCCCCAGTATAGAAACCGGCATAAAGCGCCATGCTTTCAATGGCCTTCCGAAGGACAAACATGGGAAGATAACGGTTGGGGTCGCTAATCTGGCGCAGGATCAGTTCTTGCCCGGACACTTCCCCGGCATCATACTCCTTAAAATCGACCAATCCCTTCCCCGTACGTGTCGACAAACGGCCACGCCCATTGTTGAACGTCAAATAGACAAACGGCCTCTTTTGCTTTTTGCTGTCCGGCGAGACTAATTCTTCCTGCAAACAGTAGCCCGAAGCCCCCACGGGGCGGATGATGATGGAATAGGTCACATCCGTCACAAAAGACGAGGCCGGATGCAACTGTTTCAGCACTGCGGCGTCAAACACATAGACCAACTTGATGTAATCGGCTTCAGCCCCACACGCATTGGCCACGGCATGAAACCCTCCCCAACGGTTCTGGAAGCATTCCGCAAAGCCGCAGCCCGCCACTCCCTCGTACAGCAGACGGATGGCATGGATGAAAGAAGACTTACCGCTTCCATTAATGCCCAGCAACACATTGAGAGCGGGAGACAATTCTACGACTTGTTCCTCGCGGAAAGAAAAGAAATTATATAGAGCAACTTGCTTCAACATACGCCAGAAAGTTTTTCCTCACAAAGGTATGACTTTTTGCTTAAAGCCTCAAAAAAAACAATGATAATTCATGAAGAGGCCATCCCTTCGCCACAAACCGGCGCCGCGCGCCCGCCGGAACCGCCACAAAAAAAGCCTTTGGGCAGGCTCCCGCTACGGGGGAGGCCAGCCAAAGGCTCGCATGCTAAATAAAAAGTCTCCCCGCGTTTCACAACGCGGGGGAGACGGACTAACTTAACTTGTACGATTTTGCAGCACCGGAAACATAAACATTTCATGCTTCCGGCGTGCGGGGTCATCCCCGGCCGCGCCGGGACCGAAAGCCGGACGGCGGGGAATATGTCTACTATTAATCAGCAGCGCCGCGCGCGCAGCCCGGAGCGTGTTTCCGCTTCCGGGCATCCGCCCGCGGCTTTTCTTCTGCGTGTCAGTTGCTGCGCGTGATGACGGCACGGCTCAGGCGCGGATCGTCGTAGAACATGTTGTCCACGCCGCCCTTGTAGTCCACCTTCAGCTGCGAAGCGTTGACGCCGAATTCCTTCACGAGGCAGTCGCGCACGGCTTCGGCGCGGGCCTTGCTCAGGCGCTCGTTGAGCTTAGCGCTACCCGTACCCTTGTCGGCATAACCCGTGATGGTGTAGACCGTCGAGGAGTCGCCCTGCTTGATGACCTCGGCCAGCATGCCCAGGTTGGCGCGCGCCTCGTTCGACAGCTCGCTCTTGCCGATCTTGAAGGTCACGAGGTTGGCCGAAGCAATCTGCTTCACGATGGTCTTGGCCCGCTCGCGGTCGCCGTCGGCCAGCGCTTTCTTCAGGCGGGCGTTCTCCGCGCTCATGCGGTTCAGCTTGTCGCGCATGGCGTCCAGTTCCTCGCGGTTGTACATCGTGCGCACCACGGTCTTGCCGCGCTCCCAGCCGCGCTGTTTGAACTTGTAGGCCAGGCCGATGGAGGCGGTGAACATGCCCTCGCCGCCGCGCCCGCCTTCTTCGCCGTCCAGCTCATCGCCCACCAGCGTGCCGCGCAGGTCGAGGTTCAGGTCGAGCGCCGGGCAGAGGCGGAAGGAGTTCAGGATGCCGAAGTGGCCGGCAATGTCGGTGCGCTTCGGGCTGTCCGTCACCTTCACCACGCCCAAGCCGAAGTAGGGGCTGCAATTGTACACGCGGTCCTTGTATCCGGCAAAGAGGTTGCACAGGTTGAACATCGCGTCAAAATGGAAGTTGTAGAAGTTGAACTTCTGCTTGTAGGTCCATCCGCGGTCGTCGCCCAGATAGTCGCCCGTGGAGTGCACGCCCTGCGGCCAGGCATCCGTGCCCTGCGTGGCGCCCTTGGCCGTCAGTCCGCTGTACATGAAGCGCACGCCGATGCCCGGGGTGAACCACTTGCCCACGGCCACGTCGAGCGCGCCGCCTATGCGGTCGCCGAAGTCGGCCTGCTTGTCATGGTCGCCGAAGAACACCTGTCCGCCGCCGCCCACGCTGATGAACCAGTTGCTCCAGAAGCGGTTGGTTTCCACCTTGAATTTGTCTGCGCTGTACTCCACGGTCTCCGTGGCGTCAGCCGTCCCGCCTTGTGCGAAGGCCGGACTTGCGGCAGCTATGGCAAGCGCCGCGATGAATGTTTTACGAATCATATCATCTCTGTTTTTTGAATTAATTGTTTTCATTTGTTTCACGGACGCAACGGACGGCGCAGGCATCGCGGAGCAGAGTTTCATCCCGACCGTATGTCTCAATGACATTGCCACTCGTGCTACCGGCCACGGTTGAACCAGTCTTATATGCGTCTGTTTTCAGATAGCAGGCATAAGTCTTTCCGTCTTCGCCCACGAATGCCTCGGCCGCCCACCAATAGCCGCCGGAACCGTTGTTCTTCTTCTCATATCCCAGATATCCGTCGCGCACCACGATATCCGGATATCGGGTTCCCTCGGCATCACCGGCATGGCGCAGGAAATACCAGTTATTGCCGGAATGCTTGACGAAATTGATGTAATCCAACCGCGCCGCAACGATGGAGTTCCCTTCGTCCGGCTCCGTCACGTCGGCGGTTGTGCCGCCCGGCATGTCGGTAAAGCCACTGAAGGTGAAAATATTGGCCACGCGATAACCTACCGGCGACGGGTCATAAATGGTCTTCTGCTGGTTCCATCCTGCCCCGGCTTTCGGGTCTGCCAGGTCGCCGGGCAGCGCCCTGTCGCCGTCGCCCCACAAATAGAGGTTCGTCTTCCCCAACCAGTTATGCTGCGCGGACTGGCTCGTCCCGGCAATCAGATGCATAGGGTTGCGCACGGCATCTTCAATGGTCGCATTGTCCATTTGCAACTTATACGCCCAACCCTTCAGATTGTTAATGGAGGTCAAGGTAGTCCCGTCCAAAAAGAACCTGCTCCCTTGTATATCACAAGACGGGAACGGGTCTTTGCGCCCCCACTGATAAAGCAGAGGGTCGTCATACCTGCCCGGAGTCGACGCGCCGAGTTCCCGGTCCATGACCATGAACTTTGCACCGGCCTGGTTGGTGTACTCCTCGTCCGCGGGCGTCCCCTGCGTCCCCCATACATGCCAGCTCCAGAGGATATCCCCCTGGCAGTCGGGCTCGCTATAAACGGCAATGACGGCGTTTCCGCTTATCGTGCCATCCGAAAAAGCAATGCTCTCGGGCACGGTATAGCGCACACGTCCGTTTTCCAACCGCACATCCGTAACGAAATCCTTCTTGCTGCTCCACAACACCTTCGCCGATTTCGGATTGATATAGGGCGATTCGGTGTGGAAACCCGCATCGGGGATGATGCCCTTCGCCCCGTTGCCGATGACCGTCGCCTTGAAGCTGTGCTCGCCCGGCCGGGTCACGATGTAGCAGTTGGCGGTTTCCTCCAACTGCTCCTCGGGAATCTCCTCGATGACGGCCTCGAAGTTCGCCAACACCGTGCCCGTGAGCGGCACGGTGTAATACTTGCCGGCCTCGAAGTCGCAAAGTACGGTGGTGGTGAACTCGCCAATCTGGCGGTCGGTGGTGAACACGCACGTCCACTCCTCGCCCTCATGCCGGCCCGGCGCCACCACGGCATAGGCCGTGAACTTCTCGCGGGCCGTGGGCGGATAGGTGAAATAGAGCGTGATGCCGTCCGTCGAATATTCGCCCGGCTGCAGGCCCGCGTCCAGGTTCGTCAGGTCATAGGTGAACTGCCCGGCCATGGGCACGGCCCCTTCCGACTGTGTGGGGTGGATGGTGATGTCCATGAGCAGCTCGTCGTCCGCCAACGTCTGCACTCCCGACAAATCAATCTCGAATCTCACCAATGCCGCCATCTGGCGGAACTTCACGTGGTAGCCGCCGGGCTGCGCCGTGATGTCCGACGCCGCCTTGATGTCGTACTGCGCCACCGACGTTTCGTCCGCATACATCTGCTCCGTGGGGATTTCCACCGGGATGGCCGTCATGTCCGCCACGCCCTGCTGATAGGGATAATAGGCATACACGGGCGTTTCGCCGCCGCCCATCGTCCCGCTGAAGGTCGTGGTGCCCGCCGGCTCGGTGTTGGCGCTGGTGAAGCGCGCGTTCAGCGTCTGGCTCGCGCCGAACACTCCGATGCTGTCCTGTGGCGACCACTCGATGAGCAAGGCCCCGTCGGCGGCCACTTCGCCCACTTGGGTACGGGTTTGCGCCAACGGGGTACATTCCTCCACGGTGGCCACAAACGAAACTGTTTTCTGCTGGCGGCCGCCCAGGGAGTTTTCCCCTTCCAGAACGTCGGAGCAAGCCGCAAGGCCCATGGCAAAGGGGATGGCGGCAAATTGCAAGATTTCTCGTTTCATTGTCAGGTTTGTTTTTTGCTTTTAATAGTTTTTTGTAAAAAAGCCCGGCGGCGCGCACGGGCAGGACACGAGGACACACCCTTCTAACTCCTCGCCCGCCACGACACACCCCCGGCTTTTCGGTTGGTTTTTCTCCTCAGTGATTGCCCCGCAGTGCCGGAAAGTGCTTTGCGGAAAGCACTCAATCACTCTCCGCAAAGCACGCCGACGCTCTCCGCACGACATGTCCCCGCAGTGCGCATCTCCGAATCCGCCGTAACGGACGGAACGAAAGAACGGCCGGAAGGGACTTGACGGCCGAGGCCGAAGAATCACACTTTAATTACTGCCAAACACTTCCTCCATTTGCGAACGAAGCATCGGCTTGAGTCGAAGGCGTCGGAGTTTCCGAACTGCCTTCCTTACGCAAGTTGAACTTGAAGTTATTGTCGATAATGGTCTGAATCAACTCGTCTGTTTCATATTTTACGCCTGATCCTTCCTGCTTGTCTGCAAAGTTGAAGAACACAAGACCTGTTGATGCGTTTTGGCTACGTGTCTGCAACGTCTGTCTTACAATAGGATTCAACCATTCCGTAAGATTGACTACACCCTCGTTGGACTCTACCCCTTCATAGAAGGTTCCGCCGGCATCAACCATATACCAGATGTTATGGGCGTGGTTGTTCACATAGGCATCCACGCTGTTCTGAAGGACAGAAATAACTTCCGACCTTTTGTCCGCCTGCGTGATTTCAGTGTTACTTCCCACGTGGGTGGCCTCATGATACATCCAGCTAAGATTTGCAGTCACACTCGGGTTTGCAGAGCCGTAACGCAAAGGCACCGTGTTCATTGTCTGCTCCCACATGGAGAACAAGGCAGGAACACCGGCGTCCGCCGGCATGTGTTGGGCTTGGTCGGTTGTATTATAATTAACTTTAAATATTATCTTGCCCTTAACATCGTCAAGCGTTGTGTTCGCATCAATTGTTCCCATATAAATCCTATTGGCTTCCTCTTCGCCCAAGTCTTTAAGCTCATGCTGGATGGCGTCCATCCAAACATTGTCAGCACCACCAACCGTAGCTACACCCGCGCTCCTCTCAGGATCCCCAGTGAAGTCCACACTTACACGGCCTGCACCTGAATATGTCACCATGACAACAGCGCATTCAAGGTTTCTGCTGCCAAGCTTGGCTTCCGCTTCAGCCAAACCTGCGGCAATGTCACTAATCGTATTTGCCAGCGTCTGGCCGTCTCCGCCGTCAATAGGCAATGTTGCATCGGAATACTCATAATCATAGGAATATTCAGGATCATAAAAAGGCCATCCAGTATCACCCGTTTGCGTCCTCGTGGCATGATATGTGGCCACTGCACCTACCTGAACAATGAACGCACGCACACCGTCAAGGAACTGCTGTGAGATGGTAGCTCCCTGATAAACAGGGGATGCATTGTTGGCCGCCGTCAGGTAAGAGAACTTACTGCCGGGAAGTGAAAGCTCCGAAAGATAAATATCCTTGTCGAGTGACGACAGCCAATAGTTTGTGCCAGTGTCTACCAATCTCGGAAGCGTAACTCTATTCACCTTGTGCGGCTGTATTGAATTTTCATTATGAGCTGAAAATCCTAATGTCCTTGTCAAGGCAGCTCCATTTAATGTAGCTACGCTGATTTGTATGTTTCGGGCATTAACCGCGTTCTGCTCATCAATAGGCAGAAGATATGCACGGACAACCATTTTATCGTTAGGTCCCAAGGTAATGAAATCGTCAGTTTCAGGATTATATCCCGATATTGAGATTGTATTATTGACCGCCCCTGATTGCCGACAGGCTCATAGTTGGGAATACCAGTTGCACCATTCTCTTCCACCGGTGTCATATCACAAATGAAATCTCCGGCAATCATCGTTTGGGTTCCTTCCGTTGCACGAATGTTCACGTTCGTGACGGTCTTTGTCCCCTCCGCCGGACCTTGAATGACAATCTCCAACACGGTCATCCACGGATGGAAGGTCAAAGGAAGAACCGCATCACCCATTTCCGACCTTTTAAAATGGCCATAAGCCCACATGTAGGCATTTTCCTCAGTCTGGGTTTTGCCATACCACGTCATTCCGCCATTTTCCGGGACACGATTCCAACTCTTCACATTCTGAGTCGTGGGCACAGTTCCACGAATCTTACCATCTTCGGTTCCTTTCACACGGTCGGCCGGATAGAAAGCGTAAAAATAATGGTTGTCCTCCGTTCCCCATTGCAATCCGGCTTCGTCGGTATTGACTTTCTCGACAAGTTCAGAAGACGTAGGGTCATCGGTAGCAGGCGTGATGCGGTAGTTCACCAACTTGCCTTGCGATGCCTGCGGGCAATAGATGGCTACTTCGTCGCCTTCCACCCAACTGACACGATAATATGATGTTCCGCTCCCATCTGTTGTCGGAGTGTCATCGTAGACCGTGCGCTTGCCGGCCTTCTCCAACGACGAACCAAAGGTGATTTCCTCGCCGACCTCTGCGGGGACGACGGGCTTCTCCACGATGGCATCGTCTGAGCAACCAACCGATGTCATGATGGTGGCTGCAAACAAAAGATATCCGATTTTCTTCATGATTTCCTTTATTTTATTTGATCCATAAACAAGTTATTTAAAAAGATTGTTGTCCTCGAAGTCCCAAGACTCATAACTGGCTTGATTTCCTACTTCATGGCCTTCAATCTTCAAGTCGTCGTCATGGTTGTTCTCCGGCTCGAAAATCGACGCCTTCAACAATCCGCTTTCTAGCTCCACCTCGGTGCATGCCGTGCATGGGGCTTCATACTTTTCTTTCTGTTTCATGTTGTTACTTCATTTCTGTTTTTTAGATTAATACTTAGTTTCCGTTCTTTCGTTTGAGTGGTTGGAGCGCGCGCATCCGGCGCGCGGGCCTCCGGTTCTGCTTTTCTGGTTTTCTTTCACACGCATATTTCGTTAGAGGTTAAAAACTTTCATCTGTTCAGGCCGAAGAAGCCGCGCTTCTTCTTGTGCTGCGCGCCATAGCCATAGTTGCCGTAGCCATAGCCGTAACCATATCCGTAGCCGTGGCGGTGAGGCTCCACGCCGTTGAGCACGAGGGCCATGTTGCGCAGTTTCTTGCCCTCGTAGAGCGCCTCGATGTCCGGCAGCTGCCGGCGGTCGAGGCGTCCGGCACGGATGACGAACACCGTGAGGTCGGCAATGCGGTTGGCGATGCTGGCGTCGGCGATGACGCCCACGGGCACGCTGTCGGCAACGACGTAGTCGTAGCGCCCGCGCAGCTCGGCCATCAGTTCGTCCAGGCGGCTGTCCATGAGCAGTTCGGCTGGGTTCGGTGCCATGGGCCCTGCGGCGATGACGTCGAAGCCGTCGTGGTGCTGCAGGATGTCGTCCACCGTGACGGAGGGATCGGAGAGGTAGTTGGTGACGCCCGCCTTGTGGTGGCCCATGTAGCGGCTGAGCGTGCCCTTGCGTATGTCGAGGTCGACGAGCACGACGCGCTTCTTGGCGCAGACGAAGCTCATGCCGAGGTTGCCGGAGATGAAGGTCTTGCCGGCGCCCTCGTTGAAGGAGGTGAAGGTGATGACCTTCACGGGCTTGTCGCGCCGCGACATGAAGTCCATGTTGGTGCGCAGGATGCGGAAGGCCTCGGCCACCACGCCGCCCTCCTCGGGCTGCACCACGGCGGGGCCGCCCTTGCGCCGGCGGCGCAAGGCCTCGCGGTCGACGGGAATCTCGCCGAGGAAGGGCACGCTGAGGGCGCGCTCCACCTCCTTGCGGCTGTGCACGCGCGTGTCCATGAAGAGCACCATGAGGCAGCCCACGGCGGGCAGGGCCAGCCCGACGAGCACTCCCAGCAGCAGGATGCGGTTGCGGTTGGGCGAGATGGGCGCGTCGCCGCCCTCGGCGCCGTCGATGACGCGTGCGTTGTTGTCGGCCATGGCCTGCGAGAGGGCGTTCTCCTCACGCTTGTTGAGCAGGAAGAGGTAGAGGGCCTCCTTGATTTTCTGCTGGCGCTCGATGGAGAGCATCTGGCGCTCCTTGGTGGGTATGGAGGTGACGCGGCTCTGGGCCCTCATCTCGCGGTTCTGGGCGTCGTTGCGCTTCACGTCGAGGCTCACGATCATGTTGTCCACGGCGCGTATGATGTTCTGCTTCATGGCGAGCAGCGAGTTGTTGAGCTCCTGCACCACGGGGTTGTTCTCGCTGCTGTCGTCCACCAGCCGGTCGCGCTTCAGCTTGGCCGTGTTGTAGTTGTTGATCTGGCTTTCGATGTTCATGTCGCCGATGCCCGTGTTGGAGGGGATGAGCTCGCGCTCCTTGGTGGGGTCGGTCAGGTAGTCCTTGATGAAGCGGGCCAGCCGGAGCTGGGTCTCCAGCTCGAGGGCGTCGGTGCTGTACTTCTGCGACTCGCTCATGTACATGCCCGC
>VOFD01000401.1_pt1 | contig 24001 bp, 30 predicted proteins | sample 5384101 | NCBI WGS metagenome assembly VOFD01 (sample SAMN12384723, study PRJNA508395) | human gut metagenome | isolation source: healthy gut C | host: Homo sapiens
AAATCTCGAGCTTTTATATACTTCTCCGATCTAGGATGGCATGAATACAATATAGGCATGTCATATTTCTCCGCCAAAGCATTAACCGCAGACATCAATGAGAAGAAATTCTTTTTCTATGTCGATGTTTTCTTCTCTGTGCGCTGACAACAATATATATTTTCCGGGCTCAAGTCCTAGTTGCTCCAAAACATCACTTTTTTCTATATCGTCGATATTACTTTGACAACACTTCAGCCATGGGAGATCCAACCACATACGTATACTCTGGTCTTACGCCTGAGGCTAAGATATAACGTCTCGCATGCTCCGAGTAACACAAATTAACGTCACTCGTAACGTCTACAATTCGCCTTATTACCTCCTCGGGCAGATTCTCGTCTTTACACCTGTTTCCTGCCTCCATATGAAATATGGGTATTTTCAATCTTTTAGCAGATATTACCGACAAACAGGAATTCGTATCACCAAGCACAATAACTGCGTCTGGTTTTACCGTAGCCATTAGCTCATACGACTTTGCTATGACATTACCCATTGTTTGACCTATATTGTCACCTACTACACCCAAGTAATGATCCGGAGCTCTTAATCCGAGTTCCTTAAAAAAAATCTCGTTTAACTGATAATCATAATTCTGTCCAGTATGAACAAGTATGTGATCAAAAAATAAATCACACTTCTGTATTATAGCAGACATTTTTATTATTTCAGGACGTGTCCCGACTATTGTCATCAATCTCAATCTATTCATATGACTTTCCATTTACAAATGATAATGAGGATATAAATCTTTATGATCAAATATCCATTTTGCGAGCTCCGATACCATTATCTCATAGTCCGGAATAATATAATCGAAATCAAATCTGGTTTCTCTTTAAGAGATTTATCTGCCTTTATACCATCAACCGGGTGTATTATTACCTTGTTATTTCTCATATACTTATTAAATAAGCACAATAAATCATATTTGGATATTGATGTAGCCGGAACAGTATTATATAAACCACATGCATGTACCTTGATAGCAGCCTCCATTGTTTTAGCTAATTGCAATGGTTTGACCTGTCCACATAGACATCGTGTAACCATTAACATCCCCATTCTGTTGCATAAACCAATTTAAAAGGCCTATTCCTTTAGGATTGATATCAGGACCAACAATAGAGTTCCTAAGTGTGATATTCTTATTATCGATAATTTCTCCCAGAGCTTTCGATCTATCATAAAAAAGTCTCTCCATCAGGAAAATCGTCCTCCTTATACTGTCCTTTCTTCCCCGAGAAAACACAATCTGTACTCATATGTACAATCTGTGTACTTGTACCAGAAGTTACATCAGCCAAGAAATGCGGGAAATACGAATTTAAGAATGTTGCAAGAGCTTTTATTCTGCTCCGCAAACTGGTTAAGGATTCCTATACAATTAATAACAGCATCAAAATGTCCATTCGCAATAATATCTCGTATTTCATCTATATTCCTCGCATCTCCTGCAATACTATTAAAAAAACTTCGATTGAGTTCTGTCAAAGCCTAAAATAGTATGTCCCTGCTTCAGCATATACAATGAAATAGTATGTCCAGCCATTCCATTGCATCCCAATATAAAAAGATTCATTTGTAATATTTAATTATTAATATTTACTCCAATCCACCCACATATCCTTATCATATCGCCAACTATCAGATAGTGCTTCAGATAAGATCTTATCAGAAAAAACGACCATCACAGAATCTACCACATTGGCTTTTAGACAATTTGCATATCCTGATGGCACAGCAACAATACAACTATGAGACTCATCAAGATGGAATATTTCAGGCTTTAAATCAGGACTCGGATGATCCCAATCATCTACCTTTACAAGGGCCAACGTAAAACCTCCTTTTACACAATAAAACCACTTTCGTTCATACTGATGAGCATGCCATCCTCGAACGATCGAAACATCCGAATGATGTAATACATAACACCTGCGAACTCCATCGAAATGAAATGAATTCAACGAACCAATCCAACCTCGATAGTCCTTAAAAACTTCGCCGTCAATAACCTTAATCTGTGACATAAATATTATTCTGAACGAATGTCCTTGGCCTTAGCCTTAGGTAATAAACCCAAATCCTCTCGAATAAATCTCAAACGCAACAGCAATTCCTTCATTTCATCAACATTCAAGCGTTGAGTATTATGTGAATGGTAATCCTCTATTTTCGATACGTCCTCATTCCCTTCTGTGAAATATTTATCGTAATTAAGATCTCGGGTATCGCAAGGAATACAATAATACTTTCCCATATCAATGGCCTTAGCCATTTCTTCTCGCGTTACAAGCGTTTCATATAGCTTCTCCCCATGTCGTGTTCCTATTACTCGGACTTCCGTTTCACCGTACTTAGGATCCACGCGTGAATATACCTCTTTCAAAGCTTGAGCTAAGGTAGACAAAGTTGCTGCAGGCGCTTTTTGCACGAACAAATCACCATTATGCGCATGTTCAAAAGCATAAACGACCAAATCAACCGCATCATCCAAAGTCATCATAAAACGAGTCATATTTGGATCGGTAATCGTAATACTCTTCCCATCAGTAATCTGTTCTACCCATAATGGGATAACGCTGCCTCTACTACCCATAACATTTCCGTAACGAGTACAGCATATTACTGTATCCGAATTATCGCCCAACTCCCGACCTTTAGCTATTGCAACCTTTTCCATCAAGGCTTTGGATATACCCATTGCATTTATCGGATAAGCGGCCTTGTCCGTAGACAACACAACAACGTTCTTTACATGATGCTCTATGGCTGAAGCCAACACATTGTTAGTCCCTATTACATTTGTACGCGTAGCTTCCATTGGGAAGAATTCACAACTAGGAACCTGCTTTAATGCCGCAGCCGAGAATACATAATCGACTCCATTCATAGCAACATCAATAGATGACTTGTCACGTACATCACCAATGTAAAACTTCACTTTGGGGTTTTGTAATGCATGACGCATATCATCCTGCTTTTTCTCATCACGCGAGAATATACGAATCTCCTTAATATCTCCATCAAGGAATCTTCTGAGCACGGCATTTCCGAAACTACCTGTACCACCTGTTATCAGCAGGATTTTATCTTTAAATATTGACATAGCTTATACGTTAGATATTTTAGTTTGAATAATATTAAACAATTTACTCCATGAATTCCGGTTTTGAATAGACAACGGTTTATATCTAATACCTTTACGCAAATTTCCTATAGCCTTTTCCCATGCTATTACGTCATTATAAGGGACATATGTAACTCCGTCATATCCAGCTAGCACCTCTTTAGCATAGGGTAAATCAGACACTATAATTGGGACACCCATAGAAGCAGCCTCCAACAAAGGTAAACCATAAGTTTCTATATAGCTAGGGAAAACTAATCCGTCGCAGGACTTATACATAGACAACACCTTACTATATGGGATTCTTCCCATGTATACTACGTCAACATTGCTTGTTACGTGAATATCATCACGATTTACCGTTAAATACAACGCCACCTTTATATCTACAATATGCGACATTGCCTTTATGACAATATCATGGTTTTTATAGAAGACAGATGTCGCAGGATAAAAAATATTAATCTTATCTCCAGGCAGATTGAAATCTAATGATTCATTACGAGTCCCCACTATTATAGATGGAGATACAACATAAATATTCGATAATGGAACTTTAAATTTATCATGGAATTTCGCCCTTATATACTCAAGCTGAACAAAAACATTCGTATCAGAATTGATAAATAATCTCACAAAGAATGGATAAATATTCTTATAAAACCACAAATTTCGTTGATTCCGAATCCATGGATTCCACTGTTTTTAACAAATGGTATAGACTGATGATAATAAATAAAGCAAGGGATATTAAACCCTGTCCTAAAGCCGGTATTCTGTAGCGAAACAGCTGCAATAGGTCTAATGCCATGTTTTCGCAACCATGCACTAATACCAAAAGCATCCCAAAAAAAGCGTCTAAACATAGACTTGACACCTTTAATGGGAATAATTTCTACATTACGATTACTCGTTGTCAATGAGATTTTGCTACTGACAAAAATAGTCCACTTAAATCCGGTACCCCGGTAAATTATCTACGAACTGGTATAATATATTTAAAGCTCCACTAGAATCTAACGCGGTTGCATTAACGACAATTCGATCTTTGCGTTTGTTCTTCATAAATAGCCTCTCTTAAAGCATCAATATATCCTTTACCATATCTTAAATCTGGTTCCATATAATTACCTTCACCCCATTCATTCCATGATTTTAGGAATATTATTTTATTCTTTTTATTTGATACACAATTTATAACCGAAATAACATGATCCTTAAACAAACCAGGCGTGGAATTATGATACAAATATCCCCTAGCACCACTTCTTGGAGTATGATCCCAATTTGGAATAATTGTTGGAAATATATCTTCTTGTTTTTCCTCTTCTCCGACCAAGTGTTTTATCATTGATTTATATGAGAAAATACGCGGAATTTTAAACACTATGCTAAGCAGCTTACATAGCCGCGCGCGATAAAAGATTGATTCCCATACCCTAGTCTACAAGAATCAATCGCATCAAACCCCAATGCCTTTATGTCATAATATTCATGTTTTATATCTAATGAGTATCCTATAAAATAAAATCCTTTCAGTCCATTTGCCTTTGCTAAGCTATTCCACTCTTTTATAAAATCATCAACATGTGGAAATTTCAACGGCCTATAGATCATGAATACCGGTTTACCAGCAACCTTAATATACCTATCATCTTTAAAAGCCTTCAAAAGATAGTAAAAATGATTGACATTATCTTCTGACCCCAAATACTCTTGTTCTACCAATAATTTACTTTGGCTGTTCATAGCCCCATCTTTATTCCAAAACTTCTTATGCCAACTTTCATTTGCCCAACATAAGCAAAATGGGAAATCGGGCTTTCCTGAATTAAGGACAGACTCAAACGGTAATTCCAACTCCTTGCGGCCATTACCAAACCAATAATGATAATAACAAAATCCTGTTACACCTGCTTTTTTAGCAAGTTCTACTTGTTTTTTCTCGCACTTCAGCCAATCTCAGATCATAAAACCCCAAATCCGCCGGAATCTTAGGTTGATAATGTCCAGGAAAAAGAGGTTTAGCTTTTGCCACATTAGTCCATTCAGTAAAACCCTCTCCCCACCATTTATTATTATGTTCCGTAGGGTAGTATTGTGGTAGATAGAAAGCGATAATGTCCATCATAATGTATAATGATATTTATTACAAGCAGTATTATTAATAGCGAACACAGACAAAAACAACAAAAAAGACCCAATAGGGTTCTACCGCCCAAAACTCTTTTAGATTATATATAAAACACCATATCAAAATCATATTTGCCAACTTCGCCACAAGGCTATTACGCATATGTTTCTTTAATATATCACAATACAATATTTGCCCAATGAAATAAGCAATACTACCTATTATACCCCAATAAAACAAGCTACGGACATATCCGACATCAGTATTCATATAGAATCCCTTATTATTTTGACTCCGACCATCCCCTATAACCCAGGTTTTTGTGCTTGTCGGAAGGATATACATATCCTTTAGATCATTTGTAGATGAAGTCTCTATAGAACCATCGTCCTTCATATTTACAAATAACTCCATCGACCAATCGACCACAGCATCCATATCCTTCGCTATTAAATATGTTACCAAAATAGCTCCGACAAAAATTATTGGAACTAATAGCTTTGTTATTATGCTGATACAAGATCCTATCCTTCTTATTCCAACAATATATACTATATATACCATAGTAAGAAGCAGAAATATAAAGAAGGTTCTGGCAGATAAGACTCCACATATGCAGAATAAAGGTGCTACACAACTGAAAACATAACCATTCTTATAAAATATTGAACCAGGACAGATATACAACAATATCAATACCCATAATGCAATACCATAATGCACGGCAGAATTTGCGAATTGCACGGATCCAATTCCGTTAACCGGAAAGCGTTTAACCCTTCGATTTTTTTCCGTATAATCATCATCAATTACAATCAAACTATTATATGCATCAAGTGAATTGGGCCAACAAAAAAAACACCAAAGAAATAATCGCCTGAATTAATGTAACCCATATTACGACTTCTAATGCCTTAGTAATAGTAAATGGTTTATATGCACATTTCATAAGGCTAACTATAAAAAACATCTCAAACGAGTAGAATATTATATATAAGCCTTTTGTTAATGCAAAATCGAACTGCATAGAGTGGTTCACAATCGACGTGGAAACAACCCCAATCATGAATATGAAAATGCCTATAGCTGCATAATATAATATTCGTTTAGATAGTTTCCTTTTTATAAATAATATACACAAATAAACAGACTGCGCCCATAATTTGCAATATACGGGCATTAGATAAGGGTAATATTTTAAGCTGAAACGGGAAAAAATACAGAAATAAGCTTATAAGTACTGCAACCTTAAATACAATTCTGGGTATAGCAATCATGTCTGAGCCCTATTTTTTATAACGTCTTATCCTGCAAATTAGAATCTCTATTACTGCTGGAACAATATATGGTAATAACAACCTATGATGATATACTATTTCATGCCAAAGATCCTTATCACTATCTAGATATAGGCCAATAGCTCTACGTAAAATGAAAGTTTTAATACTAAAATCTTCTTTAAAATTTCGTTTTCTTATCTGCTTATTTAAATACAATCGAGATACATATTTGAATACCTCCAATGTCATTTTACTTATTTTTGAGGCATCAATGATGTTAGCCCATTAGGTTGCAATCTATAACAACCGGTCTTATCAGGAATATAATACACAGGACCTTTTGAAGATGCTATCAAAAACCATAAATAATCCAAACTTACCGGAGCCTTTACAAGCTCGTCACAAAAACAAAATATCTTTTCTAAAACATGTAGTAAGTGTCAATATAAAATTACCTCTGATGAGACGTCCAAATATATCTCCACTAAATGAGTTTCTGGCATAATCCTCATAAACAGGCCGAATAATGTAATCGCCATTTTCCTCTATCGTCTGAAAATTTGTATATACGAAAGTTGCATTAGGATTATTTTCTAATATATCTACCTGCTTCTGCAATTTATATGGATCACTCCAATAGTCATCGCCCTCACAAAAGGCAATATATTTACCCTTAGCCCTTGGGTAATTATAGACTAGTTGCACCTTGACACCCTTACTATACTGATTTTCGATTTGATATATAGGCTTTACAATATTCGGATACCTTAGTTCGTATTCTCTAATAATCTCAGCTGTACCATCAGTAGATGCGTCATCATGTATCAGAACCTCAAAAGCAAATGTTGTTCGCTGCATAATGAACCCGTTCAAACACTGACGAATATAAGGAAAGTGATTATATGTCAAACAAGAAATACTAACCAATATATCTTGACTCATATTATATCTGAATATTTTTAACGATTTATATCTGAATATTTTTAACGATCTTTGCCGGCGTTCCAGCCACAACGACTCCGGCAGGCACATCATGCGTAATAAGACTTCTTGCTCCTATATAAGAGTGATGACCTATTACATTAACTTTACCAGATATAGATAAAGCACCCTGCCCAACAAAGACAAAATCTTCTACTGTGGTATATGCTCCAATTGTTGCACCTCCGGCTATAAAGCAATTTCTACCGATCTTGTTATTGTGCGATATATTAACACCTGATAAAATAATTGTATTTTCACAAACTTCCGAATCGGCCTGCACATAAGAAAATGGAGAAATATAAACGCCGACATTGGAGATCTTAGCAAATCTTGAGATTACAGCACTTGGGTGTATCAAAGACGGAATAACGCCACCATGACTCAATATTCTGTCGCATATATTTGCTCGAATATTGTTATCACCCATGGACAAAAGAAAATTACGGCCACTTATGCTTCCGCCTTCACATAAATCGTCAAATGAACCTAGAATCTCAAAACCATGATCAAATTCCCCTGTTCTATCACCATTATAATGATACAACCCTTTTACCTCATATCCACAAGCCTCTGCTAAATCTATAAAAAACAGGACTATTATGACCAATTCCCAATACATAAATCTCACGATTGTCCATTTTTCCATTCATTTATGATTGGTTTACGTTTCCCTGAAGCCAGAATCGGAACCTCGTCAACTAACTCCACCCTTATATTAGAGTCTATGCCTATGGGCTCTTTTAAAGCTAATATAATTTCATTTATATAATTTAACGAAATATTCCTATCCCTCATGCACAACTTCAGCAGATATTGTTTATCTCCTTTTTTGAATAAACTGCCACTGCATGATTTCATTAAAATGTTTCAAAACACGACCGATCGCAAGTGGGGAAATCGGGTGGTTATCGGCGCTATAACACACATCAAGACGTCGACCATACAATTTACCTAGAATAGGGAAGCCATTGCTTTTCTCATTAGCTGGTAACTTCACGCCCACATCTCCTGTATCATATCTTATAATGGGGAAAGCATGGTTATGATAATCTGTCAACACAATTCGCCCCAACTCACCAATCTCTGCGGGTTTATCACTATCCAATTTGAGAAACTCTATATAATATCCTGCATAATTTAGATACATTACATTATCCGACTCCATAGTGGGCGGCTGTTCCTGAGCTATTATTCCACATTCCTCATTCGCATATTGAGATATTATCTCACAGCCGATATATTCCTTCACCTTCTTTCGGACATCATCTTGTAATGTCTCTGATCCTGCTATTAATAATTTCAAAGATGGCAACTTAATTGGATGTCGCTTAATATAATTCGCCAACAAATCAAACGAAGACGCATAACCTCGCAAGCAGACGGCCTTTGTATCATTTATTAAACGACATAATTCCGTCAAACGAATATCACTCATATCAGAAATATCAAATGGAATTATATTTTCCCGACGAATCTGTTTGCTTGTTTTATTCTGCCACCTATTCCATGCTCTCAAGTGTATCAGTTTCTCATGACTCCTATATCCGACAACTTTTCCATAATATTTAAGTTCTGCAATTCTCCGTTCTCGCTTTAATGTATCTTGAGGAATTGCAAAAGGGGTTCCTGTTGAACCTGAAGTTGTTTGAATATGAATAGGGCCTATTTGTCCTGGAATTTTATGTTCTTCCACTACAACCTTATCATAATTCTGAATAAGCGTCATTTTATCCACTACAGGATAATCACTTAAATCCAATGTATCATACTTTCTATAGAACTCAGAATTTTCATGAGCATACTCCAGTATATGACATAACTTTTGGTCCAACAAAGCACGACAGTCAGATATATTGTGCTCATTGATCCATTTTATTTCTTTATACGGTTTAATAATACGGCTTCCGTTAAAAAAATCCTTAGTCCAAAAAATAGTCCTTAAATATAATGGAGTCAGGTCTATCATCATATTACTTGAGCTAAAAATTCTTTCAATATCTTCATCAGATAAACAATGATGCATCGGCAAACAAATTACTTCATTAGCCATACGCGTTGCCACAGGTAAGTTATCTGGACCGGCCGATGGGAGCCCCCTATAGGGACTGAACTCACTTATCAAAGGATAGAAATAACGTCGACCAAGAATACCGGCATTCTTCATTTTAAAATACAATTCGTCTCGCGTCATACCATACTCTTCGGCATCAATAAAAATAGGAAAATATGAGTAATTGTGTTTCACACCATCTATATCATCAAAGAAACTGATTCCTCGAACTCCTCTTAACGCCTCTCGATAACGAACTGCGACTTTATGTCTTGCTTCAATTGCAGCATCTACATATTTAAGGTTAATCAATCCGTATGCGGCACGTATCTCATCCATTTTGGAATTAATACCCGGCGCAACAACCTCCGTTTCTCCTGCAAAGCCAAAATTCTTCAAATAATCTATACGCTGCTTTGTCTTGGCATCGTGGCAAATCAAAGCTCCACCCTCAACTGTATTATAGGTTTTGGTTGCATGGAAACTCAAGGTACTCATATCCCCGGCATTAAGAATTGATTCACCATTTACCTTTACACCGAAAGCATGCGCTGCGTCATAGATCACTTTTAAGCCATATTTATCAGCTATTGATTGAATACGATCTGTATCACATGGGTTACCATAAACATGCACAGGCATAATTGCTGTAGTTTTTGGCGTTATAGCAGCCTCTATCTTATTTGGATCAAGATTCCCCGTAGCAGGATCAACATCGACAAAAACTGGTTTAATGCCATTCCACCACAAAGAATGCGTCGTAGCCACAAAACTGTATGGAGTAGTTATAACTTCACCAGTAATGCGCAATGCTTGTAAAGCTGTTATCAGAGGGAGTGTCCCGTTGGTAAACACACTAATGTAAGCAACACCCAAATATTCGCACAAGGCTTTTTCTAGTTCTTGATGATAATACCCATTGTTCGTAATCCATTTACGATCCCATATATCCGCAAATATGTATTCAATTCCTCCAACGGTGGAAGTAGCGGTGACGTAACTGTAATAGTTTTCCCCATTGTTTATTTTACTTTTAGATGTATCAAAGATAGTAAATCCTTAAGTTCAGTAGAATGCGTAATAATACTTATAAATATATAATATAAGATACCCACAACAACTCCAACAATGACCTTTTGTAAATTATCATTAAAAAATTCAGTCACACAATAAACAACAGCAAGCATGGAAAAAGAGTACGCCATTGACGGGAAAAGATCCTTCATCTGCTTAATAAAACCAAGCCCTATTAAACGCTCAGTATAATATGTATTTATTACCAACGCTATAACAGAAGATATGACACTACCGATACACATGGCTATCAGCCCAATCGGTATAGTGACACATAATATTCCAACACCAATAAGTTTCTTATATATCTCCAATTTCAAAAAGAGATCACTGCGACCTTTTACTTGTAAAAGATTCAAATTTATAGAATGTATAGGGTACCACATCATAGAAAACATAATATTTGCAACAAGACTGCAGTAAAATCCCATTGTTCCTTAAGCAATAATATGACCAACGGATGAGCCACAGCCACTAATCCCATCATAAAAGGAAATATAACAAAGGCTGACAATTTTAAAAAACGACGATACACGCCACACAATCGTTCATCATCATCCTGTATCGAACACAATACAGGAAAAGTTACTCGCTGGATGATACCTGTAAAATTAGACGACGGAAATCTGCAAATTGCTGAGCTCGCGTGTAATATCCAAGATCAGCCGCCTTGAATATTTTTTCCTATTACTATCAAATATAAATTCTTATAAATGGTATCTATTATACCGGAGACTGCGAGCTTCGAGCCAAAACCGAACATTTCTATAAAAAGAAGGCCAAGAAAATTGTAATGACGGACGCCAATGCGACAATACCCATAATAATCCAGCATTTACAGAAAGATTGATTAGTTGATATATCACAATTGCCCAAACTCCGAAACCACATTTTGCCATTGATATTCCCACGACTCCGGAAATAACCGAAGCTGATAATGATGCTTTAGCCTGTGTTTTAAAATCAAGACGTTCAGTTAAAAGTGCCCGCTGAACAACTACAAATGAATTTATAACGACACTCAGCGATATTAATCTAGTAATGGATGACAAAATAGGTTCTTCGTAAAACCGAGCTATTAACGGAGCACATATATACAATAGTATATAAATGACGACACCTACAACTATATTGAAATAAAAAACGGTTGAGCAATCTACTTGACTTCGATTTTGTTTTCTAATCAATGCCTGTGAAAACCCACTATCAATCAATGATTGCGATATGGCTATAAATATTGTTAACATTCCCACCAAGCCATAATCAGTAGGAGTTAATATTCTGGCCATTATAACCATAACCACAAAAGACACTCCTTGCACAGAAAATCGCTCTACCATACTCCATATAGTGCCCTTTACAGTTTTATTTTTTTAACGATTCAGGCATAAAATAAACCCATTCTATATCTTACTAACCTATTCTATATAGATTTATAGATACCAGCTACTAATAATATTAACGATTCAAAATACAAGTAATGGTATTGGCCTTAACAATATCCGCTTCCTCTTCGCAATCGCATTTGGCCGCCTCATACCTCTCCTTGTCTCCCATCAGGTAATAGCTGGCCGCAAGCAGTGCCGACACCTTGGCACGCATCTTCGCCGTCGGGATCTCGGCAAGGCCGAAGCGCGTGATGAAGTAGCTTACGGCTGCCGCGTTCGTCACGTCGAGCTCTCCGTTGCGTCTGTAATAGTCCATCGCCCGCCGCAATTTGGACTCGTAACTGTCAATCTTGTCGTACATGCGTCGGCTACCCTTGGCAAAGGACAATACGCTGATATACTTGGGATTTATATCGAGCGTCTGCACTGCCATAAGTTCTCCAACCTTGATTATGACACGGCCGCGTCACGCCCCTGCTGGCTTACGAGGTAGCCCTCCACACCCGCGAACTCGCCGCCAACGATACGTACCTTGTCGCACGCCACCAAGTCCACTTCCGAAGGGCTGAAACACGGCATGTTGTATTTGTATGCCAGAGCCATCGACCTGAAGGCCGACATATCCTCGTCCGACAGGTGCAGGTATGACGTTTCGGACTCTTTGTCAGCCCTGTCGTATACCAGATTATACCCCTTTGTTGCGCGACCGGAAATCCTTCACCTGAGACAGCCGCCCGCGGATAAAGAAATATTGGCACGCCAGCGGCAGCATCCTGCGACGCGGAGACTTTGCTTCGTTGTAAACCTTGACGAATGTCGGGGCAAATACCTCGAGGCCGGAACCATGCTCCGCGTTGTATTTTTTCAACCTGTGCCGCGATAGACATGCCACGTCTTTTGTCGAGCGCGTAACCCGTCATTACATACCAGCGAATCTGCTCGGTTTCTGCGCCCATTCTATTTGCGGTCCCCGATGCGGGCGATGGCTCACTCCTTCCGGTCATTGCATATCTTCTCCTCAGCACAATGAATAAATGTGCGTATAAATCAGATAGTTATACCACTACACCTGCACAACTTCCGAAAAATTTCGGTTCCGGATATCACTCGAATGCCGACCTGTATTTCTTACCCGACGGCACTCGGAAGCAGGGATAGTACGCCGCAAATGTACGAAATAATAAGATCATTAACAACACAAAACAGCATTTTATTACAAGTACGTGACCTTATGGAATATATTAAAAAAAAAATTTGTTTATTTTTCCATACATCTACAAGCCGCGCAATTTGCCATCCGGAGTATGAAATACGTAACAAGATCGACTTTGACAAACCCTATACACTTACGCACGGAGGGTTACGGAGTTATTTCACGTTCAGGATTTGATTATACTGACACAAGGCCATAAACAGGAACAACGCATGTAAATTCAAATTACGGGGATAAAAAGGGTTACCGGAGTTTTACAAAAAATAAGAAACGAACCCTCTCTACATCGAAAAGGTCCGTTCGCGCGAAATAAGGTGAGCGGTAAGCGGGACTCGAACCCGTGACCCTTGGCTTGGGAAGCCAATGCTCTACCAACTGAGCTACTACCGCATACATCGGGCAGCGTCGGCGCACCAAAGGTGTCAGCGCACTACCCGACTGCAAATATACAAAATTTAGCTTAATGCCGAAACGGCATCACATTTTTTCATTCTCCGTTACCGTCATCAGCACCCTTCGCATACATAATAAAGCCCGTCCGGCCGCTGCGGCTGGCGAGGAGAGGGGTTAATGACGCAAGCAACCAAAGACGTGGATGGCCAATAGTGTGATCCGCAAATAGATAGACACAAAGCCGAATATGCCCAATGGAGCAGGTAGCCATGACGCAGATGCCAAACGCGCAGATGGTCAATGGTCTGAATGACTATGGCATATATAACCGATACCACAGGCGCACAAGGCGCCGACAGACGAGGGTATATATAACAACGAGGGTATATATAGCAAACGGCGTGTGCAGGTCCCCGTCAATCCATCTTCAGCACGGCGAGGAATGCCGACTGCGGCACCTGTACCTGCCCTACCTGACGCATACGTTTCTTACCGGCCTTCTGCTTTTCAAGGAGTTTGCGTTTACGCGATATGTCGCCGCCGTAGCACTTCGCCGTCACATCCTTACGCACGGCCTTCACCGTCTCGCGGGCGATGATCTTGGCGCCGATGGCAGCCTGTATGGCTATGTCGAACTGCTGACGCGGGATCAGCTCCTTGAGTTTCTCGCACATCTTGCGGCCGAAGTCGTAGGCGTGGTCGGCATATATGAGCGACGAGAGGGCGTCGACGGGCTCGCCATTGAGCAGGATGTCGAGCTTCGCCAGACGGCTCGGCTCGTAGCCCGTACGGTGGTAATCGAACGACGCATATCCCCTTCGAGATACTCTTCAGCTTGTCGTAAAGTCGAAGACGATCTCCGACAGTGGCATGTCGAAGTTTATCTCGACACGGTCCTGCGTAATGAACGTCTGGTTCTTCATCACGCCGCGCTTGTCGATGCATAGCTTTATCACGGGGCCCATGAAGTCGGCCTTCGTGATTATCTGTGCAAGGATATAGGGCTCCTCGATCTTCGCCACCTTCGTTATCTCGGGCAGGCCCGACGGGTTATGCACCTCGAGCACCTCGCCCGACGTAGTGGTTATGCGGTACGAGACGTTGGGGACGGTAGTTATGACATCCATGTCGAACTCGCGGTAGAGACGCTCCTGTATGATCTCCATGTGCAACAGTCCGAGAAAACCGCAGCGGAAACCGAATCCCAATGCGAGCGAGCTCTCGGGCTCGAACGTCAGCGAGGCGTCGTTAAGCTGCAGCTTCTCGAGCGAGGCGCGCAGATCTCATACTGGTCGGCCTCGACGGGATATACACCCGCGAAGACCATCGGCTTGACATCCTCGAAGCCGGCGATGGCGGCGCTGCACGGCCGCTCGACCGAAGTGATCGTATCGCCCACCTTGACGTCGGTCGAGGTCTTGATACCCGAACATATATATCCCACGTCGCCCGCACGCAGCTCCTCGCGCGGCTGCAGCTTGAGCTTCAGTACGCCGATCTCGTCGGCCTCGTAGTCGCTGCCCGTATTGAAGAACTTGACATGCTCGCCCTTTCGCAGCGTGCCGTTGAAGATGCGGTAGTAGGCTATGATGCCGCGGAAAGGGTTGAACACCGAGTCGAAGATCAGGGCCTGCAGGGGGGCGTTGTCGTCTCCCTTCGGAGCCGGTATGCGCGCCACTATGGCCTCGAGCAGCTCCTCGACGCCCTGTCCCGTCTTACCCGAGGCGAGCAGTATATCCTCCTCGCGGCAGCCTATGAGGTCGATGACCTGATCCTTCACCTCGTCGATCATGGCCGACTCGACGTCTATCTTGTTCAGCACGGGGATGATCTCCAGATCGTGCCCTATGGCCAGATAGAGGTTCGATATGGTCTGCGCCTGAATGCCCTGCGTGGCGTCCACCACGAGCAACGCCCTTCGCACGAGGCGATGGCGCGCGACACTTCGTACGAGAAGTCGACGTGTCCCGGGGTGTCGATCAGGTTCAGGACATACATCTGGCCGTCGCGGGCGCGGTACTCCATCTGTATGGCGTGGCTCTTGATGGTGATGCCCTTCTCGCGCTCGAGGTCCATGTCGTCCAGCACCTGATTCTGCATTTCGCGCTGGTTGAGCGTATTGGTCTTTTCGAGCAGGCGGTCGGCCAGAGTCGATTTACCGTGATCGATATGAGCTATGATACAAAAGTTGCGTATGTTTTTCATTCCAAGTCCGCGTTGTGTGCATAATGTGTGCAAAGATACGCAAAAAACGCGATGACAGCGGCATTTTGCGCCGAAAAAGCACTCCACGGTCTCTTTGCGCTGGTGATATCCGCAGCTGTTCCCTCGAAAAAAGGCCGCCCGCAAAGCGGACGGCCCACGCAAAAACTCTATACAATTCTAATAAACCCACTCTATATCGTCGATATAAAGTTCGTTGTCGGGATTGCCGCAGAGGTAGTCGCCGTACTTGCTTGAGGCGAATGATATGACGAGCGAGTAGTTGCCGTCGGCGGGACGCTTCTCCGTGTCACGGTATATGAGGTGAATAGTCTTCTCGATCCAGCCGTTGCTGTTCTCCTCTATGGTCGACGTGCCGAACGCAATCACGGGGCCCTCGTCGGTCGAGGCATCGGTCACGGGATCGAAGGCGTTGATCTGATCGACCGTGACGCCGAGACCCGAATGTACCGAGTGACGTGCCGTCCAGTCGGTTATGCAGACATATATTGATGCGGGATCCACATCATCCGTAGTAAGTTCGCCCTGCTTAAGTCCGAGCGAAGTGATATTGCCCACGTTGGCCTTGTAACGCAGGCGCAGCGCACGGGGACGTGCCGTGAAGGTATATTTCTGACCGAAGTCGGCATAACCGGCGATGCCGCTCATACGGAACGCTCCCGTGAAGAGATTGCCCGCGGCAAAGATGCCGAATGTACTCTTGCCCTTAAGCAGTGCAGAGGTGTTGTCGCTGCCCTGCTCGGCGTAAGGGGTGCAGAGCGTCTGCGTGAAGGCGTTGTTGCCGTTGCTCCAGAAGGCCTCGTCGGCCGACGCGTTGGGATAGTACACGGCACTGCCCGCAGAACCGTAACCTACATACTGGCTCCACGCCTGCATGTCGCCGTTGGGGATCACGTCACCGGCGGCAGTCTCGAAGGTCGAGGTCGCAACCTCCTCGCCGCCAACCGTTACGCGGCACTCGTACTTCTGACCGGCGAATACGCCCGTCATGCCGTCCATCTGCCATACGCCCGCGGCATCGTCCGACATCCACTCGGGGGTGATGGTGCCCTTATAGAACCCGTTGCCGGCATCGGTCACCGTTGCCGTCTGCCACGTCTGTTCTCCCGCACGGCGATACTCGATGGCTACGTTGCCGCCGTCGGGCACCTCGGCCGTAAGGGTTGCGGTGTTGAGCCACAGATTGGCGTCGTTGTTATATACAACCGACGGCTCGGCTCCCGAGATATGGAACTTGAGCGTCTCGCGCGCCATCTGGTTCGCGGCGTCGGTCACCGTAAGCTCGAAATTGTGGTTCGAATCGCGCTCGTGGCCGTTGTAGAGCTGCTTGATCAGGGGCACGAACGACGAGATGTCGAACGAGAGCTGCTTTGCGCCCGTCACGTCGGCTCCGACCGGGAAACCCAGCATGGCGAGCGCTTGCGACATGTCATCGTTTGCGGGTGCCGTCAGCTCCATCTCGGCCGAGAGGCCGATACCCGAAAGCAGATCCTCGGTAAGCAGCGGCGAGGTGATGCGTATGGCAAAGGTCTTGATGCCGGCATCGGCCTTGACATTCACCTTGACGGTCATGGGTTCGCCCGTGATCTCATGTACCTGTGTAATATCGAGGCCTTCGAGTGCAATCGTCGGCCCGGCCGGCGTCGGGGCATCCTTCTTGCCGCACGATACCAGCGATACGGCTGCCAGAGCCGTCACCATGATTGTAAGCAATCGTTTCATAACAATATAATTTAAGCAATAAAAATTTTCTCACATGGTTTTCGGCAAAAATATCGCCCTCGGCAACCGTTTCAAAATATTTTCAACGAACGTCGGATATTCAATCACCAACCGGACATTTTCACCGATGAAAATATGGCTGACTGCCGACAGACCCGCCCCGAATTACGAAGAGACACGACATACACGCCCCTGCCCGACCCGAAAACAGTGCTTTCGATTTGCCCCTGCGCCCCGCTTTGCGTATCTTTTCGTATCTTTGCAGCCGCAAATATAGATCTCATACATCACAAGCCATGAATCCCATATCGAAATATGCACATCTGGTGAGGTTCTCGCATACGATCTTCGCCATGCCCTTCGCCCTCACGTCGTTCGTCTACGCCCTGCGCGAAACCGACTTCGGCCGCGCCGACAACTCCGCCCCCGCATGGTGGCTCACACTGCTGGTGCAGGTTGTACTGTGCATGGTATTCGCCCGCAACGTCGCCATGGGCTTCAACCGCTGGGCCGACCGACGCATCGATGCCGAGAATCCCCGCACGGCCGACCGCGAAATCCCCGCAGGGCGCGTCTCGGCACGCGCCGCACTGTGGTTCGTCATAATCAACGCCGTACTGTTCATCGCCGCGGCCGCATCGATAAACAGCCTGACGGCGGCACTCTCACCCGTGGCGCTCATCGTGATCATGTCGTACAGCTACTGCAAGCGCTTCACATCCCTGTCGCACCTCGTACTCGGACTCTCGCTCGCCATAGCCCCCGTCGGCGCATACATCGCCGTCACGGGCCGCTTCGCGCTGGCGCCGTGCGTGCTGGCGCTGCTGGTGCTGACGTGGTGCGGCGGCTTCGACATAATATATGCGCTTCAGGACCGCGACTTCGACCGCGCGCACGGCCTGCACTCGATACCGGCACGCTTCTCCGTCAGCACGTCCCTCAACATAAGCATCGGCCTGCACGCGGTGAGCATCGCGGCCCTCGCGTGGTTCGTGTCGATGCTGCCCGCGAGCGTTTGGACGTGGGGCGGCACGGCGATATTCACCGCCCTGCTCGTCGCCGAGCACATAATCGTAACACCCGGACACCAGAAGAACATCGGCATAGCCTTCGGTACGCTCAACGGTCTGGCCAGCACGCTGCTCGCCGCATGCCTCATCGTCGGCATGCTCACCGCATAGCCCCAACGTAAAAGCTCCTCACCATGTGGTTGATACTCGCATTCCTCTCGGCCCTGCTGCTGGGATTCTACGACGTGGCCAAGAAACAGGCCCTGCGCGACAACTCCGTACCGGCGGTGCTGCTGCTCAATACATTCTTCTCGTCGCTCATATTCCTGCCCTCGATCGTCTCCACGCTCAGCGGCGGCGGATGGTTCGACGTCACGGCATACCGCATACCCCTCGGCACGCTGCACGACCATATACTCGTGGCACTGAAGGCCGTGATAGTACTCTCGTCGTGGGCATTCGGGTACTACGGCATCAAGCACCTGCCCATCACCATCGTCGGCCCCATCAACGCCACACGTCCAGTGATGGTGCTCATCGGGGCGCTCCTCATCTTCGGCGAGCGTCTCAACGCCCTGCAATGGATCGGTGTCGGGCTGGCCGTCTTTTCACTCTTCATGCTCAGCCGCGCCGGACGACGCGAGGGTATCGACTTCGGCCATAACGTCTGGATCGTGTGCGTTGCCGCCGCCGCACTGCTCGGCGCCGCCAGCGGACTCTATGACCGCTATCTCATGCAGCGCCTCGAGCCCATCTTCGTGCAGGGGTGGTACAACCTCTACCAGACCATCATCATGATCGTCGTCATGATCCTCATGCGCCTTTTCGACAGCCGTTCCGCCGCGCGCTTCCACTGGTCATGGGCCATACCCATGATCTCGATCCTGCTCACGGCCGCCGACATGGCCTACTTCGTGGCCCTGAGCGATACGGATGCCATGATATCGGTCGTCTCTATGATCCGCCGCGGCTCGGTGGTCGTGTCGTTCGCCTGCGGCGCGCTGCTCTTCCGCGAGCGCAACCTCAAGGCCAAGGCACTCGATCTGGCACTCATAATCATCGGTATGGTCTTCCTCTACTTCGGCAGCCGCTGACGCCAAGAGACATAGGACAGAGAGTCTGCTCGCACCGTCATTTTACCGACAATCAAAATCATTTCAGACAGTCGGCAAACGGAATTATTTGCGTATTTTTGTGAATAGTACCAACCTGAACATAAAACCACGCAACATGATGAAAAAACAAATTCTACTGTTCGTCGTACTCTCGTTTCTGGGATTGGGGCTTACGGCCTCGGCGGCCGCACCGGCACGTACGGAGCGCCTGCTCGTCGATATGAAGAGCAATCCCGAGGGTATCGAATCACCGCGTCCCCTCTTCTCGTGGACCATCGCGTCGGATGCCCGCGACGTCACCCAAACCGCATACCGCATACAGGTCGCAACCTCGGAGGCCGACCTCAAGCGCGGCCGCGATCTCGTCTGGGACTCTGGCGAGGTCGTCTCCGACCGCTCGATCCTCGTCGAATACGAGGGACAGACGCTCCGCTCACGCACACAATATTTCTGGCGCGTGAAGGTGGACACGAATCTCGGGCAGGGACGCTGGAGCGACATCAGCCACTGGTCGATGGGTATTCTCGACGCAGCGGAGTGGCAGGCCGAGTGGATCGGCGAGAATGCCCTGTCGAACAAGGGCGAGACCGATCAGGGCAATACGCGCCTCGCGGCCCGCTACCTGCGCAAGACGTTCGACGTCGAAGGCAAGGTCAAGCGCGCCGTCCTCTATATCAGCGGTCTCGGCTCGTCGGAGTCGTACATCAACGGCGAGCGTATCAGCGACGACGTCCTCTCCCCCACCCCGTCGCTCTACTCGACACGCGTATATTACAACGTCTATGACGTAACCGACATGCTCGACAGGGGCGACAACGTGCTGGGCGTGATGCTCGGCAACGGCCGCTACTTCACCATGCGTGCGGGCGGTTTCATGCACTTCGGGCTGCCGTCGCTGCTGGCGCGGCTCGAGATCGAGTATGCCGACGGCACCACCGAGGCCGTCGTGAGCGATACCTCGTGGCGCGTCACCTCGCGCGGCCCCATCGTCGCCAACAACGAATTCGACGGCGAGGAGTACGACGCCCGCCTCGAACTTACGGGATGGAGCACCACGCAGTACGACGACTCGGCATGGAAACAGGCCGACCGCATGAAGGATCCGGGCGGCAAGCTCCACGCACAGCCCAACCCCAATATCACCATACAGGATGAGATCAAGCCCCTGAGCGTCACGGCCCGCGCCGACGGCAAGATCATCGTCGACATGGGACAGAACATGGTGGGCTGGCTCGGTGTCAGCTTCAACGGCCGTGCCGGCAAACCCGTGACGATGCGCTTTGCGGAGATTCTCAACCCCGACTCGACGCTCTACACGGCCAACCTGCGTTCGGCCCGTGCCACCGACATCTACACACCGGCCCGCGACGGGGCCTTCGAGTGGCATCCGACATTCACCTACCACGGTTTCCGCTATGTGGAGATCGACGGTCTGGACTATACACCCTCGACAGACGACATGACGGGCTACGTCATCTACGACGCCATGCCCACGACGGGCACGTTCGAGAGCTCTATACCTCTGCTCGACCGCATCCACCGCAACGCCTACTGGGGCATACGCGGCAACTACCGCGGCATGCCGACCGACTGCCCCCAGTGTGACGAGCGCCAGGGCTGGCTGGGCGACCGCGCCACAGGCTCTTACGGTGAGGCCTACATCTTCAAGAATGCCATGGTATATGACAAGTGGCTGCAGGACATCGAGGACTCGAGCAGCCCCGAGGGGTGCCTCTCGTCGGTATCGCCCCGCTACTGGACTCTCTACAACAACGAGGTGACTTGGTCTTCGGCCTTCTTCTACTGCGCCGACATGCTCTACCAGCACTACGGTGACGACCGTGCCATACGGCGCCACTACGACGCCATGAAGAAGTGGGTGGAGTACACATGCGAACATTCGATGCGCGACGGCGTAATCGTAAACGACACCTACGGCGACTGGTGCATGCCGCCCGAGTCGCAGACGCTCATCCACTCTCAGGACCCCGCACGCAAGACCGCGGGCCCGATCCTCAGCACCACCGTCTTCTACGACATACTGCAACGCATGGCCCGCTTCGCCCGCATCTGCGGCAAGGAGCAGGACGTGGAGGGATATCTGCAGCTGGCCGAGCGCATAAAGAAGGCCTACAACGAGCAGTTCTTCGATCGTGAGACGGCCCGCTACGGTAACAATACTGTTACGGGCAACCTCCTCTCGCTGCGTCTGGGACTTGTGCCCGAAGGATACGAGCGCCGCGTCTTCGACAACATCGTCAACAAGACCGAAGTCGAGCTTGGCGGCCACGTCAGCACGGGCGTATTGGGCGTGCAGCACCTCATGCGCGGCCTGACCGAATACGGACGCAAGGATCTGGCGCTGCGCATAGCCACCAACGAGGACTACCCGAGCTGGGGATACATGATCGCCAAGGATGCCACAACTATATGGGAACTCTGGAACGGCGACACGGCAGACCCGGCCATGAACTCGGCCAACCACGTCATGCTGCTCGGCGACCTGATAATATGGTATTACGAGGATCTTGCGGGCATCAAGTGCGCCGAGGGCAGCCGCGCCTTCAAGAAGATCGACATGTCACCCGCCTTCCCCGAGGGTCTCGACCACGTGAAGGCCACCTATGACTCCTCTTACGGCACCATCGTGAGCGACTGGAGCCGCAACGGCGGCAGTTTCGAGTGGAACGTTACCGTCCCGTGCAATACCACCGCGACGCTCCGCATACCCAAAGCCTTCGGCGTCAAGGCCACGGCAGGCGACGGCATACACTCGGTCAAGGAGCAGGGCAACGACCTCGTCATCGAGATCGGCTCGGGAAGCTACCGCTTCACAAGCGAAAAATAGACCATAAAGGTCGGAAACGGATAACCGCCGCACCCTTCGGGATGCGGCGGTTGCCGGTTTAAGGGGCCGACGGCTCACATTTCGGCGCGCGGAGAGTCATATTACGTGAAATCTTCGTATATTTGTCCGTATTTTGCGCAAACAAAACTAAAAACACATATATCATGGAGATATCTTTCAACTGGTTGAAAAAGTATATCGACCTCGACATCTCGGCCGAAGAGACGGCGAAAATACTCACCGACATAGGCCTCGAGGTGGAGGATTTCCGCAAGGTGGAGACCATACGCGGCGGCTTGGCCGGTGTTGTCGTGGGTGAGGTTGTCGAGTGCGAAGACCATCCCGACTCCGACCACCTGCACGTCACGTCGGTAGACGTCGGCGCCGAGGCTCCGCTGCGCATCGTCTGCGGCGCCCCCAACTGCCGCAAGGGACTCAAGGTTCTCTGCGCCACCATCGGCTCGGTGCTCTACCCCAACGGCGGTGACGAGCCCTTCAAGATCAAGCGCAGCAAGATCCGCGGCGTGGAGTCGCTCGGAATGCTCTGCGCCGAGGACGAGCTCGGCATCGGCACCGACCATGCCGGCATTATGGAGCTGCCCGCAGATGCCCCGGTGGGAATGCCGGCACGCGAGTTTCTCCATATCAAGGATGACTATCTGATAGGCATAGGCCTCACGCCCAACCGTGTGGATGCCGCGTCGCACATCGGCGTGGCGCGCGATCTGGCGGCCTACCTCCGCAGCCGCGGCAAGCAGGTGAGCCTCAAGCTTCCCTCGGTGGACGACTTCGCCGTCGACAACCACGACATGCCGATCGAGATCGTCGTCGAGAACAGTGCCGCAGCGCCCCGATATGCGGGCCTCACGGTCACGGGGTGCAAGATAGCCCCCTCGCCCGAGTGGATGCAAAACGAACTGCGCGCCGCGGGCATCAACCCCAAGAACAATCTGGTCGACATAACCAATTACGTTCTCTTCGAGCTGGGACAGCCCCTGCACGCCTTCGATGCCGACAAGATCGAGGGACATAAGGTCGTCGTGCGCAACTGCGCCGAGGGCACGCCCTTTGTCACGCTCGACGGCGTGGAGCGCAAGCTCTCGTCGGAGGATCTGATGATATGTTCGGCCGTGCGTCCGATGTGTGCATCGGCGGCGTCTTCGGCGGCCTCGATTCGGGCATCAGCGACACCACGACGAACGTATTCCTCGAGAGTGCATACTTCAACCCCGTCTCGATCCGCAAGTCGGCCAAGCGCCACGGCTTGAATACCGACGCCTCGTTCCGTTTCGAGCGCGGCATCGACCCCAACATACAGGTCTACGCCCTCAAGCGTGCGGCCCTGCTCATGAAGGAGCTCGCCGGAGGCAAGATCTCGAGTGAGATCACCGA
>VOFD01000427.1_pt1 | contig 24001 bp, 27 predicted proteins | sample 5384101 | NCBI WGS metagenome assembly VOFD01 (sample SAMN12384723, study PRJNA508395) | human gut metagenome | isolation source: healthy gut C | host: Homo sapiens
TGTTTACGGCCTTCTCTGCGTCATTCTGAACCGATTCATCCGGAACCGGAATGACCATCAGGCGGTGTCCCAGAGGGAGAAAGGCTTCGGGTTGATGAATTCTTCTTCATACTTCTGCGCCAGCTCCGGGGAGAGCGATACAAAATCCTCCTCACCCAGCCCCACCACCAGAAAGGTTCCGGCAATGACATCGTACATCAGCCCGTCCTCGTCCCACAGGGCACGGTTCAGCGGCAGACCCATGAGCTTGCCGTCATCGTTGTAGACGATGGCAACCGGATCTTCAAAAGGGTAGCTTGCGCCGATGGAGCCGCCGACAGCCTGCTGCAATGTTTTCAGGTCGTTATCGATCTCGACCTGCTGCGGATACTGCCCCGGTGCAATTTTCAGCACCGTCAGGGTGTTCTTTTCCTGTTCCATTCTTATCCTCCTCAAATTTGATAGTGATTTCCTGCCCAGCACGGGCGGCGTTCAACAGAGCTGCCACAAAGAAGCCGAAAAAGGCACCTGCTTCAAAAATGATAAACGAATAAATAAAATTCATAACAACCCTCCTACATTGACTGAACTGTGAGAAGAATCCTCTCAGGGAGGACGAGGAGCGCTAGATGCGGTGACGGTATGCTTAGTGGAAACATTGGCATGAGTATGCGGTGCGGCATCGGTAGAAAAATAGTCGTACAACGCATCCCGCAGAGAATGGAAGCAACGAGCATGGTAGTCGTGCAGACGGAGAACCAGAATCTTCAAAACATCAACGGCGGAACAGTAAAAGTCCTCCGTGACTTCTGCGAAACTCTCATAGCGGGTCATTTCGGTATCCATGCTGCACCTCTCAGTCAATGCAGATGCAGACCATCTTCTCGCGGCCAGCCATAAGAGGAACACTGTTCTCGCCCAGATAACACTGGATCAGGTACAGATCACTGGTGGTAAGGGCAACAAAGCTGCCATTGGTATCGTAGCGAACAAAGATGACTGCGCCGGACAGGTAACGCTTGCCAGCCAGCGTAATGACCTGACGAGGATCGTAGCAGAGTGCCAGCGGCACATCTTCGCTGATGCTGTAGCAGGAATCAGTTTCATCGAAGCAGGGCAGATAACTGCGAACGTTCGCCAGCGGAGTGATGGTCAGTTCAATCTCCGGGGCAATCACAGCGGCGTAAACTTCATCATCGCCGAGCTGCCGCTCCAACACATCGCTCATCTTATTGAAGAAGTCGGTCACAGCATTGTCCATGTGGTTGATTTTCTGGTTCATAGCTTCGATGGTCTTTGCGGTCTTGAGATCAATGGTAGTATTCATAGTGGGTTTCCTCCAAATTTTTGCAAAAAAAGAAAGACCCGGTCGGGTCTTACGTTCAAAAGGTGTATCAGCGTTCATTCTGCCGCTGCTGTTTACGCTGCCACTGATCCAGCAGCTTGATGATGGTGTCCTCCATCTGTTTCGGGGTGTAGCTGCGCGGGAAATATTTCCGCAGGGTGTCGTTTTTGATGACCACCTTGTCCAGCTCGTCCTTTTTCTCTTCTCCCATGACCGCAAAGGCAACATCATACGAGAAGTGCCCTTCCTGCGCCAGCCTTTTGAGCCGCTGCGCTTGGGAAAGGGACGGCGCATTCTGGGTGTCGTTCATCGCTTCTAAAAAATCCCGCTGTTGGCTTTCGTCCAGATAGGACAATTCCACAGCGGGATTGAAGGCAATTTTCTTTTCGTCTACCATGTCCAGCAGCTCAGGGATAAGGCTGGTCAGGCGGATAAAGCGGTGCACATTTCGACTATCGCCAGCTTCATCTGACCAACAATATCGGGCTTTTTTTTGCAACTTCATCCCAACTTGGGATGAAGTTAAATCTGACCTAGCACCTTGATTTTTTAGAGCCTCCAGCTTCATTTTGTAGGCGAAAGCCCTTTCACTGGGCAGGATGTTCTCTCGCTGGAGTTTGTATCCACCATGAGCAAAACAGCGGCATCATCATCCATATTGACGGACGATAACAGGCAACGTATCCAGCCCGGCAAGCTGTGCAGCGTGCTGGCGGCGGTGCCCGGAGATGATCTCGTAGCCACCCTCCGGGCGAGGACGTGCAATCAGTGGAGAAAGCACGCCGTACTGTTCCACGCTTTCCACCGTGCGCTGCATGGACTCATCATCCAAAACCTTAAAGGGGTGGTTCTTGAAAGGGAACAGTTCTCCGATGGGAATCTGCTGAACCTGTTCCCTCTGCTGCTCCTGTCGGGATTCTTCCGTGGAGAAGATGTCATCTGCCCCTTTCAGCGACACGTTTAAGCTGTTTTTCGGCATTCGCCATCACCTCCTCGGTCAGAGATTTATAGGCTTCTGCCACCTTGCCTTTGGGGTCGTGCTGGAAAATGCTTTTGCCCACGGCACTGATTTCCGCAGCACGGACAGACCGGGGAATGGTCTGGTCAAACACCTTGATCTTGCTGCCGTAAGCACCCCGAATCAGGTTGTCGATCTGCTGCCCATAGTTGGTGCGGCTATCTGTCATAGTCAGCAGAATGCCCTCAATTTTCAGCTTCGGGTTGATCTGCCGCCGGACCTTTTGGACGGTCTGCAAAAAGCTGTTCCAAGCCTTCGCGGACAGGTACTGCGCCTGCACAGGAATCAGGAGTGGTGTCTGCTGCTGCCAGTGCGTTCACGGTCAGCATCCCAAGGGAAGGGTGCAGTCCAGCAGAATAAATCGTATTCATGCTTTGCACCTTCCAACACCTGTTTCAGCATCTTTTCCCGGTTCATGCAGTTAACGAGAGACACTTCCATCCCTGCCAGTTCGATGTTGGCTGGAATCAGGTCAACGCCCTCCGCATGGTGCAGGATGCCTTCACCGGGCGGAATACTTTGGTCGTTCATGGCTTTCTGCATCAGGGTGGAAAGGGTTGTGGGCAATTCATCGGGCTGCTGCCAGCCCATGCTGATGGTCAAGCTGCCCTGCGGGTCAGCGTCCACCAACAGGAGTCATGGTTCATTTGATTTTGATAGGTTAGCTGCATCGTGGTGGGTGCGTTATACAGAGAAGCGAGCAGATATTGTTTCATGTTTCGAGCAAGGCACTTCAGCACAAAACGGATGTGGTCGGCGTTTTCATAAATGCGTACCACCTCGGCGGGCTTATCGTCCCCGGCAATGTAGCTGCTTTTGGCACAGGTATCCACCAGCAAATCTACAATCTGATAGATGGTGTCCTCATCGTCCGGGCAAAGACGGAGTAGAAGTTCTCCTCCAAAGACTGAGAAAAGGTTGTTCGCGTTTGCTCATCTCATCTGCTTCTTCTGAATAGAAAGGATACGTTTCACTCTTTTCAGTATTATTTTCATCAGTCTTATTACATCGTGATTTTGCAGGGTCTTGACTTGCGCTTTTGAGCCTCCAAATCGTGAAAATCACGATTCTGGAATATTGATTTTGACGATTCTGCTGAAAAGTTCTTCACATACACCAAACTTGGCTTTCCCAGACCTCTGCGTTTTCGTTCAATCAAACCAAACTTTTCAAGTTCCCGGAGCAACTTGGTTGCTTTGTTGTCTGCGCAACACAACGCCCTCTTGACATCCTCAATGGTGAAGATGATGAACACGCGCCCCTGTTCGTCCAGCCAGCCATTTTTGACGGAAAGGCTCATGCGGTCAAGCAGGATGCCGTAGAGTGTTTTGGCACCGGTTCACAAAGTCTGGAACTGTGGCTTCTGAAACAGTGCTTTGGGGATACGGTAGAAAGCGAAAAGCTCTCCGGCTTGTCCATAGAAGTAATCAAGGGTCATGTTGCAGTACTTTGAAATAGTGGCAATACGAAATTGACATTGGAGAGAACCTCCTTGCGATAAATTTGCGCTTTTCGGCTTACAAACAGAAAAATTTGTGGTATGATAAAATAGAAAAGAGCAATAGTAGAATATGGTTTGCCTCTGAAAGAAAGTAAATTCAAAAAAGAAATGATATATCAATAGAATTTAAGAAGTCGGAAAGGAAGATTCGGATAGAATGAAAGCGTCTGTAATGCTCGAAGTCCCTCGTGAATACCAAGAAGCATATCGTTACTTGAATGAGTGTAGAGAAATTGATTATCAGGTGATGTCTGCGGATAACTTCACAGCTGAAGACATTGTAAGCATTTATGTTCTGATAACAGCAGACCCTGTAGCGACAGCAGTTGTGAGTGAAATGATAGTTGAGCTTCTTAAAAAGATTACCCATAAGTGCTGATTCGATTGAAGAAAGCAAAAGAAAAGCAGAAAACAGAGAACAGTTCTGAGACACATGTAAGGCTTTTTGATCCGTGAGACACCGCTTGAAAATGGAGGAGTCCAGATTGAGCGGGAAGTCATTGTAAATAAACCACTGGATAAAGATCATATTTGTGAGCTGATTGATAAACTGGTAAAGCTCGATAAATAAAAAAAGAAGGTATTTTCACATGGAAAATGCACATGATATGCGATTCATTTTCTATCACAAGCGAAACATTGATGAGGGAAGAGATAGCGTATATACTTTTGTGAATATGCTGGAACAGGCGCAGATTGATGTTGTAGACAGAGCTGTGTTAAAGCATTCATACGAAGAAGAAGATTTCGTAGATGAAGAAATGCTGCATTTGATTCTTGAGACACTTGATATTCACATACCAATTCAGTATACACCACGGTGCAGGAGGACGATGAATGCTGAAGCATATGGACCAACTGAGCCGGGAATTTTGATTGACGAATTGTTTGAGTATACGATTATTTCGTTTCTCTTTACGATGTATTCTCTTGCATATGACCAAAGCGAAGAAAATACGATACGCTGTATGAAGAATTTTTACGTGATTGAAGATCTTCAGCGGAGACAGCACCAGTTTGGAACGCATAATCAGGAACAACTTTATCGGATGTCGATGTTACCAGAAAATTTGATACATACAGCAATGGACAATTACTGGACAATTTGGACGTTTGTTGTGGGACACGAATTGTATCATCTTATGAATCCAGAGGATCAGGAAGGAAAAAAGACCGAATTTCGTGCGGATCGATATGCGTACCAGTTACTTATTAAGCTTATCATGAAGCAGAAGGCAGGAGAAATCCCGGAACAATTAAGGGTTTTCTATGAATGTCAGTATTTGGCACCAGCTATCTTGTTTGAAATGTTTCGTCTGTTTGATGTATATTCAGAACTGAGAGGTTTGGAGGTGAACCTATCAAGCCATCCAGCTCCAATAGAACGGCAGAAAAATATTTTGGAGTTGTCAGACACAGATGTTCCGGAGGAAATGGAAACAAAGGATGGAAACTTGCTGCTGAACTGTATTTTGGACAGTAGTGAAATGGCTGAAAACTGGCTGCGAGATAAAATTCGAAAAGGAAAACTGCATCCATTGGATACACTTGGATAAAACAAGCCGAAATTTTCAAAGTTACTGCAGCTAACAGAAAGTCTTACACGGTTGTGTCAAGGGCTGAAACCGACAGTGATGCAGAAACATTGTAAAACCTCCGCTGAAAAAAAAATTTTATTGAGAAATGAAAAGGCGCAACTTCGATTTTGCAGGTCGAAATTGCGCTATGTAATTAGAAATGGAAAAATATTGCCTTGCTCTAGTGCCATAAATTGCACGAAACGTCTTGACAGCAAGTATATCTAACTGTAGAATACAATTCAATAAGTCTTTGCTCTTTGAAATTGTCTTTATTGCTGGTTGGATTCCAAGGCCAAATTACACTTTTTTGTGGAAATGAAACGAGTCAACGCTAAATATCGTCCATCCTCGCACCTTTGTGTGGGGGTGCGTGAGTGCGTGGTTCGGGAGAGCGCTTGCATGGCATGCAAGAGGTCACCGGTTCGATCCCGGTATTCTCCACCAGATCAGAAAGGCATCACACATTGTGTGGTGCCTTTTTTGTTGTTGCCAAACGAGTGAGGGCTTAGCTCACCCAGGGGAGCGCCGTGCATGGACTGCAAGAGGGTCACCGTGATCAGAGTCGGCCCGGTAATCTCCACCAGAAGGAAAAAGCACTACACAGAAACGTGTGGTGCTTTTTTTTTGTTGTTGCCAAACGAGTGAGGGCGTAGCTCACCCAGGGGAGCGCCGTGCATGGACTGCAAGAGGGTCACCGTGATCAGAGTCGGCCCGGTATTCTCCACCAGAAGGAAAAGCACCGCACGGAAACGTGTGGTGCTTTTCTTTTTATACAGACGCAGAAAAAGGCGCTTCCCACAAAAGGGAAAGCCACCGCCTTTGTTGATCATCGGATGAGCGAGCCGTAATCCTGTCTGCAATCTACCACATGATCTGCATAAACCGTATGATCTACGATCTGGAAGATAAGCATATAGCGTTTTTCAAACAAGATAAATCGGTAAGCATTTTTAGGAATGTATTCGCCTTTGAGCCATGGGCAGCGCTGCGGCATTTGCTCCAGAGATTTTGCAGCCTTTTCAAATTCCACTGTAAGCCGCTCTGCTGCTGCAGGGTTGACCTGTGCCAGAAATGCGGCGTGGGACACCAGCATCTGAGCAGCCCGTGCTGACACGATCACACGGTATTTATTTTGCTGCTCCATGTCCAGCGGCCTCCTTGATCGCGCTGCGCATCATGGAAGTGACCTCATCAACCGAATAGCCCTCGCTTCCACGCATCCGGTCCTCTTCCGCGGAAAGCAGCTCCTCACGGAGCTTCAGCATTTTTTCACGGCGGTTGTAGGTTTCGATGTCCATGACGACCAAGTCACCCTCGCCGTTTTTGGTGAGAAAAATCGGCTCAGCGGTTTCTCTGCACAGATCGGCGATCTCGTTGTAGTTCTGACGAATCGCTGCAGATGGACGGATATTCATAAAAGCACCTCCTGCTCCTGAACGATCTATAATAGTAAAATTCTGATTATATTATATCCATATTGTGCAATGAAGTCAATGCGAACAGCTGTCACTTTGTTCTCCGGTTCGATCCCGGTAATCTCCACCAGATCAGAAAGGCATCACACATTGTGTGGTGCCTTTTTTGTTTTGCATTGCAGCAGGAAAACACACAAAAATTTCTGCCCACTGCCGCAACCTGCGTGAAACGGGCTGTTTTGTGCGCGAATGGCAGACCACGGAAGGCGGAACTTGTGCTATAATATAAAAAACAGGGAAGCAGAAGGAACAGGGGGTGCAGCAATGAACCTGCGGACGGCGATCGTGGAAGACAGCAAGCCGGATGCCGACGGTTGAAACAGCTGCTGAAAAAGGCATTTGAAAATGAGAATATATCCTGCAGCTGTTTTGCCAGCGGAGATGAATTTTTGCGGGCCGGCGGGCGCGAAGGGTATCAGGTGGTGTTTCTGGACATCTGCATGGAGGGCACCAATGGCATTGAGACGGCGCAGCGGCTGCGTGCGGCCGACCCGGACCTGCTGATCGTGTTTGTGACATCCTCGCCGGAGTACGTGTGGGATGCCTTTCCGGTACATCCATTCGATTATCTGCTCAAGCCTTATAAGGAAGAAAAGTTTGAGCAGCTGGCAGGGGAGCTGCGGCGGGTGCTGTGCCGCCAGCAGCCGGAGCTGGAGGTGCGCATTGCCCGGCAGATCGTGCGGCTGCCGCTGACCAAGATCTACTATGCTACGGCACAGAACCATTATGTGCGTGTGGTCACGGATGACGGCGAGTGCCGGGCCACGGCAAATTTTGCACAGGTGCAGGAACAGCTTCAGACCCAGCCGGAATTTCTGGTGTGCAACCGCGGCGTGATCATCAACATGTCCAAGGTGCTGCGGTTTGAGGGCGACTGCATTGAAATGCTGGATGGGACTCATCTGCCGGTGCGGCAGAAGGACAAAAACAGCCTGCTTGCCCAATTTACGCAGTACCAGTTCCGTGGTATGCAGCGGGAATTCTGACCCGGAAAGGAGAGCGCTTGTGAATTTTGCATTGTTTGGACGTTTTTTTCTGGAATTTGCAATGATGTATCCGGCAGAATACCTCTGCCTTGCCTCGCTGCAGGAGCACTTGCGTGCACCGCGTAAAACCTATGCCATCGGTGCGTCGGCGATCACACTGATGGGTCTGGCTGGCGCAGCGGTGTGCTGCATGCTGGACATGGAAACGAACTTCCTGCTCATCCCGCTGCTCATCATCAGCTTCTGGCTGCTGCGCTGGCGCACCGACCGGGAAGTATCGATCAGCCAGACCATGTTTCTGTTCTCCGTGTCGGCAGTGATGATGTGTGTGCACACCCTGCTTGCCATTGTGCTGAACGCGGAAGCTGAGCTGGACAATGCACAGCCGGTGTTTCTGCCCAGCACCTCGGTCATCTGCCTGACCCTCTCGGTGATACTCAGCGCCATCTTCCGTTTTACGGCAGTGCGCTGGAGCCGGTGGCTGCTGCAGGAGTACCACGGCGAAGCCTTCTGGGAGTCGGCATGGCCGCTGCCGGCACTGTACGCGGCGTTTCTGGTGTTCTGTATGCCGAAGGAGATCGGCGTCATCCTGATGAACCGCATCCGCATCATCGCGGTGCTGGCAGTGAGCATCTCGCTGCTGGGCATCTTTCTGCTGCTGTACGAGATGTACCGCGTGGCAAAGGAGTATGCCCGCAGCTCCCAGCTGGACCGCGAAAACCAGCTGCTGGCCGTGGAGTCCCGCCGCTATATGGAGCTGCGCAGCTATCTGGAACAGACCCGCCACCTGCGGCACGATTTCCGCCAGCACCTGCATGTGATCTCCGGCCTGACCGAGGCCGGGCGGTTGGATGAACTGAAAAGCTACCTGAGCCAGTACGAGAGCGAACTCAGCGATGCCAGACCCACCCTGTGCGTCAACGCTGCGGTGGATGCGCTTGCCGGCCACTACGACTACGAGGCCCGGAAACAGGGCATCCAGATCGAATGGAAGCTGGAACTGCCTAAGCTCCTGCCCCTGCCGGAGGCCGACCTGTGCACCATTCTTGGCAACCTGCTGGAAAATGCTCTCCACGCCAGCCAGAAGCTGCCGCCCGAACAGCGGCAGGTGAAGGTGCTGGCCCGGATGCTCAGCCCGGCCATGCTGGGCCTGATGGTGGAGAACCGCTACGATGGCGTGCTGAAAAAGCAGGGCGGCGTTCTGCACTCCACCAAGCATGACGGACAGGGCATCGGCCTTGTTTCCGTCGAAACTGCCGTGCACAGGTATCACGGCAATCTGACGGTGGAAACGGGCGGCAACGTTTTCCGGGCCAATGTGCTGCTGAACCTGTAAAATATTCCTGCCTCAAGGCACCGGCTTTTTTGCACAAGCCGGTGCCTTTTGATTGCACTTTTCCCGGGAGATCATGATACTTATTTATAAAAGAAAAGGCAGGAGGGGAGCATATGGCAGCAGAAAGCAAAACCGGCTGTTTCTTAAACTTTCCTAAGAAATCTTTATCCGGCCCGGCCCTCCCCCCGACGGGAGGGCTTTTTGCTGTCCGCACGGCGCATACGGTCAAGTTGAAAAATGAATAAAATTTACACATAGAATGAGATGATTTTAGGCTGAATGAGCAAAGAATCGAAAGAAGTCCCATAATCATATTGACATAATGGGTAATAGGGTGTAAACTACGTGCATCGGGTCGAGCAAATCCGAAAATTGAGATCATTCAGGGAGGAAACGGCTATGATGTGTTGTTGCGCAATGTGTTGTTGTACCGCAAACGCTTCCCGGACCGGCCGCCCTGCAGTATGGTATGCCGTGTGAGCATATCTGCATATTCTGTGTGGGAACACGCAGAAGGATCTGTCGCTGACCGCCTGGGAGCTTACTTGAAAAGGGAGCTTCCGGGCGTTTTGTTTTGACCCGCAAATCAGGATACAAGGGAGGAATCCGGCAATGGACTGGAATGCGATCCAGCAATATTTGCCGCTCTACCAGAAGGCCGCTGTACTTACCGTGCGGCTGGGCGTTGCAGGCATCATTTTTGCCATCATCATTGGCCTTGCCTGCGCAGTGATCCAGTATGACAAGGTGCCCGTTCTGCGGCAGATCGTGGGTGTTTACATCCAGCTGTCCCGCAACACACCGCTGCTGGTGCAGCTGTTCTTCATTTATTATGGCCTGCCCAAGGTGGGCATCCGCACCAATGCCGAGATCTGCGGCATTGCCGGTCTGGCGTTTCTGGGCGGAAGCTACATGGCCGAAGCGTTCCGCAGCGGTCTGGAAGCCATTGAGCCCATCCAGACCGAGAGTGCCTACAGCCTTGGCATGAACCGCTGGCAGACCATGCGCTACATCATTCTGCCGCAGGCCATGTCCACCAGTATGCCGGCTTTCATGGCAAATGTGATCTTCCTGCTCAAGGAGACCAGCGTGTTCAGCGCCATCAGCCTGATGGACCTGATGTTCACGGCAAAGGATCTGATCGGCATGTACTCCAAAACCATCGAATGTCTGTTCCTGCTGGTGGTGTTCTACCTTATCATTCTGCTGCCGGTGTCCATTGTGGGCAGCCTGATCGAAAGGAGGCTGCGCTATGCTGGATTTGGGTCTTGATGTCCTGTTCAAGGGCAAAAACATGGCCCGCCTGCTGGGCGGCCTTGGCGTTGCACTTAAGATCAGCGCCGTCTCGGTGATCATCAGCCTGCCGCTGGGCATCCTGCTGGGCGTGCTCATGACCTCCCGCAACCCCGTTATCAAGGCGGTTCTGCGGCTTTATCTGGAGTTCGTCCGCATCATGCCGCAGATGGTGCTGCTGTTCCTCGTTTACTTCGGCACCACCCGTGCCTTTGGGTGGAACCTTTCCGGCGAGACGGCATCCATCATCGTGTTTGTGCTGTGGGGCACCGCAGAAATGAGCGACCTTGTGCGCGGTGCGCTGATCGCCATTCCGAAGCACCAGTATGAGAGCGCCGAGGCCCTTGGCATGAGCCGTGCACAGACCTACTGGTACATCATCATTCCGCAGACGGTGCGCCGCCTGATCCCGCTGTCCATCAACCTGATCACCCGCATGATCAAGACCACCAGCCTTGTGCTGATGATCGGTGTGGTGGAGGTGCTCAAGGTGGCACAGCAGATCATCGAGGCCAACCGCACCGCCAGCCCCAACGCAGCGTTTGGCATTTATCTCACGGTTTTCGTGTTATATTTCTTCGTATGCTGGCCCATCAGTCTGCTGGCATCCTATCTCGAAAAGAAATGGAAGTGACCGTACATGGCAGAACCTATTTTGACTGTTGAACATCTGATCAAGGCCTATGGCGAGACCCCCGTGCTGGATGATATCAGCTTTGCTGTCAAGCCCGGCGAGGTCATCGTGGTGGTCGGCCCTTCGGGCTGCGGCAAAAGCACCCTGCTGCGCTGTCTGAATGGTCTGGAGCCCACCCAGAGCGGCCGGGTGCGGCTGGTCAATGAGACCGTTGCCTACGGCGGTAAAAATCTGACTCAGCTGCGCCAGCGCATCGGCATGGTGTTCCAGAGCTACGAGCTGTTCCCGCACATGACGGTGCTGGACAATGTGCTTCTGGCACCCACCAAGGTGCAGAAGCGCCCCAAAGCGGAAGTGCAGCAGGAGGCCGAAGCTCTGCTGGACCGTGTGGGCCTGCTTGCCAAGAAAAACAGCTACCCGCGGGAGCTTTCCGGCGGACAGAAGCAGCGCGTTGCCATCGTGCGCGCACTGTGTATGCACCCGGAGATCCTTCTGTTTGACGAAGTGACCGCTGCCCTTGATCCGGAAATGGTGCGCGAGGTGCTGGACGTTATGCTGGACCTTGCCAAGCAGGGCAAGACCATGATCATTGTCACCCACGAAATGCAGTTTGCCCGCGCCATTGCCAACCGCGTCATCTTTCTGGATGGCGGCAAGATTGTGGAAGAAGCTGCACCGGCCGAGTTCTTTGACCGGCCCAAGACTGAGCGCGCGCAACGCTTCCTGCGCACCTTCACGTTTGATGCTGTGAAATGAGTCACAGATCAAGATAAAGACTGCGGGTGTTCCGCAGCCAAATGGGAAAGATTTTGTAAAGGAGTAATCATTATGAAACAGTCTAAGATCTCTCGTCGTTCCTTCTTGCTGGGTCTGGGCGCAGTTTCCGCTGCCGCTGTTCTGACCGCATGCGGCGGCTCTTCTTCTGCTTCCACTGCAGCATCTGGCAGCGCAGCATCCGGCAGCAGCGTGGTCTACCGCACGCTGGATCAGATCAAGGAGTCCGGCACCATCAACATCGGCGTGTTCTCCGATAAGAACCCGTTCGGCTATGTGGACGAGAACGGCGAATATCAGGGCTATGATGTCTACTTTGCACGCCGTCTGGGCGAGGATCTGGGCGTAGAGATCAACTTCGTTTCCACCGAGGCTGCAAACCGCATCGAGTACCTGCAGACCGGCAAGGCGGATGTGATCCTGGCAAACTTCACCGTGACCCCGGAGCGCGCAGAGGAAGTGGACTTTGCTCTGCCTTACATGAACGTGGCTCTGGGTGTCATTTCTCCGGACAGCAACGTTATTACCACTCTGGACAACTGGAACGCTGACGATCAGATGATCGTCATTTCCGGCACCACCGCCGAGACCTACCTGACCAAGGAGTACCCCGACATTCCGCTGCAGAAGTACGATTCCTACGCCACGGCCAAGAATGCATTGGAGAACGGCAACGGCGTGGCATGGGCCAACGACAACACCGAGGTCATTGCCTTTGCCAAGCAGAACCCTGGCTACACCGTCGGCATTCCCTCTCTGGGCAGTCAGGACACCATTGCTCCCGCTGTGAGCCAGGGCAACACCACCGTTCTGGATTGGCTGAACGAGGAGATCAAGGCTCTGGGCGAAGAAAACTTCTTCCACAAGGACTATGAGGAGACTCTGGTGGATACCTACGGCCTTGACTATGAGGATGAGCTGGTCGTTGAGGGCGGCGTGACCGGCGGCGCAGATGCCGCATCCAGCGAAGCTGCTTCTTCGGAAGCCGCATCTTCTGAGGCTGCTGCTTCCGAAGTAGCTTCCAGCACAGCCGCACAGTAAATAAAAACACCGAGCGGGCAGGAGAGGGCTGAACCTTTCCTGCCCGTTTTTGCATTGCACCATCTGCCGGAACATGCTATACTGGAACAAAACAACTCCTGTCCGAAAAAACCTGAAAAAGAGAGGATGTTCCCAATGAAACGTGCCTATACGAACGGGATCCTGCTGGATGGCACCGAACAGATGCAGCCGGAAGCGCACAAGATCCTGCTGACCGAGGATGATAAAATCATTGCCATTGTCGATGAGGCGTGAATCTGGACGGTTATGAGGTGATCGATCTGCACGGAGGCTATCTGTGCCCGGGCCTGATCAACCTGCATGTGCATCTGGCAGGCAACGGCAAGCCCAGCGCAAAGCCGCGGGACAATGCGGCGCTGGTGCGTAAAATTCTGAGCAACGGCCTGACCCGTGCGGTGGCCTACCGCATGGTGTGCAGCTATGCAAAGCTGGAGCTGCTGGGCGGCGTGACCACCATCCGCACCGTGGGCGGCATCGCGGATTTTGACACCCGCTGCCGTGATGATGCTGCAGCTGGCAAGCTGCTGGCACCGCGCATCCTTGCTGCCAACGAGGGCATTTCGGTGCCGGGCGGACATATGGCAGGCTCGGTGGCAGTTGCGGCCCATAACAATGCCGAAGCATTGGCTCAGCTCAAAAAGGCCAGCGGACAGAAGGTGGATCTTGTCAAGCTGATGATCACCGGCGGCGTGCTGGATGCCACCGAAAAGGGAACCCCCGGCGAGCTGAAGATGAAGCCGGAAATGGTCAAAGCCGTCTGCGACGAGGCCCACAAGCTGGGCTATACCGTGGCGGCACACACCGAGTCGCCAGAAGGTGTAAAGGTGGCGCTGGAAAACGGTGTGGATTCCATTGAGCACGGAGCAAAGATGGATGATGAGACCATCCGGCTTTACAAGGAGCGGGGAGCCTTTGTGTGCACCACTATCTCCCCGGCGCTGCCCTATGCGCTGTTCGATACAGCGGTTTCCGGCGCTTCGGAAAAGGACCAGTATAACGGCAAGATCGTGTTTGACGGTGTGGTGGAAAGCGCAAAGACCGCCCTTGCTAACGGCATCCCGGTGGCCTTGGGCAACGATGTAGGCTGCCCGTACATCACCCAGTACGATTTCTGGCGGGAGCTGTGCTATTTCCACAAATACTGCGGTGTAAGCAACCAGTTCGCCCTGTACACGGCCACCCTGCGCAATGCTCAGCTGGCCGGAGTAGGAGACGTGACCGGTTCCATTGAGCCGGGCAAGAGCGCAGATTTTATTGTGACAAAGCACAACCCACTGGACGACCTGCGTGCGCTGCAGCATCTGGAACTGGTGGTCTGCCGCGGCTATGTGATCAAAAAGCCGAATCCCAAGCGGAACAAAACGGTGGATGCCCTGCTGGACCCGTACCTCGAATAATACTGAAAAAGCAAGGAGAGACGATCGGTCTTTCCTTGCTTTTTCGTTCACATGCCTGCCATCACGGCCATGATGCTTTGCCAGCTCTTGTTGCGGGCAGCGGGCACAGTGGTGCGGCGACGTGCGGGTGCAGAGCCGGAAGAGACCGTATTCATGGCAGTCATCGGCACCGACGGATGGAAGAATACGGCTGTATCACCGGCCAGCCACTGGGCGGCAAGGCGGGCTGCCTGCGGGTCGGCCTGCAGGGTGCGGCGCTCGGCACCGGCCAGATGATCCGCCAGCCAGTAGAGGATGGCACCCAGCGGCAGGCTGGGCAGAACATCCTGACTCCAGTAGGTCCAGCGGGCACCGGCCCCTACAAAACTCTCCACGGTAATAACGGCACCGGTGCGGGCGCTCTGCGGGATGCTGCCCTGATAATCGATACCGGCGCACTGGCGAAGCTCGGCAGTGATGCGCTGGGTGCGGGCCATATCCAGCCTGTCCTCACGGCAGTAGGCGCGGAAATCGGTCTCGTCGATCAGGCCGTCGGCGCTGGAAGGGAAGCGGCCCACCAGCTGGCCATCGGCGTTGTGGCACAGCTGCCAGCCCTTGCGGAACAGCTGAAAGTTCAGGCAGCGGCGACCCATGGTGGAGTAGCACAGAATGGAGGTGCTCTCACCGGGCAGCTGCTTCAGCTCCAGGCAGGCATCGTTGCCGCAGGTGTCCTGCAGCTTTACCGTTAAAAGCAGCTGCGCACCGGGGTGCTGAGCTGACATAGCGTTGTGCATGGCATCAAAATAACGGTTGGCATCCATGATCGATTCCTCCTGAAACTATAACACAGCAGTTCGTTGTATAACGGATGGGCACTGCGCCAAACGACCCGGTGCACAGCAGGCGGCTTACGCAGGAATGTTTTATTGACTGAACATAGTATAGCATACTTCACGGCAAAAAACAACTATAAGTTTGCAGAAAAACAAAATATTTCCGCGCATCCTGCAACAGTGACCCGAAACATGGTTGTTGCAAGAGTGAATCAGTTGTGTTCTGGTAAAATATGGTTCAATCGCCCAGTTCACGGATCTCGTTCTGGATCAGCCGCCCGGCCGCGCGGGCCAGTTGGTCCATGCCGCGGATACGGGCCATGTTTTTGCCGTAGATCTGTGCAGCGGCACCGGCAGAGCTGTCCTCACCCATGAACACAGCCGACACCCGGATGCCCATGCGCTGCAGCGCACGCACCTGCGCGGCAGTGTCAGCCACACCGGCAGCGTCCTCGTAACCGCAGCCCAGCGGGTTTTCTGCACTGGGCGGGATGCGGCGGCTGTCGTTGGGCGAAGCGTCCGTCAGCACGATGAGCAGATGCCGCGGCGCAGGACCGGGCGCAAACTGCAAAAGGTCGCCTGCGGCCCGCAGAGCAAGGCCGTCACGGTTCCAGCCGGAAGCAAAATATCGGTTGATGTTTTGCAGGTTTTTGTCTGCAAAGCCTTTGAGCACACGCAGTACGGTGTAGCCCCGCAGGCTGCTGAAGCTGGACACCCGCACCGGGATACCGCAGGCCGCAAGGCTCTGGGCCAAAATAGATCCTTGAGCCGCGATCACTTCCTGACAGTGCAGGCGGGAAGCGGATGCGTCCAATAAAAGGTCTACCGTAAAAGAGGGCTGGTTCTCTTCCTCGGCACACAAAAACACCCGGTCATCGTTCAAAAGTGGTGCGCGCCAGATGCGCCCAGCGTTCAGGTTGCCACTGCGGGCAACACGGGCGTTGGGCTGCTGGTGCACAAGGATGCAGTTGCGGATCTGCTCGGTAAGCCGCAGCACCACACTGCGGTGCAGTTCCCGATTTTTGGCGTAATAAGCGCGGTTGCGGTCGGCCTGCAGCTCAGCCTGTTCAGCCAGATGCTTTGCTTCCGGTGTGGGAGCCTGCTCCGGGCTTGGCACACCGGCACTGAACCACAAATGGCACCCCAGATGGTCGCCCACGCAAAGCTCCTGCTCAGCCTTGCGCAGCCGTTCCGGCGGGTAGAGAGAGCGGCCGAAGCAGCTTTCGATGTAGGCTCTGTCCTGCGCGGCGTTCTGCTTCAGGGTGATGTGGGCCCGGCGCTTGTCCACCGCCAGCCCGCCGCCCACAGCATCCACGGAGCTTGAGTGTTCCACGGTCACGCGGTCCGTTTTGATCATCTGGGTGGGCATGGCTTTGGTGGCAAGCTTTGCCAGCAGGCCGTCCAGATGCAGATGCAAAGCTGCTCTCTGGTGCACAGTGCCGTCGAACAGGTTGAATTTTGCGTAGATCGATAAAATTTCGGCTTTCAGCTGTTCCGGCTCCGGCACATGCTCCGGGGCCAGCGCGGCGGCAAGGCCGGACTCGTAAGGTGTCATCATCGGGTCGGCACGGCCCAGCACACGCCGCCAGCGTGCAGCCTGCATGGTGTACACCAGCTGATTTTTTGCCATCCACTCCTGCCGCGAAAGCTTGTACTGGATGGCAAAGAAATAATCTGCATGAGCATGGCGCAGTGCTTCCAGCACCGGGCGGCGGGGCAGCTCCAGCCGATAGGCGGCGTTTTCCAGATACAGCCATGTCATGTCGTCCAGCATGGTCTGCCGCAGATCACCGTCCCATGCATCAAAGATGCTGCGGATCAGCGCGTCACCGTAATATTTGTGGATGAGGCCCACGACCGTGTTCATGTAAAAATCGGTGGTGCCGTCGGTATAGCGGGCCAGAAACAGCGGCTCAAAGCCATAGGCTCCTGCAGCAGCCCAGACCTGATTGGCCGCACGCCGCTCCTGCGCGGTGTAACTCTGGGCGTCCATCAGCCAAAGAGCTTGGCGGCATCCAGCTTGGCCGGAATGCGCGCCGCGATCACATCACGGATCAGGCTCTGCTCGTAGGAGTCAAAGGCCTTGTTGGTGATGCCCATATCCAGTGCCGCGCCTGCCGGGATGCCGCGCCGGATCAGCCGCAGGGCATCCAGCATACCGCGCAGATCCAGCGCCTTGGTGGAAATTTCCGCACTGTCGCACTTTTTCTGCAGGTCAAGGAACAGCAGTGCAAACTGGCGCACATACTTGGAAGCAAGATCGGGGAACTGCGTCCGCAGCAGCTTTTCCAGATCGTCCTGCGTAATGGTGGGCATCTGGATGACCACGAAACGGGAGGTGAGGGCCTCGTTCAGCTCACGAGTGCCGGCATAACCGTAGTTCATGGTGGCAATAAAGCGGGTCTCCTCCGCCAGCGGGATGCGGTCGTAGCCGGGCACATCGATGGCGCGGCGGAAGTCCAACACCGCGTGCAGCACGGCCAGCGCTTCGTTTTTGGCCATGTTGATCTCATCCAGCACACCAAAGCCGCCGCACTGGGCGCAGCGGTATACCGGGCCGGGCCGGAACACCACCTGACCGTCCGCAAAAGTGTCCATGCCAATGAGGGATGCTGCATCCATGTTCACATGGAAGGAGATGTCCCATGCGGGACGGCCAAAGGCGGCGGCAAGGTTTTCGGCCAGCACGTTTTTGCCGGTGGCTTTTCCGCCTGCCAGCAGCAGGTTTTCGCCGCAGAGCAGCGCCGCCAGCGCCTGCTCCCACACCTGTTTGCCGTAGTAGGTAAAGGCAGGGGAAGGGATGCGCGGGCGCAGTGCGTTCGGCAGGGTATGGGCAGCGCGGTACTGTTGGACTGCTTCCAGCAGAGCGGGGTCTACCCCTTCCTGCTGCAGAGTTTAAAGGAGATCAGACATTTGTACAAACACCTCGATTTTGCCGGTTGTCTGGCACAAACCGGCTGTTCAGCTTTATCATAGCACAATCGTGGGGATTTGTGTAGGGGGCACGTGGCGAAAAAATAGCAAAGAGAGGCGGCCCCAAACAGGGACCGCCTCTCTTCATGAAGAAAGAAGAAATGGAAAAACGCTTAAGTTGTGCCGGAAAACCGCGCTGGGTCAGGCGTTATCCAGACCCGCCATCTGCTTGACGGCCTTCATGGCGAAGGTCAGGGTGCGGCCCATGGCCACACCAGCCATCAGGCAGGGGTAGTTGTTGGCAAAGAAGCTGCCGGACATATCACCGGTGATGTAGAGGCCGGGCATGGGCTGGTTGTTGGTGTCCAGAGCCTGGCCCTTTTCGTTGATGGCAATGCCCTGCTCGGTGGTCAGCAGCGAGGCACCCAGCCAGCAGCCATAGAAGGGAGCGGTGCGGATGGCGCTCAGACGGTAAGCAGGCTTGCCGAAATCCTCGTCGTTCTGCTTGTCGTACAGCTCGTTGTAGCGCTCCACGGTAGCCAGGAAGGTGTCCTTGGCATCGCCGGTAAAGCCCATCTTGTCAGCCAGCTCGTCCAGCGTATCGCACTTGAACAATGCACCGGCCTCAATAGCCTCGTCCATCTTACCCTGAATGTACTTCTCGCCGCCGTTGCGGGTCTGGGCAGAGCAGCCGATGGTGTGGAAACGCTTTGCGTCCTCCAGAATGTTGGCATCGCAGATCTGTGCGTAGACGCGGCCCGGCTGGTGGGCAGCAGCGTAGACGATATCGTTGTAGGGGCAGCTCTCGTTGGCAAAGCGCTCGCCGTTGCGGTTCACCTTCAGGAAGGGCTGGGTACCGGGGTTGTACTGGCGGATCTTGCCGGGGAAGGCCTTGCCGCCAAAGGCAGTGTCGCTATCCACATAGCCGCCATCCACGCCGGGGGCAACAACGCCGCGGTCAAACAGCATGGGAGCGGATTCCTTGTCCAGGTTGGCACCGGCCCACACAGCAGCGCGGATGCCGTAGCCCTTGGTGGCGGGGGAGTAGGAGCAGGCGGTGGTGACGCTGGTGCCCAGAGGATCCAGCTGCTCCATCATGTAGGGTTGCCAGCGTAGCCGCCGCAGGCCAGCAGAACGCCCTTGGCTGCGTTGTAGCGGATAAAGTGGTCATCTTCGGTGCTCTGGGCGATGATGCCGGTAATGCGGCCCTCGCTGTTCTTTTCCAGCTTGGCCAGACTGGTCTTGAAGTCCACATCGTAGCCCAGCTCCTGAATGTACTGCAGCAGCAGCTCATTACGGGGCAGGCCGGATGCGCTCTCGCTGGCCATGTAGTTGTGCTCCTGCACAGGGGTAGAGGTAGTCGGTGTTGTGCTCGGCGTTCTCGGCGGGCCAGGCAGCCTCGCTGCCGGAGGTGAAATCGCATACCCAGCCGTACTTATCTTCCAGAATGCTGCGCATGAAGTCGTGCATGGCGGCAGACTCGTTGATCCAGGTCTTGACAACGCGCTGATCGCACTTGCCGGAGGCGTAGCGGGAGATCTCGCTCAGCAGTTTTGCCTTATCGGTGGCGGGTTCGCCAGCCTCCTTAGCGGCAGCAGAATCAACAGCGCCGTACCAGTGACGGGTATCCTGCACGTTGCCGTTCTGCTCGATGACGCGGAAGTTCAGGCCGTTGGCGGCAGCATAGGCGGCAGCAAACATACCGCCGTTGCCTGCACCCACGATGAGAATGTCGGTGTCCACGGTCTCAGTGATGGCAGTCTCGTCGATATCAGGCTCTTTGCCCAGCCAGTCGTTTGCGTCGCCTGTGGGCAGCTGCACGCTGGACACCACGGCCTCGCCCTTGGCCTGTGCGTAGCAGCTCTTGGCAGCCTTCATGACGGCCTCGGAGGTGATGGTGGAGCCGGACACGCCGTCGATATCGGCAGAACCGGCAGCCAGCAGCTGATCGCGCAGCTCGTCGGCAGCAGCAGCACCGATGGAAGCGGTCTCGCCGGAAGTGTCCACGACCACGTCGGTGACAGCGCTGTCAGAGAAGGTCATGGTGACCTTGACGGTGGAGGAGATGCCCTCGGCAGTGCCCTCGTAGGTGCCGGGAATGTACTGACCGGCGGCACCGGAGGCAGTGGAGCTGGAGGCTGCATTGCAGGCAGCCAGAGCACCGGCGGTGACACCGCTCATGGCGGCGGCAGCGGCGATCTTCAGAAAGCCCTTGCGGGAAATCTTGTTCATAGGTACGCTCTCTTTCTCTTTTCTCTTCTTATCGTGCAGCAGGGTAAAAACCACTTTGCTGAATCTTTAACAATTGTAGCGTAGAGTGACGCACTTTACAATTCAATTGTGTTATATTATAATTTAGAAAATCCTAATGTAAGAAAGCGAGGATGCGCAAATGAACCAGAGTGCACTGGATGGATTTGTGAAGATCGTAGAGATGGACAGCTTTTCAGCAGCAGCAGAGGCACTGTATCTTTCGCAGTCAGCGCTTTCGCAGCAGATCCGCACGCTGGAGGGGCAGCTGCAGTTTGAACTGTTTCAGCATGTACCGCGCCGGGTGATCCTGACCCCGGCAGGCCGGGACTTTTACCCCAAGGCAAAGCAGTTGACGGCCTTATATCAGGAGGCAGTGCGCCATGCCCGTGCGGTACAGCAGCAGGAAAATCCGCCGGAACGGCATCTGGTCATTGCATGGAGCCATGAGGCGATGCGGATGTTCGGGTACGACCTGTTTTCTCTGACGAACGAGCTGTGTCTGCAATACACGTCTATTATGATGCAGTGCGCCAGTCGCAGCGAGGTCTGGCGCAGTCTGAAAAAAGGGGACGCGGACCTTTCTTTCCAGCTGGAAAGTGCGGAATTTTACGCGCAGGGGTTCACTTTCATCCCGCTGCTTTATGTGCCGGAGCTGTGCATTCCCATCCACCCGCCCGCCGATATGCCGGTGGGCAGGCTGAGTCTGGAGCAGGCGCTGCAATACCGCTGGCTGCCCGTCAAAGAGATGTACCAGACCGTCTACGAGACCAGCCTGCTGCAGGAGGGGCTGGAGCGCGGAGTGAACTTTACGCCGGTGGGCGGCATCCGCAGCGCATCCTATGGGGATCCTGCTCCATTGCGGTCTGGATGCGCTGCTCGGTGCGGGTATCCACGCTGCTGGTGGCCTCATCCAGAATCAGGATGCGGTTGTCGGCCAGAATGGCGCGGGCGATGGTCAGCAGCTGCTTCTGGCCCTGGCTCACGTTGGAGGCGTCCTCGTTCAGCTCCATCTGGTAGCCGCCGGGCAGGGTGCGGATGAAGTGGTCGGCGTTGGCAGCCTTGGCGGCGGCGATCACTTCTTCGTCGGTGGCGTCCAGACGGCCGTAGCGGATGTTCTCCATGATGGTGCCCTTGAACAGCCAGGTGTCCTGCAGCACCATGCCGAAGCCCTCGCGCAGAGCGCTGCGGTCAAAGTCGCGCACATCGTGGCCGTTCAGGGTGATGGAACCGGAATCCACATCGTAGAACCGCATCAGCAGCTTGACCATGGTGGTCTTGCCCGCGCCGGTGGGGCCTACGATGGCGACCTTCTCGCCGGGGTTCACAGTGCAGCTGAAATCGTGGATGATGGTCTTTTCGGGCACATAGCCGAACCGGACGTGGTCAAAGGTGACCTGACCGTCGATGCAGGCGGGGTCTGCCCGGCGGGCCGGGTCGGCGAGCTGGGCTTCTTCCGGCTCGTTCAGAAACTCGAACACCCGCTCAGCGGCAGCGGCCATGCTCTGCAGCATGTTGGACACCTGAGAAAGCTGCTGGATGGGCTGGGTGAAGTTCTTGACGTACTGGATGAAGGCCTGAATGTCACCGATGGTGATGGTGCCGTTGGCGGCAAAGATGCTGCCCACGATGGCCACTGCCACGTAGCCCAGATTGCCCACAAAGTTCATAATGGGCATCATCAGGCCGGAGAGGAACTGGCTTTTCCAGGCGGATTCGAACAGCTTGTCGTTGGCGGCGTTGAAGTCGGCCAGCACAGCGGCTTCGCGGTTGAATGCCTTGATGACGTTGTGGCCGGAGTAGACTTCCTCCACCTGGCCGTTCACGACGCCCAGAGTGGCCTGCTGGGCCTTGAAGTATTTCTGGCTGAATTTGACCACCAGCAGCACCAGCGCCAGCGAAACCGGCAGGATCAGCAGGGCGATGAGGGTCATCCTGGGGCTGATGGAGAGCATCATGAGGAGCACACCGATCATGGTGGTCACACTGGTGATGAGCTGGGTGACGCTCTGGTTCAGGCTCTGGCCCAGCGTATCCACGTCGTTGGTGATGCGGGACAGCACCTCGCCCACGGTGCGCTTTTCAAAGTAGGCAAGGGGCAGGCGGTCGATCTTCTCGCTGATCTGGCGGCGGAAGTCGTAGCATACCTTCTGCGAAAGGCCGGTCATCAGCCAGCCCTGGATGAAGCTGAATGCGGCCGAGCAGAGGTACATGGCCAGCAGGATGAGCAGAATTTTGCCGATGTAGCCAAAGTCGATGCTGCCAACGCCGCGCAGTCTGGCGATCCAGCCGGTGGCAAGGGCCGTGGTGGCCTTGGCCAGGATCTTCGGGCCTGCGATGTTGAAGATGGTGGAGAGGATGGCGAAAACGATGACGACGATGAGGGAAATCTTATACGCGCCCATGGTCTTGAGCAGCTGCAGCAGCGTACCCCTGAAATCCTTGGCGCGTTCCGTCGTCTGGCGTCCGGGTCTCGGCATGTTACTTCTCCTCCTTTCCGGTGTTCAGGTCTTTCAGGTCCAGCTCTTTCTGGCTCAGCTGGCTCCGCGCGATCTCCTGATATTCGGGGCAGGAGGCCATCAGCTGGGCGTGGGTGCCCCGGCCCACCAGACGGCCCTCATCGAGGACCAGGATCTGGTTGGCGTGGAGCACCGTGGAAATGCGCTGTGCCACGATGATGACGGTGGCGTCGCCGGTCTCCGCCTTCAGGGCACGGCGCAGGGTCACGTCGGTCTTGTAGTCCAGGGCGGAGAAGCTGTCGTCAAACAGATAGATGCGCGGCGCTTTTGCAATGGCGCGCGCAATGGAAAGGCGCTGCTTCTGCCCGCCGGAGACGTTGGAGCCGCCCTGCGCGATGGGGCTATCGTAGCCTTCGGGCTTGGCGTCGATGAACACGGCAGCCTGTGCAATGGCAGCTGCTTTCTTCATGTCGGCGTCGGTGATCTGTTCGCCGCCGAACTTCAGGTTGCTCGCAATGCTGCCGCTGAACAGGATACCCTTCTGGGGTACATAGCCCAGCAGGCTGTGCAGCGTCTCCTGCGGCATGTCGCGGACGTCGATCCCGTCCACGGTCACTTTGCCGCTGGTCACATCGTAAAAGCGGGGGATGAGGTTCAGCAGGGTGGATTTGCCGCAACCGGTGGAACCGATGATGGCGGTCGTCTGGCCCGGCTCAGCGGTAAAGCTGATGTGCTCCAGCGCGTCGCTGTCGGCACCGGGGAAGCGGAAGCTCACATCCTCGAATCGCACCACACCGTTCCAGTGGCTGCGCTCCCGCGCAGGCTGGGCGGCGGCTTCGTCGGGGTCGTGGATGGAAGCGGTGGTGCGGCACACTTCGTCGATGCGGTCTGCGGCCACACCGGCACGGGGCAGCATCACGGCCACCATTGCCAGCATCAGGAAGGACATGACGATCTGCATGGTGTAGGTGATGAAGGCGATCATCTCGCCCACCTGCATGTTGCCGGCATCCATGGCCTTGCCGCCGAACCAGACGATGAGCAGGCTGGTGCCGTTCATAATAAGGGTCATAAAGGGCATCATGGCGACCATGGCGCGGTTGGTGAACAGCTGGGTGCCCATCAGCTCCTTGCTGGCCTTGTCAAAGCGCTCTTCCTCGAAGGTCTCGCGGCTGAACGCGCGCACC
>VOFD01000435.1_pt1 | contig 24001 bp, 25 predicted proteins | sample 5384101 | NCBI WGS metagenome assembly VOFD01 (sample SAMN12384723, study PRJNA508395) | human gut metagenome | isolation source: healthy gut C | host: Homo sapiens
GCATAGATATTGTGACGCTTGTTATAGATGAGCGTGTCTCCGGTGTTCATATACTTTGCACCTTCGCCCTTGCCGATGATGCGTCCGCCGAACGCAAGAACGCGTCCGCTTGCGGAAATGACGGGAAACATCAGCCTGTCGTGAAAAAAGTCAAAGGTTTTTGTTTCATCCTTGCGTCCTTTGACGCAAAGTCCGGCAGAAATAAGCTCATCGCGCGTGTAACCCGCGGAGGTCATATGTTTAAAAAGTTCATCCCAATCATTGGGTGAGTAACCGAGTCCGAAACGGACAGCCGTGCTGCCGTCTATACCGCGGTTAAGCAGATACTGCCGCGCCGGAAGTCCCGCATCGGAAAGCAGCACTTGGTGATAGAACATTGCCGCCTCACGATTTGCTGCATACAGCCTGTCGCGCAGGGCCTTCTCTTCGCGCAGTTTGGCATCGTTGATTTCGTTCGGCATGTCCATGCCCGCCCGCTGTGCAAGAAAACGCACTGCATCAGCGTAACCGAGGCTTTCGGCCTGCATGATAAACTGAATCACGCTCCCGCCGGCTTTACAGCTGAAGCAATGAAAAACCTGCTTGTCGGGGCTGACGGTGAACGATGCATCGCGCTCGGGATGAAAAGGACAGAGTCCCCAAAGACGCCCGCCTTTCGGGGAAAGGCGCGTGTATTCGGAAACGACGGAAACGATGTCGTTTCTGTTCATCAATTCATTGAGCCACGTCTCCGGAAATGCCATTATGTCCTCGTCGATACAGTTTCAAAAGCGGAAAGGCGGCCGAAATCGAACCCTCTTCTCCCCCTTTACATTTATACATTACGACATGAAACGGAAAATTCCTGCAAAAAAAATTTGAAACAAGCCCCGAAATTAAAAATATATTTTCAGACAGATACCTGTTGAGCATGAAATAAGGCAAAACACGAACAGTACTGCAGGCATAATTGCATCCTGCGAGCGCATTTCAATGTACGGAACAGGCGCCGATTCGGCTTAAAAAATGCCTTCCAGGGAAAGGTCGTTTGTTTCCGTAAAAAACGAGAACCATCGCTTGATTGCGGAAAAGTTTTCAATGTATTCATCCCGTCCGCCGTCCGCACCGAGGTCGGCAATTGCGGCGGCATAAAGCTGAACTTCAAGTATATCACGGTGACTGAACAGCAGTTTCAGCGTCGGTTCCGAATCCATAAGAAGCTGATAAATGCTCTCTCCGGCAGAATGAGCGGCGGAAAAGTCCTCCGTTTCGGCAGCATGACAGCCGGCGTCAATCATCGGAAGGATTTTCCGCTCAAGTTTTTTATATAAATGTTAGAAAAAATAAAGACAAAAACGAGCAGGAGCATTCCGAAAGCCAGTGCCGCAACAGAAACCGCGGACTGATTGCGTATATTTGCGTTTGCTTCTTTTTTCATTGCGTTCGGCTCAAGATTTTTAAGCGCTTCTCTGTTCTTTTTTTTCCTGATTCATCATACGGTTCCTCCGTGACGGGCAATGCATTTTGTTTTTCCGTGCATTTCGCGCAGACAAAGACGGCATCATTTTTTTTCGTGCAGATTCGTAAAGCGTGCGCGAACCTTTGCGCAGTTTTTTTGCTTTTTGCTGAACATGAACAATTCCGCCTGAATCAACGGACATAAAAAGGCAGTCCTCGGCCCGGTCGATCCCGAACCTTTTCAGCAATGCATAAAATCCTTTTTTCGTCCAACCCTGCCGCCCGAACCGCATCCGGATGAACCTGTCCGTCGCAGATAAGCAGCAATGCGGGCATGGCTTTTTCGGATTCAAGCTTCAGTCCTTCGTTGGTCGGGGTTTGAAACGGTCCTTTCAAAAGCACGCTGAGTCCGCCGTCCGTTTCAAGGATGGCATACTCGACCTGCGAGATTGAAAACACATCCTTCATCCGCAGCTGTTCGGCAAGGTCAAATAAACTGTAATTAGCTGCACGCATGGCATCCTCGCGCACAACCCCTCCGGAAATCATAACAAGCGGACTTCCGCAAACGAGCTTGCGCAGCTTTTCGCTTTTCAGCGACATGAACGAAATCAGGCGGTGCAGCGCAAACATTGCAATGATCGGAACAACTCCGTACAGCAGCGGAATCGCGGGATCGGACATCGGAAGCGCCGCAAGGTTTGCAATAAGCAGCGTTATTGCAAGGTCAAACGGCTGCATATCGCTCAGCTGACGCTTGCCCATGAGCCTGAGAACAACAAACATAAAAATGTACACAAGCAGCGTTCGTATAAAAAAGTGTTAACATATTTCTTTACCAGCCTTTCATCGAAAAAAGTATTTGCAGTTTGGCTCAAAGCGATACATTCGGAAGGACTGTGTGCGTAAGATGCCGCGCAATGCGTATACTTTTTGCATCGCCTGTGCTATAATGATTTCGTGCGGCATGAAGCAAAGTGTCCGCAAAAAAATAAAAGGCAGCAACAGGCAGCAGGGTGCAGCATGGATAAAAAACATCGGAACAGCGACGAAACATACGAAAAGTCCGTTGAGCGGCATGAACGGCAAAAAATTCGCCGCGATCGCCGCCGCAAAAAACATGAAAATAAGTATACGGCACGACATCAGCTTTTGCGCCTGCCGATTCTTGTTCTGCTTGCGGCAGCGGGTATGTTTGCGCCGAAACTCCTGTCCTCCTGTCCGCAGCAAACGGAGCGCATATACAGCCGCGCGATCTATCCCGTGATTTCGCGGGTTTTGGGTGCAGCAAGCAGCATATTCCCGTTTTCTGTGGCCGAGGTGCTGATAATTTCCGTCGGCGCGCTTCTTACGGTCACACTCGTTGTGCGGCTGTTCAAACTCGTGTTTTCAAAACTCCTGAAACGGAAACACAATCGAATGCGCTTTTACAGCTGCCTGATTTCGCTCGGAATGTTTGCGGGCGCGATGCTGAATCTTTTCTATGCATTATGGGGAATAAATCATTACAGAATGCCCGCTGCTTCGCTTTTGGGACTTTCGGATGAACTTGAGCGCGTCAACTCGGCAAAATCCGAATCCATTGCCGCTGCCGAAACGGGTGACAATCGGGCTTCATCCGATATTTATGCGGAAATGCTTGCATCAACCTGCGAAAAAATTGCGGCTGCGGCTGCGGAGAACAGAAGCCGACTTCGGGAGGACGAAAACGGTGTGTTTATCGCGGACGACAAAAACTCAGAGAATTCGGCTTTATCCGCAGTATTCAAAAGCGTTCAAACGGCATATTCCGCGCTCGGCAGTCAAAACGAATTGTTCGGCAATCCCGTCTTTTCCGCAAAATCGGTGCATTTTTCAAACATGCTCTCGCGCCTTGATATTTCCGGAATCTATATTCCGTACACCGCCGAAGCGAATGTGAACACCGAGCAGCCCGCGCTTCTGCTGTTTGCTTCCGCTGCGCATGAGACCGCACACTATTTCGGCTTTGCAAGGGAGGACGAGGCAAATTTTATTGCTTATTATGTCTCCGGCTTTTCGAATGACCCCGCCCTGCGCTATTCCTGCGAAATGCTTGCCCTGATGCAGTGCATGAATCGGCTTGCCTCCGTTGACGAAAAACTTTTCTACAGCGTCCGTGAACGCTTCTTCACCCCCGCAATGATTCGCGATCTCGCCGATTATTCCCGTTGGACCGAGCAGTACAAAAACGATCCCCTCGGCAGCGCAAATAACAAAATTAATGACGCCTACCTAAAACATAACGGCCAAACCGCCGGCGTCAACAGCTATAACGATGTCGCAGAGCTGCTGATTGCGTTTGAAATGCGAAAATGAAGAGGTTGACATGAATGCGTGGGGCACAATCAGCATGACGCATATCACTGAATTAACATTTATAATCAAATAACCATAACAAACACTTCAATTTGCAAATGTACTCAATATTGCAATTTTTGACGCATGATATTGCTTTTTTTGCCGTTTTGCGATATAATTCGTATTAAGATGCCGGGCGGCTTTTAAGATGTTCTGTGGCCAAACAAAAGGCGGTTTGCATTTAAGAACATGGTTGGTGCATATTTCGAGAGACAGTTTGTGCTTAATATGCCGCTGAGCAAAAAGGTATGAAATGCTTTAACGGGAGAAAAATATGAATCAAAAAGAAATGCCCATTCCGTATAGCGGAGAAGAACCGTATATTTTCGTTAGCTATGCACATAAAGATTCCGAAGTTGTTATGCGGGCTATTGCGTTGCTTCAGCAAAGCGGATTTCGTGTTTGGTATGATGAGGGCATTGACCCCGGCTCGGAGTGGCCGGATACGATAGAAAAATATCTTGAACGCAGCAGCTATTTCATCGGATTCATTTCGGCAAATGCACTTGATTCGAACTATTGTAAATGTGAGCTGCATACGGCATTTAATGAACGTAAGAAGATGCTTATTGTCTACTTGGAAAACATTAAGCTGGAAGGCGGTCTTAAGATGCAGCTTTCGTCACGCCAGTCGATACATTGGTATAAATACGAAAGCGAGAATGCTTTCTTTAAAAAGCTTCTGACTGCGTCCGGATTGAACGATTGCCGAGAATCGGAAAACAACGTCAAAACAATAAATGCTTCAACAGCCGCACAGGCAAACAGCAATACAGCAGTGGAGCTTCATCCCGCAGCTGCGGAACAGAACAATAGCGTTGAAATTGCAGCAAAGCATAACTCAAATGAAGCGCAGACTGCCGAGCAACTGAAAAGTTGCTGCGGAAATACTTCGGATGAAGCGCAGACTGCCGAGCAACTGAAAAGTTGCTGCGGAAATACTTCGGATGAAGCGCAGAATGAACACCTTGAGATTTCAATTCTTTACGAAGATGCGGACTCAATACGGAACTACGTTCACGAACATTACGACGAAATGATTTCAGCATCAAGTATTGGGGTAAGCATATCGTTGTATCGCAAACTAATATCACGTTTCGAGAGATACGGAAATGTTGACGGTGATACTTACATAAGTATTGATATCGGTGCTTTGCAGGATTACTCCGATATTGGAAAAAAAATAGATGAACTATGCATAGATTTTGCCAGATACGGTGCATTCGACATTGAACAGATAAAAAATCTGCCCAATCTGAGAACATTGAAAACCAAAGGAACTGCTCCCGTGAATTTTTCATGCTTCGAATATTGTGGAAAAAAATTAAGAAAACTGGTTTTGCGTTGTCCCATTAACGAGGACGTAATTCGCTCAATTTCAAACGTTACAAGCTTGCGGCATCTCGACCTTGGAAACGGTAGCCGGAGTGAAATTCGGGATATAAGTCCTTTAGGCAATTTAAAAAATCTTAGGACGCTCGTGATAGGCGGGACTCTGCGCGAGTTGAGTCCGATTGCGCGGCTTGAGAATCTTGAAGAGCTGACGATATTCAGCGATGTGCTTTCGGATATTTCGGTGTTGGGAGAATTAAAAGGATTAAGAAAACTTGAAATATACGGGGCGATTGATATTAACTTGAATACGTTGGAAGAGCTTACAAACAGCATGCAGCATTTAGCAGTGAAAGTGGAATACATTGCTGACATTGATTCACTGACGATGCTTGTAAACCTCAGGCATCTGGAACTTCTTGCCTACAATATAAAAGATATACGTCCGCTGCGCTATTTGAAACGAGTGCGATATCTGGAAGTTTCAAAAAACTTTTGGACTTCATTGCAGATTAAACGAATTGCAAAAGAGCTTGGTCTGGAAGCAGAGAATTACACCGATCATTACCTTTTGACAAAGTGAGATTATCTTTAAATAATCTACATGGCGGCACTTTTTTACGGCAGAAATGACTGACGGTGGCGCCGGTCATTTCGCCGATTGATATACACAGAAAGGAATTATCAAAATGAACGGACATGTTTTTTTTGCAGCATTTGCGGCGTTGTCCTTCCTTGTCGGGGTTGGCTGCCTCGTTCGTGCGCTGTATCTGTTTAAAACCGGAAAGCGAGCAAAAAGGGTTCTTTCTTCGATACAGATTTTCACTATAGGTGTGTTTTTTCGGTGCTGTTGATTTTTATTCCAATATGCTATACCAATAATGCATTGACGGACAGCCACAGATACATTCGGCCCTTTTTGCTTGCGGTTCACAATTCGTTCAGAGTCTTTATTTTGGATGGAGATTTTGACACCGTTACGAATGCTGTTGCAGGACAAAACACGGAACTGTATATAATTTTCACGTCATATGCAGCTTTTTTGTACGTACTTGCCCCGTTGATGACATTCAGCAATGTTTTGATGTTGTTTAAAAACGTTATGGGAGAGGTGCGCTACAGATTTCGCGTTTTCAAAAAACATTATATAATATCTGAACTTAACGAGAAATCCATTGCACTGGCGAACAGCATTCGCAAAACGGACGAGAAAGCTGTTATTGTGTTTGCTGATGTCTTTGAGCATGATGATGAAGAAAACTACGAATTAATGAATGCGGCGAGGGACATTAATGCAATATGCCTTAAAAGGGATGTTACGCACCTGAATATAATCAAAAAAGGGGGATGTTGAAATATTTCTGATTGGTGAAAACGAATCGGAAAACGTCAGCCAGGCAGTGCAGCTTACCACAGAGCTAAATGAAAAGAACAAGAAGCATAATGTAAAGATATTCGTTTTTTCAACAAAGCCAAGTGCTGCATACACTATTGACTCAGTTGAGTATGAAAAACTGTTGGAGCATGCTGTTGAGCATAACTGCGTCGATAATTGCTTCAAGCTGCGCCGAGTGGACGAAGTTCAGCACTTGATTTGGGATATTATTCCCAAAATGAAGTTATATGACATTGCTCATAGAAGCAAAGAGGACAGGCTATCCGTTCTGATCGTTGGCTTTGGTCAATACGGTATAGAGTTTTTTAAAACTCTGCTGTGGTATTTCCAGTTTGAGGGCTATACCCTTGAGATAACAATTATTGACAACAAAGGCACAAACGAAAACGATTACATCAGCAAAAAAATCAATCGTGATTTCCCGGATGTACTCAAATTCAATCGCTGTAAAACCGAGGGGGAAGCAAAATACGATATTGTAACATTCTCGGGCGTTGATGTTGACTCAGCGGATTTCGATAACTTGATTCTTCGCGGAGGGACAAGCATTGAACACGAGTCGAATAATGATGCGGATAAAGCTGTTCTTGAAAGAATTCGCCGAATAAATCTTGCTTTTGTTGCTCTTGGCGATGACGATGAAAATATTGAAATGTCGATACATCTTCGCATGCTGTTTGACAGACTGAACGAAATCAATAATAAACAGGCTAAACAGATGGAATGGAGGAAAGAACCCGTTGAGATTTTTTCAATTGTTTATGATGAGCGCAAGTCGGGAATCATTCGGGATGAAAAATGCTCTGCGGGTAATTCCTGCGGTTTGAAAAATCATAACGATACACCGTATCATATTCACTTCGTGGGCGGACTGTCTTCTCAGTTTGATTATTCATGCATATATGATGCAAAGCTTGAAGACAGTGCATATAAACAGCACAACAGCTGGGTTGATATTGAACAGAAAGTACATAATGAATGGTTGGAATCGGGTGATAGCGACAAAATTACAGAAGTCAAACGGTATGACTGGGGATTTGAGTACGAATTGACTCCGGAAGCGCAGCGCAGTTCGAGAGCGAAATTCGAAAAATATGAGTACTACCGTATTTCGTCAATGGCCAAGGAGCTTTACAAAAGAGAGCTTGACAATCAAGAGATCCTTCGGGTAATTACGAAATGCTCGAAAAAAGAAGGCAGAAGTACTTGTGAATGTGAAAACTGCATGAAAAGGAAGCGCAGCGAACATATGCGCTGGAATGCATATACAATGACACTCGGTTATGTTCGTGGCTCATACCGTGCAGATAGAGCAAAGGTACATAACAAGCTTTGTGCATGGGACGACTTGTCAAAAATTGATAAACATAAGAATTAACACGAATTAAAAAACATGCTGTACAACGCAAGTATTGAACCAAGGGTTGGAAAGGAAATAAATGACATACGGAGTATTTATAAACTATAAACACACTCATAAGCATCTTGCGGGACGCATATATGATTTTTTCGTTACGAAAGGAGCCGGTCCGTTCATGGATGATTATGCAATGAATCAGGATCGGGACTATCGTGAAAGACTTCTTCACGAGGTCCGGAATGCGCCCTATTTCCTTTGTCTGCTGACGGAGGATGCCGTAGACGAGCTCTGCGCGCTGAACGACAGCAGCGATAATGAAGAGAACATTTATTTTGAGGAAATTAAAACCGCATTCGAAAGTGCAAGAAAAATCCTTGTCCTTACATATGGGAATATCGATTATGATGTGTTAAGAAAACTTCCGGAAAGCATCAGCGGGATTAGATACATCAACCATTATAAGATTCCGGAGGAAAATCGCCTCTTTTATAACGTTATGGAAGAGCTGCATTCAAGAGACATCGACTATGAGATCTTAAAAGATGTGGTCAGCTGGAGAGAAATAATTAAGCGAAAGGCTAATACATGGCTAACTTCGCGAGGAAAACTGGAAAACGATATTGCATCACTAAATGAGCGATTTGGAAGGGAACTTGTCGAGTGCGTAAAAAGGCATGATGACTTTACTGGAAACAGCTGTATTAAGGAAATTAACATGGTATGTTACGCCGCAACAATCATAATCAACACAGATGTTGCACGCATTGATCGGAGAGCATATGATTATGGAACAATGTTTAATATTTTTGCGCAGCTGCTAAAAGAAGAAAGATTCATTTTCAGATTGGTTGTTAATGCACCTCTGTCAGTTGCATCCAAAGATGCTGTTAATTATTCGAAACTTGGCAATCACGCAATGATGGATAACGAAGAAGCTGTTTTCTTAAATACGTATGCAAATATCAACAGAATGATAGAGTCAGGACCATACAAAACAGCAAGCACGGAACGACGCTTCACATTTACAGTCACCGAATGCGTGCTGCCGTATGCTATGTTTCAAATAGTATATGATGAAGAGAATAGTGAAAAGAACCATATTAAAGTAGATCTATATTCGTGCAATATGGATTCGTCAGTTGACAGAAGAACTATGGTGGTTTTCAGGAGAGAAGATCAGGAAAATTACGATTTTTTGAAAACCAGATAAAATTTTTCAACAACCGTGAAATGCGCAAGAGATCGTTCGAACTTATAAGTCAAAACCATGATAGATGGATGCAGGCGTGGACAGAGTATAGTAATTCGGAAAGTGTGAGGATATTTTAATATGGAGATTTTAAAAGGAAAAAGCATTGAAGATGCGCTTAGCAAGGAGTACAGACAATATTTGGCAGGACGCTTAAAAAAAAAAGAGCAGCCATTTTTAAAACATATTGATGATGATATAGAAATTGGTATTTCGAATTATGTAACGTTCACAGCAGACAAACCGCATATGCATACGCAGTGTACTGAACACAACTATGTTTTGCGTGGAAAAATGAAAGTTAAACTGTTGGACGGAAGTTGTGAAGAGTATGAGTTTTCTGAGGGTGATCTTTTTGTTTTACGACCGGGAACTCCATATGCAGCGAAGAATGAAGCAGGAACGCGGGTACTGTTTATCAAGTCGCCTGGAATTAACGATAAAACTGAAGTTGCCGTTGATGTTGAAACACAGCGGTGGCTGCTTTCGTGGGAGTGATGCATATTCCATTGAAAAATGTGCGACCGTTGCCGTCAACTTTCCCGTTGCGAATCGTCGCAAAATATGATACAATCAACCCATAAATCGTTTGGGCGCATCAGGGTTCGGACGTTAAAACTGCGAGGCGGCATGGAATTCACGGGCACAGTAACCGGCATAAAGTTTCGAAACGAGGAGAACGGGTGGACCGTTCTCAGGATAAAGGGCGATGACGGAGAAGAGTTGACTGCTGTCGGCGTGATGCCGTCCGTGAACGACGGCGAACGGGTGACCGTGACGGGCAACATGACGGCGCATCCGATGTACGGCGAGCAGATCCGTGTGACTTCATATAAAAATGATATACCGACTTCGGCCGAAGCTGTTCGCGCTTATCTTGCGAGCGGCTTTATTAAGGGTATCGGCGAGGCGACCGCAAGGCTGCTTTGTGGATAAGTTCGGCGCGGAAACTCTCGAAATTATTAAGACCGAACCGATGAAGCTCACAAAAATCAGCGGTATCGGGCCGAAAAAAGCGAAAATGATCCATGAATCCTACCTTGAAAAGGCGGCGATGCAGGACATAATCATGGGCATGCAGGAGCTTGGGCTTTCAATTGCAATGACAATGAAAATATACAAGCTCTACGGTGAAAACTGCGTCAGCATGGTGAAGGAAAATCCGTACAGTCTGATTGATGATTTTGAAAACGTCGGATTTAAGACGGCGGATAAAATTGCATTTGAGGCCGGATATGAGCGTGAATCGGAATTTCGTGTTCGTGCGGGCATAAAATACGCGCTTTCGCTTGCAAGGCAGGAAGGCAATACATGCCTGCCGCGGGATATGTTAGCGATGTTTGCGGCAAACAACGTCCTCGGCGTTGCGCCGGAACGGGTGGAAGCGGTGCTTGAAAAAATGCTTGAATCGAGTTCTCTCGTCGAAAGGCGTATGGGTGAACGCGATTACATTTTTTTGAAATATATGCATTATGTCGAATCGGATTGTGCGGCTTTGTTTTCAAATATCGTCACTAATGTTGATATTCTGTCCCTGTTTGATATCGACGGTGAAATAAAACGACTCGAAAAACAATTCGGCGTCACTCTTGCAGCTGCACAGAACGAGGCGGTGAAACGCGCCGTGACGGACGGAGTTCTGATCGTTACCGGCGGCCCCGGAACCGGAAAAACCACCATTTTGAAATTCGTTATTGAGATTATGGAGCATCTCGGGCTGCAAATCGAGCTTGCGGCACCGACAGGCAGGGCCTCAAAACGCATCAGCGACACGACAGGGCGTGAGGCAAGAACGCTTCACCGTCTGCTTGAATACAATTTTAACAATAATTCTTTCAACCGAAACGCGGATTATCCTGTTGAAGCGGATGTTATTATAATTGACGAAATGTCAATGGTTGATGTCATGCTGTTTCACTCCCTGCTGAAAGCGGTGGCCAAAGGCACACGCCTTGTAATGGTGGGCGATGTGGACCAGCTGCCGTCGGTCGGCCCGGGCAATGTGCTTCGTGATCTTGTGAATTCCGATGTAATTCCGGTCATAAGGCTGAATGAAATTTTCAGACAGGCAGGACGCAGTCGAATCGTTACAAATGCGCATCTTATCAACCGCGGGGAAATGCCTGTTTTGGATAATATTGATGAAGAAAACGACTTTTTGTTTTACGAATGCCCCACGGCAGATATCGCGCTTTCATCCGTGCTGAACCTTTGCGGCGATTACGCTATCTCGGCAAAATAAACGAACTGCAGGTGCTTTCGCCGATGAAGGGAAACATGCTCGAGTCGTGAACCTCAACACTTTGCTCCAAACGGAGCTGAATCCGGCGGCGGATGACAAGGCCGAATTTAAATTCGGTGAAATCACCTTCCGCGAGGGTGACAGGGTGATGCAGATAAAGAACAATTATGATATTCAGTGGAGAAAAACAAAGCTTGGTGCGGACGACAGCGAGGGAGAAGGGGTTTTCAACGGCGATATAGGCACGATTCTTCGTGTGGATAATGCCTCAAAATTCATTACGGTGCTGTTTGATGATGAACGGGTTGCGGATTACAATTTCAATCAGCTTGAAGAAATTGACCTTGCGTACTGCATATCTGTTCACAAAAGCCAGGGCAGCGAGTTCCCCTTTGCGTCGTGCTTCCGCTTGTGAACGGTCCGAACATGCTTTTTAATCGCAACATCCTGTACACCGCCGTGACAAGGGCGCGCAGCAAGGTTTACATTCTCGGTTCGGTCGGATGCATTAAATATATGGTGTCAAACACAAACGTCCGCAGAAGATACAGCGCACTGGAAACTTTTTTTTGCGTGAGAGAAACGAAACCCTGCCCGACGTGTAAGGAACAATGTACGGTTTTGCACAAATTGCCATTGAATGAGTGATATTGCCGGAGCGGCAAACCGATATGAACAAAAGATTTAAACAATGGATAAATTCAGCACTCGACTTCGTTTTTCCGCAGCACCTGAAATGCCATTCCTGCTCAAAGGAAGCGGCTGTGAATGAATACGGAATCTGCTCGGAATGTGAAGCGGGTCTTGCCGTGAACCCGTTGGCCGAACGAATCGAGTTTGTTGATGAATACGCCGCAGGATTGTTTTACAACGATGCTTCGAAACGCGCAGTTTATGCGCTGAAGTATAACGGTGCCGTTTATGTTCGGGAGTTTTTGACGCACTTTATGTGTATCCCCGCCGATTGGCCGATTGACTGCATCGTTCCCGTTCCGCTGCATCCGCGACGGGAAAAGGAACGCGGCTTCAATCAAAGTTTCATCCTTGCAAAATCCGTGGCGGAAAGGTATAATATCAATATCCGTGCGGAATTGCTTAAACGTGTGCGGGACACAAGCCCGCAGGTCGGCATGAATGCAAAATTGCGTGCAAAAAACCTGAACGGCGCATTTGAAGCGTCGCCCGAATGTGCGGGGCTGTCGGTTCTGCTTGTGGACGATGTCCGAACAACGGGCGCAACTCTAAAAGAGTGTGCATCGGAGCTTAAAAAACACGGAGCAGCAAGAGTCTATGCGCTGACCGCGTGCTGCACTCCGCCGGAATCAAACTGATACTTTAACTTTTAAAGCTATATAAGGAACGGAAATATGAGTGAACTTGTTTACCGCAGCATGACGCTGCCGGATATCGAACAGGTCTATGAAATCGAATGCAGCTGCTTTTCGCAGCCGTGGAGCGTTGAATCCCTCATTGGTGAGGTTATCCGCAATGATGCTGCAAGTTATGTTGTTGCAGAGGACAACGGAAAAATTGTCGGTTATGCCGGCATGTGGCAGATGTTTGATGAGGCACACATGACGAACATTGCCGTTGCTGCCGAATATCGCTGCCGCGGCATTGCAACCAATTTGATACTTTGCCTTATGCAGACGGCAAAAGCGAACGGCGGAAAGCGAATGACGCTTGAAGTCCGCGAATTTAACCACAAAGCGCAGCGCGTGTATTCCGCGCTTGGGTTCAGGTACGCGGGAACAAGGCGAAAATACTACAGTGACACGGGCGAAAATGCACTGATACTTTGGAACGATTCCATCGATAATACGCTCCGCGCTCATGCAGACGGAAGCTGTTCGGAAAGTTTGTGATTTCATCCGAAAAACGCCGAATTCAATAGGGCTTCGCTGTTTGTACGGAGCATAACCTATTGTTTTTATAGTAACAATTTAAATTAACATATTGCATGGAGGAAACAAAATGAAACAGGTTGTTAATGCACAGAACGCGCCCGCCGCAATCGGACCTTACAGCCACTGCGTAAAGGTCGGCAAAATGGTTTTCACTTCAGGTCAGATCGGCATTGATCCCGCCGTCGGCGGACTTGTTGAAGGTGTTGAGGCTCAAACGATTCAGGCTCTCACGAACCTTAAAGCCGTTCTCGAAGCTGCCGGTTCAAGCATGGAAAATATCGTAAAAACAACGGTATTTGTTAAGGATATGAACGATTTTGCAAAGGTCAACAAGCTTTACGGAATGATGATTCCCGCACCTTTCCCGGCAAGAAGCTGCGTTGAAGTTGCCGCGCTGCCCGCCGGTGCACTTGTTGAAATCGAGGCAATGGCATTGCTCAACGGCTGAGCAGACTGATTGATTCGAATATCGTGCGTTGATGGTCTTTCCGTCTTTCATCATCCCAAATACGAAAGCGGCTTTGCTGAGTTTTTTGGGTGTGCACGACTGAGAATCATTCGGAAAACGAATGGACACGCTGCAAAATGCACCAACTTCAAATAAACTTATAAACTATCGTCCGATTGCGGAGATTGCGGTCGGGCTGATGCTCGGTATCGCCGTTTGCGGGATCATGCCCGCAGGCGGCGCTGCCGTTTTATGTATTATGACAGCGTGCGGTGCGGCAGGGGTTGTGTTTGCGCTGCTTCGGCATACGCGCTCCGTACTGTTTGCGGCTTCGGTACTCGTCGGAATACTTTTTGCCGCTTTGCGTCTTCCGACTGAGCTCCCGAACGGCAACTATACCGTTTCGGGAATCGTACTTTCAGCGGAATACTCGGACGGGGAAACGGAACTCATTCTCACAAAAAGCGAGCTGCATTCATCTTCATCCGCGGGGATTTTCCGCAGGGAAGGCAGAGTAAAAATCATAACGGAAGGCTATTTAAACATAGATGTCGGAGACGGCGTTTATATTCGAAAGTCTATCTTCGCGGAGCGGCAAAGGCAGATTCGTCGGAACGGAGCAGATTCCTGAAACAGCTTTCGGAGGGTATAACGGCATCTGGAAGGTTATACGGCGGCGGTTTGAACGATGACGGTTCAACATCAGTCGACGAAATCAGCGTTGTATCGAAACATAACCTGCCCATTCGGGAGGCTTTGACATCGGTGCGCAGCTCAATCGTTCGGCATATCGGCCGCATTTTCGGCACGGATGCCGGCATTGTTTCCGCACTCATCGTGGGAGACAAAACGGCATTGCAATCCGACAGAACCGAGGCATACAGAGCAACGGGCACGGCTCATCTTTTGGCGATTTCCGGATTTCACACGGGCATCATTGCCGCAATTCTCGGCCTTTTTGTTCCGAAGCGCAAGCGGTGGCTGCGCACAGCATTTGTCGGAATCGGGCTCATCATGTATTGCTGTATTGCGGTATATGCAGCCGGCATCGTCCGCGCCTCAATAATGGTCATATGCGCGCTGCTTTGCCGTGCATTGAACCGCCGTGCGGATTCGCTGAACGGACTTGCCGCCGCTGCGGTGCTGATACTTGCGTTTGAGCCGTTTCAGCTCTATTCAGTCGGCTTCCAACTTTCATTCGCAGCGTGTTTCGGGCTGATACTGTTTTCAAAGCAATTTGAAACAGCACTCGCTTCGGCGCATATCCCGCTTGCAGGTTCTGTTTCGGCCTGTCTCGGTGCAAGCATTGCCACTGCTCCGTTTCAAGCTGCATATTTCGGCTGCCTGCCGCTGTATTTCGTTGCGGGCAACCTTATTGCCGTGCCGCTGTTTTCGCTTGTGATGGTGTTTTGCATTGCAATTCTGATAATCGGCATACCGTTCCCCGGTTTTGCGGCAGTGCTTGCCGTTGCGCCGCGTGCGGTGCTCTTTGTTGTTGAACGCTGCCTCGGTTTTCTTTCCGCATTGCCGTATGCTTCGTTGGATCTTCCGACGATTCCTCTCGCAAGCTGCGCTCTCTTCCTTGCAATGCTGTTTGTGCTTTCCCCGTATGTGCTGCGTCCGTTTCAAAAAGGGCGGGACTTGCCGTATTCTGCCTGCTGCTGTTTACAGGCTCTTTGGTTTTTAGTATAATAACATTATGAACCACAATGATTTTTTAAACTGATTGTTGCGGACGCCCTTCGCGGCGCATACCTTTTGCAGGGGAAGAGGAGTTTGTTAAGGCAAGCGCACTGAAAGCTGCCGAAAAGCTGATTCCCGAGGATTTCCGCGCTTTTAACATGAGCGTTCTGTATGAACCGGATGCGGATGCGCTTACGGAGGCCTGCGAAACGCTGCCGCTGTTCGGCGACAGGCGGCTTGTTGTCTGCAACGGATTGGCATCGGGACTCGATTACCCGAAACTTGCGGACTATATTCAAAAAATGCCCGAGAGTTCGATTCTGCTCATCAATATAAAAGGTGCGGCGGATTCGAAAAACAGTTTGGTAAAGCGTCTCCGTTCCGAAGGACGTGCGGTGGAGTTTGATGAGCTGCCGCTGTCGGATATTATTAAATGGTGCATGAAAACGGCAAACAAACAGGGTGCTGTGCTCGATTCGGACACGGCAAGAACATTTGCCGGGCTTGTCGGCACGGATATGACCGCAATAAGCAACGAACTGCAAAAGCTCATCGATACCGTCGGACCGGGCGGGACGATTACACGGGATACAATTTCCCGCTGCACGGTCGGCAGCATTGAATTTCAGGTTTTTGCGATGATAGATTGCTTTACGGCAGGCAAGGTCAGGGACGGAATGCGCGCGCTGCACGGATTGTTGGAGGACAGGGACGCCGCGCTCGGCATTGCCTCGTTCCTTGAGTCACGTTTTAAGCTGATGCTTGAGGGCAGGAAGCTTATGGACGGGGGACTCAGCGCGCAGACTGCTGCCGCAAAGCTTGAGGGAAACCGCTACGCCAACACAAAGGCTTGCACAGCCGCAAAAAAATACTCATCGGCAAAGCTTGCGGAGCTTGTCGGAAACCTTGCAAACGTCGGTTACGGCGTTGTCTCGGGCGGCGCTGCCGCTGTCGATGCGCTTGAAAAAATCATGGCGGGTTTTGAATGGTGATTTTTTGCATAAACTACTGAATTTTCCGCGGGCGGTGCTGTTCATTTATATGCGGTCGAACGACAGCATATACCGAACTGCGGCCGAACTATTAAGAAAATATGGCCAATCTGTTAACGATATTTGTAAATATTTCGACATTTGCATTTTCGGGGGTGCAAAACCATTGTATTTTTCGAAACGTGTCGCTATAATAGTTATCGGAGCAGGAAACGAGGCTCGTTCCCAACTCCTTAAGTACAGTCAATTAATTTTGACAGAAAGGCTTTAAAAATGAAAAAACACATGATTCACGCTCTCCGCACCCATGCAAAGCGCACACTTGCCGCAGCATTCGCCGCTGCGTTCGCGCTCGGTTCTGCCCTCACTCTTTCGGCTTGCAGCGGCAAGCCCGCAAAGCAGACGGGTTCGAATTCGACCCTTGTTCCGCAAACGGAAGTTCCGACAGTCTCCGCAACCGCAACACCCGCTCCGGAAGAAACGGCCACTCCGTTTGTAAACCCGACTTATCCGCCCGCAACACCCGTACCCGTTGTCGGCGAATACACGAAACCCTGCCAAAAGGTCAAGGTTGATTTTCCGGCAACGGACTTAACCCGCGCTTTCAGCGTTACGTTCGACCTGCCGGAAGGCTGGACGGTTAAGCACGAAGAAAGCCCCCGCTCCGATCCGGATTTTATGGATTACTGCAATTCTATGGTTGAGAGCGAAGTTCTCTATGATGAAAACGGCAAGATTGCCGGAGCTGTCGGATTCTATCCGTATTCACCCGATGATTATAAAGAGTACGGTGTAAAATCAGTCTACAGCACAGCGGCTCTCGGACGCATCAAGCTTGTTAACTGGGATAATTTTCATCCCGTTGACGGCGATTCATCGAACTGTGAAAGTGCATATACCTCATCAATGCACTGGATTTCATCATGGATGGACGAGCGGGAATTCCACCCCTTCAGCTGTCCTGTTGCTGTATCCTACACCACGAATACTCCCGTTTACGTGGCTGTCGAACTCTCATATGCTTATGAGAACTCGGCAAGCCTTTCCAAGCGCGTTGCAGAGAGCATAAGGTTTGAATAACACTGCTTTCGGTCACTTTTATCGATTGTTAAGGAAACACCCCCGCTCGGTCAATACCCGGCGGGGGTGTTTTTCAGAACACAATGTCAGCCGACGGAAGAGGGGCATCCGACTGTTGGCATTGAGCCGATTTCCTGAACAGAGACACCTGTATGTGAATCTTTTTTGAATAAAAAAAAGAATAAATAAAAACAGAATAAAGGAAAAAAGACCGATGCAAGCATCGGTCTTCGGAATCCGGTCAATCGCAGCGATAAACCTTATTTGGCATCATGCTTTTTAGCAAGCTGAGCCTTTTTACGATTGGCTGCGTTCTTATGGATAACGCCCTTGGTGACAGCTTTGTCTACCTTGCTGACTGCGGCGGTGTATGCTTCTTCAATAGCAGCCTCGTCTTTAGACTCCAAAGCCTTGTCAAACTTTTTGATAGCGGTTTTGACTGCGGAGCTGATCATGCGGTTGCGAAGATTCTGCTCGCGGGATACCTTAACGCGCTTCAGTGCTGACTTAATGTTTGCCAAATCGGTTCACCTCCTTTAAATACTCGAACAAAGTTAATTATATCACCATGTTGCGCAAGATGCAAGCCTTTTTTGCAATATATGGAGGGAAAATCAATATATTATGTGTTGAAAGCATTTTTGTTCATAATCCCGCTTTGCATTGTGCAGAATAATTCAGGACAATTGCCGGCAGATCGGGTTACTGATAAAGCAGGGAGAAGTTTTCGGCAGCTTAAAATCCCGATTGCGCATGAGGCATTTGATTTCAGTTATATTGGGGGCAAAATGGGAAGATATACAGATCTTGCAGCGGAAATGCGGGAACTTAACCCGGATATTGAAGGCATTCGCGAAGAGGAGACGAATGACGGTGAAATAAAGATTAAGCGCATTGAGATATTGAGCGATACTGCGGCACATAAACTCGGCAAAGCGCAGGGCAAATACGTCACGCTTGATGCAGAGGCTCTGACGCAGCGTCCGCTTGATTTGTTTGCGCATGTGTCGCAATGCCTGCAGCGCGAGCTTTCAGAGTTAATCCCGCTGCCTGAAACAAAGCTCAAAAGCGGCACTGTGCTTGTTGTCGGCCTCGGCAATCGCGGAGTGACGCCTGATTCCCTGGGCCCGCGTGTTGCAGAGCGGGTTTTTGTAACAAGGCATATCAAGGAGCACATGCCGGAAGCATTTGATTTTGATATTCCGAGTGTGTGCGCAATAGCTCCGGGCGTGTTGGGCGTGACGGGCGTTGAAACGATGGATATTGTGTTCGGCGTTGCGAACAAGGTGAAGCCGGATCTGATAATTGCCGTTGATGCGCTTGCCTCAAGGCGCGCGGCGCGGATAAGCACAACCATACAGCTTTCGGATTCAGGCATAAGTCCGGGTTCCGGGGTCGGCAACACAAGAGCGGATTTGAGCCGCGCAAACCTCGGTGTTCCGGTTATTGCCGTCGGCGTTCCTCTCGTTGTTTATGCGAGTACGATTTCACAGGATACAATAAGTCTCATTGCGGACGAAACGGGGCTTCACGGCGATGAGGAAAGGCTCAGAGAGCTTGCGGAGCAGGTCATTGCAAAGCATATGGGTGATTTTATTGTTACGCCGAAGGATATAGACGTTATCGTTGAGGATATGGCGGGAATAATTGCAAATGCAATAAATTCCGCACTGTTCGGGAACAATCTCGAGCAGGTGCGGAATATGCTTGCGTAACTGATTTAAAAATATCGGCAGGTGCAGCGTCAGACCGACACAGCTCCTGCCGATTCAGTCGGCGTTCGTCAATTCAGCTTTTTAAGCGAGTTTATCATATCCTCATCGGGCGTGATTATCAACGTGCGCTGATTTGTATAGATAACCGAACCGGGTTTGAAACGGATGATCACATGCGAACCGTGAATGTCCTTGGTGTGCAGCCATGTGTCCTCGGGCGCGGATTGTTTGAACGTCAGCCTATCGTTCTGAGTATTATTCTTGCCGACAAAGATTTCGATGCCGTCGGAGGAAAGATACTTATGCGGGCGTGACGGGGGGAGCTTTGAACCCTTGGCTCCTTTTCCGTTTTTACTCGGTTTGCCGCGTTCCGCTTTGCGGCGGGAGCTGTCGCGTATAAGACCCTGCTCAACAAGTTCCTGTCGAATTTCGTTCAAATCGGATTCGGAAGCGCAGTTTGAAAGATCGCAGTGCAGCCCGCGGAGATAGCTCAGTTCGGCCACGGCTGTTTCGCGCTGAACAACGGCTGTTTCGCGTGCAACCTTGCCTTTGCGGTATTGCTTATAATACTTTTGTGCATTATCCGCAGGCGAAACGGAGTTGTCAAGCGGAATAACGATGTATTCCGGAGGATCACGATAATAGTCAAGCACCTTTGCATTTTTCGGCGCGCGGCGGAAGCGCGTGAAGGTTTGCCGTCAGCAATTCGCCGAAATGCCGAAGTTTCTCAAGTTCCACTTCGTCGCATATTGCAAGGTTGAATTTTTCGATCTTGCGTTCAAGCCGCTGGACAGCATTGGAAATGACTCGTTCAACGGCTGCCGTTCGCCGCTTAATGCTTTCATTTTCGGCGCGGGAGCGATAGAATTCGTCCGCCGCTGCTCCGAGTGTCGAAAACTCGCGGCATTCAAGCCCGAATGGGCGGAACGGCAGCAGAATTCGCCCGCCGCTCGGAAGCAGCGCAATGCAGGGCACGGTTCGCGCATTAAGAAGGTCACGGTAAAAACCCGCAAGGCAATCGGAAACGGTTTCGATCGCATCCGAATGAACGGGGCGCGATTTTGCTTCGGCGGCGCATCTGTCAAAAAGCAGTGCTGCAATTGACGGCGAAAGTCCGAAAAATGCAGCGGAAAGTGCCTTGTCGGGGCGCGGTGCATCCGAAAGCACGTTCAAAAAATCCTCTGCCGCAGCCTTTGCGGGGTCAAGCTTGTCCTGTGCGGGGGGCGCGGAATACTCAAGCTTCGGCAGAATAAGGCGCACGCTGCTCATTGACGGCGAAACTCGGCGAACAGCATCCACAATGCGCCCGTTCCCGTCAACAAGTATGATGTTTGAGTGCTTGCCCATAATTTCGCAATGCAGAAAGAAACGAGTGCAGTCACGCAGCTCGTTCAAAGCTTCGAATTCGACCACAACGACCCTGTCCGAATTCGGCTGGCGAATCGAATTTATCCTTGCGTTAAGCAGGTATTTGCGCAGCAGCATCAGAAAAATCGGTGCATCAACAGGCGAGGCGGGTCTTGCTTCCGTCAGTTGAATGCGGCAATTTTCCGGTGAAGCGGAGATAAGCAGCCTTTCGTTTTTTCCGCAGGAATGAACAACAAAAAGCAGCTCATCCTTTTCGGGCTGCTGAATCTTTTCAACTTTTCCGCCGGCAAGGCATTGAATTTCCGCCACGGAGCGGGCGAGAGTGAGTCCATCCATTTTTTACCTTTTATTTACGGAACCGCTTGGTCACGAACGGTTCCGTAAGTCAAATCCTTTATAATGCGTATTATGCCCTCGAAACATGCGCTCGTAATGCAGGCATATTCAGCGAACAATGTTGCGGAGCGTGCCGAGTCCCGTGATGCGAACCTCAACCGTGTCGCCGCGCTGCATGGAGCCGATGCCCGAAGGCGTACCCGTTGCAATAATATCGCCCGGCAGCAGTGTCATGCATTGAGTGATGTAACAAATCAGCTTGTCGATACCGTGCATCATGGCGGAAACGGGTGAATGCTGAACGATTTTGCCGTTAAGCAGCGTCGTTATCTCCGCAGTTTCGGGGCTGAACTCCGTTTCGATATACGGCCCTGTCGGGCAGAAAGTATCAAAGCCCTTGCCGCGCGTCCACTGAGGATCGGACTTTTGAATGTCGCGTGCAGTGACGTCGTTAAGGCAGGTATAACCGAAAATGTACTCGGCTGAGCTGCCTTTTTTGAACGTTATGTGCCCGTTTGCCGATGACAACGGCAAGCTCGCCTTCGTAATCGAGCCTATGGCTGATTTCGGGGTAAATGACGGCCTCTCCGCAGGCAATGACACTTGTTGACGGCTTCAAAAAAGCAGCGGTTCCGGGGAAACCCTTCGCCCATTTCATCCGCATGGGCGCGATAATTCTTTCCGACGGCAACAATTTTTGAAGGTTCGCACGGTGCATCGAAAATAACGCTGTCGGCAGCATATTCATCTCCGGTAAAATGCAGCCCGTCATACGGTTCTGCCGAGAGCCTTTTATGCTCAGTCCGTCAAGTACGCCGTAGGGTTTCGGCTTCGGGCTTTAAGCGAAAGCGAACAATTTTCATATCAAAATTCTCCTGAAGCAATTAATGAGCGGTCAATTAACCAAAGGCGGCAGTTGCCCGCCGCCGATGAATTTCGATGTTTGTTTTTGTTATGCCGTTTTTCCTTCCGGCTCGGAGGGCTTAAGCACAAGAATCGGTTCGGAATGCTTAAGAACGGCATCCTTGGTGATTATGACCTTTGCAACGTCCTCACGGGAAGGAATTTCATACATTACGGGGAGCATGATGTCTTCAAGAATTGCACGCAGTCCTCTTGCGCCCGTGTTGCGGAGGATGGTAAGATGTGCAATTTCTTTAAGTGCATCTTCGTCGAATTCAAGTTCAACATTATCCATTTCGAAAAGGCGCATGTATTGCTTTACAAGCGCATTTTTGGGCTGGGTAAGGATGCTTATCATCGCTTCCTCGGTAAGCTGTTCAAGCGTCACGATTATTGGAACCCTGCCGATGAATTCGGGAATGAGTCCGAACTTAAGCAGATCCTCGGGCAGGATGTCCTTAAGGGTTTCGCCGATATCCTTTTTTGATATTGGAGCGAATATCCGCACCGAAGCCCATGTTCTTTTTGCCCGTGCGTTTTTGAATAATGTTTTCAATTCCCGCAAATGCGCCGCCGCAGATGAACAGGATATTTGTTGTGTCTATCTGAATGAACTCCTGATGCGGGTGCTTCCTGCCGCCCTGCGGGGGGACGGAGGCAACGGTGCCTTCAAGAATTTTCAGCAAAGCCTGCTGAACACCCTCGCCCGATACATCGCGTGTAATGGACGGGTTTTCGCTCTTGCGGGCAATTTTATCGATTTCATCGATGTATATAATGCCTTTTTGTGCGCGCTCAACATCATAGTCGCAGGCTTGCAGAAGCTTGAGCAGAATGTTTTCAACATCCTCGCCGACATAACCCGCTTCCGTGAGAGCGGTTGCATCCGCAACGGCAAACGGAACGTCAAGCACCTTTGCAAGCGTTTCCGCAAGCAGGGTTTTGCCGCAGCCGGTCGGTCCGAGCATGACGATATTGCTCTTGCCGAGTTCGGCATCCGTCTTTGTTTCCTTGGCATAAATGCGTTTGTAGTGGTTATATACCGCAACAGCAAGTGCGCGCTTTGCATGATCCTGGCCGATAACGTAATCGTTGAGGGTTTTTACGATGTCAACGGGTTTCGGCAGTTCGTGCGGAGCTTCCGCCGTATCCGTATCGGCAAGGGCAGGCTCCTCTCCAAGAATTTCCCGGCAGAGCTGAATGCATTCGTTGCAAATGTAAACGCCCGGGCCGGCAAGGATACGATCTACCTCATCGCGGCTTTTTCCGCAAAAAGAGCATTTGATTGTATCGTTGTCACTGTGTTTTGCCATTCTGATTAATATTCTCCTACGAAACGCCTGAAAAAACAGGCGTGTTATTTCAGGGGTATGCTGATTAATCAAATCAGCATTTATTCCGAAAAGCTCCGATTAAACCTTAAGCCACTGCATGAAAGACCGTTTCGTCCGAGCCTGCTTCGGCTTAACGCAAAATCAATATGAGCATTCCGCATTGAACAGCGGCTGCGGCCGCAAAAATGATTTTATCTCTTGGGCTGAACGATTTCGTCGATAAGCCCGTATGCAAGAGCTTCGTCGGCGGTCATATAGTTGTCGCGCTCGGTGTCAAGTTCAATGCGGGAAACGGGCTGGCCGGTGCGCGCGGCAAGTATAGCATTCAGCTTTTTGCGAATGCGCAGGATCTGTTCGGCATGAATCTTAATATCCGATGCCTGCCCCTGTGCGCCGCCGGAGGGCTGATGTATCATGATTTCACTGTTGGGCAGGGAGCGGCGCTTACCCTTTGCGCCCGCAGCAAGCAGGAATGCGCCCATGGAAGCGGCCATTCCGATGCAGATCGTGGAAACTTCGCAGCGAATATACTGCATGGTATCGTAAATTGCCATGCCGGCGGAAACGCTGCCGCCAGGACTGTTGATGTAAAGATAAATGTCCTTGTCGGGGTCATCCGCTTCAAGGAAGAGCATCTGCGCAATGATGAGGTTGGCGGTGTCGTCATCCACAACGCCGCCCAAAAAGATGATGCGGTCCTTCAGCAGACGGGAATAAATGTCGTATGACCTTTCGCCTTTGTTGGTTTGTTCAACAACGATGGGAATTAAGCTGCTCATGTTGACCTCCGAAATAAAAGTTTTTTGTGCGGTGCACGGGCCGACCGTGTGCGCCAAGTTG
>VOFD01000460.1_pt1 | contig 24001 bp, 26 predicted proteins | sample 5384101 | NCBI WGS metagenome assembly VOFD01 (sample SAMN12384723, study PRJNA508395) | human gut metagenome | isolation source: healthy gut C | host: Homo sapiens
TTCGAGGGTAAAAATATCATCAGGTAAAACGCATGTTTGCCGCTGTTGAAAACCATGTTGAAAAGTTGGTGAGGATCCAGATGGGAGGGCTGGAAATGCACGCAGGCATTGGTTGACAGAAAGCCAAAGGCTCTTTCGGGCGGACAGAGACAGCGTGTTGCTCTGGGAAGAGCTATCGTTCGTGAACCGCAGGTATTCCTGCTTGACGAGCCTCTGTCAAACCTTGACGCTAAGCTCCGTGCTCAGATGAGAACCGAGATCTCAAAGCTTCATAATAAGCTGGGTACTACATTTATTTATGTAACTCATGACCAGACAGAAGCTATGACATTATATAAAATCCGTCGTCAGCAAAACAGTTTCAAGCTGTTTCGGAGTAGCGGCTATGAATTGCAGCAGTCTGAAAGAATTTTTCTTGTCGAAAATACTACGCAGAAAGGTTCCGGGATTGGGAGTGTCAGTTTCGGTTGTGGATAACGAGGCAGCGGTTGTCCTTCATATTTCAATGGCTTACGGAACGAATATATCGGCGGTTGTGAGGAGCGTTAAAAACAAGGTGTATTTTGTGCTGTCCGAGACCGTAGGCATATCGGTTAGGTCAGTTAATATTTTTGTAGATGAGATAAAGTCGTAAATGAAAGGGGACAAAACCTTGCTCAATGGTAATTTATTGAGAGACAGTCTGATATCCGCGGGAATCAGCATAGAAAATAACAGAAAGGCTGTCGATAGGCTCAACGTTTATCCGGTTCCCGACGGCGATACCGGCACTAATATGTCGCTGACTATGAACGCGGCGGTAAAGGAGCTTGAAATGCTCGAAGACAGCGCGGGCGTATCAAAGGTTGCGGAGACCGCTGCGACAGCGTTGTTAAGAGGCGCGAGAGGAAACTCAGGAGTTATACTCTCATTGATATTCAGAGGATTTTCAAAGGGGCTTAGCGGCCTTGAAAAGGCGGGCTGCGCCGACATAGCGAAAGCCCTTGAATCGGGCGTAGAGGCGGCTTATAAGGCGGTTATGAACCCGACGGAGGGCACTGTTCTGACAGTTTCAAGGGTTGCGGCAGAGAAAGCGGCGGAGCTGGCGGAAAGCGCCGTAGATATTGCGGTTTTCTGGAATGAAATCTGCAAGGCCGCAAAGGAGGCGCTGGAAAAAACGCCTGAACAGCTTCCGGTACTGAAAAAGGCCGGAGTCGTTGACGCGGGAGGTCAGGGACTTGTTATAATCTTTGACGCTATGCTGGAAATATTCAGAGGCGGAAAGGTCGTAAAGAGGGATACAAAGAAAAGTGAGCTTAAAACCTTTGAGGTAGCGCAGACTGACGCCGAGGAGGAAATCAGGTATTCCTACTGCACCGAATATATAATTGAGAGAAACAAGCATTCAGATCCCTTTATGCTGAGGGCTTATCTTGAAACTATCGGCGACTGCGTTGTGGTTGTTGACGATGATGAAATAATAAAAGTTCATGTTCATACGGACAATCCCGGACTTGCTCTTGAAAAAGGCTCTTGAATTCGGAAGGTTCATTAACGATCCCAAGCCTAAGATAGAAAATATGCGGATCCAGCATGAAACAAGAATAAAGGACGAAAAAATAACTGAAAGACAGCATTTCGAGCCGACAAAGCCTGAAAAAGGACTACGGTTTTGTGGCTGTCGCGGCTGGACGCGGAATAGAATCCATGTTTGAGGATCTTGGAGCCGACTGCGTTATAAGAGGCGGTCAGACAATGAATCCCTCCACAGACGATATATTGAAGGCCATACATTCCGCGCCGGCAAAGACGGTGTTTGTTTTGCCGAATAATAAGAATATAATTATGGCGGCGGAGCAGACTAAAAATCTGGCTGACAGAAACGTCTGTGTTCTGCCCACAAGGACGATTCCACAAGGCATAGCGGCAATGATGGCGTTTGACGAAACAGTCGGATTTTCCGAAAATCGTCTTGCTATGACAAAGGCCTTCGAGCATGTGTCAACGGGACAGATAACCTTTGCGGCGAGAGATTCCGAATACGAGGGACATAATATAAGAAAAGGCGAAATTCTGGCCTTTGACAACAGCAGACTTTCGTTTACGGAAAAGGACGTTTCAAAGGCGGCTTATAAGCTGACTAAGAAAATGATAAAGAGCGATTCTTCCTTCGTAACCGTTATTTACGGCGCCGACGTAACCGGAGAGCAGGCGGAAAGACTTCAGGAAACGCTTGAAGCAAACCTCGGTAACAAGGTTGACATAATGATGGTCAACGGCGGTCAGCCGGTATATTACTATATAATTTCTGTTGAATAGCGTTAAAAAACCCGTCCGAAAACTGGACGGGTTTGCTTTTTATAAAAAGCAAAAGTTTAAGTATTGTTTGTTTCTTTGCCCGCAATGTTTAGCTTTTGAAAAAAGCATAGTAAAAGTATTGTTCATTTCTTTGATTTAGCTTTTAGAAAAAGCTTAGTAAAAGTATCTTTCATTTCTTTGCTCGCACAAAGAAACGAAACAAAGAAATGCGCCGGCTCAAACGCCGCCGGACCGCTAATGCCGCATAAAGCGGCAAATTTTATACATGAATGTGTGAGATAACTATGTTGACGCCCATTAAAAGCTTACATATCTCGGATGGGAGAATCTCCTATGTTTTATAAGAATATGGTTTGATTGAATTTTTAAAGTAATTATTCAATGCCAATAAAAAAATAATATATATCAACATCTAACGCTCTGGAAATATCAAATAGAGAATCTAAGAAAATTTCTCTGCCATACCTAGGATATTCGATTAAACTTATAAATTTTCTGCTCTTACCAATCATTTTACCAAGCTGCATTTCCGTTAATCTTTTTTGCTTTCTTATATTTTTAATGTTTCTCCCAACAATCTTGCTTTTTCTCATAGTTTTCCTTATTTTTATTACACTCATTAATTTTCTCCATTTTTCTTTTCATTTTAACACTTCCTAATATAATTTTTATATATTATATTAGGAAATTGTGCGAATTACAATCATCAAAAGTTGTTAGTATACTACTTCTATTGTTTAAACCATATTCTTATAAAGCATAGGAGAATTTTTTCATCCGAGATATGTAAGCTTTTAATGGGAGTCAATATAGTTATCTCACACATTCATGTATAAAATTTGCCGCTTTATGCGGCATAGCGGTCCGGCGGCGTTTGAGCCGGCGCATTTCTTTGTTTCGTTTCTTTGTGCGAGCAAAGAAATGAAAGATACTTTTACTATTCTTTTCGTAAAAGCTAAAAAGTAGAATAAAGAAATAAGTCAAGTAAAACCACATTCTTATAAAGCATAGGAGAATCCCCCATCCGATATGTAAGCTTTTAATGGGAGTCAATATAGTTATCTCACACATTCATGTATAAAATTTGCCGCTTTATGCGGCATAGCGGTCCGGCGGCGTTTGAGCCGGCGCATTTCTTTGTTTCGTTTCTTTGTGCGAGCAAAGAAATGAAAAATAACTTTACTATGCTTTTCGTAAAAGCAAAACATTGCGAGCAAAGAAATGAAAGATACTTTTACCATGCTTTTTTCAAAAGCATAAAAATTTTGTTAAGCTTTTTTCAAAAGCAAAAAAGAACGCCTTAACGACAAGGCGTTCCGTACTATTCATATATGCGTACTTTTAAAAATATTTTTCACTATAACGCCGTCCTCAGCAACAATAACAGGCTCGGACATCATATCCAGCGGATCGCAGTTCTTAGGATAAAGCTGAAGATCCGCGTCTTTTCCGACCTCTATACTGCCTGTTCGGTCCGCTATTCCGGCGGCCTCCGCCGCATTGCAGGTTATTGCCTTCAACGCGTCCTCGCAGTTCATTCCGCCCTTTACCGCCGCCGCCGCCGACAGCGGAAGATATTGAATCGGAACGACGGTATGATCTGTGCAGATAGCTGTCTTAACTCCGTTTTCAGCCAACGCTCCCGCATTTTTCAGCTCAAGGGACTTCATTTCCGGTTTGCATCTGTCGCATAATATAGGACCGGCTATTGCGGTTACATTCTCTCTTCCGAGAATATCTGCGATAAGGTGTCCCTCGGTAGCGTGGATCAGCACAGGCTTTATTCCGAATTCCTTGGAAATTCTAAGAGCTGTGAAAATATCGTCGGCTCTGTGACAGTGAAAGTAAGCTGTCGTTTCGTTTCTCAGAAGCGGCAGGAGAGCCTCGCACTTTATGTCGTATTCGGGCAGCTCAGAGTTTTCTCTGTCGCTTTCATATTCGCGGATTCCGTCAAGATATCTCTTCGCCTTGGCAAGTCCCTCTCTTATAATTGCGGCCGTAGCCATTCTTGTAACGGGGCTTCGTCCCTGCCGTTATAAACTCTTTTGGGATTTTCACCCAGAGCAAACTTTATCCCCACCGTCCTTATCAGCATATCGTCGATACGTCTGCCGGCGGTCTTGGCGGCAATTATCTGTCCGCCGCAGGGATTGGCGCTCCCCGGACATATAACGGCGCAGGTGATCCCTCTTGAAACAGCCTCGTAAAAGCACCTGTCAAAGGGATTTATACCGTCGATTACTCTCATCTGAGGCGTAAACGGATCGGTAGCCTCGTTGCAGTCGTCGCCCTCAAAGTCTATTCCGTTTTCAATAATACCCAGATGAGTATGAGCGTCGATAAAGCCCGGTAAAAGCAGACCGCCGCTGCCGTCGATATCGTGGCTTTCCGTTTCCTGGGGGCGTTCCTCGCATACCGCTGCGAATTTTCCGTTTTCGATTTGAACCCACCCGTTTTCGATTACCCTGTCGTCCGCCATTGTTTTAATTTTAACGTTATAAATTTTCATAATTGAATTAATCTCCGAATTTATTTCTGGAATAAGCTTAAATTATCCATTATTTCTTTTGCAACGCTTAAAGGACCGCCTTCACATTTTATAGTCATAGAAGAATTTTTTTTATATACGGGGTATCTTTCATTAAAAAGCTCTTCAAGCTGCTTTGGAGTACGGCTTGCAGCAACCGGACGGTTTGAGTCTCCTGAAATACGGTAAAAGCAGGTCTTGAACGGGACGTCAAGAAAAACGACAATACCGTTTTCACGGGCGATACCGCTGTTTATATCGCTCAGCATCGCGCCGCCTCCGCATGCCGCTATTCCGTTGAAATCGCAGAGCTCTTTTATAATGTCCGTTTCCAGCTTTCTGAAATAAGGCTCTCCGTATTTTTTAAATATATCGGGTATGGGCATTCCCGCTCTTTTAACAATAAGCTCGTCGGTATCGCAGTAGCCGCGTCCGCTTATCTCCGCAAGCTTTTTGCCAACCGTAGTTTTGCCGCAGCCCATGAAGCCGCATAAAAAATACAGTCATCTGTGCTCCTCCTTTATTTTAAGCAAAAAAGTAAGATGTTAATCAATTAAAATCCCGTTCTACAATTTTAGCGGCGTCCGAAATAATTGTGTTTATCTGTTCGTCGGCGTAGCTGTCGCCGTCCCATATTTCATGAGCGGACACAGCCTGAAGTACAAGCATCGACATACCGCCTACAGCGGCTATTCCCGCTTCCTCCGCATACTGTATAAGCTTGGTTTTAACGGGATTATAAACGGCGTCGAAAACCGCTCCGCAACGGCCTGTAATTTCTCTGCTTACCGGACATGCGTCGGTCTTAGGGTACATTCCCACAGGCGTAGCGTTTATAAGCAGGTCGAATTCGCCGGATATACTATCCATAGAGGTTATACTGATTTCCGCGCCGCTTATTTTTTCCTTCGCTTCTCCGACAAGCCTTACGGCGGTTTCCATAGCCTCCGGAATTACAGCCATAGTAACCGCAGCGCCGTGCCTTGCCGCTTCTATAGCCATCATTCTGCCAACTCCGCCGCAGCCCAGAAGCAGAACGCGTCCTCCGAGATTTTTTTTCGGAACTGAACGCAGAAAACCGTCGCAGTCTGTATTAAAGCCGGTCAGCCTGCCGTTTTTTCTGCATATACAGTTTACCGAATTATATCTCTCGGCGCTTTCGTCCAGCGAATCGAGGTATTCTATAACGGAAACCTTATGCGGTATGGTTACGTTAAGTCCGTCATAGCTTTCGAGCAGCTCCGGCAGCTTAACTGCTATTTCCTCCGGAGCTATATCCAGCAGATCGTATTGAGCGCTTCTGCCGGATTCCCCAAAAAGCCTATTATGTATAAAGGGGGACATGGAATGTCCCAGCGGATGACCTATCAAACCGTATTTTTTCAAAATGATTACCTCCCTGCAAACAGCTTAAAATTATATTTTCTTATTTTAATTCCGCCGCTTTTTCAAGGGATTTGATATCCTCAATATTTGCGGCGTTTACGCCCTTAAGGGTTTCTGACAAGTCCGGTCAGAACCTTATTCGGACCAAGCTCTATAAAGCTTTCAATGCCGTTTTCCTGCATATTCGCAAGCTCTGAGGTAAACAGAACCGGCGAAGTCATGTGCTTTGCCAGAAGCGACGGCATATCGGAGAAGTCCTTAAGCTCTCCGCCAAGTACGTTTGAATAAAAAGGCACGCGGGGCTTTTTGAATTTAATATTCTTTATTTCATTATAGAATTCTTTTGCCGCGCTCTCCATAAGCTTTGAATGAAAGGCCGCCGAAACCTTTAGCTGAACTGCTCTTGCGCCCGCTTCGGCAAAAGCCGCCGCCGCTTTTTCAGCCGCCGCCTTTTCTCCCGCAATAACTGTCTGCGCCGGAGAATTATAATTGACTGGAACAACATAGCCTTCGGTATCGGCGCAGATTTTTTCGATTTCCTCAGGGGACATTTTCATAATGGCGTACATTGCTCCGTCGGTTTCATTTCCGGCCTTGTCCATAGCCGCCGCTCTTGCTTTTATTATACGGAAGGCGTCCTCTAAGGAAATCATTTCAGCGGCGGTCATCGCCGCGTATTCTCCCAGAGAATGACCTGCCGCGGCGTCGAATGAAAAACCGTTTTTCTCAGCGGTTTTAAAGCACAGCAGGGACATAGCCATTATGGCCGGCTGCGAGTTACAGGTTTGAGCAAGCTCTCCTTCAGAGCCTTCAAAGGTTAGCTTTGCCAGATCGAATCCAAGTATATCAGAGCCCGTTTCATAAATATACGAAAATTCTGGGTTTGCGTTCAAAAGCTCTCTGCCCATACCCGGATACTGAGAGCCTTGTCCGGAAAATAGGAATGCTGTTTTAGACATAATAAATAACTCCAATCAAAAAATTTTTTATGTTTATATTCCACAGTTTTTTGGATAATATTTGTGCAAACTGCGGTATTTTATTTTGAGTGTCACAAAATAACAATTATTACATTGCAAAAAAGTTAAAAATAGATTACAATAAAATATGATTGATTTAAAGGTTAGCTGAAATCACTGGCTTCAGTTTGACCTTTTATAATAACTATACCACAAATTAAAGGATATGACAACTTACAAGGAGGATTTTTTTTGCCGGGAATCAGAATTTTAGGTACTGGTAGCTACCAGCCTCAGAAAAAAGTAGTGAATGAGGATTTCACATCGTTCATCGAAACCAGCGACGAATGGATAACAACCAGAACGGGAATGAAGGAACGGTTTGTTTCAAACGGCGAGCCGACATGGTTCATGGGAGCTCAGGCGGCAAAGTCGGCTATATCGGCCGCGGGAATTTCTCCTGAGGATATTGGAGTCATAATAGATACCAGTGTTTCACCGGATTATTACACTCCTTCTATGTCCTGCATGATTCAGAGGGAAACGGGAGCCGTCAACGCTATGACAATAGACGTCAACTGCGCGTGCGCCGGATGCGTTTACGCTATTGATATGGCAAAGCGTTATTTGCAGACTGATAAGGATATTAAATATGCTCTTGTAGTTGCAAATGAAAATCTGACTAAAATAACCGATTATACCGACAGAAGCACATGCGTACTGTTCGGAGACGGCGCGGCGGCTATGGTTATAGAAAGAGCCGACAACGCCGTTTATTCAAGCTTTCTGGGAGCTGACGGAAACGGTGCCAAGTATCTCTTTGCAAGGTCTATACCGCCGGCAAACGCTTTTATGACCGGAGAGGGCAAGGTAGACGACGGTTTTCCCGAGTCGAATTCCCACTATCTTTATCAGGACGGCAGAGAGGTCTATAAGTTTGCTACGAAGGCTCTGCCCAGCGCGCTGACCAAGGCGGCTGAAAAGATAGATTTCGAACTGACAAGGCTGAACGTTATAATACCCCATCAGGCAAACGTAAGAATTATTGAAACCGCCGCTAAGAATCTGGGTATATCCATGGATAAATTCATTATCAATTTGGATAAGCACGCCAATACGTCAAGCGCTTCGATTCCTATTGCTCTTCATGAGGCGGTAACGGAAGGAAAAATTAAAAGCGGAGATTTGGTGGGACTTGTCGGTTTCGGCGCGGGACTAACGTTCGGAGCTATAATATTTGAATTTTAAACGACAGGCCTTAGTGTTGACTGCCGGCGGGTTATTGTATATAATATTGATTACGGCGTCAGATTAATTCCGTGAAATTTAAGCGGACATTTTAAGAAATAGCCTTAGGAAAGAGGAAAACTGATGACTACAAGAATAACAGAACTTCTGGGTATAAAATACCCTGTAATACAGGGCGGAATGGCATGGGTGGCTGAAAGCGCCCTTGCAGCCGCCGTATCAAACGCCGGAGGACTCGGCATTATCGCGGGCGGAGCCGCTCCGATCGACTATCTCAGAGAACAGATAAGAAGGACCAAGGAGCTTACAGATAAACCGTTCGGCGTTAATATAATGCTTATGAGCCCTAATGCGGAGGAGCTTTCTCGGCTTGTAATAGACGAGAAGGTTCCGGTTGTAACCACAGGGGCCGGAAATCCGGGCAAATATATGGCGGCATGGAAAGAAGCGGGTATAAAGGTGATCCCTGTTATACCGTCGGTGGCTTTGGCAAAGAGAATGGAAAGAGCGGGAGCAGACGCGGTAGTTGCCGAGGGTACGGAATCCGGAGGACATATAGGTGAAAATACTACCATGTGTCTTGTTCCTCAGGTTGCCGACGCTTTAAATATTCCGGTAATAGCTGCCGGAGGAATTGCGGACGGCAGAGGAATTGCAGCGTCCTTTATGCTGGGTGCAGAGGGCGTTCAGATAGGAACACGCTTTCTGGCGTCAGAGGAATGTCAGATACATCCTGTTTACAAGCAGCTTGTGGTTGAGGCAAAGGACACCGATAACGTCGTTACCGGCAGAAGCACGGGCCACCCGTGTCGAAATCTCAAGACTAAATTTTCAAAAAGACTTTCCGGCGGCGAAATGAACGGAACTATCACTCCGGACGAGTTTGAGAAGATAACTCTCGGCTCAACCAGAAAGGCGGTTGTGGACGGCAATCTCGAAGAGGATCTTTCCTTTGCGGACTTATTGCGGGAATGATAAATGATGTAAAGCCCTGTAAGGAAATAATTGAGGAAATGATGGCGCAGGCTGAAAAGCTGATGAAGATATAATTATGCTTTCAGTTTTTCGATACCGGAAAAGAAAAGAATAAAGCCTGGCGGCAAGAGTATCGCTAAAATGGGAATTGTAATCTGTATTATATAAAAGGTTTAGATAAAAAGCAAACAGGAGGTAGCAGTAAATGGCAACAGCTTTAATTACAGGCTCTTCAAGAGGAATCGGCGCGGCTATAGCTTTAAGGCTTGCTAAGGACGGCTTTGACATAGCTCTCAACGATTTAAACGAGGGAATGTTTGAAAATAACGATATTGCGGAAAAAATCAGGGAATTCGGAGTAAAATGCGAAATTTTCCTCGCCGACGTATCTGATTATTCGCAGTGTGAGGAAATGGTCGGCAGCGTTAAGGAAAAATTCGGCGGACTGGACGTTTTAGTAAACAATGCCGGAATAACTAAGGACGGACTTATGGCGAGAATGTCTGAGGAGCAGTATGATAAGGTAATAGCGGTAAATCAGAAAAGCGTGTTTAATATGATGAAGCTTGCCGGAAAAATAATGATGAAGCAGAGAAGCGGAAGGATTATCAATATGGCTTCCGTTGCCGGTCTTTACGGAAATCCGGGGCAGATCAATTATTCAGCCTCTAAGGCTGCCGTTATAGGAATGACAAAGACCGTTGCCAAGGAGCTTGGCTCAAGGGGCGTCGGCGTCAACGCCGTTGCTCCGGGATTTATAAAAACTCCCATGACCGATAAGCTTACCGAAGAGCAGAAAAACGCAGTGCTGAATCTTATCGCCATGAAGCGTTACGGCCTTCCGGAGGAGATTGCCGGAGTAGTTTCTTTCCTTGCCTCAGAGGATTCAAGCTATGTTACCGGACAGGTTATCGAGATTTCCGGCGGGCTTTCGATGTAATAAAAAAGAGAAAAAGGAATGTATATATGAGCAGAAGAGTTGTAATTACTGGACTGGGAACTATTAATCCGCTCGGAAACAATGTACACGAATTCTGGGAGGGAGTAAAGTCTAATAAGCTTGGAATAGACAGAATCAAGGAGTTTGAAACAGACGATATCGGAGTAAGCGTAGCGGGAATTGTAAAAGGCTTTGAGCCTACGGACTTCATTGAAAAAAAAAGCGAGAAAAATGGAACGGTTTACACATTTTGCGGTAGTGGCTTCAGACGAGGCTCTCAAGGACTGCGGATCGGATTTCAAGGATATCGATCCTTACAGAGCCGGAGTAATAATAGGCTGCGGCATAGGCGGAATCGGGCTTACTCTCAGCGAATATGAAAAATTTCTGGGCAAGGGAGTTAACAGGGTATCTCCGTTTTACGTTCCTATGATGATAGGAAATATGGCGGCGGGACAGGTTTCTATGAAAACCGGCTTCAAGGGAGATAATTTTTCAACTGTAACCGCATGCGCTTCAGGTACTCACGCGGTAGGAGAGTCCTTCAGAAAAATAAAGGACGGTTATCTTGACGTTGCGCTCTGCGGAGGAACCGAATCGGCAATACTGCGTTTCACACTTGCCGGCTTCAACAATATGAAGGCGCTTACTAAGGCGGAGGATCCTAAAAGGGCGTCCATACCCTTCGACAAGGAAAGAAGCGGCTTTGTTCTGGGGAGAGGGCTGCGGAATGCTTTGTGCTTGAGGAATACGAGCATGCGAAGGCCAGAGGCGCAAACATATATGCGGAGGTTGCCGGCTATGGCGCGACCTGCGACGCATATCATATAACGTCTCCTGATCCAGAGGGAGAGGGCGCCGCCGCCGCAATGAAAAACGCCTACACGGAAGCCGGACTTAAGCCGGAGGATGTGACATATATTAATTCTCACGGCACTTCTACAGGTCTTAACGATAAATATGAAACTCTGGCTATTAAAAAGGCGCTGGGCGACGCGGCCTACAATGTTAAAATCAATTCTACCAAATCCATGATAGGACATCTTCTTGGCGCGGCAGGCGGCGTGGAGGCAGTTGTAACGGCTCTCAGCGTTAAAAATGACATTATCCATAAAACTATCGGTTACCAGACGCCGGATGAGGAATGCGATCTTGATTACTGCGTTTTAGGCAATGTTGAAACAACTGTAAACGCGGCGCTTTCAAACTCTCTCGGCTTCGGCGGACATAACGCTACAATTTGTATGAAAAAGGCTATTGATTAAGGAGAATGTATATGAGCGAAAATATGATTGCCTGTAATCTTACATTCGAGGAAATAAACAAACTTGCGGATAAGGTTGAAAACGGAAAGCTTTCGAAGGTAAAGATCAAAAACGGCGACTGCGAGATTGTGATAGAAAAGGAAATAAAAAGGGCCTCCCGTTATGCCGATGATTCCGCCTCCGTCGATGGGTATGGCTGTAGGAACGGCTCCTGCTTCTCCGTCGGTTTCGCAGGAGCAGCCCGAAGCGGAAAAGGAAATAAGCGGAAACATAGTTAAGGCGCCTATCGTAGGCACATACTATTCAAAGCCCGGACCTGACAAGGCTTCCTTTGTCGAGGTGGGAAAAACCGTTAAAAAGGGCGACGTGCTGATGATAATCGAGTCTATGAAGCTTATGAACGAGGTGCAAAGCGAATTTGACGGCGTTGTAAAGGAAATACTGGTCAGTGACGGAGCGGCCGTTGAATACGATCAGCCTATTATGATAATCGGATAAGGAGGGGAAATAATGTCCGACGCAGTATATAACAAGGAGCAGATAATGGAGATTATCCCTCACCGAGATCCTTTTCTGCTGATCGACTAGATCAACGAGATAGAGCCGGGAAAGAGAGTAGTTGCAACTAAGCATATAAATGAAGACGATTTCTGGTTCAAAGGTCATTTTCCTGAATATCCTGTTACCCCGGGAGTTCTCATGATAGAAATGCTTGCGCAGGCCGGGGCCGCGGCAATGCTGGTTCTTCCTGAAAATAAGGGTAAGCTGGGGCTTTTTTGCCGGTATCGACAAAGCAAAATTCAAAAACAGGTAGTTCCCGGCGACACGCTGAAGCTTGAGGTTGAAATCATAAAGGTAAAGGGCCCTATCGGAGTAGGAAAGGGTATCGCAACTGTTGACGGTCAGAAGGCGGTTTCCGCGGAGATCACTTTTGCTATTAAATAAAAGTGAAAAATCAAACATACCTGAAAGTAGGCGAATAAATGTTTAAAAAGGTATTGATTGCCAATAGAGGCGAGATTGCTGTCAGAATAATAAGGGCGTGCAGAGAGCTTGGAATACGCTGCGTCGCCGTTTATTCCACTGCCGACCGGAACGCTCTTCATGCGCAGATAGCCGACGAGGCGGTGTGTATAGGGCCTGCCGATACAAAGGACAGCTATCTGAATATGAAGGCTATTATAGCGGCATGTGAAACTACGGGCTGTGACGCCGTCCATCCCGGCTTCGGTTTTTTATCCGAAAACGCCGCTTTTGCAAAAATGTGCAGAAAGTGCAATATAGAATTTATAGGACCGTCGCCGGAATCAATTGAAATGCTGGGCGACAAGGCGGCCGCCAAGGAAACTATGAAGAGGGCTGGAGTGCCGGTTATACCCGGCTCGGACGGAGCTGTCCGCACATTAGAGGAAGCGGAGGAGGCCGCGGAAAAATCGGATTTCCGCTGCTTGTAAAGGCTTCTGCGGGCGGAGGCGGACGCGGCATAAGAATGGTGGAATCAAGGGAGCAGCTTGCGGCGCAGATAACCGCGGCTCAGTCGGAGGCAAAGAGCTTTTTTCGGGGACGACGCCGTTTATATGGAAAGGTTCGTTGAAAATCCAAGACATATCGAAATACAGATACTTGCCGATAAGCAGGGGAACGTTATACATCTGGGAGAGCGTGACTGCAGTATGCAGCGGCGTAATCAGAAGGTTGTTGAGGAAAGCCCCAGCCCTGTTATGACCGACGAGCTTAGGGAGAAAAATGGGCGAGGCGGCCGTAAAGGCGGCGAAGGTCTGCGGCTATTATAATGCCGGAACTATCGAGTTTCTTGTGGAAAACGGAAAAGATTTTTACTTCATGGAAATGAATACAAGAATACAGGTTGAGCATCCGGTAACGGAATTTGTGACCGGAGTAGATCTTGTCAAGGCTCAGATAAAGATCGCGTCGGGAATTCCTCTTGAAATCAAGCAGGAGGATATAACTATTTCGGGGCATTCGATCGAATGCCGTATCAACGCTGAAAATCCAAAGCTTAATTTCCGTCCTTCTCCGGGAAAAATAATAGCTTTGCATACCCGGGCGGTCCGGGAATAAGAATAGATTCAGCGGCGTATCAGGGATATACCATTTCACCCTATTATGATTCCATGATAGCAAAGCTGATAGTTTACGCCCCTGCAAGGGAAGAGGCTATCATGAAAATGAAATGGGCTCTTTCAGAGTTTATTGTAGAGGGTATTGATACGAACATAGACTTCAGCTTGCGCTGATAAAGTGTAAAGCCTTTGAAAGCGGGGAATACAGCAACCGTTTTCTTGATACATTTGAATTTGAAGGATAGGAGGCGGCGGATAAAAAATGTTAGAGGATCTTTTTAAGGTCGTAAAGACGAGATTCAACGGAAGTGAAAAGGCGGAGGTCAAATCTGCCGCAGAATCCAATAAAATACCGGATGATCTGCTTTTTAAATGTCCGAGATGCCGATGCGTTGTATTTGAGGACGAAATCAGAGCCGTTAATATGGTTTGTCCGGGATGCGGCTATCACGCCAGACTTACGGCTCAGGAGCGTCTTGCTATTACGGTTGACAAGGGAAGCTTTCGTGAAATAAACGGAAATATGACAAGTAGGAACCCTATAGGATTCCCGGGCTATGAGGAAAAGCAGCAAGGTCTCAGAGAGAAAACCGGTCTAAACGACGCCGTTGTAACAGGAGAGGCTGAAATCAGAGGATTCCTGTCGTGATCGGTATCATGGATTCCAGATTCATGATGGCTTCAATGGGAAGCGTAGTCGGTGAAAAGATTGCAAGAGCTTTCGAATACGGCGCGAAGCATAAAATGCCTGTTATATTGTTTACCGCTTCGGGGGGAGCGAGAATGCAGGAGGGCATAGTCTCCCTTATGCAGATGGCGAAAACCTCCGGAGCCGCCGCAAGGCACGACGACGCGGGCCAGCTTTATATTACAGTGCTGACTGATCCTACGACCGGAGGAGTTACGGCGTCCTTTGCGTCGCTTGGGGATATTATAATAGCCGAGCCTAAAGCGCTTATAGGATTTGCGGGAAGGCGCGTTATAGAGGGTACTATAAAGCAAAGGCTTCCCGATGATTTTCAGCTTGCCGAATTTCTGCTTGAAAAGGGATTTATAGACATGATAGTTGAAAGGCGCAGAATGCGCAGCGTGCTTTCACATCTGCTGAAGCTGCACGGCTATCTTCCGGATAAGGAGGGACGCTGATATGAATAATAAAACTCCTTGGGAAAGAATGGAGCTGCTTCGAGGCAAGGAACGTCCGACTATAAACGATTATATACCCCTTATATTCGAAGAGTTCTACGAAATGCACGGAGACAGATTATACGGCGACGACGCCGCAATACTTGGAGGTATAGCCCGTCTTGAGGGAATTCCGGTAACGGTTATAGCCGAGGTAAAGGGCAGAGACCTTAATGAAAATAAGAAAACAAATTTTGCTATGCCTCATCCGGAGGGCTACAGAAAAGCCCTGAGACTTGCAAAGCAGGCAGAAAAGTTTCACAGACCGGTTATCTGCTTTATAGACACCCCCGGCGCGTTCTGCGGAGTTGAAGCTGAGGAAAGAGGTCAGGGCGAAGCGATAGCCAGAAATATCATGGAATTCATGAGATTGAGAACGCCCATTACTTCCGTGGTTCTCGGTGAGGGCGAAAGCGGAGGCGCGCTTGCGATCGGCGTGTGCGACAGACTTGCTGCTTGAAAACGCTTTATATTCGGTGATATCTCCGAGGGGCTGCGCAAGTATACTCTGGAAGGACGCTGCCCGCGAAAGGGAAGCGTGTGAAATTCTCAGGATAACCGCCGAGGATATGCTTGAGATGGGAGTGGCGGAGGCCATAATCGAGGAGCCGAACGGAAGCGCTCATAACGATTTATATAAAATAGCAGAAAATATTAAGGAATTTTTGTCAGATACTATAAGAGAAAATTTACAAAAGATATTGACATTTTGCTTGAAGCAAGGTACACTAAGTTTAGAAAAATCGGAGAATATAACGAATAGTTATATTTTACTAAATGTTATATCGGTGTTAGCACCTTTTATAAAAAATTAGACAATGGAGGAAATAAGAAGATGGTTTTTGACAAGGTAAAAGAGCTTATCGTTGACCAGCTTGATGTTGAAGAAGACGCTGTAAAGACGGAGTCGGTAATTATTGACGATCTCGGGGCTGATTCGCTTGACGTCGTTGATCTGGTTATGTCAATCGAGGAAGAATTTGATATTGAAATTCCTGACGAAGCGGTTGAAGGTATCAAGACTGTTGGCGATATTGTAAGCTACATCGAAAGCAATCAGTGATTTAAATATAAAGGCGGACGCGAAAGCGTCCGCCTTTTCTATAATATAGCGCACAGTCAGATAAGACTTAGAATTTGAACATATAATATAAGGTGGAATCGGCAGTTTCAGACAAATATGCCGCATACGTGCGAAATTACCGAACATATTACTATGCCGAAGGCTGTCGGCAGAAGAATCGCAGCGGCAGTCCATTTCAGGCTTCCTGTTTCCTTTTTAATAGTCAGACAGGTTGTAGAGCATGGGAAGTGAAACAATATGAAAATCATGGTACAGATAGCCGTTACCCATGTCCAGCCGTTGTCCACCAGCAGAGCCTTGAGTATTTCAGGACTTTCCGCCTCCGTTAGCATTCCGGCGGACATATAGGACATCATAATTATCGGTACAACGATTTCATTTGCCGGAAATCCGAGAATAAACGCCAGCAGAATCGTGCCGTCCATGCCCAGAAATTTTCCGGGTACTTCAAGAAAGCCGGCAAGCTTTGAGAGTATTGTTATATCGCCCACCGAGGCGTTAGCCAGAATCCAAATAAGAAGCCCTGCCGGAGCCGCAACCAGACATGCTCTTCCAAGTACGAAAATAGTCCGGTCAAATATTGATCTTATAATGACCTTACCAATCTGCGGACGTCTGTATGGCGGAAGCTCAAGGGTAAACGACGACGGTACGCCCTTTAAAACGGTAATTGAAAGAAGCCATGACGCAAGAAGTGTTGCCGCGACGCCGAGAACTATTACTCCGAGCAGAATTATTGCCGATGAAAAGGATTTTCCTATTCCGGTAACAGAGGCTGTAAAAAACATTGTAATAATAGTAATAAGCGACGGGAATCTTCCGTTGCAGGGCACGAAGTTGTTGGTCAGAATAGCTATAAGGCGTTCTCTGGGAGAATCAATTATACGGCATCCGGTTACGCCGGCGGCGTTACAGCCGAAGCCCATGCACATGGATAGAATGAAACCGTTAGTTATTTACGCATACAGTTTATTGCCATGCATAGCTTGGCGATTAACCGTATGCCATTTTAGTTTATATACTTTTGGTTTCGGATTTACCGATAAAGCGAAAATAAATTTTAATTTTCTGACGTTTGATTTTTTGTTTCCTGATTTTTCATAATGTCCTTGATATACGTCAATTCGTTCAATCAATTTAAAAAGAAGTTCTGAATTTAATTCCTTGATATCTGAATATTCGTTAAGAAGATTAAAGTATTTTTGATACGCTTGTTTTTTTCAAGGGATTTACTTTGTTGTATCTTTGCATTTTTCTGACATTGTTTTAGTTTTTCCGAAAGTAATTTGCTTTCATTTTCATATTTTTCAAGAAGCTTATTAAAATTGTCGTTGCTTAGTCGACCGGAAAAATTATCGTCATAAATTTTCTCAATTTTGCTGTCCGCTTGCTTTATTTTTTTCTGCAATTTTTCAATTTCGTCAACAGTTTTGTTTTTGCCTTTGAGCTTTGCTGTTTTCTTTGAGAACTTCGTTCAAGATTTCCTTTTTGTCCTGTTCGGACAGACTTATTTGTTCTTTCAGCGTATCAAGGACAATTTTTATAAAGTACGTCATAATCAATGAAATGATTAGTACAAGCTTTTGCACCCTTTAATTTATAAGCTCCGCATTCAAGATTGGCTGTAGAGCCTTTTTTCTTGTACCGACAGAACTCATATTTTTACCGCAATCGGCGCATTTTGCAATTCCTGAAAAAATATTTATAAAATTGTTTTTTCTTATTGTATGCTCTGTTTTGGGAATATCTCTGCACCGTTTCAAAGGTTTCCTTGTCAATAATAGGCGCATGAGTGTTTTCTACAACAAACCAATCGTCTTTGGACTTTGCAATTGTAGTTTTAAGTCTGAAAGATACCTTAGTTGTTTTTCCCTGTGCCATGTGACCTATGTATACTATATTTTTAAGCATTCGGGAAATAGTTCCGGCTCTCCATTCTCCGTCTGTTTTATATTTGTTTATATCAAGATGATATTTATTACAACGGTATGCAAGCGGAGAAGGAATATTTTTCATATTAAGATGTTTGGCTATATCCGCCGGTTTATGTCCTTTTGAAGCCATGTAAAAGATTTCTTTTTACAATCGGTGCGGTTTCTTCATTAATAAGAAAATGGTTTTTGTTTTCAGTATCTTTGCAATAACCGTAAGGTGCAAAATTACCTATGTAATTGCCTTCTTTCATTTTAACGGTAAAAGAAGAACGGATTTTTTTAGAAATGTCACGCGCGTACATTTCATTAATAACATTTTTAAACGGTGCGATATCATTATTGACAGCGTTTTCAGAATCGTAACCGTCATTAATAGCAATATATCTGACTTGTTTCTGCGGAAAATACACTTCCGTATATTGTCCGGCTGTGATTTAATCACGTCCTAAACGTGATAAATCCTTTGTGATAACGGTATTGATTTTGTTTTCTTCAATATCGTTAATCATTCGGTTAAAGCTTGGTCTGTCAAAGTTTGTGCCTGTGTACCCATCGTCAATATATTCGTCATATATAATAAAGTTATTTTCTTTTGCAAAAGCTGTCAGCATTTTTCTTTGAGTTGTTATACTTGCGCTTTCGTTTTCTCCGTCTTCTCTCGATAATCTCATATATAAGGCTGCTATATAGCGTGGCTGCGGTTTCATATTTTACCTCCTAAACCCAACCTATAACTTATATTATAGGCTCATTATACCATATTTCGGTATCTGTTTCAATATGAGCATTTAACATTAATTCCTTAATTAATTCTTTTTATTGGTCTTTCGCTTTTTATATTCTGTTTCCACCAAATAAATATCTTTATTTTCCGTTATGTTGTTTTCATTCATATGTAAAGCACCCCCATATATAATATTTATGTTGGAAGCGCATTGCTATGTGTAAATAAATCCTTAAATTTGCTAATAGAAAAAAGAATTCATAAAAAAATACTGTCAAGGGCGCGAAAGCGTGAAATTTACCCTTGACAGTATTTTATTATGAATTACAATAAGACAGCAAAATTAAGGAATTATTGTCATATATAAACCATGAATGAATAATATATATTAAGTAAAAACGATGGCAAAAAAACTCTCAAAGTTTATTACTTTGAGAGTGTCGAATAAGACTGTTTTTTATAGATTAATTATACTGTTTTTTGTAATTAATGTCAATAAATATATAAGTTAAATTTGCAATATCTACAAAGTTTACAATTTTTCAACAATATTTTTGTACAATTTACAATATGAAATAATAGAAAAATTCTATTTATGGTCAAAATTATGGTACGACGGAGGTTTGATATATGGCAAGACGTGGCGAAAATATACGAAAGAGAACAGACGGACGTTGGGAGGGACGATATATTGAAAAATACAATAGTAATGATAAAGCCTGTTACCGTTCTGTTTACGGTACATCTTATTCAGATGTAAAGACCAAATTAAAAGAACGCAAGAAGGTTACGGTAAACGGCAGTATTATTAATATCGAAAATCTTTGTAAAGAATGGCTTGAAAACAAGGAATCAAAAGTAAAACAGTCCACATATACAAATTACTACAGCGTAATTAACAATCATATTATTCCATATTTTAAAAACAGAAAAGCAAGATATCTGACAAATGAAACCATCGAATTATTTATAAATGAAAAAGCAGTGAAGTTGTCCGAAAAGACAGTACACGACATTATCGTATTATTAAAGCAGATAATAAAATTTGCAGTATCAAGGAAATATATTGAATACTTTGATTTTAATGTAAGTCAGCCAAAAGTCAAAAAAACAAAGAACTGGCTATACTTAGTAAATATGAACACAGCAAGCTTATAAATTATATTCAGCTAACATTTGATATAAATAAAATAGGGGTATTGTTGTCATTATTTATGGGCGTTCGTATAGGCGAAGTATGCGCGTTAAAATGGGAAGACGTAAATTTTCAAACTGAAACTTTAAGGATAAATAAAACCATGCAAAGAATAAAAAATCTTGATGAAAAAGCCATAACTAAAACCAAAATAGTAATAGATACCCCAAAAAGTCAGAAGTCAATACGTGAAATACCAATACCGTCATTTATTGTGAATTTAATGAAAAAATATAAGACGGATAAAGAAAAATATTTATTAACAGGAACAGCAGAATTTATAGAGCCAAGGGTATATCAGGACATGTTTAAAACGTATTTAAAGGAATCAGGAATAGAAGATATAAATTATCATGCGTTAAGACATACGTTTGCAACAAGAGCAATAGAGCAAGATTTTGATATAAAAAGTCTCAGCGAAATACTGGGACATTCAAGCGTAAAATTTACTCTTGAAAGATATGTACACCCGTCAGAGGAGCATAAAAAGAAAGAACATGGAAAAAATGTCGGTATTCTATTAGTGGTCAAAAATATGGTCAAAAAAAAGTAAGAAACTCCGTATTTGCGTGATTTAAAGATAAAAACTCTCAAAGTAATAAACTTTGAGAGTAAAGACAAAATAATTATACATGATTAGTATGTCCTGAAAAATAGGAATTATGCAAATTTAGGGGAATATTTATGAAAAGTAAAAAAGGACAATTGGGATTATAATTGTTGTTATTGTTGTATTATTAGGCTTTGCAAGTTCATTGCTAATCTACAAAAATAAGTTGTCATCTGATAATATAAATAATGATTTAAATAAAGAAAATGTATTGAAAAATTATTTCTATGTTACTGAGGAAGAAAATATTGTTTATGACTCAATAAATCATATTAAATATGTAAATAATGAATTAGAAATTGTTGCAGAAAATGGAACAGATATGAATGATATACATGAATTAGCAAAAAAGTATAATGCGGAAATAGTAGGGGAAATTGAAATTCTAAATACATATCAATTTAAATTTAATGAAAATTTCACGCTGAGCCAATTAGAAGAAATAATAACCGACATCAAAGAATCTTCTTTTGTATTAGATGCAAATATAAATTATGTTTGGGATAATTTTTACAATACTTATGAAATAAACAAAGGTGATATATGGAAAAATGAAACATGGAATGAAGAAATACCAGATGGCAAAAATTGGGGAATAGAAGCTATTCAATGTATATCAGCTTGGGGTTTATTAAATAAAGAATCAATTAATCCGGTGCGGATTGGAATAATTGATAATGTGTTTGATGAAAATCATGAAGATTTAGGATTTTATGAAAACATATTATAATTGTTCGCAATCAGAACTTCTTAAATATGTTAGTGAAAATGATTCTTATGAGCATGGAACTAATGTAGCAGGAGTTATGGCTGCTAATTCAAGACTTGATAGTCATGGCTCTGACTTAGGGATTTGTGGTGTTTACCCTTTTGGATATGAAAATCTTTATGGGGTTTCATTTATAGGTGCAAGCAAGACTAATATAGCAATAGAAAGTTATTTAGTTACTTTGATTGTTGAAAATAATGTAAAAGTAATAAATATATCTTGTTTAGGTAATGTTAATTTAACATTTAGGGCAAGCCATTTAAATGAAGATTCAGCCAAAGATGAATTTAAAAAAGCTTCATTACCTATAGAAGAAAAGTTGATAGAACTAATTAGATTAAAATATGATTTTTTAATTTGTACATCTGCTGGAAATGAATCCTATGGTTGGTTTAAGGAAAATAAAGATGGTGAATACGAACAAATTAGAGATAAATGGGACGTTTTTGGAGCTACAAAAACAGATATAATAGATGCAAAATATGGTCCTTTGTTTGCAACTATAGATAATGAAGAACTAAAAAAAAAAGAATTGTAGTTGTTGGTGCAATTGAGCAAGAAAAAAATCATATGCAAATATGCTCATATTCAAATGGTGGAAAAAGAGTTGATATTTATGCCCCAGGAGAAAAATAACAACAACATCAGTTGATAATAAATACTGTTATTATTTTAAAGGAACATCTGCCGCAGCTCCTTTTGTTTCTGGAACAGCAGCTATGGTATGGTCAGTAAATAATAATTTAACTGGAGAGGAAGTAAAAGAAATCTTATGTAATACTGCAAAGTGCCCAGAAAATTCAGGCTCAGAATACTTTAAAATGGTCAATGCAAAATTAGCAGTTGAAGAAGCAATACGGCGGAAGGATACTTTAGTAGTCCCAATTGAAGACGAAACGCAATTAACTGAATTTGTGGAGATTGAGGAAACAAAAAATTATGAATGGTATCTAAACCCTACCATTGAAGCAGAGGATATTATTGTGTCGGACGAATATAGTAATAATACTGATTCAATGATGGACCCTTATGATGAATGTGCTATTATTCAGCAAAACGAAAAAATATGGTATCATTAAATATGACGGTTTGTACATAGCAGAATCAAAATATAATAAGTATTTTTGCGATGGTGTTTATGAAATAAGTGTATTTAATGAATATAGAAATGATGGTGCTGAAAATGTTAATGTTTTTCCAGCGGAAAATAAATTGAGTATTGAAGTAAATTATGAAGGTGGAAGAGGAAATATTGAATGTAAATATATTTATGATTCAAGTTCAAAACAGATTTACTGTTAAAGTAGCACCTCTTCAACTGCAAAAAATATACAGAAAAACTCATGTGTTCTTGTTGAATATTATGATTTCGATATTATTGGCGAATACAATAAAGAATATGACGAATATAAAATAAAAGAACGGTACGAAAAAAAATTGATTCTTCAAAACCCAAATATGGAATAGCCAAAGACGGAAAGCTGCTTGTTCAATGTGAATATGAAGATGGATGTATGAATTTTTGTAACGGCGTAGTCGCACTAAAAAAAAGATGGAAAATGGGGATATTTCGATGATAATGGAAATCAAATAATTGATTTTATTTGTGAGCCTTTTACATATAAGATTCTTTATGGTGGTTGGTGGAAAAATACCAGTGATATTACTGAATATCCTTTCCTTTCCACAAACGGTTATATCCCCGTAAAAATCGACGGTCAATGCGGTTACTATGACACACAAGGAAACGAAGTCATCCCTTGCGGAACATTTGAAGAAGTCCGACCTGTACACAATGGACTTGCTTGGGTTAAAAAAGATGGTAAGTGGGGCGTGATTGAGTTAGAGGATATTGAACAGGAAACAGAATCCACTAATATAGATGAAACGATAGATTATGAAAAAATATATTACGACTTTATTGAGAATGAATTAGTATCTAAGTATGGATTGTCAAATTTAAATAGCATTGATTTAGATTACAGTGCTCCACCTAATTATAATGATTGGTATGGTATTATTAGTGGAGAAATTTTTAATATTAACGGTAATTGCAATTTACTAACAGTAGCATTAAAAGAAATAGATGGTATTCCTCATTTTATTTTAGATTTGTATGGATATAATGAAAAGTGTATCTAATTGATTTTTTTGATAAACAAATGAGTGCAGATACAATTAGATTTAACACTGGTTGGAATGAAGAGTATTTTAGTATAACTTATTGGCATCATTTTAATTATGTTTCGTCAAATTATGGTATGTGTAACACTATACTGACTATAGAAAATAATGGATTTAATCCTGTATTTTCATTAAATTATAGTCATTGGATGGGTGGGGGTGTCTTTATTAACAATTCACTTTCTGAAAAAACATATTTCCAGACCGATGATGGCTCAAGTGATGGATTATCAGAAGGTATTAAATTGATAGAAGGTGATTTGTCATCAATAGGTATTTCAAATTATGAAATTAATCGTGAAATTGACCCTGAAAGTTTTTCATATAATATAAATTTTACAAAAAGAAATTTGTGATTTTAGTATATATGAAGAAGATGGCAAACCAAAAGATTATACAGAACTCCGAAGTCATATAACAATTGCAGAAGAAAAAACCATCAAATAATATTAAGTGCAGTCAACCAATATCTTGAAGAAAATCAAAATCAACTCGGTGTTTGGCTTAGTGACGGAAATCCATATTGTCCAGCTCAATATATGGCTTCGACTGAAACGAAATGGTCTTGTCCGATTAATCTAAGTTGGGAAAGCTATTCTCCTAATGAAATAGCTGGCTCATATCCGTATTATGC
>VOFD01000180.1_pt1 | contig 24000 bp, 38 predicted proteins | sample 5384101 | NCBI WGS metagenome assembly VOFD01 (sample SAMN12384723, study PRJNA508395) | human gut metagenome | isolation source: healthy gut C | host: Homo sapiens
CGGCAGTTGCCGATGTGGTCGATGCACTTGGCGGCATTGACATCGATGTGCAGGAGGATGAGATTGTACATCTGAACAATTATCAGGTAGAGGGTTCCCAGGTGACCGGCAAAGAGATCATTCCGGTCGAATATGCAGGACTTCAGACCTTAAACGGACTTCAGGCACTGTCTTACTGCCGTATCCGTTACACGGAAGGAAGCGATTTCAAACGTACCGAAAGACAGCGTACCGTTCTTCAGAAGATCCTGGAGAAGGCAAAAGTGCCGATCTTCTGACACTGAACAATCTGATCGACAACGTGGCCGGCAATATGATGACAAGCCTTGGCAACACGGAGGCCGCTCTCCCTGGCAAAAGATGTTTCTTCTTATAACCTGACAGACCAGACAGGATTTCCATTTAATTTAACGGCAAACAAATCTTCAGGCAGGAGACTGCGTGGTGGCAGTCGATCTGGCAGACAATATACGTCAGCTTCACCAGTGGCTGTTCGATGACGGCAGTTATGAGCCGTCCGATTCCGTGCAGGAGATCAGCTGGCAGATCATCAACGATACAGGAATACAGTAAACAAGAAAGTAGGGAGAATGTGAAAAAACGGTAGATGTTGTGATTCCGAGCTATAAACCGGATCATAAATTTGACCGGCTGATGCATATGCTTCAGAAACAGACTTATCCGATCGGGACGATCCTGATCGTAAATACGGAAGAAAAGTTCTTTCGGAAAAAGGATATGAAACGTGGCAGAATGTACAGATCCGGCATATAGAGACAGAAGATTTTGACCACGGCGGTACCAGAGATGGTGCCGCCTCCCTGCTTGACGGGGATCTGATCTTATTTATGACGCAGGATGCCGTCCCGGCAGATGTTTATCTGGTGGAAAAACTGGTATCCGCTTTTTGGAAAAGGAAAAGGTGGCGGCGACCTATGCAAGACAGTCTGCCGGACAAAGACTGCGATATCATCGAGCGTTATACGAAGTTTTAATTATCCGAAAGAGAGCAGCGTAAAAACAAAAGCAGACTTAGACCGTCTGGGGATCAAAACGTTTTTCTGTTCGAATGTCTGTGCGATGTACCGCAGAAACATTTACGAAAAGCTGGGAGGTTTCGTAAAGCACACTATTTTCAATGAAGATATGATATTTGCGGGGAAAACTGATCCAGGAAGGTTATGCCATTGCCTATGTTGCAGAAGCAAGAGTGGTTCATTCCACAACTATACAAATCGCCAGCAAGCTGCACCGGAACTTTGATCTGGCAGTGTCCCAGGCGGATCACCCGGAGATTTTTTTGCCATGGCAAAATCAGAAAGTGAAGGGATTCGCATGGTGAAGGCGACCGCGCGTATCTGATCTCACAGAGAAAGCCGTATCTCATTCCGGTTCTGGGGATGCGAAGTGCAAACAAACTGCTCGGTTATAGGCTTGGCAGCCCCTATCAGAAACTGCCGGAAAACATAGTTTTACACCTTACAGGAAATAAGAGTTATTGGGAGAAGAAAAAAAACTCCAGTCAAGATGTAAAAATTAAGCGATTTTGTCACACTTTGAACACAAACGACTGCTATACTTTCATACCATACAGAAAAAATGTGGCCTGATAGAAAAGTCAGACGCAAAATAGCGATAAGAGGAGGATTTGGTCATGTATGATGAATTTGATAATAAAGAAAATGAAGACCGCTACGATCCAAAGCGACCATCCGCAGAGGATGAAGTGAAAACCGGGCAGATGTACGGGGAAGAAGATCAGCTGTCAGAAACCGAAGAGGTACAGGCATCGACAGCGGAAGAAACCGAAGCATCCGCAGAATCCGGGGAGCAGTCATCTGTTTACCATTACAGCTACGAAAGAGGCGAACAGGCAGAGCCGACAGGCGACACAGAACTCACAGCAGTATGGTTCATCAGAGCATCATGCAGAAGAGCATATTAACGAAGAAAAGAAAGGATACCGTCAGTACTATCAGAATGGCGAGTATCACCAGAGAGAAGACGGATGGCATGACGGCGTTTACCAAAATCATCCGCAAAGAGAAACATTCGCTGGAAAGCGGCGGGAAAAAGCCGTTTGGCACAGGCAAGAAGATCGCAGTTGCTTTCGGATGTGCGGCCGTATTCGGTCTGGTGCTTGGTGTGACGTTCGGAACGATCGATTCAAAAAATCCGTGAGCAGTCTTGTGGCAGAAAGCGAGACTATCTCATCCGGTGAGACTGAGCAGAGAGCAGAGCTGCAGACACAGGCAGCCGGTGATGCAGATAACAGCCAGAGTGTCACACAGAGCGTCTCAGCGACCGGCGATGTTTCTGAGATCGCAGAGAATGCGATGCCATCCATCGTAGCGATCACAAACAAAGGCGTAGAAGAAGTACAGAGCATGTTTTTCGGAACAACACAGTATCAGGAAACAGAAAGTGCCGGTTCCGGTGTGATCATTGCCAAGACAGATAAAGAGCTTCTGATCGCTACCAACAACCATGTGGTGGACGGAGCAGAAGAACTGAGCGTCTGCTTTACCGTGGATACGGAAAACACCGATGATGCCGTCGTAAAAGCACAGGTAAAGGTACGGATTCGGACCATGACCTGGCCGTTGTGGCAGTCAGCCTTTCTGATATTTCGAAGATGTACAGAGCAAACTGAAAGTTGCTGTTATGGGTGACTCCGATAAACTGAAAATCGGCAATCAAGTGATCGCGATCGGTAATGCACTCGGATACGGACAGTCTCTGACGGTAGGTTACATCAGTGCCCTGAACCGGGAAGTGACGATCGATAATGTCAGCAACAATATGATCCAGACGGATGCGAGCGATCAACTTTGGCAACAGCGGCGGTGCACTGCTCGATGCGAACGGCAATTTGATCGGTATCAATTCCGCAAAGGCAGCAGATACCGGCGTGGAGGGTATGGGATATGCGATCCCGATCAATACAGCTTCTCCGATCCTGGATGAGCTGATGAACCGTACGACCAGAGCAAAAGTAACGGACAGCGAAGAACTTGGTTTCCTCGGTGTTGATGCAAGAGATGTATCCGAAGAAGCACGTCAGATCTACAATCTGCCGGCAGGTGCATTTGTATACAGCGTAGTAGAAGGTTCTCCGGCAGAAAAAGCAGGCATCAAGAAAGGTGACATCATCACAAAACTGGATGGCATCACGATTTCTTCCAGAAATGAACTGTTTTCACGCATGGAGTATTACAAAGCAGGTGAGACGATCGATGTGGTTGTCAAGACAGCACAGGGCGGAGAATATGTAGAGAATACCTTCTCTGTCACACTGGCAAAGAAGAGTGAGTACACTTCTTCCTCAGATGGTAGCTCAGATTCTTCAGGTTCACAGAGTCAGGATCAGGGAAACAGCCAGGATAACAGTCAGGGACAGGATAATGGACAGAGCCAGCCGCGTCAGTATTATGAATATGACGGCAATGGAAGCGATGGATACAGCGGAAACGGAGGAAACAGCGGAAGCGACAGTTACGATTCCTTGAAGATTTCTTCCGTCAGTTCCAGCAGTAATCTTAAGCCGACAGAAAATATGTAAAAAAGAAAAGGAGCTCACATTCAAGTGAACTCCTTTTCCTGTGTCCGTCAGGCTTTTCCAGAAGAAAAGCTGACGCATACACAAGTGTACCACACAACTATAGTAATTTGTAATATTCATACGTACTCTTGCACTCCCCTCTGAATGGCTATTTTTACAGTATCATTCAGAATAGCGATAATTGCGTCAGCATCTTCTTTTGTGATATTATCGCTCTTTGCATAAGCTGTTACAAATTTTACAAGAGAATTGTCATAAGCATCCTCCAGAATCTCCTTTGCATGGAACTCACGGTAAGCATCGCGGGAAATTGCCGGGATGTAAGTAGTTCTGCGACGGGAGCCTTCTGTTCTCAGGAAACCCTGCTCCATCAGGATCGTCAGGTAAGTGTAAAGAGTCTGGCGTTTCCAGTCTCTTCCTTTCACTTCTGTGAAATGTTTGTAAATTTCACGGAAAGAAGTACCTTCTGGGAAATCCCACAGATAATCCATGATCAGCTTGGTTGTAGCAGTAAGATTGTAAGTAGAAATAGAAATCACCTCCTAAAATTTTATATCCCTATACTACTATTCTGATAAGGGAAATGCAAGTATAATTTGCAATTTTTGTGAAAAATTTTTGAAATTGTGTACAAAAAAGAAGCATTGCTATAGGATTTATAGTATATGGAGATCGGGGGGCAAAATGTAAAATAAAAATGGAAGAAGGAGCGATCCGCAGGCTGGTCTGGAACGCAATCGCTGATATGCACTGGAAAAAAAGCGAAGGGACATGGTATAGTATACATCGGACGTGAGATGCCCCGCTTCTGCAGGCGGTGAGCAGCAGGTTTTCTTGAACAGGCTGTCATGAAAAAACTGCAGAGATAGGAGTTTTGTTTTATGAGTAATTTGATGTTTTGCCTGAATGCAACGATGCCGATCTTCCTGACGATGATGCTCGGATATGCATTTCGAAAGTGGCATATCATGGACGGATCGTTTGTCGATAAGATGAACAGCTTTGTATTTAAGGTGGCACTTCCGGTGCTGGTATTCCAGGATCTGGCGACCGTTGATTTTTTTGAAGCCTGGGACTGGAAATTTGTAGTGTTTTGTTTCCTTGCTACGTTAATCAGTATTACAGCGGTAACATTACTGTCCTTTCTTTTGAAAGATAAGAGCCTACAGGGTGAGTTTATCCAGGCATCTTACCGGAGCAGTGCGGCGATCTTCGGAATTGCCTTTATCCAGAACATTTACGGTGAGGCAGGCATGGGACCTTTGATGATTGTGGCAAGTGTGCCGCTTTATAACATTATGGCGGTTGTAGTACTGACCGTAATGCGGCCGGAACGCGGCAGGGTAAACGGAGCACTGATACGCAAAACGTTACACGGGATCATCACCAATCCGATCATTGTCGGGATCCTGACGGGCGTTGTGTGGTCTGTTTTAAAACTTCCGATGCCGGTGATCCTTGAAAAAACAGTAAAAAATGTAGCAGTGCTTGCAACACCGCTCGGACTGATGGCGATGGGAGCATCGATCGAGTTCAAAGGAGCTTTCGAAAATATGCGGCCGGTGATCCTGGCCGTTCTCTTTAAAGCTGGTGATCCTGGCGGGCGTATTTCTGCCGATCGCAGTGACACTTGGTTTCCGGACGGAAAAGCTGATCGCAATCCTTGTGATGCTCGGCTCGGCGACAACGGTCAGTTCCTATGTTATGGCAAGAAATATGGGGCATAAAGGAGTGCTCACTTCCAGTGTTGTCATGCTGACGACGCGCTCAGTGCATTTACACTGACCGGATGGCTCTATCTTCTGAAAGTACAGGGACTGGTATAATTATTTTTCCATTTTCTTTCGAAAAAGTTTACTTGTTTCTTGCGAACATATGAGCTATAATGATGAACAGTAAAATTACTGGAGGTTTATGACAATGCCAGATGAAAAAAACATTGATGTTGATGTAGTAGACGAAGAAAAGAAAGAAGATTTTTGAAGATATTTGCTTTCTGTGCCGCAGACCGGAGAGCAAAGTAGGAAAGATGGTACATTTGCCGAACGATATCCATATCTGTCAGAATTGTATGCAGAAGGTTTTTGATTCCATGGGAAAAGGCGGTATGAATTTCCAGGATATGTCAAATATGCCGAATATCAGCATGATCAATCTGTCGGATCTGCAGGATCACATTCCACAGAAACAGAAGATTCGCAAAAAGAAGAGCAAAGAAAGAGGCAAAACCGGCATTTGATCTGAAATCTGTCCCGGCACCGCATAAGATCAAGGCAAAACTTGATGAGTATGTGATCGGGCAGGACTATGCAAAAAAGGTGATTTCCGTAGCCGTCTACAATCACTATAAGCGTGTGGCGACCGGAACCCAGGATGATATTGAGATTGAAAAATCCAATATGCTCATGATCGGACCTACCGGATGCGGAAAGACCTATCTGGTTAAGACCCTTGCAAAGCTTCTGGATGTTCCGCTGGCGATTGCCGATGCCACTTCCCTGACAGAGGCAGGCTATATCGGAGACGATATCGAGAGCGTTGTCAGCAAGCCGCTTGCTGCAGACAACGATGTGGAAAAAAAGCAGAACAGGGGATTATTTTTATTGATGAGATCGATAAGATCGCAAAGAAAAAAGAACACCAATCAGAGAGACGTCAGCGGAGAGTCTGTTCAGCAGGGTATGTTAAAGCTTTTAGAAGGTGCCAATGTGGAAGTACCGGTCGGAGCCAACAGCAAAAATGCGATGGTGCCGCTGGCCACAGTAAATACCAGAAATATTCTTTTTATCTGCGGCGGAGCTTTCCGGGACTGGAGGATATTATCAAGGAGCGTCTGAACAAACAGGCATCCATCGGATTTCGTGCAGATTTAAAGGACAAGTATGACAACGATCCGGATATCCTCGAAAAGTGACACTGGAAGATATCCGCAATTTCGGCATGATCCCGGAATTTATCGGAAGACTGCCGATCGTCTTTACACTGAGGGGACTGACAAAAGAGATGCTGGTCAAGATCTTAAAAGAGCCGAAAAATGCAATCCTCAAGCAGTATCAGAAACTGCTGGCACTTGATGAAGTGCAGCTTGTTTTTGAGGATGGAGCACTGGAGGCGATCGCAGAGAAAGCTCTGGAGAAAAAAAAAACCGGAGCGAGGGCACTGCGAGCGATCATCGAAGATTTCATGCTGGATATCATGTATGAGATCCCGAAAGATGACAGCATCGGCAAAGTTACGATCACAAGGGATTATATTGAACATAAAGGCGGACCTCTGATTGAGATGAGAGGTGTGCCGGCACTGGAGGAATAGTATGAAGTGGATGCTATTGCCGGCAGGCATTTTTACGGCGGATTATATTATGAAGAAGAGAGCGGAAAGCTGGAATGAGGAGGAGGCGCCAGAAAAAATGCTCGGAGGGCATATCATCCTTCAGAAGCTGCATAACCGGGGAGCGCACTGAGCTTCATGGAGAAAACTCCAAAACTGCTCACAGGTGTTACAACAGTTGTTACAGCAGGAATGACGGCGTTTTACGCTTATCTTATAAAGAAACCAAAACAGCTGTTTTTGAAGACAGGTGTTGGAATGATCCTTGGAGGAGCATGGAGTAACGTTTGGGATCGTATCACACGAAAAATATGTGGTTGACTATTTCAGCTTCCACACAAAGTGCAGAAAACTGGAACGTGTAGTGTTTAATCTGGCAGATATGTTTATCTTTTTGGGAGGATTTCTTGTGATTTTCTGGAATATGCTCCGGAAAAGTTGACAGAAGATGTCAAAATGGTATCTTATTAAATGCAAAAAATGAGTTGCCAGAAGGCAAGAGCATTAGGAGAAATTGTAGTATGGATGAATTACAGCAGGAACAGTTTACAAAAGCATTGCTTGGACTTGTAGATTTAGCAAAGACAAAGAAAATGTCTTACAGTACGGTGAGATTAATGATGCCTTTAAAGGACTGGAACTTACCGAAGATAAGATGGATCTGGTACTGGAGTATCTGGAAAAGCAGAAGATTGATATTGTAAATGCCGAAGTTGGCGTGGACAATGCAGAAGATCTGATCCTCGACAATGATGATATCATTCTGGATGACGAGGACGAGGTTGAGATCATCGATGATGTGGACGTGCTGGAAGGTGTCAGCACAGAAGATCCGGTGCGTATGTATTTAAAAGAGATCGGAAAAGTGCCGCCGCTGACCACCGAGCAGGAGGTAGAGCTTGCAAAGCGTGTGGAAGCAGGAGATGAAGAAGCAAAGAAACAGCTGACGGAAGCCAATCTTCGTCTGGTAGTCAGCATTGCTAAAAAATATGTCGGTCGTGGAATGCCGTTTCTGGATCTGATCCAGGAAGGAAATATGGGACTGATGAAAGCCGTTGACAAGTTTGACTATACCAAAGGTTATAAGTTCAGTACCTACGCGACATGGTGGATCCGTCAGGCAATCACCAGAGGTATCGCAGATACCGGAAGAACGATCCGTGTGCCGGTACATATGGTAGAGACCATCAACAAGACACTTCGTATGACCAGAACGCTGCTTCAGGAGCTTGGCCGTGAACCGACCCCGGAAGAAGTTGCAGAGAGACTGAATGTCTCCGTGTCACGTGTAAGAGAAGTTCTCAAGATCTCCAGAGATCCGGTATCACTGGATACTCCGATCGGAGAAGAGGATGACAGTCATCTGGGAGACTTTATCGAGGATGATTCCGCACTTTCACCGGCAGATTCCGCGGCATTTTCCATGCTCAGAGCAGAGCTTGCAACAGCACTGGAGTCTCTGACAGACAGAGAGCGTCAGGTTGTTAAACTGAGATTTGGTCTGGAAGACGGAAGAGCAAGAACACTCGAAGAAGTCGGAAAAGAGTTCAACGTAACACGTGAGCGTATCCGTCAGATCGAAGCCAAGGCTTTGCGGAAACTGCGTCACCCGTCCAGAAGTAAGCGATTAAAAGATTTTCTGATCTGAGAGCTGAAGTCCGGCAAACCGCAGACAGGAAATAAAAAGAGGGCACAGGATTTTACTCCTGTGCCTTTTTCAGTTAACCATCAATACGTTTTTTGAAAGCAGGCGCTGCTCACGGCGAAGCGGCAGGGCAGTACTGGTCGGATTTAACAAAAAACCTTTTGCATCTTTCACCAGGAACTTCTCCAGATCATCAAATTTCACGACAACCGGACGAAGTCTTTTCTTCGGATCAAACCTCTGAAGCTCGTATCCGTCTGTGAAGATAGCCTGATACATCTCGCCGTTCTGATTGTTGACATACGGAACACGGATGTTATTTTTTTCTTTGGCTGTTCTTCTTCTGTTTCTGATTCTTTGGCTTCTTCGATGTTTCCGTCTTCCGTGTTACCGTCAGGATTTTCTGCTTTACTGTCAGCATCTTTTTCGCTTTCGTCTACAATAATACCGCTTAAGAAACGGCCGCGTACCAGATTGGCAACCAGTTCTTCGTCCATTGCCCGCAGATCAGCTTTTCTTTTTTCTTCCTCGCTGACCGGACGACGCATCTCCTGCAGGAAATACAGGGAAGTGAGCATCAGCTCCGGATTGATGACAGGACGCTGTTTTTCCGGAAGTTCGTCCGGATTATGTCTTCTGTGAACGATCGCTTCAAGAGCGAGAGAGGTTTCCGTATCATTGTCATGCAGTACCACGCCGTTGACACCGAGAGCGTAGAGTGTACCATAGAAATGAAGGAACTGCTCTCTTCGCTACTCTTACGGATACCACCGGGATTTTTTTCCTGCTCATTTTTTGCAACAACATAAGCATGTCTTTGCCTCAGCGTCTGAGAAGATATGTATCTGGTCATCGAAAGATTCTTCGTTACAGGTTACATAAGGATGCTTGGTGGACTGGGAGAAAATAACGAACATCTCTGGAAGTCCCTGAAGTTTTTTGATGATAAAGCTGTTATCTATTGCCATTTGTGTACACCTCATATTCTTTCTGTTATAGTGATTTTGGGATGTGAAAGATGCCGGTATTTATGCAACTTTCACAATTATTGAGACCCTACTGACAGTCATTGTACCATATTTCCCAATAAAAGAAAATATAAAAATTTATGATATTTCGTTGAAAAACATAAAGAAATCCGCCATTGACTTTCGAAAAAGAAAAAAGAATATGATGAAAGCTAATGAAATAAGGAAGGAATTGTAAAAATGAAAAAAGGAAATCTGAGAAGTTCCGCATTGCTTTTACTGACGGCATGCATCTGGGGCGTGGCGTTTGTTGCCCAGAGCGTGGGGATGGAGTATGTCGGACCGTTTACCTTCAACTTTGTGAGAAGTATTCTGGGAGGACTGGTGCTGATCCCGTGTATTTTTTTTTTTCCTGAAGCGGAAAAAAAAGGCAAAGGCAGAAAAAGTCAGCGAAGAGGAAAAAAAGCACAGCGAAAAACACTGCTGGCCGGCGGGATCTGCTGTGGTGTCGCCCTGTGCCTGGCAAGCAATTTCCAGCAGATCGGCATCCAATATACAACCGTCGGAAAAGCCGGTTTCATTACAGCGTGTTATATTGTGATCGTTCCGGTGATCGGACTTTTTATGAAGAAGAAATGCAGTCCGATGATCTGGCTGTCGGTGCTTCTGGCAGTTGTGGGTTTGTATCTGCTCTGCATAAACGAACAGTTTTCAATCGGATACGGAGATATTCTGGTATTTGTCTGTGCGATTCTGTTTTCAGTACATATCCTGATCGTGGATTATTTTTTCGCCGAAGGTGGACGGTGTGAAGATGTCCTGCATCCAGTTTCTGGTGTGCGGTCTGTTATCCGGCATTGCGATGCTCTTTGCGGAACAGCCGCAGTTATCCGCAGTGCTTCTGGCGTGGAAACCGATCGCTTATGCCGGTATCATGTCCTGCGGTGTCGGTTATACCCTTCAGATCGTCGGTCAGAAAGGATGGATCCGACCATTGCATCGCTGATCCTCAGCCTAGAGTCCTGTATTTCTGTGCTGGCTGGCTGGCTGGCTGCTTGGCCAGACCTTAAGTATGCGGGAAGGACTTGGCTGTGTTGCCATGTTTGCGGCGATCATTCTGGCTCAGCTTCCGGCGAAGGAGTCTTGAGTGCATTTTGCGATACTCCCGCGGCGTGCATCCCATTTCGGATTTGAAAATTTTAGAAAAATAGCAGGGACTGGAAAAGCCTGTCAGCAGTGAAATATCAGTGATACTTTTGTTGGTGTTTTGCAGAAGCGGCAGGCTTTTCTGTATGCGGTAATGCAAGCAGGTAGTCAAAAAGCGATTCGTTCATATGACTTTTGAAAAAGCGGCAAAGCATTCGCTTTTACAGATATTGATCTGAGCGGCAACCTGTTCGAGCAGGATTTTTTCCTGATAATGGTCGTGCAGGTAGGAGAGCAAAGCACCAGCAGACGTTCCCGGTCACGCTGTACCGCAGGAAGCGTTTCAGTCTGTGGCTCAGTATTCTGATACAGGATCAGCCAGATCCTGGAGAGCAGGATTTGAATCTGAAAATCCCAGCACGGAGCCTTGGAAGAAGAAATTTCCCAGATTTTTGTCAGGTTTGCAAGGATTTCTGCCTGCCATGCGACAGCCGGGGAAAATTTGATGGAAGAAAAACGGTCGTCCAGTGTCAGCGGTGTGACATAGGCTGTCTGAATGCGGCTGGATTCGAAACCATAAATGATACGTGGGTCAAAGGTCGTGGAAATATAAACACAGTCTTCCTTATTATACATGTGTCCGGTGTGCGGCATGTTGGCATTGCAGAAAAGTCCCTCGCCGGTGGTGAGATGATAAGTTTTGTCATTTACCTGATAATTGATGTCTCCGGATACGATCAAAGTCAGCTCAATCTCCGGATGCCAGTGCCAGAAAAAGGAACTTCGCTCATAAGAAAACAGGTTTTCATGGCTTACATTTACCGGAAAAGCAAACGTTCCGTGGTCTTTTAGTTCACGTTGTTTCTGATTGGTCTGGATTTGCATAGAATACCTCAATATAATTATAGTTTTTATTATGATACTTGTTGATTTTTTCTGTAAGTCTCATTATACTTATATTAGCGTGAACGTCAAGGACACAGAGCCGGACGTAACCGGGAATGTTTTTGAGCTGCGATTTTTACAGAAGAAGCAGTTCGTGACAGTATACATTTAATAAGAAAAAGGAGAAGTGACATGAAAGCAAAACTGATTGAAAAATTTGTATCCATCTATGGGGAAGGTGGAGAAATCCGTTCATTCTTTTCACCGGGACGTGTAAACCTGATCGGAGAGCATACAGACTACAACGGAGGACACGTTTTCCCATGTGCATTGAGCATCGGAACTTACATGATCGTCCGCAAACGTGAAGACCGTACGATCCGTTTCTATTCTGAAAACTTCAGCAAACTGGGCGTGATCGAGACAAGCCTGGATGATCTGGTATATTCTGAAAAAGCAGGATGAACCAACTATCCGAAGGGAGTTATGTGGGCAATAGAAGGCAGAGGATACAAGATCCCGACCGGTATGGATATCCTGATCTACGGCACGATCCCGAACGGTTCCGGACTTTCTTCTTCCGCATCTCTGGAAGTACTGACAGGACTTGCAGTACGTGATCTGTTTGGATTCGAAGGAATCAGCATGATCGATCTGGCACTGATCGGACAGTATTCTGAGAACAACTTCAACGGATGCAACTGCGGTATCATGGATCAGTTCGCAGTGGCAATGGGCAAAAAAGACCATGCGATCTTCCTGGATACCAGCGATCTTAGCTATGAATATGCAAGTGTAAAAACTGGAAAATGCAAAGATCGTTATCACAAACAGTAAAGTAAAACACAGCCTGGTAGATTCTGCTTACAATGACAGAAGAAACGAATGCGAAACAGCATTAAAAGAACGCAGACAGTTGTAGATATCAAAGGACTTGGCGATTTAAGCGAAGAAGAATTCGAAAAATATAAAGATGCCATCAAAGATCCGGTTCGCCAGAAGAGAGCACATCATGCCGTATACGAAAACCAGAGAACTATCCAGGCTGTAGCAAAGCACTGAATGCAGGTGACGTAGAAATTCGGTAAACTGATGAATGCTTCCCATGTATCTCTGAGAGATGACTATGAAGTATCCTGCGAAGAGATCGACGTACTGGTAGATCTGGCATGGGAGACCGAAGGCGTGATCGGTTCCCGTATCACAGGCGGCGGATTCGGCGGTTGCACCGTAAGTATCGTAAAGAATGATGCAGTAGATCACTTCATCGACAAACTGGGCAAAGCTTACAAAGAAAAGACAGGACATGAAGCTGAATTCTATGTAGTGGAAATCGGAGACGGAGCAAAAGAAATTTAAGCAGGAGGAAACGTCATGACATTTGATGAAAATGTAAAACGTCTGGTACAGTATGGCATAGAGAGCGGACTGGTACCGGAAGAAGAACGTATTTATACCACCAACCAAAATTTGCTGGAGCTGTTTGGGGAAAGAAGAATATACCGAGCCGGAGACAGAGTTCAAAGATGTGGATCTGGAAGAAGTTCTGGAAGAGGCGCTGGACTATGCAGTTGAAAAAAGGCGTATTAAAGAGAACAGTGTTGTTTACCGTGACCTGTTTGACACAAAGATCATGAACTGCCTGGTTCCGCGTCCGGCACAGGTGATCGGAACGTTCAAAGAGCTGTACAAAGAGTCACCGGTAAAAGCAACAGACTACTATTATAAATTCAGCCAGGACACCAACTACATCCGCCGTTATCGTATCAAAAGGATATTCGCTGGAAAGTGCCAAGTCAGTACGGAGACATTGATATTTCCATCAACTTATCCAAACCGGAAAAAGATCCGAAAGCGATCGCGGCAGCGACAAAACTGGCAAAACAGAGCGGTTATCCAAAATGTCTGCTCTGCCGTCAGAACGAAGGTTATGCAGGACGTGTCAACCATCCGGCAAGACAGAACCACAGGATCATCCCGATCACAGTGAACGGAACACAGTGGGGATTCCAGTATTCACCGTATGTATATTATAATGAGCACTGTATCGTATTCAACGGAGAGCATATCCCGATGAAGATCGAGAAAGCAACGTTCGTGAAACTGTTTGACTTTATCAAACTGTTCCCCACTACTTCCTCGGATCCAATGCAGACCTGCCGATCGTAGGAGGCTCTATCTTAAGCCATGACCACTATCAGGGCGGCAATTACCAGTTTGCAATGGCAAAAGCACCGATCGAGAAACACGTTGAGATCCCGGGATACGAGGATGTGGAAGCCGGCATCGTAAAATGGCCGCTGTCCGTACTGCGTATTCGCTGCAAAGACGAGAAACGTCTGATCGATCTGGCTGACCATGTACTTGGTGCATGGAGAGGCTATACCGACGCCGATGCAAACATCTTTGCTGAAACTGATGGAGAACCGCACAATACGATCACACCGATCGCAAGAAAAAGTCGGCGATATGTTTGAACTGGATCTGGCTCTGAGAAACAACCTGACGACAGATGAGTATCCGCTTGGTGTATATCATCCGCATGCAGAGAAACATAACATCAAAAAAAAGAAAACATCGGTCTGATCGAAGTTATGGGTCTGGCAATCTTGCCGGCACGACTGAAAACAGAGCTTCAGGATCTGGCAGATTATATCATCGAGAAGAAAGACATCCGTTCCAACGAAGCTCTGGAAAAACATGCAGACTGGGTAGAATCCTTCCTGCCGAAACATCGGAACTGAACAAAGATAATGTGATGGATATCCTCAAAGAAGAAGTTGGACATGTATTTGTAGGCGTTCTGGAAGATGCCGGTGTATACAAATGTACACCGGAAGGAAGAGAAGCCTTCATGAGATTTATCGCAACACTGTAAAACAGTGATGACAGAATTGTGAGAGTACGAAGTATGGAACAATTCGTATGGCATCGTTTAACCTTGTTATCACGAAAATATAAATATAAAGAAACTATTTATCAAATTGATTAGGAGGTAAATACTATGAGAATTTTGGTAACCGGCGGAGCTGGATATATTGGAAGCCACACCTGTGTGGAACTGCTGAACGAAGGCTATGAAGTAGTCATCGTAGACAATCTGTACAATGCAAATAAAAAAGCAGTAGATCGTGTAGAAGAGATCACAGGCAAAAAAGTAACATTCTACGAAGCAGACATCTGCGACAAAGAAGCAATGGATGCTATCTTTGATAAAGAAGATGTACAGGCAGTCATTCATTTCGCAGGACTGAAAGCAGTAGGAGAATCTACCGTAAAACCTCTGGAATATTACCAGAACAACATCGCAGGTACACTGACACTGTGCGATGTCATGAGAAATCATGGCGTAAAGAACATCATCTTCAGTTCATCCGCAACCGTATACGGTGATCCGGCAATGATCCCGATCACAGAAGAATGCCCGAAGGGCACTTGCACCAACCCATACGGCTGGACAAAATGGATGCTGGAACAGATCCTGACCGATATCCAGAAAGCAGATCCGGAATGGAACGTGATCCTGCTTCGTTACTTCAACCCGATCGGTGCACACACAAGAGCGGCATGATCGGAGAAGATCCGAAGGGTATCCCGAACAACCTGGTTCCCTACATTGCACAGGTAGCGATCGGCAAACTGGAATGCCTCGGTGTATTCGGCGATGACTACGATACACCGGACGGAACAGGTGTGCGTGACTATATCCATGTCGTAGACCTGGCACGCGGCCATGTAAAAGCAATCCAGAAACTGGCTGACAAAGAAGGCGTAAGCATCTACAACTTAGGTACTGGAAACGGCTACAGCGTTCTGCAGGTTGTACATGCATTTGAAAAAGCATGCGGACATCCGATCAAATACCAGATCAAACCGAGAAGACCTGGCGATATCGCAAAATGCTACTGTGCACCGGAAAAAGCAAAGAAAGAGCTTGGCTGGGAAGCAGAATACGGCATCGAAGATATGTGTGCAGATTCCTGGAGATGGCAGAGCCAGAATCCAAACGGATACAACGACTAATCGCAGATTGAACGCAGAGAAGCGGATTGTGAATGTCCGCTTTACAAATCATATCGCATCCAATACATAGTATATCAGAAAGATCAGGCAGAAACCAAGAGGTGGAAGCCTGGTCTTTTTTTGGCAGGAGGTCGATCGTCTGCTATCAGCAAAAATAAGGGAAAGTGTTCACATAGAAGAAGGCATTAATTATGATAAAAGCAGTAAAAAGCATCAATGTGTAATAGAAAAATAGGAGAGCAATGAAAGGTCATCTGTGAAAATTCTGTGTCACTACTTGAAAATTCATCCAAAAACTTCTATAATTAAAAATTATAATGCCAGGGGTAAAAGGTGTTCACGTTATAGAAGAAAGGCAAGATGAATGAAAAACAGATATTTATATAAATTAGGCCGCATGATGCTGGCGGGGGAGTATGCTGATGAGTACAGCACCGGTGGCTTATGCATCGAGTTTGCAGACGGAGCTTCAGAAAGAGGCGGAGAGTAATACGGAAGGCTCTCAGACAGAAACCAGTCAGCCGGAGACGAGTCAGAGCGAGACACCGGCAACGGAGACTGAGACCAGTCAGCCGGAGACGAAGCCGGAACTGGAAACGCGGCAGACTGAGACGGCGGCGACCGAAACAGAAACAAATGCATCTCAGACAGGGGATACGGATGCATCCAAAGAGGATGGAACATCGGACAGCGATAAAAAAGACGATGGTTCGGATAAAAAAGACGGCGACAAGAAGTCAGAGGGTGACAGCAAGGACGATAAGAATAAAAAGACGATGCGGATGACAAGGACAGTCAGAAAGGTGACATTCAGAAACCGGATGATGAGAGCGAACAGGTGGATCATTCTGATGCGGCGCCGATTATGCTTCCAATATCATTGCCGGAAACAGTGTTTATTTAGGTGAACTTTCCAGTGAGTATGGTATTTCGTTTGATGAAGAGTTCGAAAAGACAATGGACAAGATCGAAGCAGATTATAAAGAGTTTCTGGACAAACCGGAAGATTTCCTGGCAGAAAACTGGCAGGATGTGCTGGCTGTTTATGTGATGAAGTACGGGCAGGACGCCGGCATAAAGATGGACAAGTCCTGCAGGGATGATCTGGAGCAGATTTTTTTCCTGATGAATGTCAGAAGCAATTCTGCAATTTTACGCAAACTGGAGAAAATTCAGAAAGAGGAAGTCTCTGAAACCGAAGGCAGATCAGCCGAAACAGAAAAGGCGGCAGAAGCAGAAGAATCAGCCGAAACAGAAAAGGCGGCAGAAGCAGAAGAATCAACAGAAACAGAAAAAGGCGACCGATGCGGAAGAATCAACAGAAACAAAAAAGTGGCAGAAACAGATGCAAAAAGAATACCGTGCACTGTCGGTTCAGGATTACATAGCACTTTACGGTGCAGATGAAGAGCAGACAGCTATACTGGAGAAATACACGTCCACAAAATGCAGACAGCTCTGTGCAATCGTTACGGCATCCAAAGGATTTGTGCGTTCCGAGGCAGGCGGCGATGTCAGTGAAGAACGTGTTTCCATCGTGGCGGCGGCGTGCGACCTGATCGGAAAAAGTCGGCTATTTCTGGGGCGGCAAGTCCTATGCAATCGGCTGGGATGACAGCTGGGGAAGTCCGATGACCGTGTCCGCAGAGGGCAAAAGAGCAGTGGAACGGTGCGTTCCTATGGTCTGGACTGTAGTGGATTTGTTGCATGGTCTTACTATAACGGACTTGGCGGCAAGGATGCCGGTATCGGCAATCATACCACAACACAGTGGAATGCAAGCGAGATGGTGGACAGCCAGAGTGCCAGACCTGGTGATCTTGTCTTTTATCATCCGGCAAGTGCAGGAGACGACAACCACGTCGGCATCGTAGTCGGAGTCAATGACAACGGAAGCCTGCTGGTCGTACACTGCTCCTCAAGCCAGAACGGAGTTATGACAGGAGAAGCATGGTCAGCCGGATTCCAGTATGTGAGAAGTCCGCTGGGGCTGGAATGATAAAAAATGAAAACCGTGCAGTTGACAAATAAAGGCGGCACTGCTATCATATAAAAGAAAGGCTTTTTATGAAAAAGCAGAGCACTTGTGACTTCGTCATGAGCGGATGCTGAAAATGCAAACTAATTTGACTGGAACAAGGGTGTTCTGATTTATTCAGTGCACCCTTCTTTTTCTATTTATAGGAGAATCCCTTGTAAATAAAAAAAAGAAGAATGAAATAATTGTGCAGAGATTCGAAAATGAAAATGTCTGCTTCGCAGACTTGCATATTATCAGGCTTTTTCTAATGGGAATCATAAAAGGAGAATATATGAAGTATACAAAACAGGATGTCCTGCGTCTTGTGCAGGAGGAAGATGTAGAATTTATACGCCTTCAGTTTACGGATATTTTCGGAACGATGAAGAATGTGGCGATCACTTCCAGCCAGCTGGAAAAGGCACTGGATAACAACTGTATGTTTGACGGATCTTCGATTGAAGGTTTTGTGCGGATCGAGGAGTCGGACATGTATCTGTATCCGGATCTGGATACGTTAAATGTTTTTCCGTGGCGGCCGCAAAGAGGGAAAGGTGGCACGACTGATCTGTGATGTACCGTCCGAATCGGGAGCCGTTTGAGGGGGATCCGAGATATATTCTGAAAAAAAGTGGTAAAGCAGGCGGCAGAGCTTGGTTATCAGTTTGATGTCGGGCCGGAATGTGAATTTTTCTTGTATCATACGGATGACAATGGACAGCCGACGACGATCACACATGAACGTGCAGGCTATTTTGACTTAGGTCCGATGGATCTTGGTGAGAATGCAAGGCGTGATATGGTTCTGACGCTGGAAGATATGGGATTTGAGATCGAGGCATCTCATCACGAGATGGCACCGGCACAGCACGAGATCGATTTTCGTTATGACGAGGCACTGACGACGGCAGACAATATCATGACATTCAAGCTGGCAGTCAAGACGATCGCCAAACGCCATGGACTGCATGCAAGCTTTATGCCAAAGCCAAAGACCGGTATCAATGGCTCCGGCATGCACATCAATATGTCCCTGTCAAAGGATGGAAAAAATATTTTTGCGGATGACTGTGATCCAAATGGCCTGAGTCAGGAAGCATACTATTTTATTGGCGGTCTGATGCGGCATGTCAAGGGAATGTGTGCGATCACCAATCCGCTGGTCAATTCTTACAAACGTTTGGTTCCGGGATTTGAGGCACCGGTTTACATTGCCTGGTCAGGCACAAACCGCAGCCCGCTGATCCGCATTCCGGCAGAACGTGGGGAGGGCACGAGAATAGAACTGCGTTGTCCGGGATCCGTCGGCAAATCCATACCTGGTGCTGGCAGTTTGCCTGGCAAAGCAGGACTGGACGGCATCCAGAAGCAGATCATGCCTCCGGAGAGTGTTGATAGAAATATTTTCAATATGACAGAAGAAGAGATCCAGGAAGAGGGTATTGATGTCCTGCCGAACAATCTTCTGGAAGCAGTCTATGAAATGGAAAAGGACGAGCTGGTAAAAGAGGTGCTTGGAACACACACCAGCCGGCGTTATATCAAGGCGAAAAAGAAAGAATGGGCAGAATATTCCCGCCAGGTTTCCGGATGGGAACTGGATCAGTATCTTTACCGCATATAAATTTTCCTCCCGAGATGGATCTTGATTTTTAAGATTGTACAAGAGGAGGAGGGTTATAGTGGTAAACATAATAGTTGTATTTCCAAAGCTGGAAGATGCGAAAAATATCCGTAACCTTCTGGCGAGAAATGGATACAGCGTGATCGGTGTATGCTGTACCGGTGCACAGGTATTGCAGATTATAGACAATCTGGAAGACGGCATTGTGATCTGCGGATACCGTTTTAACGATATGATGTATGCGGATTTGAGGGAAAGTCTGACATCTTCGTTCCAGATGCTTTGGTAGCATCTATGCATATTTTGGAGTCCTGCGACCACAGGGATATTGTATCTCTGCCGCGCCGCCGCGTATCGGAGATCTTGCCAATACGCTGGAGATGATGGCGGCCGGAATGTATCGACGCAGGCGGAGACAGAAGTCACAGCCGAAGGAACGTTCCGAAGCAGAGAAAAAAGTGATTCTGGATGCGAAAAAGTTACTGATGGAGCGAAACCATATGTCAGAAGAAGAAGCACATCGTTATATGCAGAAATGTAGTATGGATAGTGGAAACAATATGGTAGAGACAGCAAAAATGATTTTTGCCCTGATGAAGTATTAAACTGTCGTCAGGCAGACCAGGAAAGGATGGCGAACAGATGAAATTTACAAAAATGCAGGGCATAGGAAATGACTATGTCTATGTCAACTGTCTGGAAGAGACGGTTGAAAATCCGGGAGAAGTTGCCAGAAAGGTCAGCGACCGCCACTTTGGGATCGGCTCGGACGGACTGATCCTGATCAAACCTTCGCTGGAAGCAGACTTTGAGATGGATATGTATAATTCCGACGGTTCTCAGGGAGCAATGTGCGGAAATGGGATCCGCGCGTGGCAAAGTATGTTTATGACTATGGACTTACAGATAAAGATGAAATCAGCATTGCGACAAAGAGCGGCATCAAATACGTGAAACTGCAGGTGGAAAACGGAAAAGTGAAGACGGTGCCCGTGTGGATATGGGGGCACCGATCTTAAATGCAGGCCTGATTCCGATCGTATCGGAGAATCCGCAGGTCATCAATGAAGCGATCACGGCAGGCGGCAGGGAATATCGCATGACCGGTGTTTCTATGGGAAATCCGCATGCAGTTGTTTATATAGACGATGTAAAAGGTCTGGATATTGAAAAAAAAAGAAGGCTTTTTTGAGACGCATCCGTGTTTTTCGGATCGTGTCAACACAGAATTTTTCAGAGTACTGGACGATCATACTGTTGAGATGCGTGTATGGGAACGCGGAGCCGGTGAGACACTTGCCTGCGGAACCGGTGCATGTGCGGTGGCAGTGGCATCCATTCTGAATGGGTATGTGGTAAAAGATCAGCCGGTGACCATAAAACTGCTTGGCGGAGATCTGGAGATTTTCTGGGATCAGCAGAAGAATACTGTCTTTATGACGGGCCCTGCGGAAGTCGTCTTCGACGGCGAAATTAAATTGTAACGATACAGGGCAGATGCAAAAGGCGCCATGAGTAAAAGCAAAAGCGGGCGATGAAGATCCACTTTATAAAAATGCCGGAACTGCCGGCAGAAATGAAAATCACAGGAGGCACATATGTTTAAAGTAAATGATAATTATCTGAAGTTACCGGGAAGCTATCTTTTTTCTACAATCGCGAAAAAAGTCAATGCATTTACAGCGGCTAATCCACAGGCAGAGATCATCCGTCTTGGAATCGGTGATGTGACACAGCCGATCGCACCGGCCGTGATCGAAGCACTGCACAAAGCAGTTGATGAGCAGACCACAACAGAGGGATTCAAAGGTTATGCACCGGATCTTGGCTATGCATTTCTGCGTGAGACGATCGCAAAGAATGATTATGAAGCTTACGGATGTGACATCGCAAAGCAGATGAGATTTTTTGTATCCGACGGTGCAAAGAGCGATTCTGCAAATATTCAGGAGATTTTTCTCTGGACAATAAAATTGCGGTATGTGATCCGGTTTACCCGGTTTATGTGGATTCCAACGTTATGGCAGGCAGAACCGGCACTTACGATCCGAAAAGTGAGACCTGGAGTGATGTGATCTACATGCCTTGTACCGCAGAAAACAATTTCTGCCCGGAACTGCCGAAAGAGACTCCGGATATTATCTATCTGTGCTTCCCGAACAACCCGACCGGCGAGGCGATCACAAAAAGAACAGCTTCAGGTATGGGTAGATTATGCCAATAAAGCAGGTGCAGTCATCATCTACGATGCCGCTTACAAAGCTTATATCACAGAAAAAGATATCCCGGTGTCTATTTATCAGTGTGAAGGTGCAAAAACCTGTGCCATTGAGCTTTTTGCGCAGCTTTTCCAAGACAGCCGGATTTACCGGACTGCGTCTTGCATACACGGTTATCCCGAAAGAGCTCAAATGCGGCGATGTACAGCTGCATGCACTCTGGGCAAGAAGACACGGCACAAAATACAACGGTGCACCTTACATCATCCAGAGAGCCGGAGAAGCGGTATATTCCGAGGCTGGAAAGGCTCAGATCGCAGAACAGATCGCATATTATCACAAGAATGCATCTTATATCTTCAACGGACTCAAAGAAGCCGGCTATACCGTTGCGGGCGGCGTGAACTCCCCCTATGTATGGCTGAAGACGCCGGAGCAGATGAATTCCTGGGAATTCTTTGATTATCTGCTGGAAAAAGCAAACGTGGTCGGAACACCGGGTTCCGGATTCGGACCAAGCGGAGAAGGTTATTTCCGTCTGACTGCATTCGGTACTTACGAGAATACTGTAAAAGCAATCGATCGGATTAAAAAACTTTAAAAACTATTGCGTTTGTTAAAAAATACACGATATTTTTTATAAAAAATACTTGCAAACAGAAAAAACTTGTGCTATGATTTTGAATCATAAAAATGATAAAACGATTAAGAGATGCCATAAAACCACTCTTGTGCGAGCACATCGTGGTTTCAGGCTTTTGCCCCTGGCATCATGCAAATGCTGAGATGAAGACTCATGATCGTGAAAGCCGACAGGAATAAAGTGTCACCGACTGAGAGCACTTTTTGGCGGAAGCGGCAAGATGGGAACACTTCGGAGCAGACCGTTCGAAGGAGATACAGGTAGGGCGGTACGTGAGCGTGCGTTAAACGTCAAGAGAGGCAGATGATTCATCTGCAAGGCGGGTGGTACCGCGGATAAAGTTTATCCGTCCCGAAACAGTTCAGTGCTGTTTCGGGACTTTTTATTCCATTCTTTTCCCGGACAGCGAAAAGTTGAAAGGAGACGAAAGACTATGATGGAGTATTTAGAAGGCGTAAAAAAGCAAAAACATTGGAGATTGGTGAGTTACTGGTGCAGGCAGAAGGCACAGAGGTAAAAAGTAAACGGAGCCGTGCATACGATCCGTGATATGGGAAATGTGGCATTTGTGATCCTGCGTAAGCGTGACGGTCTGGTGCAGTGCGTGTTTGAAGAAGGTGTGACAGCCTTTGACTTAAAAAGAACTCAAAGAGGCATCTGCGGTGGAAGTACTCGGTACGATCCGCAAAGAAGAACGTGCCGCACACGGCATTGAGATTCGATTGAAAGAGATCAAAGTGCTCAGCGAGCCGGATGAACCAGCGCTGCCGCCGATTTCCAAATGGAAGCTGAATACTTCACTGGAAGCGAAACTGAACATGCGTCCGATCTCTTCGAAATGTCAGAGAACGTGCGAAATTCAAAATCCAGGAAGGTCTGGTCCGCGGTTTCCGCGATTTCCTCTATGAGCAGGGATTTACGGAGATCCACACACCGAAGCTTAAAGCCAAAAAGTGCAGAGGGCGGTGCAAACCTCTTCAAACTGGAGTATTTTCACAGACCGGCGATCCTGCAAAGAGAGCCCACAGCTTTATAAACAGATGATGGTTGGTGTGTTTGACCGGGTATTCGAGACAGCACCGGTATTCCGTGCAGAGAAACACAACACCAAGAGACATCTGAATGAGTACACTTCTCTTGACTTTGAGATGGGATACATCGACGGATTTGAGGACATCATGGCAATGGAAACCGGATTTTACAGTACACGATGAAACTTCTGGCAAAGGATTATCAGAAAGAGCTGGATATGCTTGGCATCACACTTCCGGATGTATCGAAAATTCCGGCATCTGTTTTGACAAAGCAAAAGAGATGGTTGCAGAGAAATACAACCGTACGATCCGCAATCCATACGACCTGGAGCCGGAAGAAGAGCATCTGATCGGGGAGCTGTTTAAAGAAGATTATGGTGCAGATTTTGTGTTTATCACACATTATCCGAGCAAAAAGCGTCCGTTCTACGCGAAGGATGATCCGGAGGATGCAAGATTTACCTTAAGTTTTGACCTTCTGTTTCGCGGACTGGAGATTACAACCGGAGGACAGCGTATCCACAGTTATCAGCAAATGCTTGACAAGATCGAAGCGAAGAAAATGACAACGGAAGGACTGGAGCAGTATCTTGATACGTTCCGTCATGGCATGCCGCCTCACGGAGGACTTGGTATCGGGCTGGAGCGACTGACCATGCGACTGATCAGCGAGGACAACGTAAGAGAGACAACCCTCTTCCCGAGAGACTTGAGCAGACTGGAGCCATAGAAAAACAAAAATAAGACAGATAATAGAATAAAATTGCAAAGAAAAGATATTTTATATGGCGGCAAAGAGAGGAGAAAGAACATGGCAAATGTGATCTCAGATGAGACAATGGAGTATGTGGGCATTCTGGCAAAGCTGGAGCTTTCAAAAGAAGAGCAGAAGCGACCAGGA
>VOFD01000438.1_pt1 | contig 24000 bp, 24 predicted proteins | sample 5384101 | NCBI WGS metagenome assembly VOFD01 (sample SAMN12384723, study PRJNA508395) | human gut metagenome | isolation source: healthy gut C | host: Homo sapiens
ACCCTTTGAGAAGTACGCACCTAATCGGTTCATTTCCTCCCGTTTCAGGTCTGGTGTTGCTTCCGCGTAGATGTCCATTGTGGTCCTTGAATCAGCGTGACCCAGAATATCCTGCATGGCTTTAACTTTCACTCCGGCTTCACACATGCGAGTTGTGAAGGTGTGCCGCAATGAGTGATTGCTAAATTTAGGCAACAGCACAAGATTATCACTGTCCCCACTGTTCGCATCCATGAGTGCGTAGTTGCAATCTCGGATGATACGTCGCAAGGCTTTATTGAGGGTTCCCTGGTGCTGTGTGCCGCCGTAGCGGTTTATGAAAATGAAGTCAGTGTACCCATCTATCGTGACTGTACACTTGATTCCAAATTCCTCTTGATTTCTTTTTTCCTGTAGGAACGCCTCTTTAACCTGTGGAAGCATATCTATGACACGCCTACCGCTCTTGGTTTTTGGTGTGTTGACAGCGAAACTTAGCCCCTTATTTTGGCCCTTGTCATAATATACGAGAGTGTGGTTAATGTCAATCTTTTTCTTTTTCAAGGTCGATGTCACACCATCGAAGGCCAGTGACTTCCCCTACGCGCATTCCGGTCCATAGCATCACGGTAAAGATAGGATACCACTTGTTAAATTCCCCTGGTTGCCTAAGAAAATTTTCAAAATTTCCTGTTCTTCCAGTGTCAGTGCCTTTCGTTTAACTGTGTCATTAGCATGTGCCCTTTTCAACTCCTTTAAAGCATTATCAGCAGGGTTATACCGTATATACCCATCCTCAACTCCTAGCTCAAGGACTTGGTGCATTACAGTATGAACACAATCCACTGTTGATGTCTTTAGATGGCACTCATCTTTCAAGTGATTATAAAATGCACGTATGTCGCTTCGCTTTAGCTCAACAATTTTTGAACGACCGAAATCTGGTTGGACGTATTGGCGATACATATATTGATAGTTCTGGAATGTATTGTCCTTAAGTCCACGTTTTAGCCTTACCCAGTTTTCATATAGGTCATTGATGGTCAACTTGCAGTTTTCCGGTCGGATTCCGTCAAGAACATCTCTTAATACATCAACCTCTTTTTCACGCAACTCTTGCAGGGTTTTGGCATATACAGAATGCCTATTCCCCCGCCGGTCTCGCCATTTATACTCAAACGTTCCGTTTGCCCCTTTGGTATTCGCCCTCCTTTAAAACCCTGTTCTTACTATCTTTTCGTCTCTCCACTGCCAAAGATTTTAACCCCCTCATAATAACAGCAAAGAGAACACGCTCAGGTGAATTATACCCCGAGATGTTCTCTTTGTCCAGCGTTTGCCCATGGCGAAGCACCAGCTATATGGAATATTCTTTTGAAAGATAATCCTCCATAGCCTTTCGCTTGATGAGTCTTTTGCTGCCGCACCACAGTACAAACGGGCAGTTTTTTTCATTTGTGAGCTGTCTTATCTTATTGATTCCTATACCAAAATAAGCGGCCGCCTCTTCCAGTGTAAGATTGGCCTTTTCCCAAATTGGAACTTCATATTTCATGGAAATAGCCCCTCTAAGAACTTTTTACTCTTCTTCGTTAAATTTTGGGAGCATACACATAAGTACACTCTCAGTGATAATCCAACCACAAAAAAGTATAGAGAAATCGTCATCCAGAGTTTCCGGGTGATACCCTCTAAATATGATATCTGGAATATGGGTCAAGGTATCAGAAATAGGCTCATAGCATTCTCGAAGAAAATACACGGCCCCAATCAAAACCAAGCCAAGTATTGCGCCCTTTAGCAGAGCAAGCGGTATTTTCATGGTGCCCCCCCCTATCTCATGCCCGGCGCTTAGGCGGAGGGAGCAGTGTCATATTTGCTGGGACCTTTGCCGGGGTCCACTGAACTGCCTGGAATGTATTGTCTCCCCTGTTGCGGAGGTACATGGTAAATCCGGTGCTCCGCCGGATTCATTCAGTACTGTGGCCAGATGCGCATATGGCACGTTTCTGGCATCAGAATACCTGGCCACGAGTTCCGCCATGGTTGCATAGGGATTTTCCCGGATACACATGGACAGGGTAGCCATCCCAATATCGCTCTCTTTTTCGTCATCCGAAAAGTAAAACGGGTATTCGTCCATATTGGTCGGCTCAAGAGCCTGCAGCGCTTCAATGGTGCCTCGCTGTATGTCCGGGTCTGATGTTACAATAGCCTTTCCTTCCTTGGACAGAAGACTGGCAGACAGGTTCAGCCAGCTATTCGGGCCAGGCTCTAAGATACACTCGCCTCTTGCCACAAGAATCCCCTCCCTCGTCAATGTGGCTTACTGCATAAGCATGATTGTGATACTTGGAGCGTCCGTGATGAGCTCCTGGTCAAGGAAGATGACCACGGATGCCTGCTTACAGGAATCAAGGTCTTGGCTATAAACGAATTCAGGGTTGATGTCCGATGGGCCAACCGGGATTTTTACATTTCCGTCAGCATCAACATATTTTGCTGAAGCGGTCAGATTGACCGGCAGTTCATACTGGTCGGTGGATACAACGATTGCGTAGTACCCGGCGGAAAACCAGTCATCCACAATGGGAACCTGTTCTGGCTCTACAACTGAAATATCATCGTATTTGTTAAGGTAATCCTCATACTCCCTGGATGAAGTTAATACGACTGTTTTGCCGTCTGTGACATTGGAGTCTATTTTGGTAGAGAGAATGGATTTGCAGAAAACACCAGACTCTTCTGAATTTTGAACCTCATCCTCAGAGTACGCAGTCACTACAATATCGTCAGTAATCTTCTCCCCTCCGTTTATGATAGAAATAATGAGGAAACAGAGCAGAATTACTGCGATTGCGCCCCCAGTTATGTAGGCGATAATGCGGAAACGCTGGTTTTCCGTCACCTTTTTGAGCAGGTCAATCACAGTCATCACCCCTTGATATATTATACCATATAACAATATATTGCGCAATTTTTTGAGAAGGAGGCCACCCGGCAAACCGGATGGCCTCCTAGTGACAGCAATTCCGTGGAGTAGATTTTGAGCAACACGACTGACGTCGCAACGGGACAAGCCCATCGACTTTGCTCATACCACCCACGCCAGTTTTTCACTGACACCGCCCTTCCCGTTGCACCCCGGTCAGTTTGGCTGCGTCTGATTCCGCCACACGGAATACGCTGTAGATGCCAATTTCGTACTTGCCGACACCCACGGCGGCTCCTTTGATTTCGCCCGACTTATGTGCAGTCATCAGGCTGCGGCGCGGGGAGAGACCCGCGCAAGGATGCTTCCAAGCCGTGCCGGTCATCTGCCAGTGCCACGGGCGGTTGACCATAGGCCCCATTGTCCGAAGAGTGCAGCAACGGAGGTCAGAGGCTAGAGGTTCCGCTTAGGTGAAGCAAACTCCCAGTCAGCTCGGAATTGCGGCACCTTTGGTGCCATGGTGGAGACAGTGGGACTCGAACCCACGGCCTATGGCTTGCAAAGCCATCGCTCTGCCAACTGAGCTATGTCCCCAAGGAGCGGCGGCCTGGTGGGGAGGTTGAAAGCAGGTGCAAAGACCAGGCCGCCATGTAATGAGGGGGAGAGAATGCCCCATAAGGGGCTGGTTGCGGAGGCCGGACTCGAACCGGCGGCCTCCTGGGTATGAACCAGGCGAGCTACCACTGCTCTACTCCGCGATATACACACGGTCCCACCTACCGTGACTCGGGCCATCTTTTGCCACCTCACAGGGGGAGGTAGGCCCGTCCCTACTTTGTTCGTCCAGGCTGCGATATGGTTATCGGAGTCCCTGCGGCATTCCTGCGCGCAGGGTGGGCTCACAGCCAACCCATAGCTAATGCGTACATCTAAAACGATGGAACGCGCAAGTCCCCGGCCGGATTCGAACCGGCATCTGTCTGTCGGCATTGCTGCACTTTGGCAAACAGTTCTGCCAATTAAATTACAGGGACATATGCGGAGACCGGCATACATGATGATGGTCTTCCCCAAATGGTTACTCTTCCAGTGAGATAACGGTGGAGTTGAACGCTGCGCTTGCTTCCTCTTCGCTTGCGGTTGAAGCCAGGATGACTGCGGTATTGGAGTCGCCTACTTTTACGAAGTAATCGTACTCATCACCGACTGCGTAGCAGAAGTACTCGTTCCCATCCTTCTCTCCTTCATCTACCAAGGATGCGGTGGGTTCGGCCTCATAGGCACTCTTGTACTCCTCCAGATATTCGCTGTACAGGAACGTGCCATTCAGAATCGTCTCGTCATCCTTGGAGATGACGAACGGAGCCTCCAGCGTGATGTCATAGCCCGCTTTGGCATCGACCGTGATTTTCACGCGGTCGCCGGTCTCAACATCGTATGTGCCGGACTTCTCTAAATACGTGCTGCAGGCCGTCAGTGATGCAGTCAGCGCAAGCGCGGCGGCGGATATACACAGGACTTTTTTGAGCACAACATGACCTCCTCGAAGTTTATTATTATTTCTGGTGGGCCTTCGGGGACTCGAACCCAGGACCGGGCGGTTATGAGCCGCCTGCTCTAACCAACTGAGCTAAAGGCCCGTCTGATGGTGCAGAAAACGGGACTCGAACCCGTACGAGCCGCATGGGCCACCAGCCCCTCAAACTGGCGTGTCTACCAATTCCACCATTTCTGCATTTCGAACAGTCAAGTGAAGTCTTTTGTTATGTGCAGGACTCTCGTAAAACCCTCTCCCTCCGACGGTACTTCTAACTTTTTGCCGAGAAACATGATGCCAATACGCGGTACATGCCGTTCCCGCATACGGTTGTTCTTGAGGGCCTGCGGAACAGCCGTGTCGATATGTACCGCGACCACATCAATGCCGGGTGGGAGTCCTTTCAGGACTTTCTTCCGAGCGCGGATGCTGACATGGGCTGAATCCATTACAACATCATGTCCAGATTCGAGGTGGGAGATTGCTCGCTGCATCATCAAACGATGGACTTTCCGGTATCCACGCACGGTCAGTTCTTTGCCAAAAAGCTCTTTTCGAATCTCGTCGGAGCCCACATATACATACTGAGGGTGCTCTTTGGCCCAAGTGGTTTTCCCTGCCCCCGGGATGCCGACCATCAGGTATAGAGTAGCGATACGTCTCCCTCCCTGCTGTTTACGGTGTCGCAATTCCCGCTTAGATTGTCACGCCTACCAGCAACTATCCTCCGCAAAGATATAGCCCCGGGTATCTTCCGGTCATACTGGCCCCGACGCATCGGGTACGGTAGTTTTCAGCGAGCGTTGTCATTCTTTGTGGGGAATCTGCCACGCCCACATCAGCCGGGATAAATCCGGCACTGGGTGCGGGGGTGGACTCGAACCACCGGCATCAAGCGTATGAGACTTGCGAGCTGCCAACTGCTCTACCCCGCGATATATGAGAAGAAATGGTGCCGGAGACCGGGTTCGAACCGGCACGGGAGTGTTCCCACGGGATTTTAAGTCCCGGGCGTCTGCCAATTACGCCACTCCGCGCGTGTGGTGCCAAGAGAGGGACTCGAACCCTCATGCCGTTACCGACAGCAGGGTTTGAGCCTGCCGTGTCTGCCATTCCACCATCTTGGCGTGTCTCCCGGCCCCACCTGCCGGGCATCGGGCCATCTTTAACCACCCCATAGATGAGGTAGACCCGTCCCTACTTTGTTCGTCCAGACCGCGATGGATGTAAGGAGTCCCCCGCAGAACGGCCTGTGGGGGAAGCTCACGGTCGACTTCATATTAGAGTGAAAAAACGGATACACCCCTGGCCGGATTCGAACCGGCGTCCTTCATATGCTGAAAGCTCTGCCACTGAGCTTACAGAGGCATGTGTGTTTGGAACAGCCCCACCTGCTGCGCCCCGGGCCATCTTTAACCACCCCAAGGATGAGGTAGACCCGTCCCTACTTTATTCGTCCAGACCGCGATGTTTAGCGAGGTCCCCGAAACCGGGGGGCGGGCTCACGGTCAACCCGTCATTATGCAACAGACTGCCCGCAGACAGCGTGCGTGCCCCGGACTGGATTTAAACCAGCATACTCCAACGTGGATGTTCTGCCATTGAACTACCGGGACGCTTTAGGTTGCTCTTGCCTCAAAATCAGGGTCATCTCTTTTCAGAAGATATGGATTGGTCGTTGATGAGGCAGTAACTCGCACTGCCGGACCTGCGTGGAGATTGTTGTAGGTGTGCTCGCGGATATCCTCATACAGAGCGAAAAGCACAGCGAGGAGAAGAGAGTCACCATCCAGAGCCACGATGCCATAGGTGTCATACCCATTGCGCACCGTGGTAGGCTTTTTTCACCAGAGCAATCTGGTGTTCTCCCTCATAGATAGGATAGTTCGTCCCATCCTTACCATGGCCAACGTGGTAAACGGTGTAGTGCAGGCAATTCAGTTCGATTGCGCGGCATGTAACCCTTTGCCCGGTCTGTACTGCTCTTTGAAGGGGTAGATACGTCCAATGGAGCGTGTGTTTCTCGTGACCTTATAGGATTGTTCCATAGGCGCTCCAATCCGCAGGAGGCGGCTCAAAAAGCCGGATTCAGCCTGTTGGCTCTGATACGACAAGTCGGACATCAGGGACAGGTGTTGGTCAAGCAGTTCCAAATCGCAGGGAGACATACTTGGAACCAGATGGGAAATCTCTGCGTGACCAATTAGGATGCTATTACGCCGTATTTCGTACTGCGGGGACAATCCCACATCTGTTTTGATGACCTCTGCCTGCATATACAATTTCCTCCTAATAGGAGATGGCTGGGATGGCTGGACTCGAACCAGCGAATGAGGGAGTCAAAGTCCCTTGCCTTACCACTTAGCGACACCCCAATATGAAATGGCCGCTGCACCCTGCCCCATGGCGGCCGTGATGATTGCGCTTGGTGCGAATGGCATATTAAGAGAATAGAGAAGAGGAAATGGGAGAAATGGTACACAGGCACAATATATGTGCTATGGAGCTGGTAGAGGGGCTCGAACCCACGACCCCGAGATTACAAATCACGTGCTCTGCCAACTGAGCTATACCAGCAGAGATTTGACCTCTTTCTCGAATTCCTTGCTGTCGATGACTACAAACTGATATCCAGCCTTTTGCATTTGGGCGATACCGGCAGAGAGTGCCTGAGCCTTTCCAGCGCCCTTGCTGGACACTATCTGGCTGTCCTTTTTACGCTTTTTCACGCTCATCTGATTTACCTCCATCCGGGACGGACACCTAAGCGCCGGAGCGCTCGCTGGACAAAAATCTCATCTTCGATTTCCAGGCCCCTCTCCCCTGCACGGCCCTCCATGTGGTGCCTCAGTTCGTGGCCAACGGTGCCATGTAATATGGTAATCGCCTGTTCCCTGGAAGCCCTCGGGTATAGTTTCCGAAAGGAACCGTAGTAGACGAAGATGCAGTTTCCCATGATACGGTTGCGCCGATACTCTCCGAGAACATAGTAGCGATTTGAAGGAATCCGGGCATTGTGCTTCTCTTCCGGCACTAAGTAGATGCCACCAGTCAGGCCGCGATACATCTCCTCAGGAAAATCATTATCTACAATGTTATCAAGTATCTGCGCCACCTCGTCAAAATCGAGGGGTACAATGGGGAATTGCAGCGTGTCCATACCAGCCATCACTCCACTTCAAAATCGCTGTCCACCGCGCCATCATCCAGAAGTTCTGTCGCTCTCATGCGGCGTTCTTCCTTTGCTTTTTCAACATTTGTGAAGATGAGTTCCTTTACAGACTCGGCGTCCTTCACATTGATGACTTCCAGGGTCGGAGAGGTCTTATCGGATGAATGGACAGTTATCGTCCCCACACCGAAGATGCGCTGCCACAGAGAACGTGACAAGGATACATCCCGGACCCGATACAGCAGGACTTCCTCCTCATTAAGATTCAAGAGTCCCGTCTCTCGGAAAAGGCGGTCTTCGCTCAGGCTGTACTTTGTGAAACTGATGGGTAGTCCAAAGTGCCGTTTCCTGTCGGTCCAAATCGTATCCATACCGAAATCTCCTCGTGACATTGTTTACTTGGTGTTTTGACCTTCCATTGTTCTGATTCCATGACAGGTGACTCTATTCATGGACCAGTGGAGTTTTTCACAAATTAAAGGCAGATACTCCGCAGACTGCTCTGCGGTCATATAGAGCCTGAAAACGCCGTCTACGTTTTTCTTGGAAACGTGGGGGGATGTCGCTTTCTCGTCACCCTGATACCGGATGGACCACACATCCATTTTCCCGTAGAAATCAACGCTATCGAGAACTGGCCTTTGGCCCCAAACAACTTCTGTCAGGGCTCTGTACTTCATCCGGTAGGTCTTCTCAACGAATGACATCGCCCCACTTGCGTGGAAAATCGGCATCTTCTGGTAGACATACTCAAATTCGTCTGGGTAAAGGCGAAAGCAGACTGGTGTATCGACCCATTCCCGTGCCGGTCTAGTTTTAAAGAGGATGAATAGCACAACAATGCTGGGGGCCAAGATGAACCGAAGCCATCCGTCGAAAATGTCCTCTCCACCCAGTAGGACACTACTGAAAAAAAGAGAAGTACACATACCACTATCCAGGCCCATTTCAGAATCGTACGAGCCACATACTGTGCCGTTGGCAATGGATAGGTGTGCAGAGTTTTTCACCTGAAGGTTCAGTTCCTCCATGCTGTGTCCTCCGTGGTTAATTCAATTTTTGGAGCTGGAGGACGGATTTGAACCGTCGACCTACGCATTACGAGTGCGTCGCTCTGCCTGCTGAGCTACACCAGCGTATGTCCGCCGGGTGGGTGTCCACCCAGCGGATATGTGCTCACTGTGGAGCCTGGAAGCCAGGATAGGAGCCGTTGTAAGGTGCCTGATTGGGGGCCTCCACAGTAGGAGGAGCACCAAACGGGGCGGTTCCTGCTGGAGGTGTGACAGGACTGCCCGGACACACCGGCCTGACTGCCTGGCAGAGGATTGTTTGTGGGTGCATTGATGACGGGGGCGGCAGGCTCAGCCGGGTTGACCGTATCAGCGTTCGTATTGACCGCTTCAGCATTTTCGTCCGTTCCATCAGCGGAGTCCGCATCCGCTTCGCCGTCCGTCGGCGCGTCCTGCTTCGCAACGACCGCAATAGGCGTTGCGGTAGCGATGAAGGTAGCGAGGTCCATCACATATTTCTTTGTATCGGTCGTCATGCCGGTAACAACGAAAGAGCGGTCGACGCCATACTTCTTCCTGAGATACTGGAGGGCATTCACCTGGTCCGTAATCTCGCCGGGAATTACCTCATCCCCGCAGGGACGGAAGGTTGGGATTCCATTCTCTACAATGGCCTCTGCATACTGGACGGTTGTCGCCGTCACAGTACGGGTGATTTTCTCCAAAGCACATACACTTCCTTTCGCTGTTTTTCTTTCAACTCGTTGTATAAAAACGGCCTCAGCGGATTGATATGGCCACTACTCCCCGCAGAACACCCAAGATGCTTCGCCGCACAGGAACTGCCTGCCGCTATCGCCTCGTGGCAAAAGACACTTAGCCGCATGTATCTTTATTTTTGAAAAGCCCAGTGGTTAGCCCAGGCCCGGATTGTGGGCTGGCTGTATGCAAAGGGCTGGATGAAGCCCGCGCTTCCGAAAGGTGGAAGATACGGGAAGCAGGGGTATCGTCCGCCTGCTCTGGCGAAGAGAGTGGGGTTCGAACCCACGGGGCTTTTTACACCCAGCGGTTTTCAGGACCGCCGCCTTCGTCCACTCGGCCACCTCTTCGTATATGCCCTTATGCACGGCCGGTTATCTGGAACTTTCAACTGTGGTACAGTCAGTGCCGAAAATGAATTCGTCAAGGTCTGTTGCCTCCTGGCTATACGCCATTCCTATCACTCTCCTTCTTTAGCAGACTACCGTTAAATGACAGATGAAGTCATATAACTTCAAACAATATTATACCATAAATCATTATATTAGTCAATAAATGAGCACACTGCAAAGAGCGTTTTGTATGGGATAAGCGCTCTGCTTTACAGAAAATATTATACCATATAACAATAAAATAGTCAATAATATTGAGTAAATAAAAGGAAACGGAGCAGTCCATACGAACTGCCCCGCTTCCCTATATACACAAACGTTCAGGAGGTGGAGTAAACCTCCTGTGGTCCCGACAACGGGATTTAAAACCCGTGAACCCTTCTGCCTGCTGCGGCCGGAGGAGCTGATTCACCCAGCTTCTGCCGAGATTTGAATGAGCTGCCGCACCCTTCCCCAAAGCAGCCCAAATTCAAGTGCTCAATGGCATCATATACAACAAATTGCGTTACGATAGGGCACCGACATACCCTATGTAACTAAAGGAGATTAGTTCACTCAGACGAACCTATCTGAGTTAAGTATATTATACCACATCATGATATTGAAGTCAAACCTGAAAAATTTGCCAATTTTACACTGGGCTATCATGGCATGGAAAGAAAATGGCCGCCCGACTAAGGGCGACCATTTGAGTCAGTGAATTTTGGTCAGAATTTGCGATGGCTCCTTACCGGCATCGAAATCATCCATGTTGTCCCAGACCAGATAGACCGTGGCTGGGCTGCTATCGGAAGTACTGTCTGCCTCCATTGCCTTGGCAATGTAAATGCCGGAAAGTGGAGATGGCAGTTCCAGAAGGATATAGGTTTTGGACTTTGCGTTCACAAAGCCAAAACGGCGCTCTGCCTCCGTCAAGTCGATATTAGGTGGATTCAGTGGCTTGTCCATCGCCGTTCCCTCCCTGTCCGTTATTGTCTGCAGGCTCCTTTTTGACTGGGCGGGCAAATGCGTTAAGGTTTGCCCAGAAGAGGTCGCCAGAATCATCACACTCACGTTCATCGAGGTAGGTTGCGGCGATGTCTGCCATGTGCAGCAAAGTGGCCAACGGATAGCGATTATAGACATCTCCTGTCTCACGCTCATTGGCGAAGTCACCCATATGATAGCGGATAGCATATTTTTTTCTTCTTCTGTTAGACCATTGATACCCATAAACCGCTCCGCAATCTCTATGGACGCTGCGCCGTGGCCAAACTTATGGGTATCAAGAACGCGATACTGGTGTACCTCTACCCAGTCAAAGCGACCTCCTTTGTCCTGCTTGAAGCCATTCTCGGAGTAAATTTTCTTATTGCTCCAATCCTCTTTGTAGAAGCCGACCTTACAGAGGTCATGTAACAGAGCCACAACGGTAATAGAATCCACCATGGATTCCGCCGCAGGACTCTTTTTGACTTCATCAGGCTCGTTATGGAGTTCAAACGCCAGAAGAGCGTACAGCCTTTTGTATACATTGAGGGAATGCTCCAGCAATCCACCGGCGTAGCTGCCATGAAACCGTGTCGATGCTGGTGCTTCGAGAAAATTCAGTGTGCCATTTCCCATATCGGACTGAAGCCAGCCGAGGAGCCGTTTTACTCCAACTCGTTTCGTTCCTACCAACAGGTCAACATATTCCTTCCACATTTCAGGAATCGGCCGCTTTGGTTCGGTACGGTGCTCGATTTTCGTGTCGAAAAGCATAAAATCATTCTCCTTTTTGATATAGTTTGTGTATATATAAAAAGACAGCGCATCCTCATAAATGAGATACGCTGTCTTGAATCTTTAGAAAAATGTTGAGTATGTTTGGGATACTTCCTTATCTGATAGAAGTATCTTACCATGCGGTTTCTGGCCTGTCAAATTGGCCTGCTGCTGTAATTTTTGGGGCCTCGCATGGCCAGATACACGCCGACACCAGCAAAGCCGGTCGCCACCAGCCCAATCAGCCAGTTGCCGAGGAAGATGCCAACAGCAGAGCAGATAGTGCAGGCGACCATGAGATTCTGCCGCCCCTCTCCCCTGCTCTTAAATGCCAGCACGATGGCCGCAACCGTGACTGCCAGCCCGAGCAATAAAGGGACAGCGACAACGAGCATTGTAAGCCCAACAAGACCATGGATACCGTCCACGGAGGCAATCAGCCCCAGGCTTCCAATGCCGAGCAGTGCAAGGATGGAGAGGAGAAAGAGCAGGGCATGAATGATGTTTACGATGCCGGATATCAACATACAGGTCTGTGCTTTCATCGGCAGGCCCTCCTTTATGAATATAAAATATTCTACCATTTTAAAGTGAATTGCGCAATTATTTGGTGATACTGTCTTCGGCATCTCAGCTCTTTAGCACTTAAGTGCTGCAATAAAAATGCGGGCACACAAGTGTGCCCGCATTTTTCAAGTGTCTTAGAACGGAAGCTCCCCGTCATCGTCATCAATCTCGACGAACCCAGCGCTATTGGAACTGGGATACGCAGGAGCGGAACCGCCCGCACTGTTCTGACTGGCCGGTGCGCTGCCACCGCCGTTGCCGCCGGTCTTGTCGCTCAACTGGCAGTTGGCGTTCGCCTTGTCGACCTTATCGTCAAAGATGTGGTCACGGGCAAAGAGGGACACATTCCCGATTGCGGCACGGACCTTGCCGTCGTTGCTGCCTTTGAAGAAGGAAAGCTCTCCGGCCACCATGATATTGTCCTTGTAGGACAGGTTGGGGTCGGCCATGAGCTGATACAGCCCCATGGTGTTCCGGTCCATGTAGACTGTCGCATAGAGCTTGCCGTTGAACAGCTCAGCTCCGACGTTGTTCAGGACTTCCTGGAAAGTCAGATAATTGCCGTCCAGATAGATGCCGCTGGTCGGGTATCCCTTTTCCGACTTCCGGTTATCCGGGACGATGACCAGCGTACACTTGACCTGCTTGTAGGTCTTATCATTGCGGGTTTTTCTCTCCACCAAAGAGAAAGGCTTCTCATCGCCTTCCCGGGGGAACGACAGGCTGCCGCAGAAGGTTCCGTGCAGGTGCAGGTTCCCATTCTGGTCCTTATTGGTACGCGAGATGCAAATACGATTGCTGAAAGAGTCGGCCATGATAATCTCCTTTCTGTGCCCCGCAGGACACTACAATCCACGCTGTTTAATAATTAAAATTTACTTCGTGATGTAGGCGTGGAAGGACATTAAAGAAAAAAGGGCGGATGAGTCCATAGCCGTTCTGCGGCAAGTCTCTCTCCAACCCCTCAAATATCGTCATACGGTGAAATGCGATACTTCCTCAATGTGATAATATTGTACCATTTTACATTTTATTGGTCAAATTACGGGCAAGGAATAGGAAGCGCCCCCGCCTGGGTATCAGGCGGGGGCGCTGAGGTGCTTAGGACTTAATAACCAGTCCGGGGCAGGGTCGGGGTGTAAGGCTTGTAGTTGGAGTACACGGAAGTGGTCCACCGTGCGATGGACTGCTGCCAGTACTGGCCGTACAGGCCGCCCACGTCCGCCTTGTTGGTGAACTGGTAGCCGTTGGTGAGCGCGTAGAGCGTGGTGCCATCAACGGTGGCGTCGGTCAACTGGTGGAAGCCAGAGGGCACGATGCCGAATACCAGCATGAACGAGGTGACATACTCGTTGGAGGCCAGGCCGAGGGCCGAGGCGCTCATGTCCAACGTGTAGTTCTGGGCCGTGGACAGGTTGTCATAAGCGGTCTGCCAGTTGCTGTTCAGGTTGGTGGTGTAGGTCACTTTGTAGTTCTGAGTGGCGCTGTAAGTGCCCGTCACCAGCCGGGTCAGGCGCATGGCGTCCGTTGGGATGGTGTCTCTCCAGTAGAAGCTGTTGAGGCTGACGCTGGAGGTGTTGGCCACATTGCTGACGGTGTACCGGATGAGGCTGTTGTTCATGACCTGCTGATAGCCGGTCTTCTTGATAGTCACTCCGGTGGAGATGCTGGGGTCGGAGACCTGAATCTGGACCACCTGGCCCGCGAACTCAAGGTCGGCGGTGAAGGTGTTGGGGTTCAGGCCGTAGTTGGTGGGCGCTGTCGTCTCCTTCACGGTGTAGATGCCCAGGGGCAGCAGCTTGGAGGAGGCGATGCCGCTTGCGTTGGTCTGGATGGTGTCCACCACGTTGTTGCGCTTGTCGTAGATGGTGAACACGGCACCGGCCAGAGGTGTGCCAGCGGGCAGGCCGTTGGTGGAGTTGTAGTCGGCAGAGGTCTTGACGACCTGAATCTGGGCGTACTCGGCGGTGTTCTCCCACTCAATCATGGTGGTGTCGCCGGACTGGACCCAGAAGGACTTGACCTCGTTGTCGAGGATGTAGCCGTCAGCGGCCACGATTTCCCGGACATAGTACTTGCCGTCTTCCAGGGTCTTGTTCAGGTGGACATAGCCCTGGTCGTCGGACTCGTACTCGCCGATGGGCGTCATGCTGGAGTCATAGACCATGAACTTGACGCCCTGGATGCCCTCCTTGGTCACAGAGTCGATTTTGTGGATGAGCATGGAGCCGGAGGCCGTGTTGGTCAGCTCCAGGGTGGTGGTCTCGCCGTCCTTCACCTCGACCTGCTGGGGGGTGGAGTCGAGCAGGTAGCCGTCAGGGGCCTTGAGCTCGACCACCTCGTACCAGCCGCTGTCCAGCTCAGAGAGCTGGATGTTGCCGTTGCGGTCGGTGTAGTAGGTGCCGACGAGTTCGCCGTTCATCTTGCGAATCTCGAACTGCGCGCCCTCCAGACGCTCGCCGGTGTCCTCGTCAATCTTGGTGATGATGAGGCCGCCGATGGGGGTGTCATAGAAGGTCAGGGTCTGAGTGTCGTTGGCGTTCACTTCCACAGTCTGGGAAGGAGCATCCAGCAGGTAGCCGTCAGGAGCGGTCTCCTCCGTCACGACATAGGTGCCGGGCTGGAGGCCGTAGATGACGATTTGACCGTTCCGGTCCGTGGTGTAGAGGCCGTTGGAGCTGGTGGTGCCGCCGCCCTGTGCCACGAAGGAGCCGTCGGAGGTCGTGACCCGGAAGGTCGCGCCGTAGAGGGGCTCGTTGGTGAGCTTGTCACGCTTCTCAATGATGAGGGAGCCCTCGGGGTCATTGTAGAAGGTGAGGGTGTAGGTGCCGCCGCCGTCCACGGCGATGGTCTGCGGGGCCTCGTCCAGGATGTACCCGTCGGGGGCCTTGGTCTCCCGGACCACGTAGGTGCCGGTCTCCAGGCCGGTCAGGGTAATCATGCCGGTCTCGTCGGTGGTGTAGTAGCCGTTGGAACCGACCAGGCCGCTGGCGGTGTCGGCCACCTCACCGTAGGAGTTGGTGATGTAGAAGGTGGCACCGGCCAGGTTCTTGCCCGTGGCGCTGTCCTTCTTGACGATGTTCAGGGTGTTCTGCGGGGTGTCATAGAAGGTCAAGGTCTGGGTATCGCCCATGGTCAGGCGCACGGTCTGAGAGGGAGCGTCCATCTCGTAGCCAGCGGGTGCCTTGATTTCCGTCACCACGTAGGTGTCGGCGTCCAGGCCGCTGATGACGATTTGGCCGTTGGAGTCCGTCTCATACTTGCCGTTGGAGCTGATGGTGCCGTTGTCGCTGATGACGGCGGAACCGCTGGAGTCCGTGACCTCGAAGATTGCGCCCTGGAGGGGCTCCTTCGTCACGCTGTCGCGCTTCTCAATGACGATGGTGCCCTTGGGGGTATCGTAGAAGGTCAGGGTCTGCGTGTCGCCGTTGAGCAGCTTCACCGTCTGGGAGGGTGCGTCCATCTCATAGCCCAGAGGGGCCTGAATCTCAGTGACGACGTAGGTGTCCTCCTTCAGGCCGGTGATGACGATTTGGCCCTCGGCGTCGGTGGTGTAGCGGCCGTTGCTGCTGATGGAGTCGTTGGAGCCCACCACAGCCGCGCCGTCAGAGGTCGTGACCTCGAAGATAGCGCCCTGCAGGGGGTTGCGGGTGATGCTGTCGCGCTTCTCGATGACCAGGGTCCCCTTGGGGGTATCGTAGAACGTCAGGGTCTGCGTGTCGCCGCTGTTCATCTTCACCGTCTGGGAGGGGGCGTCCATCTGGTAGCCCTCAGGGGCCTCCACCTCAGTGACGATGTAGGTGTCCGGCTGCAGGTCCGTGATGACGATTTGGCCGCTGGCGTTTGTGGTGTAGAGCCCGTTGGAGCTCACCGCCCCGCCCGCGTTGTCCACGACGGTCCCGGCGGAGGTCGTGACCCGGAAGGTCGCGTCCGCCAGAGGCTCATGGGTCACGCTGTCGCGCTTCTCGATGATGAGGGCACCCTTGGGGGTATCCTCGATGATGACGGTCTGGGTATCGCCGTTGGTGCCGATGACCACGTTGGTCATAGGGCTGTCGATGACGTACCCGTCAGGGGCCTTGATTTCCGTGATGACATAGGCCCCGGGCTGCAGGTTGGTGATGTGGATTTGGCCGTTGGCGTCGGTGGTAAAGATACCGTTCTGCGTCAACGTGCTATCGCCGATAACGCCGTCCAGGCCCACCTCACAGCCAGCGGCTGTGGTCAGGCGGAACTGAGCGCCGGAGAGGGTCTCACCCGTCACGCTGTCGCGCTTCTCGATGATGAGCTCGCCCTTGGGCTGGTTAGCAAAAGTCAGGGAGACCGTCTTGCCAGCCTGGATGACGATGGTCTGGGGCTGGGTATCGATGATGAAGCCTGCGGGAGCCTTCGTCTCGGTGACGACCACGCTCTTGCCGGGCTCCAGGCCGCTGATGAGGATTTCACCATTGGCGTCGGTGGTGTAGATGCCGTTGTTCTCCCCGATGAGGCTCCCGTCGGCGTACGTCACTTTGAACTCAGCGCCCGCCAGCGTCACGCTGGGGTTGACGGAGCAGACCTTCTTGATAAGCAGGTTGCCGTCCGGGGCGTTGTCGAATTCCACGGTGATGACGTCCTGGTCCTTGCCGGAGATGTACACCGTCTGGGCGGCGGTGACGATGTTGTAGCCGTCGGCCGCCTCGATTTCCTCGACGATGTAGGTGCCAGCCTCAAGCTGGGTCCAGATGACGGAGCCGTTGGTGCCGGTGGTCTTCTGGCCGATGACCGTACCGCCGGTGCCGCTGGTGCCGCCCAGGTAACGCAGTTGGAAGGTACAGCCGGGGACGGGGTTGCCGTTCACGCTGTCCTTTTTCAGAACCACAATCGCGGACAGGGGCGTGTTCTCAAAGGTGAGGGACTTCACGTCGTCGCCCGCCAGGTAGATGCTCTGGGTCGCGGGGTCCTTGATTTGGTAGCCGTCCGGGGCCTCCAGCTCCGTGGCCTGATACCAGCCGGGCTTCAGACGGTCGTTCTCCGTCTTGCCCAGGTTGATTTGGCCGTTCTCGTCGCTCCAGTAGATGCCCAGGTCCACCAGGGAACCGGCTGCGGGGCCGTTCCCGGCGTACCAGATTTGGAACTTCGCGCCCTCCACGGGGCCGCCCACGATGCTGTCCTTCTTGTAGATGGTCAGCTCCGGGGTCCGCTTGTTCTCCAGACGCAGGGTGTAGTACGCCTTGCCGTCGCCGCTGGCCCCTTCCTCCAGGAGCACGTCATGGGGCGTGGGGTCCAGGATGTAGCGGTTGGGGACGAAGGTCTCGGTCACGGTGTACCAGCCAGCGTCCAGGTCAGGGATGAAGATTTCGCCGTTCTCGTCGGTGGTAAAGGTGCCGATGTCGGAGCCGTCCTTCACCTTGACGTTGAACTTGACGCCCTCGATGCCGTTGCCGTCCTTATCCACCTTCTGAATCAGGAGGCCGGGCCGCTGGCTGTTGAAGAACTCCAGGGTGGAGGTCTTATTGGGTTCCAGCGTTACGGTCTGGGGGACGTCGTTCAGGATGTAGTTGCCGGGGCACACGGATTTCCGTTACCTTATAGGCACCGGCCTCCAGGTGCTCGATGAAGATTTCGCCGTTCTCGTCCGTAGTGGCCTCCTCGGAGTAGCTGCCGTCGATTTTCTCAATCAGGAAGGTCACGCCGGGCACAGGTGCCCCAGTCTCAGAGGATATCCTTGATGATTCTCAGGCCGGGCTCCGTGGAGTTCTCAAAGGTCAGCTCGCGGCTGGCCCCGGGGTCCAGGAAATAGTCTGACGGTTGTTTGTGTCCAGAATGTAAGGAGCAGGAACGGAAGTCTCGGTGACTTCGTATGTGCCTGCAGGCAGGCCAGTAAGAGTGTAGGAACCATCTGCGCCGGTGGTAATGGTGTTCTGATAGCTAACATTGATGCCGCGAATTTCGAAAGTCGTGTTAGGCACAGGCTCACGAGTGGCTGCATCAATCTTCTTGATAGTCAGTTCAGGGCTCTTGTAGTTCTTTGCTGTGACAACGATGGTTTCCTCGCCTTGAATGTCTTCCTGGTCAACATAGGTTCCAACGGGCTGAGACATTTTAGCGTAACCATCGGGGGCATCCGTCTCGACGAAATAGTAGAAGCCTTCGGTCACGTTGGGAACTGTAATAGTGCCCGCAGCATCCGTTGCCTCGGTGCCAATCAGTTGACCATCCTTATAGATGTTGAAGATGGCACCTTCCAGCGGCTGGTCACTTTGGTCAACCTTCTTGAGTTGGATTTTAACTTTGGAGTCGTTCTGGAAGACGAGCTGGATATTACTTTTGCCGTCCCAATAGAACGCCTGCATGTTCTCGTTGGGGTTCTCATCAGGGTATAGCCCTCAGGAACACCGACCTCTTCGGCAATATAGGAGCCGATAGGGAGGTCCTCAAAGTTAAAGTTCTTCTTCAGGACGTAGCCGCCAGCGCCGGTGATAACACGAGTGGGGCCATAGGTAACATCAATGCCGCGAATCTCAATGACTGCACCAGCCAGGCCGACAGTGGGATTATCCGCGTCTACCTTACGGATATATCCGCCGCCAGTGATTTCAGGCTCATCGTAGTAGGTAAACGTAACATTGGCATTCTGGTTATCATCGATTTGCACGTATTTTGTAGACGTGTCACTAATCGTATAACCGGCCGGAGCCTGGATTTCAGTAATGGCGTACCGTCCAGGGCCAAAGCCGCTTTCATTCCGGCTGTTGATTTCAATGAGTCCGTTTTCATCAGTGGTATACGATTTATCGAAGGACCCATCAGTTGCAGTTACTTGGAAAACAGCGCCCTGCAGAACCTTATTGGGATTTGTTGCATCGACCTTTTTGATGGTTAGCGAACACGGATTCTCTGGTGTGACTTCATCAGGCTCATAAATACCAACAATGATATCCTGGATAGTTGAGGGGTCTGGATGTGAGGTACTTCCCTGTCCAGCATAGGTGTACCGATAAATTTTCCAGTCACCCCACAGGTCGGCATAGTTGACAATGTACTCCGCAGCCTTTCTGCACGTCCAGCCCTCCTCGCCGTCTCCACCAGGGCCATCAGGGTCATCGATGCTGGTATAATATTCGGCCCAGTCATAGCCTGCATCGTGGTAAGCATTTACCAGACGCATTCTTTCAGTGGCGACAGCTTCGACCCATGCGTCACGGTTTGACTCATAATCAGGAAGATTTCCGGTTAAGGCAAGCCAGACACATGCTTGAAGCCATCCTTGTGTCCAAACAGCGGAGAATTCGTCAAAGGGTTGAAGACCTGCTGCCTCGCCAGCCGAACTGAACTTTCCCTCGGCATAGGAATAGTAATAGGAAAGCAGCAGCTTCACATTCTTATCCGTAATTTCCTCGGGATTAGACCATGGATGGCCAGTGAGTGTTGTGCCCATTCTCTTGGAATGGTCGGCACAGAAACCAACTGTTTCGGAGCCGTCTACATTCATGTAAAACTCGTGAACATAACATTCTCCGAGCACACCTGAGTCGTATTTAATGGCGTCTGTTACGTGGTAGTCTGCCTTTTTCAGTGTCACAGTACCAGGTACTGTATTTGCTGCAAAGGCAGTGGTAGGAATGAGTCCCACGATACACACGACAGCAAGCAACATAGCTACGACACGAGTGCGAAGGGATGTGGTTCGCTTCATTACGCATATCATTCCTTTCTATTGTCAAAGTACACATCTCACCATATAACGTTATATTGGTCAATATTTGGGTGAGAAACGCCCGAACAGTATTCTTCGACCCTCCTTTTAAGTACAAATTTGGGCTGTCACAAGGTTCTCCTTATGAACGATTATATTATACCATGTTTAATTAAATTAGTCAATTTTAGAAAAAAAAAAGCGGTGGGCAAAAGCCCGCCGCTTTGAATACGAAACCTCGTGTATATTACCGTTAATTCACATCATCCGTGTTTGTGAAGATTTGGCAATAATATGTTTTACCATCATTGCCCATTGCAACTCCAACGCCAACAAGGGTCATGTTAGGGTTTGTCATAGAGTTAAAATGTCCGGAAGAATTCTTCCAGCTGTTTACTGCATAGTGGGCATCAGTAGTCGTTGCCCACGCAAGAATTTCCTGATAGTTCATAGAATAAATGTCAAGGCCATATTCTGCAAAAATGGTATTGTAAAAAGAATCATCAGGATGGCCGTGGTCAATAGCCTGCATCTGGGCACTCTCCTCAGCTCGCTGCTGAGCAATCTGCATCAGCAGGTCACTCTTTTTAAGAGCACCGGCATCATTCTCTGCACGAACCTCATTGGTCAGTTCAATGATTTCGTCCTTTACATCAGCATAATCGTCAGATGTAGAGGTGCCGTTGGTCGAAGAGCCTGTTACCGTAATAGTCTGTGTTGCGGTCACGCCGGTGGAATCTGTTGCCGTAATAACAGCAGTACCGGGGCCAACAGCGGTAATGTCGCAGGAAAAACTATTCCGAGAAGAAGCCTTGACGGTCACAACAGATGTATTGGAGGACTTGAAAGTAAACGTCAAGTCATCTTTTGCGGTTGAGGGAATAGTGTTCATATCAGCAAAAACCTTGTCTCCCACTGACAGATTGCTATTCATAAGAGCAATCGTCAGCTTGTAGTCGACATCAGGAGACTCAGGTTCCTCAGGCTGCGTGGTCTCGTCGCCGGGATTGTCAGACGGGGTGTCGTTGTTGAAAGTCTGGTCATAGCGCATCAGCATGGTAGCCACCTGGGCCCGGGTCGCGTTTCCGGTGGGGGAGATGGTATAACCGCTTGTACCAGAGACGATGCCATTCTCGACCGCCCAGGCCAGAGGCTGCAGTGCGTAGGAGGAGATATTGATGGTATCGATGAACCCATTCAGTTCAGCGGTGTCGGCCGTGATATCCTCGTTGGCGTGCTCAGCATAGCGGTACAGCATCGCAGCGAACTGCTCACGGGTGATATTGTTGTTGGGGTTGGAACCGTCGCTGATACCGTTCTCAACGGCCCAGTCCAGGCCAGCCTGATACCATGCGCCGCCGTTGGTCTTTCCGGTGTCAACATCATCCATCCGGGCCAGAACCACCCACAGCATGGCACGGGTCATCGTGCCCTCAGGATTGAAGGTGGTGGCGCTGGTGCCTGCGAACAGTCCCTCGTCGACTACATACTCGATGGCGTCGTGCGCCCAGTGGCTCTCAGGAACATCTGTAAAACGGTTGTCGGCGCTGACAAGAGAACCGAAACATACCGTTGCGGTAAGGGCGAGTGCCAGAGCCGCAGCCTGGAACCGCCGTGTGCGTGTGAACTTGTGCATCATATTGGAAAACCCTCTTTCATTACCATTTATAGGCTGATTGTAGCACGCAGTCTTTGAGAAATCGATGTCTCCCTTGACTACGATAATATTATACCATATGATAATAAATTAGTCAATATAATTTTGAGAGCAAAGGCACTTAAGTACTTTAGTGCTTAAGTGCCTGCCGACCGATTATCACATGGGAGCGGCAAGGATAGAAGCGCAACATCTGAGCCAGGCTGCAAAAAAGAGGGACCTGGAGCAGTTTCCAGTCCCCATTCGTATGCGTAAGCACCATCCTGTATGATGTATTGAATACTCCCCTTGTCGTTGATGATATCTTACCACATAGAATGAATTGGCGCAAATTCCGAGTAGGGGAGGGGCGCAAGGGGTGTGGTATTACATGGGACCTGGGGGGTGTACCCCTTTCAGCGGCATGGCAGGCCGCCTGCAGTCATAAAAGGTGCTTAAGCACCAAAGCACTAATGCACCCGCTCGCCAACTTGAAAAGTTCATAAACACATGGTACAATACTTATATCATTAAGGAAGTATCAGTTTATCGGACATATTCTGGGCTGTCCCGAGAATTCCAGGGACAGCCGAAAGGCTTTCCCTGTTGACATATACACAATTCAACAAGGAAAGCGAGGTTACTGTATGGAAAACACTAAATTCGTGCAATCTATGAGCAGAAAGGAGGCGAATACCCATGGCTGAGCCAAAGCGCACCATCAAGGACAGCATGTTTACGTTCTTGTTTGGCGAACCGGAGTACACAATGGAGTTGTACCAGACACTCCATCCTGAGGACACGACTGTCAAGGACTCCGATGTGAAATTGGTCACGCTGCAGAACGTGCTGGCCAACGGCATGTACAACGACTTGGGCTTTCAGGTCCGCGACAAACTTATTCTCCTGGTTGAGGCACAGAGCACCTTCTCGGAGAACATCCCACTTCGGATGCTTCTGTACCTGGCGGCAACGTATAAGGACTATGTGGAGGAACACAAACTCTCTCTCTATCGGGAGAGGAAAGTGTCAATCCCACGGCCTGAACTGTACGTGGTCTACACAGGGAATAAGAAGAATGTCCCGGATGAACTGAAGCTGTCCTCTCTCTTTGAAGGAGACGGTTCCGTAGAGTTGTCTGTCAAAGTCCTACGGGACGATGGTAAGGGAGCATTGTCGACCAGTACATCGCGTTCAGCAAGATTGTCGATGAGCAGGTGAAGCTACATGGCCGTACTGATAAGGCCCTGTACGAAACACTGCGTATCTGCCGGGAGCGTAAAATCCTCAAACCGTTCCTGGACAGCAGGGAAAAGGAGGTTGTGGATATCATGACAACATTGTTTGACCAGGAGAAGGTCATGGAGATTGAGCTTTACAACCTCGCGCAGGAAAAGCTCAATGAAGGCCGTGCGGAAGGCCGTGCGGAAGGCCGTATGGAGGGTCGTGAAGAAGGGCAAGCTGCTGTCCTTCGTGAGTTGCTCAAGCAATTCAGCCTTTTGGACGCTTCCAAAATGACTGGGATTTCCCAGGAGGAAATCAGCTGACGCAACAGAACTAACTGCTATGAAGGCCCTCCGTTAATGCTGACGGAGGGCCTTTATTACAGGGAAGTATGAGGATGCAGACGAAGCAACTACGGATACAATCAAGCGGAATCAGCTCTACAAGGAGTTTGGCATCCAGAAGTGAAAGACTTCCCCATGGTTTCTATGGGGAGGTCTTTTTTGTTTTATGGCGGAGAAACTGCTCGGTGACACTTAAGTGCTTAAGCACTTTTGCACTCAACTTCTTGCTGGAGTGCAAATTATCGGTTACACTATCGAAGGGTGACTTTAATGCTCAAAGACCGGACTTGCTGCTGCATTGGCCCGACGTTTGTCCCAGCAAATGCTCAGATGGACCTGAATATGTGGATGGACATTACAATTACAAAGCTATATCAGAACTACCACATCCGGTATTTCGGCATCGGGGGGAATCGGGGATTTGAATTGGCTGTGGCAAACGCCATTCTTCTGAAAAGAGCTAGACTCCTGGACTGCAAGATTATTTTGGTAGCCCCTTGTCCTGAGTTTGCAGACCGCTGGCGGGATAAGGATAAGAGCTTATATGTGAAGGTGAAGGGAAGCGCAAACAAGGTCGTCAGCGTTTCGCCGTACTATATACCTGACTGTATGAGATTGCGGAACAAACACCTCATTGACAACTCCAGCGTATTGATTTGTATGGAAGATAAGCCTGGGACTGAAACAAGCCTGGCAATACAGTACGCAAGAGAGAGTGGCTTAGAGGTTTTCTGTTTCCGGGGTTCTCACAGCCCTAACTCGTTTTCTTGAGAAACACACGCCGGACTGGTCTGCTGAACGCTTCCCTCTGGACCAGTTCCGCTTCGACCTGAGGAACACCCTTAGCCAGAGCGGTGGCCCGATGATTGATTTCAAAGTGGATACCAACAGTCTTGCGCTTATCTTCTGTGCTCTTGATTGGCGTATAGGATACCATGATATCTGTGCAGGCATTGATTTCCTCGACGGCACCGGAGAGAACGGATTTCGAAAGGCTCTTGAAGTCCTTGTATCGGTCGACGCC
>VOFD01000497.1_pt1 | contig 24000 bp, 25 predicted proteins | sample 5384101 | NCBI WGS metagenome assembly VOFD01 (sample SAMN12384723, study PRJNA508395) | human gut metagenome | isolation source: healthy gut C | host: Homo sapiens
GTGAAGTGGCAGAGGCAACCGGGAGAAATTGTTCTGGAGGTAAATGCTACGTTGAAAGCTGACGCATCATGAGCACCCGCAGGGTTTGAGGTGGCATGGGAACAATTCATTTTGAATAGTATTCCAAAAGCAATGAAGTTAGAGAAGGGGCATCCTCTTTCTTATACGGACGATGGACAGTCGCTCTGTATCCGAAACGAAACGTTTAGCATGACCTTCGACCACACGACCGGACAACTCCAAAACTGGCAAGTAGGGAGGACATGAATTGCTGGCTGAAAAGTTGCAATTGAATCTGTGGCGTGCCCCGACCCAGAACGATGGAGGATATAAGCCGGAAGGGAACGAGATTTCACGTCAATGGGTCGCCTCCGGGTTGGATAGCCTGCAACACAGATTAATAAGTTTTCAAACGTCTAAAGCCGATAACGGCTGTGTTGAAATAAGTACAAAGCATCGGGCACAAAACCAGGAAGCGCATCCTACGTGGACTATAATACCGCCTACCGCATCGCCCCTGTCGGGCACATTGCATATTGCTATCCGACTGAATCCAAGCAGTGATATACCCAGCTTCCCACGGGTGGGTTACACCTTGGCCATGCCAAGCGGATACGAACACTTTGCTTGGTATGGCTATGGTCCGATGGAAAGCTATAACGATCGACACGAGGGGACGCGGCTCGGCATGTTCCACACCACGGTAGATAGCCTGTTCACTCACCACACCTATCCACAGGAGAACGGCAACCACTACCGTTGCACATTGGTGTCGCTGACTGACAACGTGGGCAATGGCCTGATGGCCGAAGGCGACCCCATATCAATCAAGTGCCATGCACTACACGCTGGAGAACCTGTCGGAAGCGACCAACGACAATCAACTAATACGCACGAACGACATAACTTGGAATATTGATTTCCAGACTTATCCTATCGGCAACCGCAGCTGTGGCCCCTCCACCTTTGGATAAATATGTGCTGCATGCCTGCCCAATGGAGTTCGGATTTACTCTCCGCCCTATCAAGGCAAGTGAAAGGCAATGAGATCACACACGCAAAAAAGCAAACGGGGCTGCCTACTTTTACCGGAGACAGCCCCGCATGCTTTTTGTTAATCCCAGTCATTAGGCAAAAGACATTCACCGAATGTTCTAATGACCGATTTGGGTTAATACCTCAACCATTTCCACATCTCGCCCATTGGGTTTCTTGCCGTACATGAATATGCCTGTGCGGTATATTTTGCCCGCCAGCCAGGTCGAACCGATGAACGCCAGGATGAGCACCGCCACGGACAGTGGGGCTATTTCCCACCCCGGCACGTCGAAGGGCAGGCGCACCATCATCACCACCGGTGAGGTGAACGGTATGATGGAGAACCAGAAGGCGAACGATGACTCGGGACTGCGCACGCTGTACAGGGCGGCGAAGATGGCCAGCAGGATGGGCAGCGTGATGGGCATGGTGAACTGGTTGGCATCCGTCTCGTTGTCCACCGCCGAGCCTACTCCCCGCGTAGAGCGAGGCATAGAGCAGATAGCCGCCCAGGAAGTAGACCACGAAGAGGATGGCTATCTGCACCCAGTTGAACGAGGCCAACATGCCGTACACCTCGGCTGCCATGCCTTGCGCCCGGTGAGGGACGCGCCCGGCGTGGCCGCCAATTGCTGCACGGACTGCGCGGGTCGAAGTCGCCTCCTAGCAGCACGCTGCCCGCGCCTGCCAGCACCAGGGTGAGCACCACCCACATGAGGAACTGCGTGAGTCCAACCAAAGCGATGCCCACGATTTTTGCCCATCATCAGGTCGAACGGGCGCACCGGACGACACGATAACCTCCACGATGCGGTTGGACTTTTCCTGCATCACGCCGTTCATCACCTGCGTGCCGTACATGATGATGAAGATGTAAATCATCATGGCCGACACCATGCCGATGACCAACGCCATTTCCGCCGAGGCTTCCTGCTCGCCCCGTCTTCGCCCCATTTGATGGTGGCGATGTCGAGGTCGGCCTTCGAGTCGGCGATGATTTGTTGCAGGCCGGGGATGTGGTAGGCATCTATCTTCTGTTCCTCCACGCGCTTGCCCAGGAGGTGTTCCACGTATTCCTTCAGGTCCACGTTCACCTGCCGCTCCTGAGTAGAGGGTCGCCCCCGGGGGGTCTCCGCCAGGTTGTCGGTGATGTAGAGCAGTGCGGTGAAGGACTTGTCGCCCCTGTCCCTGCTCGCGCACTTGTTCGGCGGGCGCGTCGGTGAAGTCGAAGGTGTAGGTGTCGTTGCTCGGCAGAGCGTCGCGGTACAGCCCTGTGCGGTCGATGACGACGATGTGCTTCTCCGTTTGGTCCTGCATCTGCATGATGATGCTCGGCAGCAGCATGATGGCCACGAATGCCACCGGCGTAAGGAACGTGAGCAGGATAAACGACTTCTTCATCACCCGCTCGGTGTACTCTTTCTTGATGATAAGGTGTATTTTGCTCATAATGGAGGCCTCCCCAAGCCCCTCACGAGGAGGAGGGAATTTATGAAAGGATTAGTTTGCAATTGTTGTATATGAAGGGAATATGAAAACGTCACTGCCGTCACCATTCAAAAACTCCCCTTTCGGAGGAAGTTGGAGGAGCCGTTGCGTTCACAGTCTCTATGAATATGTCGTCCATGCTGGGCAGCACTTCTTCGAAACCCAGCACCCGGTCTGCTCCATGAGGACGGCCAGCAATTCGTTATTGGTCATGTTCGGGTCGCCCTTGCGCAGGGTGTAATGGTAGCCGTGTTGCAGTCGGTCGGTGTCCAGCCCGGTCACCAGGAACTTGTCGGCGGGGTCGCCCAGCAGGTCGCCGGTGTGCACGCGGAAGGTGTGGTGCGTGTGCGAGGCGCGTATCTCGTCCACGTTGCCTTGCAGCACGATACGCGAGCGGTTAATGAGCGAGATGTTCTCGCACAGTTCCTCCACCGAGGCCATGTTGTGGGTGGAGAAGATGATGGTGGTGCCCCTGGTCGCGCAATTCCAGTATCTCGCGCTTGAGCAGGGCGGCGTTCACGGGGTCGAAGCCGCTGAACGGCTCGTCCAGGATGAGCAGCTCGGGGCTGTGCAGGATGGTGGTGATAAACTGCACCCCGCCATGCCTTTGGAGAGTTCCTCCACTTTCTTTGTTCCACCAGGCCTCGATGCCGAACTTTTTCGAACCAATGCTTCAATGCCCTGCAGCGCGTCGGCCTTGCTCATGCCGCGCGCAGGCCAGGTACAGGCCTGGTCGCCCACCTTCATTTTTTCTTGTACAACCCCTCTCCTCGGGCAGGTAGCCCGATGCCGCACGTCCTCGGGGGCGAATGGACTTGCCGTTGAGGCGCACTTCGCCGCTGTCGGGGCCGGTAATGCAGTTGATGATGCGTATGAGGGTGGTCTTGCCGCCCCGTTCGGTCCCCAGCAACCCGTACACCGTGCCGCGTGGCACGCCGGGCTATCCAACGCCCGGTGCCCGGCATATTGCTTTCGTTGTCTACTTCCAGTAACATGCTGATGATATTGTCCGTGATGAATGCGCAAAATAAGGAAAAAAAAAAAACAAACAGCCATCCTCGGTTTCATTTTGGTTTATGTTGCGAAACATGTTTTTTAGTTCTTAACCCCCAACAATCATTAGACCATTCAAAAAAGTATCTTTGTCTGTTTTCCGTTTTGTTTCGGTGTTTTGGATGTCCGAAGGTTACATGGTGGCAAACCAAGTACGCAAGAGAAAGCTTACTATGTTCTGTCCTATCCCCTTGGTCAAGGGAACTTATTGCTGATATTATGTGCACTGAAAGCGATGTCGCTTCCTTGCAGCCATTTGGCGGTTTGTCGCCTGGTGAGGCAGGGAACATAGCAACTGATGCGAATGTCTTAAAATAAGATACACATGATTCTTTTGTCGAGGAACGACAACTAAACTGGCTTGGAAAACATGAAATTTCTTATGAATTTAATGACTCTCATTTTATTAAACTGAACCATTGCTTAACTGATTTTAGTACATTCATCGCCATACGGAGATAATAAATAATATGTACCATCGTTGCGGAAGGGGATTGAAAAGGACAAACCATGTTGCCGTTTGTTGAGAAAACTCCTGTAAAAGCAGGATTTGGGGGGTGGTATCCTTTGTAATCTGCCGTGTCGCGAAGACATACCCGAAGGCGCAGCCCGCCATTGAAATGCCGATGTACCCCGTTATTTTTTTAGTGTTGAGTTTTCCAATCTCGGAGCAACATGGTTTGCTGATACAAATGTAGGCTTTTTATTTCACTGCCAAAAAAAATGAAAAAAATGTATGCATTTTCTGAATCGTTCTCCGACAAAGGGGAAAATAGGACTTTCCTTCTTGTTTGTGCACAAACGAAGAGGATTTGCGCAATATTTCCTATTTTTTTTGCACCTTTATTGTGGTCAAGTCAAAAAAAGTCGTTTCTTTGCAACCGCAAATCAAAAACTAATTTTATTTACAAACTTAAAACAACAAAATTATGTCAGAAGTTGCAGATAAAGTAAAAGCGATTATCGTTGATAAGCTGGGTGTTGAAGAATCGGAAGTAACGCCCCACGGCAAGTTTCACGAACGACTTGGGAGCTGACTCTCTGGACACGGTTGGAGTTGATCATGGAATTCGAAAAGGAATTCGGCATCTCGATTCCGGATGAAGAAGCGGAAAAAATCGCAACTGTAGGCGACGCTATCGAGCACATCGAAGCTTTGCAGAAATAATTTCCATTAATTAATCATTTATGGAATTAAAAAGTAGTTGTAACGGGCTTAGGCGCGGTTGCTTATGGGTAATAATGTGCCCGACACATGGGCCAACATTATCAAGGGCGTAAGCGCGGCTCAGCTTACATATTTCGACGCATCAAATTCAAAACCCAATTTGCGTGCGGGTGAAAGAACTTCGACCCTTCCCAGTATTTCGACCGGAAGGAAGCGCGCAAGTTGGACATCTATACCCAATACGCCATGGTTGCGGCCAAGGAAGCCATCAGTGACTGTGGCATCGACTTGGAAACCGCTGATAAGGATGAAATCGGGGTCATCATGGCAGCCGGCATCGGCGGTATTCTCACTTTCGAGCAGGAAGTGGGGTATTATTATGCCAATCAGGACAAAGGCCCGAAGTTTAATCCCTTCTTCATCCCGAAGATGATAGCGGACATGGCAGCCGGGCAAATCTCCATTATGTACGGCTTCCGGGGACCGGGTATTCGACCACCTCGGCATGTGCTTCGTCCAACAACGCCTTGATCGATGCGTACAACTGCATCCGGCTGGGGCAAGCCAGCATGATGCTGGCAGGCGGGTCGGAGGCGGCTATCACGCCGGCCGGCGTGGGCGGGTTCAACGCCATGACCGCCTTGTCCCACGCAATGATGACATGGAACATGCCTCGCGCCCGTTCAGCAAGAGCCGCGACGGCTTCGTCATCGGCGAAGGGGGCGGATGCCTTGTGCTGGAAGAGTTGGAACATGCCTTGGCGCGTGGTGCGAAGATTTACTGCGAACTGGCGGGCGGCGGCCTCGGCTGACGCTTACCACATGACGGCTTCGCATCCTGAAGGGCTGGGTGCCATCCTGGCCATGCGCCGCGCGCTGAAGGATGCGAAGATGCAACCTGAAGATATCGACTACATCAACGTGCACGGCACATCGACTCCTGCGGGCGACATCTCGGAGGTGAAGGCCATCGAAACCGTGTTCGGAGAACATGCCTATAAACTCAACATCAGCTCTACGAAGTCCATGACGGGACACCTGCTTGGAGCTGCCGGTGCCATCGAGGCCATCTTCTCGGTGCTGGCTATAGCCGATAACATCGTGCCTCCCACCATCAACCATGCGGAAGGCGATGAGGATCCGGAAATCGACTACCGGCTGAACTTCACGTTCAACCAGGCCCAGAAGCGTGAAGTGAACGCTGCCCTGTCGAACACGTTCGGCTTTGGCGGACACAACGCAAGTGCCATTTTCAAGAAGTTTGTGAAATAATGATTCACATGCCGGGCGGCTTGAACCGGTAAAAGCATCGTTCTCGTGTCAAAAAGCATTACTCGACCAATAAGGCTTCTCTTCAACCGGAAGAAGGAGCCTTATTTGTTTTTTTTATAACCTGCTTGGCTTCTACCCCGACGACATCCGCTACTACCAGCTGGCACTGCATCACAAGTCGGTGCCCATCCACACGCAGGACGGGCGCAATTTGTGCAACGAGCGGCTGGAGTTCCTGGGCGATGCCATCCTCAATTCCGTCATCACCGACATCCTCTACAACCGTTTCCAGAACGAGCGCGAGGGCTTCTTCACCAACCTGCGCTCGAAAATCGTGAGCCGCGAGTCGCTCAACCACATCGCCATGGAAATCGGACTGGATAAAGCCATCATTGCCTCGCGCTACGTCAACCTGCACGCCAACAGCAACATCTACGGTAACGCTTTGGAGGCACTCTTCGGGGCCATTTACCTGGATCAGGGCTACCGCAAGTGCAAGATCTTCGTCGAGGAGCGGCTCTTCCGGCACATCCTGGATTGGAACGACATCCTGCAAAAGGAAATCAACTACAAGTCGCGCCTGCTGGAATGGTGCCACAAGCGGCACATTGAGCCGGAATTCGATCTGGTGAAGGAGACCGTGCAACGCAACAGGCACACCTTCCACACCTGCCTGAAAATACAAGGGCACATCATCAGCCAAGCCACTGGCAGCAGCAAGAAGGAGTCGCAGCAGCGGGCGGCCGAGATAGCCTACAAGCAGATAAAAGACGACCCGCGCTTTCTCCAAACCCTTGTGGAGTCGCAGCCTGCCGCCGACCAATAAAACTCCCCGTGAGCGGTGATGTCGGCATCCGTCCTGTGTTGGTTTCATGCATCTTCCCGTTCTAAGGGGGCACACGGAGAAGTCGCGACATTTCGCGGAGTGCATATCGTTATCTTGAGAATGCCATTCATCACTTCAGTGTCTTCTTTTTTTCATCTGTGGCCTGTTTTGTCCCATGTTTCATGCTTCTCCATCGGATTTTTACATAAAAGCACAAGAAAAAAACAGCAAAAATGTGCTATATAACATATTTTTACTACTTTTGCCCCGAAATCAAATTACAACATCATGCTTATCGAAAAAATCGGAACTAATGCCGGACTCGTATGGAAGGCGTTGGAAAAAGGCGAAGCCAGCTTGAAAGCCGTTAAGAAAGCGACCAAGTTGAATGAAAAAGATTTGAACATGGCGCTGGGCTGGTTGGCTCGCGAAGGGAAAATCGAATTGTTCGATGTAGAAGGTGACTTGTTTGCCCGCTTGTCGTAAAAACGGGCAAAGGATACAAAGAAAACGGGAAGCCCCCCCAACAGGAGGGTTTCCCGTTTCTTGTATCCGCCCGGCCTGCCTCCGTCACTTGGGCTGACAGAGGCATGGCGTTGCGCCGGCATAAAGCCTTTCCGCTTATCCGTGCGCGGCTTTCCGACGTTTCGTCCGGAGCATACACAGAAAAAAGAAATGAAAACATGTCCCCTTTCGTGCACAACGCACGGAAAGATTGTGTAATTTTGTTCCACACTAACGAAAGGGAAAAGAAACATGGCATTCATTGATTATTACAGCATCCTGGGGCTGGACAAGAACGCCTCGGCGGACGACATCAAGAAGGCATACCGCAGGCTGGCACGCAAATACCACCCGGATGTCAACCCGAACGACCCCGAAGCCCACGCCAAGTTCCAGCAAATCAACGAGGCGAACGAGGTGCTGAGCGATCCCGAAAAGCGGAAAAAGTATGACGCTTACGGCGAGAACTGGCAACACGCCGAGGAATACGAACAGGCACGGCAGCGGCAGGCTCAGAACGGCGGCTTCGCCTCCGGGGCGGACTTCGGCGGCGGCAGCTACCGGTACGACTTCGGTACGGACGGGGACTTCGGCGCGGGCGGCTTCTCGGATTTCTTCGAAAACCTCTTCGGCGGCCACGCCCGCAGCAGCCGACGCTCCGCCGGTACAAGGGCAGCGACTACACCGCCGAGCTGCACCTGAGCCTGCGCGATGCGGCCCGCACCCACAAGCAGACGCTCGGCGTGAACGGGCGCAACATCCGCATCACCGTGCCGGCCGGCATGGCCGACGGGCAGGTCATCAAGCTGAAAGGGCAGGGCGGACCCGGTGCCAACGGCGGCCCGGCGGGCGACCTGTACATCACCTTCGTGGTAGAACCCGACCCCGTGTTCACCCGCCGGGGCAACGACCTCTACGCCACCGCCGACATCGACCTCTACACCGCCGTGCTGGGCGGCGAGGCCACCATCGACACCCTCGACGGCAAGGTGAAGCTGAAAGTCGCGCCCGAGACGCAAAACGGTACCAAGGTGCGCCTGAGGGGCAAAGGCTTCCCGGTGTACAAGCAGGAGGGGCAGTGCGGCGACCTCATCGTGACCTACAACGTGAAGTTGCCTGCCCACCTCACCGAAAGGCAAAAAGAATTGTTCAGACAATTGGCAAACTCTTAACAAAACAGCATCATGAACGAAGACATCATATTACTGAGCGAATATTGCGCACACAGTTGCGCCGAGCCCGACTTTATCCGCCAACTGGCCGACGAGGGACTCATCGCCACCGAAATGCACGAAGACCTGCCCTGCATCCCGGCTTCGCAACTGCACGACCTGGACCTTTTCACCCGCCTACACTACGACCTGAGCATCAACATCGAGGGCATCGATGTCATCCACAACCTGCTGCGCCGCATGAGGCTCATGGAGCAGGAACTGTCCGTGCTGCGCAGGCAGCTGGGGGCGGAGCCTTTCTGCGCGGAGGACTTCTTTGAGGAATGGTAGGGCGCGTCCCCAACGCTCCCGGCCAGCCCCCGAAGAGGGCTTAGAATCAGCCCCTCCAGGGGGATATGTAGCCACACGGAGTGCGAAGAGCGCAAAGGGAATGGAAGGCGGCACGGTTCGGTTACCGGCCGTCAGTCTCCATTCCCTTTGCGCTCTTTGCGGTTGGATGGTTCGGCCTGTAATCTGCCGCTTTTTCCTGTTTTGTTTTTTCCCAGTACATGTTTTCCCATTTATGCGGGAATGTTTTCCAACTTATGCGGGCAAATTCTACTGCCCACAGTTATGGGTCGTACAACCCATAACTGTGAGTTGTACGACCCACAACTGTGGGTTGTATAACCCATAACTGTGGGCAGTAAAACTTATGCGCATAAGTTGGAAAACATATGCTGGCAAATAGGAAAACATGTACGGGCAAACTGGAAAATATCTGCGCACAAACCGGGAAGCATGTGCTTGGAGGAGATTCGGAAAGGGCATGGCAGGCATTGGCAACATGCGGGCTGTTTTTATCCCGAACTCATGTTGTGGGATAAAAAGGAGATGCCACGGCGTGACATCTCTGCTTGTTGCTTGCTTTTCGCCTCTTGTCCCTTGTCCCTTGTCGCTATCTGAAGAACGGTTCGTCGAACTCGTCGTAGCCGCCCAGGAGGCTGGGACGGTTGCGGGTGGACTTCTTGTTGATGATGAGCGTGGAGGGGATTTGCGCCAGCAGGTCGCTGCCCTCTTCGGTGAGGGTTTCCCACGTGCGGTAGCCCACGAGCATGAAGCTGTAACGTGGCATGAGTCCGCTCATGAACCGCCGCTGCGTGCGGATGCGGGTGGGGTATTTCTCCTTCAGTGTGTCGTAGGCCTCGGAGCAGCCGGGGTGTTTCAGCGTGTCGTTCACGTCGAGCACCACGATGGTCACGTCGGGGCTGTTCTTCAGCAGGTAGCGGGCGTAGCGGAACAGGAACAGGTCGCCCTCGTCGTAGAGGAACAGGATGGTGGAGCTGATGCTGCGGAAGTTGCGGTTGACGAACACGCCCACGCTGCACCGGCTGTTTTCGATGAAGTAACGCGTCTTGTCTTTGATGAGCGTGCCGGGGTAGAACAACGCCCGCTTGCGGAAGCGGTTGATGATGCGGTTGAGCCACTTGGCGCGGCGGCACATGCAGTAGCGTCCCTGCGCTTCGCTGGCAGAGATGCTGGCGCCCACCAGCAGGAAGTCGTATTGGTAGTAATTGGCTATGCGCACGATGCCGCCTTGGATGTTGTCGGCCACCTTGTAGCGGGCCTGGATGGGGATGCGGAGCGACTCGGCTTCGGCGCGCACGTCTTCGAAAAGCTCTCCACGGCAAACTGCTCGCCGTGGATGGGGTTGGTGTCCGTGCCGGGGGTCATGTGCAGCACGGTCACGTCCAGGCTCTTCTTCACCCCGTCGAGCACCGACTTGGCCACCCGCAGCATGGGCTTGCCGTTGGCCGGGTTGCCCATGGAGATGAGCACGCGGAAGATGCCTTGCGCCTGTGTCTGCTGGATTTCTTCCACCTCCTTCGGGCGTTCGTATATCTTCTCGATGAGCGACAGGGCGGGTGTGGTGATGAAGGTGGTGACCACCGCCATGATGACGAGCATCACGTAGATGGCCTGCGGCAGGATGCCCATCTCGTAGCCGATGTTGAGCACGATGAGCTCCATCAGCCCGCGCGTGTTCATGAGGATGCCCATGGAGAGGCTGTCCTGCGTCGTCTCGCCCGTGGCCTTGGCGGGGAGCGCGCTGCCACGAACTTGCCCACGATGGCCGTGAGCGTGATGAGTCCGCATACGGCCCACAGGTGCGGCGTGTTGAGCAGCCCGATTTCGGTGTTCAGCCCCGTGTAGACGAAGAACAGCGGAAGCAGCAGCGTGACGGCCAGGTCCTCGATGCGCTCTATCATCATCTGCCGGAACTTGGGGAAGGGCGGCATGATGACCCCGGCCAGGAACGCGCCGAAGAGGGCGTGTATGCCGATGAAGCTGCGTGACGAAGGCCGACCCGATGACGATGAGCACGAAGAAGGCGAACATGCTCTTGTTCATCACCTCCATGTTGGAATATATGGAGCCGATGCGCTTGAGGAAGGGCTTCACCACCAGCAGCATGACCACCACGTAGGCCACGGCGCACAGGGGATGGTGTAGAGGGGGCTGACGAAGCTGCCCGTCTGCGCGATGGCGATGACGGCGGCCAGCAGGCACCACGCCGTGACGTCGCCCGTGGCCGCGCTGGCGATGGACATGGTGCCGGGTGCGTCTTGGTAAGGCTCCTTCTCCTGCACGATGCGTGCCAGTACAGGGGAAGGCCGTGATGCTCATGGAAATGCCGATGAAGAGCGAGAAGGAGAGGAACGAGGTGTGCCCGGCAGCGAACTCCTCGTAGATGAAGTATGACAGCAGCATGCCGCCGAAGAACGGGATGATGATGCTCACGTTGCTGATGACGAACGTCTGCGCCGAACTTGTTGCGCAGCGAGCCGAGGTCAAGTTCCAGCCCGATGATGAACATGAACAGCACCAGCCCCACCTGGCTCAGGATGTAGATGCTGCCCAGCGGCCGGGTGAGAACAGGAAGTCGAACCCGCCGCCGGCCACGTGCCCCAGCAGCGACGGGCCCAGCACGATGCCCGCCAGTATCTCGCCGATGACGGTGGGCTGGCCAATCTTGGTAAAGAGGAATCCGAAGAAGCGGGACACCAGGGAATGTTTATGGGGAAAAAAGGGGTAATTTCTGGCTTCTACGGTTGCCGATTGGGGATAAAGCAGAGAGGGAATATACGGGAGGAGGGTGTGCCGAAATGGAACTCTATTTCGACACACCCTCCTCTCTCTGGTTCGTGCGGCCTGCCGCAGGGGGTTACAGCAGGGCCTTGATTTTGTCCTCGATGACGGGTTTTTGAGCCGCTCCCACCAGCTTGTCCACCAACTGTCCGCCCTTGAAGAAAAGCAGGGTGGGGATGCTGATGATGCCATACGCCTCGGGCGTGTCCGGGTTGTCTTCCACGTTCATCTTGCCGATGGCCACTTGGCCTTCGTAGGCCGCGGCCAGTTCTTCTACGATGGGGGTTATCATGCGGCAGGGACCGCACCATTCCGCCCAGAAATCGACTACCACCGGCTGGTCGGCGGCCAGGTAGTCTTTCAGGTTGTCGTCTGTAAATATCAGAGCCATAATATGAATGATAATTGGTAATTGAAAATTGATAGTTACTGGTCGCACCGTCAAGTTCCCTGCAAAGGTAAGGAACGGGTGCGGATTTCCCCGCAAAAAATGCGGGAAGTTTTCAACAACAGCGGCAAGAGGCGGTGTCACTTGACCTCGATGCCGAGCAGGGTGCCGTCGTGCCGGGCGTCCTTGAGCAGGCGGTAGAAGTCCTTGTTCATCTCGAAGCGGTGCTGGCGCGAGAAGAGGGTGATGCGGTCGTTCGACTCGTCGTCCGTCACCTCCACGTACAAGTTGGTGTTGCCCTTGTGGGCCTTGACCATGTGGGTGAGGCGGTCGACGAAGTCGGGTGAGAGCATTTGCAGGGACACGCTGAGCACGATGCTGTGGAGGAACTTGGCCTTGATGTCGCCCAGCTCGTCGATGTGCTGTATCTTGAATTCCCATTCCTTGGGGGTGCCGGGTTGTTCCTCGCGGCGGAAGCGGTAGTCGGCTCCCTTGGGCTGGACGATGCCGGAGACGCATACGTGGTAACTGGGTATCATGTACTTGCCGAACTCGACGTAGTTCTTGCCGAAGAGTGCGAATTCGTGCGGGCCTTCGTAGTCCTCCAAGGTGAACACGCCGTAGGGGTTGCCGGCCTTGGAGGTGCCGTTGCGCACGGAGGTGATGAGCCCGCCCACGCGGATGGTGGAGCGGCCTTTGAGGGCTTCGAGGTCTTTCAGCTCGGCGGTGGTGGTGTTGCACAGGTGGCGCATTTCAAATTCGTACTCGTCCAGGGGGTGCGAGGAAAGGTACATGCCTACCAGCTCGCGTTCTTTGTTGAGCCGCTCGATGGCGGGCCACTCGGCGGCGCGGGGTATTTCGGGTTTGGTTATCTCGACAGCTTCCGTGTCGCCGAAGAGGGAGGTGGAGGCCATGGCTTTGTCGTTCTGGTACTTGCTGCCGTATCGCATGATGGCGTCGAGCACGACTTCGCCTTTGCTGTTTTCCACGAACAGTTGCTCGCGGTGCAGGTCGCCCAGGCTGTCGAACGCGCCGGACAGGGCGAGGCTTTCGATGGCTTTCTTGTTGCAGGCGTTGAGGTTGACGCGCTCGATGAAGTCGAATATGCTGAGGAAGCGCCCGTTCTGTTCGCGTTCCTTCACGATGGCTTGCACGGCACCTTCGCCCACGCCCTTGACCCCGCCCAGCCCGAAGCGGATGTCGCCGCTGCGGTTCACGGTGAAGTTGAGCTCGCTCTCGTTCACGTCGGGACCCAGCACGCGGATGCCCATGTTCTTGCACTCGTCCATGAACTTGCTTACTTCGCCTATGTCGTCGCGGTTGCGCGTCAAGTTCGCCGCCATGAACTCGGCCGGGTGGTGGGCCTTGAGGTAGGCCGTCTGGTACGACACCCACGAGTAGCACGTGGCGTGGCTCTTGTTGAAGGCGTACGAGGCGAACTTCTCCCAGTCGCCCCATATCTTTTCCAGCACCTGTGGGTCGTGCCCTTTCTTCGTGCCTCGGGTGATGAAGTCGGGCTTCATGTGGTCCAGTTTGTCGCGCAACTTCTTGCCCATGGCCTTGCGCAGGGTGTCGGATTCGCCTCGGGTGAAGTCGGCCAGCAGGCGCGAGAGGAGCATGACCTGTTCCTGGTACACGGTAATGCCGTAAGTATCTTTCAAGTAGATTTCCATCTCGGGGATGTCATACACGATGGGTTCGCGCCCGTGCTTGCGGGCGATGAACTGCGGGATGTAGTCCATGGGACCCGGGCGGTAGAGGGCGTTCATGGCGATGAGGTCCTCGAAGGTGGAGGGCTGCAGCTCGCGCAGGTATTTCTGCATACCGGCGGATTCGAACTGGAACGTGCCCACGGTGGCTCCCGCGCTGAAGAGCTCGTAGGTTTTCTTGTCGTCTATGGGGATGTGGCTGATGTCGAGGTCCTCGCCGCGTGCTTTCTTGATGTTGGAGATGGCCTCCTTGATGATGGAGAGCGTTTTCAGCCCGAGGAAGTCCATCTTGATAAGCCCTACGGACTCTACCACCGAGCCTTCGTACTGGGTGACAAGCACGTCTTCGTTGCTGCCTTTCTCCTTGGCGGTGCTCAGGGGGGCGAAGTTGGTGAGGTCGTCCGCCCCGATGATGACACCGCAGGCGTGCACGCCGGTCTGCCGCACGGTGCCTTCGAGCATGGCGGCGTACTTCAGTGTGTCGGCTATGTTGCGGTCGGCCGATTCGCTCGCCATCTTCAGCTCGGGCACGTACTTGAAGCAGTCCAGGTTCACTTTCGGTATTTTCTTGGTTTTGGGGTCGGCCTTGTCTTCGCCGAACTTGTCGGGCACGAGCTTGGTCAGGGCCGTGACTTCGGGCAAAGGCACTTTCTGCACCCGCCCTACGTCCTTGATGGCGGACTTGGTGGCCATGGTGCCGTAGGTGATGATGTGCGCCACGCGCTCCTTGCCGTACTTTTCCGTCACCCAGCGCAGCACGTCGCCGCGTCCGTCATCGTCGAAGTCGATGTCGATATCGGGCAGGGAGATGCGGTCGGGGTTGAGGAAACGCTCGAACAGCAGGTCGTACTTCAGTGGGTCGATGTCCGTGATGGTGAGGCAATAGGCCACCACCGAGCCTGCCGCCGACCCGCGCCCCGGCCCCACGGACACGCCCATGCGGCGGGCGGCGCGGATGAAGTCCTGCACGATGAGGAAGTAGCCGGGGAAGCCCATTGTCTTCATTATATATAGTTCGAAAGTGATGCGGTCGCGTATCTCGTCGGTTATTTCCGGGTAACGCCGCGCCGCCCCCTCCCAGGCCAGCTTGGCCAGGTAGTCGGCCTCCAGCTTGATGCGGTAGAGCTTGTCGTATCCGCCCAGCTGCTTCACTTTCTTCGCGGCGGCTTCGGGCGACAGCACCACCTCGCCCCGCTCGTTGCGGGTGAATTCGTTGAAGAGGTCTTCCTCCGTGTATTTTTTCCGGTATTCCTCCTCCGTGCCGAAGTCGGCGGGGATGTCGAACTTCGGCATCAGGGGTGGCGAGTCGATGGAATAGGCTTCCACCTTGGCGGCCACTTCGAGCGTGTTGTCCAGCACTTCCGGATGGTCGGCGAAGATGGCGGCCATTTCGTCGGGTGTTTTCAGCCACTCCTGCTTGGTGTAGCGCATGCGGTTGGGGTCGTCCAAGTCCTTGCCCGTGCTCAGGCAGATGAGGCGGTCGTGCGCCTCGCCGTGTTCTTCCTCCACAAAGTGCACGTCGTTGGTGGCGATGACCTTGACTCCCAGTTTGTCGGCCAGTTCGAAGATGACCTTGTTCACCTCCTGCTGGTGCTCGTACACCGTGCGGTCTGCTCCAGGCTTGTCGGTGCGGTGGCGTTGCACTTCCAGGTAATAATCGTCGCCCCAGATGCCCTTGAACCAGCGGATGGCCTCCTCGGCCTCCTGCACGCGTCCTGCCATGATTTTTTGCGGTATCTCGCCGCCGAGGCAGGCCGATGACACGATGAGTCCCTCGTGGTAGCGTTCGAGCATCTCCTTGTCCAGGCGCGGGCGGTAGTAGTAGCCGTCTATCCAGGATTGCGACACCAGCTTGCACAGGTTGTGGTAGCCCGTCTTGTTCTTGGCCAGCAGCACCAGGTGCCACCCGCTGCCGTCCTCCTTGGTCTCCTTGAGGGTGTGCGAGCGGCGTGCGCAGTAGGCTTCCACGCCCACGATGGGCTTGAACAGCCGGCTCTCCGCCTCGGTGCGGCGTTGTTGCAGGGCAGTGCGCTCGTCGTCGGGCAGGCTGTCGGCTTGCAGTTGCTTGTCGATTTCCTTCAGCTCGTCGCGCACCTTGCCGTTCTTTTTTGCGGCATAGTCCAGCAGTTCCTTGATGCCGAACATGTCGCCGTGGTCGGTCAACGCCATGGCCGTCATGCCGTTGGCCACGCATTTGTCGACCAGGTCGGGTATTTTCGACATGCCGTCAAGGATGGAGTAGTGCGAGTGTACGTGTAAATGGACAAATGAAGTCATCGTTATGTGGTTTATTTCAAGAGGGTTTGTCGCCGCAAGACAGCCTGCGGCAGGGCGGTGTAAAGATACGCTTTTTCCCGTGTTTTCCGGCAAAGGGGTAGCGTGAATTTCTCACCCCGGCGCAGATGTTTTCCCGCTTGTGCGGGCAAGTTTTCCAAAACATCGTGCAAGTTTTCCTGGCTGTGAGCATGATTTTTCGGCCTATAATCCATGTTGGTTTCTTGCTTCCAGCCCGGAATCCAGAATTCCTCTATATGAAATCTGAAATTTGAAACTAAAATGCTTACCTTTGCCCCGTAAAATTAAAAACCATTTGTAAGGTTCAAATTATGATTAAAGTAACATTTCCGGATGGTTCGGTGCGCGAGTATGCTCAAGGCGTTACCGGACTGCAAATTGCAGAGAGCATCAGTCCCCGCCTGGCACAGGAAGTGCTGGCCGTGGGTGTGAACGGTGAAACGCGCGACCTCATGCGCCCCATCGATGAAGACGCGAGCGTCAAGCTCTACAAGTGGGACGACGAGGAGGGCAAGCACGCCTATTGGCACTCGTCGGCACACCTGATGGCCGAAGCCTTGCAGGAGTTGTACCCGGGCATCAAATTCGGCATCGGCCCGGCCATTGAAAACGGCTTCTACTACGACGTGGACCCGGGCGACGGGGTGCAAATCAAGGAAAGCGACCTGCCCGCCATCGAGGCCAGGATGCAGGAGCTGGCCGCCCGCAAAGAGCCTATCGTACGCAGCGACATCAGCAAGGCCGACGCGCTGAAGATGTTTGCCGACCGGGGCGATGAGTACAAGGTGGAACTTATCAACGACCTGGCCGACGGCACCATCACCCTGTACACGCAGGGGGCGTTCACCGACCTGTGCCGCGGGCCGCACCTGCCCAACACGGGACTCATCAAGGCCGTGAAGCTCACCAGCGTGGCGGGTGCCTACTGGCGCGGCGATGAAAGCCGCAAGATGCTGACCCGCATCTACGGCATCACCTTCCCGAAAAAGAAGATGCTCGACGAATATCTCGCCCTGCTCGAAGAGGCCAAGAAACGCGACCATCGCCGCATCGGCAAGGAGTTGGAGCTCTTCATGTTCTCCGACACCGTGGGCAAAGGGCTGCCCATGTGGCTGCCGCGCGGCACGGCCTTGCGCCTGCGCCTGGAAGATTTCCTGAAAAAAATCCAACGCCGCTTCGAGTACCAGCAGGTGATGACGCCGCACATCGGCAACAAGCAACTCTACGTCACCTCCGGCCACTACGCCAAGTACGGCAAGGATTCGTTCCAGCCCATCCACACGCCCGAGGAAGGCGAAGAATACCTGCTCAAGCCCATGAACTGCCCGCACCACTGCGAGATATACAAGTTCAAGCCCCGCTCGTACAAGGACCTGCCGTTGCGCTTCGCCGAGTTCGGCACGGTGTACCGCTACGAGCAGAGCGGCGAGCTGCACGGGCTGACCCGCGTGCGCAGCTTCACGCAGGACGACGCGCACATCTTCTGCCGTCCCGACCAGTTGAAAGAGGAGTTCCTCAAGGTGATGGACATCATCTTTATCATCTTCAAGGCATTGGATTTCGACAACTTCGAAGCGCAGATTCTCCTTGCGCGACCCGGACAACCGCGAAAAGTACATCGGTTCGGACGAAAACTGGGAACGTGCCGAACGGGCCATCGTCGAAGCCTGCGAGGAAAAGGGGCTGAAGGCCAAAGTGGTGTTGGGCGAGGCCGCCTTCTATGGCCCGAAGCTCGACTTCATGGTGAAGGATGCCATAGGCCGCCGCTGGCAGTTGGGCACGATTCAGGTGGACTACAACCTGCCCGAACGCTTCAAACTGGAATACACCGGCGAGGACAACCAGAAGCACCGTCCGGTGATGATCCACCGCGCACCCTTCGGCTCCATGGAGCGCTTCTGCGCCGTGCTCATCGAGCACACCGCAGGCCACTTCCCCCTGTGGCTCACGCCCGACCAGGTGGCCGTGCTGCCCATCAGCGAACGGTTCAACGACTACGCCTACCAGGTGGCCAAGCAACTGTTCGGCCAGGACATCCGCGTGACGGTGGACGACCGCAACGAAAAAATTGGCCGCAAGATACGTGACAACGAGCTGAAGCGCATCCCCTTCATGCTCATCGTGGGCGAGAAGGAGGCCGAGCTCGGTGAAGTGTCCGTGCGCCGCCAGGGCGAAGGCGACAAAGGCAGCATGCCGGTGGCCGACTTTGCCAGGATGGTCAACGACGAAGTGGCGCACATGCTGGAGCAGTATTGATGTCACGGTCGGACAAGAATGCAAAAATCCCCGTTCGGAGGCTTCCGGGCGGGGATTTTTGTTTGCCGTGAAGCGGGGCGGGCGTTGCGCCCTCCCGCGGTGGGTCATTCGTTTTCGGGTTGTTTTTCTTTGTCTACCATTTTCATGGCGAGGTCGAGTATCTGCGTGTCGTCGAGCATCACCAGCCCCCCGTCGGGTCCCGGTTCTATGTGCAGCCCGGTGCTCTGTCCGGATTGGAAGTGCGTGCCGCCGAAATAGTTGCGTACCGTGTCGGTGTCCAACCCGAGTTCTTCTGCAATTTTAGCCATGCTGCCGTGGGGAAGTGCATCTTTGATTTTGCGCAGCTCGTTGAAAGTGATTGTCTTGGTCATGATGCTGTTGAATTATGAGTTAATAATAAATTAGTTCTTCGTTGAAAAATCGCTATAAACTTAGAAGTTTATTTCCGATGCGCCAAATGTTTTTGTGTTTTTTTGCATTTGGCGGGTTCCGCCGTTCCTATATATATAATAGGTATGGCGGAGGGGTCGGACGGCTACGGATGCTGACATACACGTTTAATGTTGAATAGCCGTTTACATGTTCAACAGAATAGGCGGCTGTTTTGTTCAAGGAAAGACGGAAGAAATCGGTTGGAAAAGGAAAAAATGCAGTTTTTCCCCGGAAGGGAGGCGGGGAAAAAGCGTACATTCCATTTCGCAAAATGGAAAAATACGTTCCGATAGACGGAAAATTCCGTTACTGCGGAAAAAATGATTCCGCGTTGCGCCCATTCCTGTCCCGCGGCGTGAAATTTTCCCGAAAAAAAACGCCCCTTGCGCTTGCGGTTCCGGTGAAAGTTCTTACCTTTGCACCCGCTTTCCGGAAGGGGGGCGCGCCCGGCGGCGGCCGCGGCGGTCCGGGAAAAAAAAGTTCCGGGTTGCGGGAAAAAAGTTTGGCGGTTCCGGAGGAAACGCTTACCTTTGCAGCCCGTTTCCCCCTGGAGCGGGGGAGCCCCGGGCGGGACGGAAGTTCCGGTCCCGGGGGCGAGAAGAGCGATCTTTGAAGGAATTGGAAGCAACACAAGCAAGGGAAGCCGGGAAAGAAGGGTCCCTCCCCGCGTGCCGCGCGGCCTGTGCCGCGCGCCGCGGGAGCGGAGACAAAAATCAATTTTACAACGAAGAGTTTGATCCTGGCTCAGGATGAACGCTAGCGACAGGCCTAACACATGCAAGTCGAGGGGCAGCGCGGCATTTAGCAATAGATGTCGGCGGCGACCGGCGCACGGGTGCGTAACACGTATGCAACCTGCCCGCGCGCGGGGGATAACCCGGGGAAACCCGGCCTAAGCCCCCATGCCGCCGGGGGACCGCATGGTCCCCGGGCGAAACGCGAGGCGCGCGGATGGGCATGCGGGTGATTAGCTGGTAGGCGGGGTAACGGCCCACCTAGGCTCCGATCACTAGGGGTTCTGAGAGGAAGGCCCCCCACACTGGCACTGAGACACGGGCCAGACTCCTACGGGAGGCAGCAGTGAGGAATATTGGTCAATGGGCGGAAGCCTGAACCAGCCAAGTCGCGTGGAGGACGTAGGCCCTACGGGTCGTGAACTCCTTTTGCCGGGGGGTAACGGGCGGCGCGCGCCGCCGCCGTGCAAGTACCCGGCGAATAAGCATCGGCTAACTCCGTGCCAGCAGCCGCGGTAATACGGAGGATGCGAGCGTTATCCGGATTCATTGGGTTTAAAGGGTGCGTAGGCGGGATTCCAAGTCGGCGGTGAAAGACCGTGGCTCAACCACGGGGCTGCCGCCGAAACTGGCGTCCTTGAGCGCGCAAGGGGCAGGCGGAATGCGCCGTGTAGCGGTGAAATGCATAGATATGGCGCAGAACTCCGATCGCGAAGGCAGCCTGCCGGGGCGCGTCTGACGCTGAGGCACGAAAGCGTGGGTATCGAACAGGATTAGATACCCTGGTAGTCCACGCCGTAAACGATGGATGCCCGCCGTGTGCGCGTTTGTGCGCACGTGGCCAAGCGAAAGCGTTAAGCATCCCACCTGGGGAGTACGCCGGCAACGGTGAAACTCAAAGGAATTGACGGGGGCCCGCACAAGCGGAGGAACATGTGGTTTAATTCGATGATACGCGAGGAACCTTACCCGGGCTTGAAATGCGGCGGACGGCGGGTGAAAGCCCGCTTCCCCTCGGGGCCGCCGCGTAGGTGCTGCATGGTTGTCGTCAGCTCGTGCCGTGAGGTGTCGGCTCAAGTGCCATAACGAGCGCAACCCCCGCCGCCGGTTGCCAGCAGGTCGTGCTGGGGACTCCGTCGGGACTGCCCCCGCAAGGGGCGAGGAAGGGGGGGATGACGTCAAATCAGCACGGCCCTTACGTCCGGGGCGACACACGTGTTACAATGGGGGGTACAGCGGGCAGCTTCCGCGCGAGCGGTGGCGAATCCCGAAAGCCCCTCCCAGTTCGGATCGGAGTCTGCAACCCGACTCCGTGAAGCTGGATTCGCTAGTAATCGCGCATCAGCCATGGCGCGGTGAATACGTTCCCGGGCCTTGTACACACCGCCCGTCAAGCCATGGGAGCCGGGGGTGCCTGAAGTGCGCGGCCGCGAGGAGCGCCCTAGGGCAAAACCGGTGACTGGGGCTAAGTCGTAACAAGGTAGCCGTACCGGAAGGTGCGGCTGGAACACCTCCTTTCTGGAGCCCCGCGGCGCGCATGGGACGCGCGCCGCGCGGGGGGTGGCCCCTCCCGTCCTCCCTTGCGCCGTTGCTTCCTCGACATTGTTCCGCCCGCCGTCCGCGGGGGGAGGGGTAATCCCCCGCCCGCCCCGCGGCTTGCCGCCGGCCCAGTCCCATAGCTCAGTAGGTCAGAGCGCCACACTGATAATGTGGAGGTCGGCAGTTCAACTCTGCCTGGGACTACGCTCCCGGGGGATTAGCTCAGTCGGCTCAGAGCGCCTGCCTTGCACGCAGGAGGCCAAGGGTTCGAGCCCCTTATCCTCCACGCGGCCCGGCGGCGGTGCGGCGGTACGGCAGGATCCCGCGGCGCGCGTGTAAGCGCGCCCGCGGGGCGTTCCCCCTCGCCTTCCCGGAAGGGCGCGGCACGGGGGGGGGAGAGATCTTTGACAAGCTGGAAAGACGAAGAAGAAGCAGGAGGCGGCGCGTGTCGCGCCGCCGGCAAGCAAGCGACAGCGCGCGCCCGCGGCCGTGTGCCGCGGCGCGCGATGGAAAAAAAAGGAGAAGCGAGAGCAGGGCAGACGGTGGATGCCTAGGCTTCGGGAGGCGACGAAGGACGTGACAAGCTGCGATAAGCCCGGGGTAGGGGCAAATACCCGTTGATCCCGGGATTTCCGAATGGGGCAACCCGGCACCGTGAAGCGGTGCCATCCCGCCTTTTGGCGGGAGGCGAACGCGGGGAACTGAAACATCTTAGTACCCGCAGGAAGAGAAAACAAGAGTGATTCCGCAAGTAGTGGCGAGCGAACGCGGAGCAGCCCAAACCGGGGTTGTGGCGACGCATCCCCGGGGTAGTAGGACCGCAGGGGTCCGTGTTGGAGACGAACTGGAACCGCCTGGAAAGGCGGGCCGCAGCGGGTGAAAGCCCCTTACAGGCAAGTCTCCTTCCCGGCGAGCGGCATCCTGAGTAGCGCGGGACACGTGCAATCCAGCGTGAATCTGCCGGGACCATCCGGCAAGGCTAAATACTCCCCGAAGACCGATAGTGGACGAGTACCGTGAGGGAAAGGTGAAAAGGACCCCGGACAGGGGAGTGAAAAAGATCCTGAACCCGTCTGCCCGCAAGCGGTCGGAGCCCCCTTTTGGGGGGTGACGGCGTGCCTTTTGCATAATGAACCTACGAGTCATCCTCGCCGGCGAGGTTAAGGGGCTTGGATCCCCGGAGCCGGAGCGAAAGCGAGTCCGAAGAGGGCGCTTTAGTCGGCGGGGCTGGACGCGAAACCAAGTGATCTACCCCCGGGCAGGCTGAAGGCCGGGTAACACCGGCTGGAGGGCCGAACCGCCAGGCGTTGAAAAGCCTCCGGATGACCTGGGGGTAGGGGTGAAAGGCTAATCAAACTTGGAGATAGCTCGTACTCCCCGAAATGCATTTAGGTGCAGCGTGCGGCAGGCTTGCGCGAGGTAGAGCGACTGACTGGATGCGAGGGCTTCACCGCCTGTCAAGTCCTGACAAACTCCGAATGCGCGCAAGCGTCGCCGTGCAGTGAGGGCGCGGGTGCTAAGGTCCGCGTCCGAGAGGGAAAGAACCCGGACCACCGGCCAAGGCCCCCAAATACACGCTAAGTTGAAGTAACGCGGTCGGACTGCAGTGACAGCTAGGATGTTGGCTTGGAAGCAGCCATTCATTCAAAGAGTGCGTAACAGCTCACTAGTCGAGCGGTCTGGCATGGATAATAACCGGGCATGAAGCGTGTTGCCGAAGCCGTGGGATGCAGGTAGCATCGGTAGGGGAGCATTCCCGGGGCGCTGAAGGCGCGGGGCGACCCGCTCTGGAGCGCCGGGAAAAGCAAATGTAGGTATGAGTAACGACAAAGGGGGCGCGAAACCCCCTCGCCGCAAGGCCAAGGTTTCCTGATCAACGCTAATCGGATCAGGGTCAGTCGGGACCTAAGGCTAAGCCGAAAGGCGATGCCGACGGGCGACCGGTCAACATTCCGGTACTGCCCCGGGGTGCGACGCGGTGACGGAGAAGCGGCAGTCCTGCCGCCTGACGGAATAGGCGGTTGAAGGGAGGTAGGCGTGGAGCCCGCGGGAGGCAAGTCCCCCGCGGGTGCCGAGTCCCGAGAGTACCGGGCGCACTTGTGCAACCGGAGAACGGACGTGAGCATGCTCCCTAGAAAACCCGCTAAGCATAACCCCGTGGCACCCGTACCAAAACCGACACAGGTGGCCGGGTAGAGTATACCAAGGCGCTCGGGTGATTCACAGCCAAGGAATTAGGCAAAATGGCCCTGTAACTTCGGGATAAAGGGCGCCTACCCCGGTGACGGGGAGGCCGCAGAGGAATGGGGAAGGCGACTGTTTAACAAAAACACAGGGCTTTGCGAAGTCGTAAGACGAAGTATAAGGCCTGACACCTGCCCGGTGCCGGAAGGTTAAGAGGAGAGGTCAGCGGCGACGCGAAGCCTTGAATTGAAGCCCCGGTAAACGGCGGCCGTAACTATAACGGTCCTAAGGTAGCGAAATTCCTTGTCGGGTAAGTTCCGACCTGCACGAATGGTGCAACGATCTTCCCACTGTCTCGGCTGTGAGCCCGGTGAAATTGTAGAATCGGTGAAGATGCCGATTACCCGCAACGGGACGAAAAGACCCCGTGAACCTTTACTGCAGCTTTGCATTGCGCCCGGGCAGCCGGTGTGTAGGATAGGCCGGAGGCATAGAAGCGCGCGCGCCAGCGCGCGTGGAGCCGCCGTTGAAATACGGCCCTCCGGCTGTTTGGGCCCTAACCCCCGTGTTTGGGGGGACATTGCATGGCGGGTAGTTTGACTGGGGTGGTCGCCTCCAAAAGCGTAACGGAGGCTTCCAAAGGTGCGCTCAGGCCGATTGGTAACCGGCCGCAGAGTGCAATGGCACAAGCGCGCTTGACTGGGAGGCCGACAAGCCGTCCAGGCAGGAAACTGGGGCATAGTGATCCGGCGGTTCCGCATGGAAGGGCCGTCGCTCAAAGGATAAAAGGTACTCCGGGGATAACAGGCTGATC
>VOFD01000603.1_pt1 | contig 24000 bp, 43 predicted proteins | sample 5384101 | NCBI WGS metagenome assembly VOFD01 (sample SAMN12384723, study PRJNA508395) | human gut metagenome | isolation source: healthy gut C | host: Homo sapiens
ATATGACTCTCGAACCCGGATATGGGAGATAACTAAGCTTTCATCCGCACACTATGTAAACAAGAACATGGTGTCCCCGTCTATGAATTCACGGTCACCATCCTCCCGTTGGGGGATGGACAGGATGTATAAACAAGATATTCATAATGCCCCCCTAGTTATTTTGCCCAAACATCTTCTTGAATTTTATACCTGACAAGAAACGCAACCACCATCAAAAGCCGATGCCCCCACCCTACAAAAAACAGAGCCTGTCCCAACACATCCGCTTTATACTGTGGAAGAAAAAATCGTCTTATCCATTCTTTATCTGATAAAAGGACTTGATGTAAAGACAACCGTTCCTGCCGGGTATACTTATGCTCTGGTTTATAGATGGCCAAAATCACTTTATGGAAAAAGACAGTCAATGAATTCCATGTTCTATCCAGTGAGTTCAAATTAAATTTCTTTTGATACACATAACCTTTCCATTGGAGAATGCTGCATTTCTGCCGGAATTAACAGAAACTGGGTCAGACTTGTACGTAAAATTGAAGCTGAAAAAATTAGACATAGCTAAAGTGATTTTTGACCAGTTGTCTGGTACTGGAATAACTCTGGAAGATATTATTGAAGCTAAAAGGAAAGTTAATCCGGATTATACCAAATGGGAAAAAAAAGATTTCATGGAACTTATTCGTAATATATTGCATATAGCTAAACCAATGCTTATTGTGGCTAATAAGGCTGATTTGCCAACTGCTGAGAAAACATTAAAAAGAATGCAGGAAAAATATCCTTATGTTATACCTGCATCTGCAGAATCTGAAATAGCTTTAGTCAAAGCAGCTGAAGCAGGACTGATTAGTTATACTCCTGGAGATTCTGACTTTGAAATTTTGGAAAAAAGATAAATTGTCAGATAATCAGCTTAAAGCTTTAGAGTATATTAAAGTTAATATTTTAGAAAAATACGGGGAACAGGTATTCAGACAGCATTAAATGAAGCTATATTTGGTTTGCTTAATATGATTGTAGTTTATCCGGTTCAGGATGAACACAAATACACAGACCAAAAGGGAAATGTTTTACCTGATGGAATTTTAGTGCCTAAAGGTGCGGTTCCTAAAGAATTGGCTTATCTTGTTCATTCGGATATTGGTGATAACTTTATGCATGCAGTAGATGCTCGTAAAAATATGAGAATTGCTGCAGATTATGAATTGCAGGATAAGGATGTTATAAGTATTGTTACAAGAGGTTAACTGCCTCTTTATGTAATATCTTTTTGAATTTGAGCATAAATCTCTTTTTAACACTTTCAGGTTCATCTAATTCATTTAAAATTTTTCTTAAAGTATTCCACCATATGTCTTCTGGTGTAAGCCAATCAAGATGCAATTGCCCATAAACATCAAGAACTTTTTCATTAATGTCTGTGCTTTTCATAATTTTATTTTAGTTTAATAAATAGTATTTTCTTTTTCTAAGAGTGTTTGAAAAGTATTTATGAAAAAAAGTAAAAATAAGAAGTTATTCTTTTAATAATTTTATTGCTTCATTAGCTGCATAAACACAGCAGTCAACACATGGAGATTTGTCTTCTCCATTTTTTGAAATTATGCCGCACTGAACTGAACCATATTCTTTTTAAAAGCATCATAGAGTTTTTAGCATCCATTTTTATTTTAATTTCATCATCTTCCAAAAATCCCAATGCTATTAATGCTCCTGTGAGTGCACCGCAGGTTCCTTCATCAAATGTGCCTCCGATTCCTCCTGAAAACCCGCTAGCTAATGCACATAATCTTGCCTGACTCATTGGATGGTTGGCTACTTCACAAAGTCCCATAAGGGTTGATTGGGAACAGCTTTTAAAAAACACGGTATTGTCTGATTTTTTCTTCTACTGATTTTGAATTCAAGTCCATACTATCATCTATAAAAAAATAATTGGGGAAAGTTACTTCCCGCATTTCACATATGTCTAGAAATCAAAGCTTTCCATATCATAATCAAAGCTTTCCATATCATATGCATTTAAATCTGAATACATGTCTTCATCTGATTCTTCAGGAATTTCAAATTCTTCTGTATTCATTTCTCCTGTTTGTGAATCAACAGTTATTACTCCTGCACTTTGACCGTCCTGTGTTTCTATATGGAATGTGTATACTCCATCATTTTCATCTACACTACTTATGGAACAGTTTGTGTCTTCCAAGTAATCATTTACCATTTCTTCACATTCTTCCTGTGTAAGGTTATTCTCTTCCGGAGCAGTCATATTTTCAGATGACGGATCTGAAGTTATGTCTTCCTCAAAGTTGAAATTATTATTGTCTATAATAGTATTAGTTTCAGTTACTGCAGCAGCTATTGCTGTATTATATAAATTAATGTTAAATTCAGAATTGTCTACTATAATCATAAGCCCAACCATAAGGTTGAAATCTTTATCTTTATCAAGATGTTTTTGACCTACTCCCATAACTCCGTGATTTCTTTCAGATGGATGTCCGTTGCTGAAAATTACACTGTTTGCCATTTTAAGCACTAAATTTTGGTCACTAGCACCAACACATATTCCTTCTTTTCCATTAGTTACTAATATGTTTGTAGTATCGCCTTGGGTAAATACAACAGATTGTGGTGGTTGATCTGCTAAAGATACAATTTTTGCATCTTGCAAACTATTTAAGAAATTAACCATTGACTGATTGTCTTTAAATGTGTGAATTGTTATTCCGTATGTATTTTCTTTAAATCCGTCGGGTATTTGTATAAATTCGGTATCATGGGGAACATTTATCTTTATTCCATCAAATGTATTTTGTTTCATATCTACGTCACTATTAATCACAGTTGCTCCAACACAGGTTGCTGTAATGAATATGGCGGCTATTGAAAGAATAATCGCTACATTTTTATTCATTTTATCTCCTTTTTTTTATTTGACATAATTTATGTACATTAGATATATGTTATTTATACTATTAAAACTTAATTTTATAAATTAAGAAAATTTAATATTATATATAAAAAATTTAGTGAATAGGTGAAAAAATGCATCCAAGACCAAGTCCCATAGCTGCATCTCTTTATACTTTAAGAGATATGAATGTTGATGTTATTATAATGCATGGACCTCATGGTTGTTGTTTTAGAACTGGCAGGCTTTTAGAAAGTGACGGTGTACGTGTTTTAACTACAGCAATGGCTGAAAATGATTTTATTTTAGGAGCTAGTGAAAAACTAGAAAATACATTAAAAGAAGCTTATGATATGTTTAAACCGGAGTTTATAGGTGTTGTAGGTACTTGTGCTAGTATGATTATTGGTGAAGACTTAAAAGAAGCAATAGCTAATGCTAATTTAGATTGTACAGTTATTCCTGTTGAATCTCACGGGGGATTTGGTGAAGGAGATAATACTGAAGGAGCAATAATGGTTTTAGATTCTGCTGTTGAATATGGTATAATTCTCGTGAAGAGGCAGACCGTCAAATTGAAATGCTTAAAAAGCTACTGAAATAGAAAAAAACCAGGGGAATGGCTCAGGGAAAATATATTCAACCTAATTTTGGTGATAATAAGGAAGAAGTGGCTAAAAAAATCATAAAGGCACTAAGAGACAATAAAAAAGTTGCTTTTTGTATTGAATGCTAAAAAAAGAAACTTCTTATTTATTTGCAGATATTTTAAACTTTGATTATCGTGAAATCAATCCTGAAAATAAACCAATAATTGTAGCTAATTTAGATGAAAATATTGGTCTTTCAAGAATTAGGAATCATGCAGTTAATATTAAACAGGAACTGAAAACGGATATTGATTACTTAAAGGAAAACCCTGTTGATTTGTATGTTGTATGTGGTGTTCTCATGCATTTCCTGTTGAAGAAATTGAAGGGGAATCAATAGCCGTAACTGATGGTCCTCGTTTAGTTGAACCATTAAAAGATTTGGGATATGATAATGTAGTTGCAGAACTTGATGCTCACTCAAAAACTTTAGGGACTGATAAAATTGTTTTTTCTGACTTTGGAGGAATGATTAGATCAGCTATTGACTGGAAGTAGAATTATGATAACAATTATTGATTATAAAAGCGGAAATTTAAAAGCATTTCCAATGGATTTAAAAAAAATCGGCTGTGATGTTGAAATTACAAGCAGCATTGAAAAAAATAGCTGATAGTGATTATTTGGTTCTTCCGGGAGTTGGAGCTTTTTGGCAGTGCAATGGAAAATCTTGAAGAATTTAAAAGTAATTCATGAACATGTAGATGATGATAAACCATTTTTGGGAGTTTGTTTAGGGTCAGCAGGTTCTTATGGACTCAAAGTGAAGAAAGTCCTGATGTTGACGGTTTAAAAATTATTTGAAGGTCATGCATGCTATCTTCCAGAAGGACTTAAAATACCTCATATGGGATGGAATAAATTAGATGTTGTTAAAAAATGTCCAATTTTGGAAGGTGTTGATAAAAAGAGTACTTTTTTATTTTGTCCATTCTTATCATGTTGTTCCGGATAATGATGAAATAATTGCAGGGACCTGTGATTATGGAATTGATGTTGTTGCAGCATTAAGTAGGAATAATTTATTTTCAACAATAATTTCACCCGGAAAAAAGTGGAGTTGCAGGTTTAAAGATATTAAAGAATTTTGTTAATTTAGAGTTATAATTGGAGATTATATTTATGGATATTGAAGGTTTTGTAAGAAAAAAGAATTGATGATTACACATATGAAGATTTGACTGCTCTTTTTGGCAAGTAGAATTAGAGAATACAAAGATTTGTCTGAAGAAAACTCCTGTAAAATGGCTGAAGCTGTTATTGATGAAGTAAAAACTACTTTGGAATTGAATTCTCTTGATGATGATTTTTTAAAAGAAATTGTAGATATTCCGAAAGCAGATGTGGCTATGGGAAAAATGGGAGTAGGTTCCAGGGGAGCAGGTGATTTCTTCGTTCACAGAAAAATTGCAGAAATTGTTTCAAGTACAAATACTGCTTCATTAGTAAATCCTTCTGAACAGGACGATGGAGGAGTAGTTAAAGCACCAGTTAAAAACGATGATGTTTATGTAACAACTGCAGTAGATGGAATACACTCACGTTTAAGTGACTATCCGTTTTTAGGAGGATTTCATGTTACAAGGGCTACTTTAAGGGATGTTTGTGTAATGGGGGCAGACCCTGTAGCTATTTTAAGTGATGTTCACTTGGCAGATGATGGGGATGTTGGTAAGATATTTGACTTTACTGCAGGTGTAGCTGCAGTGTCTGAACTTGTTGATGTTCCAATAGTGGCTGGAAGTACATTGCGTGTAGGTGGAGACATGGTTTTAGGTGATAGATTTGTTTCTGCTGTAGGAAGTGTTGGTGTATCCGATTATCCGCCAACTGCAAGGAAAGGAGCAACTGAAGGTGATGTAATTTTACTTACAGAGGGTTCTGGTGGAGGAACCATTACAACAACTGCATTATATAACGGATTTTTTGATGTAATATGGGATACATTAAATGTAAACTTTGTTCAGGCATCACATGCACTTTTTGAAGCTGATTTAATTAAAGATATTCATGCAATGACTGATGTGACAAATGGGGGATTGCGTGGAGATGCCCACGAAATATCCAATACAACAGGAGTAGGTTTGGAGTTCTATGAAAAAAAGAAATTCGTGACTGTGTTGCTCCAAAAGTATTAAACATGCTTGAAACATTAAATATAGATCCATTAGGAGTTTCAACAGATTCATTAATGCTGATTGCACCTCCTGAAATTGTTGGAGATATTAAAAAGGCAGTAGCAAAATATGATGTTCTATTCGTGAAATAGGTAAAGTTGATAATTCTGGTGAACCGAATTTAATTAAAGAAGACGGAAATGTTGAAAAGCTGGTTCCACTATTTAGGGAAGCTGCTTATACTAAAGTTAAAAAGTTCGTTGGAGACACAACACCTGAAGACTTTGAAATTATGAAAGAAAAAGTCCAAAAGGCATGTGACGAATCAATACTTAAAAAGAAAAAGTGGTAAAACACATCCGTGAAAATTAACTTTTTCACACTTCTTTAAATTTTATCTATTTTTATTATAATCCTTATTTATGAAAGATGAAAAAGGATATTTCTACATTATTGATGCATTTTTAGCAGTTCTGATTTTACTTATAGTTATTTTAATGGTTAATTCAATTGTTTCTATGTCTAATCCGAATTATTCCAGTGATTCACATAATTTCAAATCAGCTCAGGATACAATGGAGTTATTAAGTTCAGGGATTAATTCTACAGACAGGGTTTTCATAGAAGATATTTCCAGTATTTTAGATGAAAATCATAATTCAAAATATTCTGTAAGGAAAGTTTCTAAGCTGTGTCGTGAGAAGTTCAAGAAATTAGGTCTTAAGAATTATCAGTTTAAGGAAAACAATGTTTTAGACGGAAAAGTACTGGCCAGTTCCGGAGCATTAGGTGAGGATGTTAGTATAGCTAGCCGAAATTATGGAGATTATTCCTATACTTTATATATCTGGTAGTATTTTTTATAGAATATAATAGTTTTATTTAAATACTATTAAAATCATAATATTAACTGATAACTATTTTTAATGTCGCCCCGATGGTGTAGTTTGGATAACACATAGGACTGCGGATCCTATTCCCCGGGTTCAAATCCCGGTCGGGGCATTATATAATTTTTTAAAATTCCGTGATACAATGTTAAATGCTAATACTTATGTAACTAATGAGAAAGGGTTGGCGGAACTATTAGAAATCAGTATGAAGATTTTTATGTTGAAGAAATCCCTGAAATGACTCCAACTGGTGAAGGGCCTAATATTTGGATTTGGATTGAGAAAGTAGGTAGGACTACTTTAGATGTTGTTTTGGATATTGCAAGAGATTTACATATTAGTAGAAAAAGAATGGGCTTTGCAGGAATGAAAGATAAAAAAGCCCGTACCCGTCAGTGGATTTGCATATCTAATATGGAATCTGAAGAACAGTTCAGGCAAGTTAAGGATTTGGAAGGAACCATTTATAAAACTGATTTTTTAAAGGTTGTTCGTGGACGTAAAAAACTTAGGATGGGACAGCTAAAGGGAAATAAATTCCAAATTCTTATTCGGGATATTGATGATATTGAAAAAAGTGCTGAAATAGCTAATAACATTTTAAAGGAATTGGAAGTTACTGGTGTTCCTAATTACTTTGGCTGGCAAAGATTTGGTAAGCCAAGAACAAACACTCACTTGGTAGGTGAAGCTTTAGTTCAAAATGATTTAAAAGAAGCTGTTAGAAGATACATTGGAAATCCTACAAGTGAAGAACACGAAGAAAACCAAAAAGCAAGACAGGCTTATGATGATGGAAATTTGGAAGAATCTTTGGAATTGATGAGTAAAGGAATGCGTTATGAGAAAATGATGGTTCGTGAACTGATTAAAGATGCTAAAAAAGGACCATTAGATGATAAAGCTTATAAAAATGCTTTGCATGCTCTTCCAAAACCTCTCCAAAGGATGTTTGTCCATGCATATCAATCTTATTTATTTAATGATGCAGTTAGCAGAAGGGTAGCTATGGGAATTAACAGATATGTTGAAGGAGACATTATCATTGACAATGAAGAGAGAATAGTTCGTGATAAAACTCCTGAAGAGTTCCAAAACTTAATTGATAATTTTGAAGCTAATCCTACTTCTCCATTATATGGAACTAAAGTACCTTTGCCGGTGGTGAAGTTGGTGAAATGGAAAAATCAGTTTTAAATAGCTATAATTTAACTAAAGAAGACTTTGAAGTTCCTAAAATGCCTCGTTTAGGAAGTCATGGTTTAAGAAGGTCTATGAGAATTCAAGTTTGGGATGCTTCAGCTATTCCAACAGATGAAGGTGTTTTAACTGAATTTTCAATAAATAAAGGTTCTTATGCTACAGCTGTTTTAAGGGAAGTCATGAAAAAAGATGTTGTCTAGATTTATAATTCTTTTTCATTTTTTAAATTTTTAATAAATTCATTAAAATCATTTATGCATGATTTTTTTTGGTTTTGAAATTTTCATATAATTCATTTTATTTTAATATGCTCTTTAATTTTAAGTAATAGTTTTTATAAAATTATATCAAAGAATTATTATTTAAGTTGATTTTTATGATTGATTGTAGAAATATTGCTAAGGGAAAAGATAGTGGAGAATTAATAGTAAGCAGTGAGCCAATTAGTTTTTTGGGAGGTGTGGATCCTAAAACAGGCATTGTAATTGATCCAAATCATGAACTTAAAGGTCAATCCATTAAGGACAAAGTTTTATTCATTCCTGGTGGAAAAGGTTCAACTGTTGGTTCTTATGTTATATTTCAAATGAAAAAAAGAATAATACTGCACCTAAAGCTATTATATGTTTAAATGCAGAACCGATTATTGCTACTGGTGCTATAATGTCTGATATACCTATGGTCGACTCTCCGGAAGATACTGATGAACTGAAAAATGGTGTTTTAGTTGAAGTTGATGGGGATAATGGTAAAATAGCTATTTTATAAATAATGTGGTTATTATGGAAACTTTAATTAAAAATGTAAACATTTTAAATCCGAATGAAGAAATTCAAACTTCATGCAATGTTTTAATTGAAGATAAACACATTAAACAAATATCTAAAAAGAAAGTTTCTACTAAAAACAATGTTAAAATCATTGATGGACAGGATAATTATCTAATGCCTGGGTTTATAGATTGTCATGCACATATTAGCTAATGGCTTTCACAAAGAAGAAAACATGGCAAATCCTTTAGCACTACATTTTTACAATGCAATTAAACATGGAAAACAGACAGTTGATGCAGGTGTTACAACAATTAAAGACTGTGGCCCTGCAGATATCGGAGTTAAAATAGCTCAAAAAAAAGGTTTATTTATAGCTCCTAAAATGGAAATTTCAGTTACTCCTTTAGTATCAACAGGAGGACATTTTGATTTATTTTTTACCTTCTGGTTTTGATATGGAGATAGTTTATCCGGGATTTCCTAAAGGAAGGTGTGACGGGCCTCTTGAAGTTTTAAAAAGACCCGTGAAATAAAAAAGAGCAGGAGCAGACTTTATTAAAGTAATGGCTAGTGGGGGAGTCTTAACAACAAACACATCTCCAGATTATCCTCAGTTCAATGTTGAAGAACTTAAAACAATAGTTGAGAAGCTCATGTTAATGATTTAAAGGTTTCAGCTCATTGTCACAGTCTGAAAGGAATCAATAACTGTGTTGATGCAGGTTTTGATTCAATAGAACACGGAACATTCATTGATAAAAAACATCTCATAAAATGGCTGAAAATAATGTAAAATTAGTTCCGACAATGCTTGTTCATGATTTTTTATATCATAGTGGATTTCCGGCATGGGATAATTATGCAGCTGAAAAAACAGCCAAATTAAAAGAAATAGTTAAAGTTCACAAGGAAAACATATCTGTTGCTTATGAAGAAGGGGTGGATTTGTTAATGGGAACTGATAGTGGAGTAATTGCCCACGGTCATAATCTGGAAGAGTTGATTCATTTAACAGATATTGGAATGAGTAATGATGAAGCTATAGCTAGCGGGACAATAAATGCTGCTGAATTTATAGGTAAAAAAGATTCATTAGGTTCAGTTAGTGAAAATAAAATAGCTGATTTAATTTTAGTCAATGGCAATCCTTTAGATGATGTAAGTATTTTAGCTGACAATGACAATATATTAAAGGTTATTCAGAATGGATGTCTTGTTAAAAACATTTAATTTTCTTTTTTTTTAAACTTTTTTTAGGTATACATAAATTTTTATTTAAGAAGTATACAATTTATATATGTATGATTATTAATTTTAATCTGAAAATAATCTATTAAAATTTGGTTGTGATATAATGGCAAAACTTAAAGAAATGGATTTGCCTATTGAAGGGATGCATTGTGCTTCCTGTGTTTTAAGTTTAAATAAAACTTTTGAAAAGGTTGAAGGAGTGGAATCAGTAGATGCAGATTTGGCTTCAAATAAATTACATTTAACTGTCAATCCAAAAAGCTCCCATTTGATGAAATTGAAACATTAGTTAAAAATTTGGGATTTGAACTTCACACAGATGAAAGTTACTCTTAAACTTAACGGAATGCATTGTGCTTCCTGTGTCATGAATGTTGAAAACTTTTTAATACGTTTAGACGGCATTTTTGATGTTAAGGCAGATTTAACTTCACAAACAGCACGTATCAATTATGATAAAACAAAAGTAACTGTCAAAGACATGGAAGAAGTTATTAATTCTTTGGGATTTGAAGTACTTGGAATTGATGGGCAACTTGAAATAAATGAAGATGAAATTTATAAAAATGATTTAAAAGATAAAAGAAATAGGATTATAGTTGGTTTTGCAGCATCAGCTGTTTTAATGGCTTTAATGTATATTCACTGGCATCCGTTTGGATTGTCTATGGGAATAACTTCGTTAATCATAAGTATTCTTCCATTTCTTTATGTATCTTTACCTACACTTAAAGCAGGATTCAACGGTCTTGTTCATAAGAATTTAAACATGGATGTGATGTATTCGATGGGTATAACTGTTGCATACATATCAAGTATTCACAATTTTAACAATAGCTGTTGTTGTATTCCTGCTGTGGTACTTTGTATTTGACTCTACTTTGTTGTTTGCACTTACAACTTTAATTTCAATTTTAGTTGTGGCCTGTCCATGTGCATTAGGTCTGGCTACTCCGACAGCAGTAACTGTAGGTGTTGGAAGGGCTGCAGAATTCGGCATTCTTATTAAAAATGGAGATACTTTAGAAAATGCAGGTAAAATTGATGTTGCAGCATTTGATAAAACTGGAACTATAACTGAAGGTCAGCCTGAAGTGGATGATGTTATATGTTATGGAATTAGTGAAAATGAATTGGTTGAACTTGCAGCCAGTGTAGAGAAAAATTCCAATCATCCAATAGCTAAGGCAATTGTCAGAAAAGCCAGTGATATGAATCTGGAATTTATTCAAACTTCATCATTTGAAAATATAACTGGTAAAGGTTTAAAAGCTCAGGTTGATGATAAAGATATTTTAGCAGGAAATAAAAAGCTTTTAGAGTCTCAGGATATTGAAATTCCTCAAAGTGTTCTGGAAGAATACGAGAATTTAGAAAATCTTAGCAAAACTATAATTTTTTGTAGCTATTGATGGTGTAGTTAAAGGTATTTTAAGTTTATCTGATAAAATCAAAGCTAATTCTAAAAGAACTATTGAAGAATTGCATAAAATGGGCATTGAAACATATATGCTTACAGGAGATTAAGAAATGTTTGCAATAAAAAAAAAAAGAAACAAAAAGAATATTTAGCTAACTCTAAAAGAGCTAAGAAATTATAGAATATAGCTCCACCTATAACTCCATTTATTAATCCGCCAACAATATTACCTAATGCTTGGTAAGCATTTCCACCACTAATTAAAGTAATGATAGCTAAAATAATGTTGAATATTAAGCTGATTACTGTTAATACAATAATTAAACTTACTGGGTCAATAGAATTTAAAGAGGTCATGTCACCGTCTTTGGATAAATCAAGGATAATTCCTTTGCCTTTACTTCCAAGTAAATTATAGATGTATGTAGCAATTAAGGTAAATACAAAAGTTATGATGAATGATCCGATTATGGACATTGCAATAAATGATGGCTGCATTATCATTGCTGCAACTTGGTAAAGTGCAAATGCCATTACAGTTTGTCCACTAAACATTAAAGTTTGAACTATTGCTGATATGATAATTGGAGCAATGAATATAGTTATTGCACAAAGTAAAATAACAAGAATTGTTGTTATAATTGATGCAATAAGTGCGGTTGGCACAGTTGAAATTTTAGTAATCTCTTTTTCATCGTTTAATTCAAAAGTAATTGGATTCATTCTTTTTGTTAACCAATTGTAAAGATATCCTTCTGCAAATCTATTATATATAGAACACATTATGGTTCCAACGATTATTGTTGGGATAATATAAGCTACTACTCCAATACTTTGAGCGTTTAATATGCCTATAGCTATCAGTAGAATTATGGAGAATAAAACTGAGAATAATACTCCAATTCCAGTTCCCATAATGGTGTAGGATGTTATATCAATAGATTTTAAGATTTTTACATCACTCATATTTTTCACCTCATTACTTATTATGTATATGTTCTATTTAAACCATTCTTTAGATTGTTCAAGTAATTCATTAATAATGGTTTTAGATGAACCTATGTAAGTATGAGGATTCATAATTTTTTCAACATCTTCAGGAGTTAAGTATTTTTGAACATCTTCTCTTCTAGGATAAGTTCTCCTAAAAGACCTCCTTCTTTATTAGCTTTAATAGCATTTCTCCTTACAATTCCATATGCGGTTTGTTTTCCCATTCCGCTTCTTGTAAGTTCAGCCATTAATCTTTCAGCCATGATTAATCCATTAGTTAAGTTTAAATTTCTTTCAATATTTTCATCATAGAATACTAAATTGCTCATTAATTTAATAGTTAAACTGAGGATGTAATCAGTTAAAATACAGCTTTCCGGAAACATTATTCTTTCACAGGAGAATTAGTTAAGTCTCTTTCATGCCAGAGCGGATTGTTGTCAAGTGCAGCATTTACAAAGGATTTTACAATTCTTGCAACACCACAAATACGTTCTGCTGTAATTGGGTTCATTTTATGAGGCATTGTACTGCTGCCTACCTGTTTTTCAGGATCAAAGTATTCACCAAGTTCCATAAGTTCAGTTCTTTGTAAGCTTCTGATTTCTAGAGCAATTTTATCTAAAGTACTTGCAATATTAGCTAATGTTGAAATAAATTCCACATGGTTGTCTCTTTGAACAACCTGGTTAGTAATTGTAGCTGCAGGCAATCCCAATATATTAGCTACTTCTTTGTGGATTTTCCAGCCGTCTTCACCAAGAGCTGCTGTGGTACCAACTGCACCGTCCATCATAGCTACACAAACATTTTTTTTGAGCATTTTCTAATCTTTCATATTGTCTGTGAAGTTCATCAGCCCAAATACCAAATTTCATACCGTATGTAGTAGGAAGCGCATGTTGACCATGAGTACGACCAATACAAACTTTATCGATATTTTCTTTAGTTAAATCAAGCATTATTTTAGTTAATCTTTCTACTTTTTCTTTTAAAACTTCAATTGAATCATTTAAAAGTAAAGAATTTGAACTGTCTACAACATCATTGGAAGTAGCTCCGAAGTGGACATATTCTCCGGCATCATTATCACAAACTTCTCCAATAGCTTTAACTAATGCAGCAATGTCATGTTTGGTTTGAGCTTCAATTTCATCTACTCTTTCTAATTTAACATATTTGGTATTAGCTTTAGCTGCTATTTCATCTGCCACTTCCTGAGGAATTATACCAAGTTTTCCTTCTGCTTGAGCTAGAGCAGATTCCACATCTAGTTTTCTTTGTAATTTGTTTTCAGTTTCCCAAATGGATTTCATTTCGGGAGTACCATATCTGTATTCGATTGGATGTATAGCCATTTTATATCATCTCAGTTTATTTAATAATATTATATATTGATTTTTTAGTATTTTATATTATTCTTAATTAACCATTTTCTGATGCCGGTTGGTGGTTAAATTTATAATATAGAATACTAATATATATTAGTAAATTATTTTTTACTAAGTATAAAAAACTTAGGTGATTTTTTGGAAACTAAAATTAAAGAATTTCGTAATGAAAAGGGATTAAGCCAACAAAAATTGGCAGATTTGACTGGTGTCACAAGACAAACAATCAATGCATTGGAAAATGCTAGGTATAATCCTTCTTTACTTTTAGCCTTTAGAATAACTAAGATTTTAGATAAAGAAAACATTGGGGATGTTTTCATCATTGATGATGGTGAGTGAGAGATGATATTAGATATTTATAAAGATTCCTTTGAATATGCATCTAAAAATGTAAAAAATCTCTTGATTTTAGGAGTGTTTTACTTATTTGGTTTTTTAGTCATTCCTATGTTCTTCATTTTAGGTTATAATTATAGAATTATTAAAATAGCTACTGAAGGAATGATTAATGGTAATGATGAACTTCCTGAATTTGAAGACTGGACTTTGATGCTGGTTGAAGGAATTAAATGTTTTGTTGTGTATGTGGGTTATTTAATTATTCCAATTATTGTATTTTTAGGTATTCTATGGGGCTGTGGCCAAGCCAATAATATTTCTTTAACTATTGTTGGATTTATAGTAGGGATTGTTATTTTATTAGTATTTGCATTGTATTCATTTTTAGCTATTTCTCATATGGCTACAAATGATGGATCAATGAAAGCTGCATTTGATGTAAAAGAGATAACAAATATTGCTAAGTCTATCGGTTGGTCAAGATGTTTTACAACATATATTGGAATGATAATACTGGTTAGTGTAATTATTTGTGTTGTTGTAAGTATAGTTTTAGCAGTTTTAATGATTTTAGGATTTGCTACTGTTTCTGCAGTTCCTATAATGGGTGTAGCTACTGCAACCGGTGTTGTATCAACTTTAATTATTAATTTTGTAATAACATTTATTGTAATGCCTTACTTGCAGATATTCCAAAGCCGTTGTCAAGGTTTACTTTATAATATTAGGTGATTTTTCACCTCTTTTTTTTATTTTAGGATTTCGTTATTATGCCATCATTTAATAAGGCAATTAAACGCACTACTTTAATTGAACTGTTAATTATAATTTTGTGTTTTTATTCAGTATATATGGTAGCTAGTTTTTATGGATTTAATGTAGATATGGAATGGATGTATGTAGCTATTATTGCTTATATTCTGATTAAATCAAGGAAATATTCGGCTGAAACTAATCAGAATATCTTTTCTAAAATTGAATTTCGATATGTGTTTTTAATTGTTATTGTAAATGTCTTTTTTTCATATGGGATGTTGTATTTGGCCAACAGCATAAATATTGAAAGTTTTTTAAGTTTTAACTTAATTCCAAGTTTAAAAAATCTGGCTTTTATTGGTGGCCTAATTGGAACTGTTTTAATTTCTCCAATTTCTGAAGAAATAATTTTCAGGGGAATTATTTTAAACAGATTGAAATTGGTTGTCCCTGTTAATGTGGCTATTTTAATATCTTCATTGTGTTTCGGTGTTCTTCACGGATATGGAAGTATTGTTTCAGCATTTGTCTTCGGATTATGTATGTGTATTTTGTATATCAAAACAGACAACATTCTGGTTCCTGTTGCTGCACATATTATGAACAATTTCTTTGCAGAAACTTTATTTTATTTGGACAAGGATGCAATACTTTTTAGCAATGATTTAATAATGATTACAATTACAGTTTTAGCTATTATATCTTTATATTTGATATTGAACTCTTTAAAGATTGAGTGGAAATTTTTAGATAAAAAATAATATTTTATATATGCTGAAAATTAATTATAAATTAGGTGTTTTTGATATGGATACTAAAAAGATAGGAATTGCAATAATCGTTGTGGGATTATCTTTGTGTGTAATGTTTATTGATTCTTACAAATATCTGGTTTCTGCACTGACTGTTGTTATTTTAGGATTTCTTATAACATTAATAGGTTATTTGGCGGATGTTAAAAAGCAAAAATTCATTAATGATAAGTTAAATGAGGATATTGAAAGGATTATTCAGCCTTTAATAACCAAATATTCTAATTTAAATAAACAGTATTCTAGCCAGTATGATGGTGAAGAATATATTCAAAAAAGGATGGAAATAAATCGTAATTTGGAAAAGGAACTTACTGAAAATCTTCCTTATTTGGAAAGCAGGCAAATTAAAAAAATCGTCATTGATTTCAGTAAGGAACAGGACAAATTATAATTTTTTTTTTCAAATATTTTAAAATGTACAAAAAAGTACAACAAGGATTTAAATAGTACATTATTCTAATTATATTATAGTGATTAAAATGTTTTCCCCAAGTTTGGAAGAAGTAAAAGAAATTGCAAAAAAATAAGGAATATAAAAGAATTCCGGTAGCTTATGAATTATACTCAGATATGGCTACTCCAATAGAAGTATTAAGGATTTTAAAAGAAATCAGTAAACATTGTTATATGCTGGAAAGTGTTGAAGATTCACAAAAATGGGGAAGATACAGCTTTTTAGGATTTGATCCGCTTTTAGAGTTTACCTGTCAAAATGGATGTGTTCAAATTAAGGGAGACAGCAAATTTGAAGACAGTTCCAAATTAACAGATGATGATAAGGTAATTATTGAAACAAACAATCCAGGTGAAGTTATTAAAGATTTGGTCAGACAAAACAGATCTCCAAAATTAACTAATTTGCCTCCATTTACTGGAGGATTTGTGGGATATTTTGCTTATGATTATATTAAATATGCAGAACCTTCCCTAAACCTCGATGCTGAAAATCAGGATCAATTTAAAGACATTGATTTGATGTTGTTTGATAAGGTTGTTGCATTTGATAATTTCAGACAAAAAATTGTTTTGATTGCAAATATGAAAACAGACAATTTGGATGAAAACTATAAGAAAGCCTGTGATGATTTGGAAAAAATAGCCAGATTAATTAAAACAGGTAAAAAGCAAAAATAGAACATCTAACATTAAAATCTGATTTCAAACCAGTATTTTCACGTGAAAAATATTGTCAAATGGTTAATAAGGCTAAAGATTACATTAAAGAGGGGGATATTTTTCAGGTTGTACTGTCAAACAGGATTGAAGCAGATATTTCAGGAAGCTTGTTTGATACATACAGAGTCTTGAGAACTCCAAATCCTTCACCATATATGTTTTATTTTTCAAGTAATGACATTGAAATAGCTGGTGCTTCACCTGAAACTCTGGTTAAATTAAACAATAGAAAATTATACACTTTTCCACTAGCGGGAACAAGACCTAGAGGAAAAACGGAAAGTGAAGATTTGGCCCTTGAAAAAGAGCTTTTAAGTGATGAAAAGAATTGGCTGAACATAATATGCTTGTAGACCTGGGACGTAATGATATTGGAAAAATATCTGAAATAGGATCTGTCAATGTTGATAAATACCTGTCAATTGAGAGGTTTTCTCATGTAATGCATATTGGTTCAACAGTAACTGGAACTTTAAGAAAAGATCTGGATTCACTTGCGGCTATTGATTCCATACTTCCTGCAGGAACACTGTCCGGAGCTCCAAAAATAAGAGCATGTGAAATTATTAATGAACTTGAAAATAATAAAAGAGGGATTTATGGTGGAGCTATTGGATATATTGATTTAAGTGGCAATGTAGACACCTGCATATCAATCAGGATTGCTTTTGCACGTAATAATAAAGTTTTCATAAGGTCAGGTGCAGGAATTGTAGCTGACAGTGTTCCGGATAATGAATTTGACGAGTGTTTAAATAAAGCAGCAGCAGTTATTCATGCTTTAAAAATAGCTGACGGGGGAATTTTATGATTTTATTAATAGATAACTATGATAGCTTTTCATATAATTTATATCAATTAATCGGACAGGTAAATAGGGATATTGAAGTTTATAGAAATGATAAAATCACTGCTGATGAAATTAAAGATTTAAATCCTGAAGCTATTATTTTATCTCCAGGTCCTGGAAGGCCTGAAGATGCGGGAATCTGTGTTGATGTTGTTAGGAAATTTTATGATAAAATACCAATTTTGGGAGTTTGTCTTGGACATCAGGCAATATGTGATGCATTTGGAGGTAAAATATCTTATGCCGGCAAATTAATGCATGGAAAATCATCAACAGCTAAATTAAATAAAGACCCTATTTTTAAAGGTTTAAATGATGAGATTGCTGTTGGAAGATATCATTCTTTAAGTTTGGTTGAAAATACTTTGCCTAAAGATTTAAAAATAATTTCAAAAACAGCAGACAACGGAGAAATAATGGCGATTAAACATAAAAAAAAATATAATGTTTACGGTCTTCAATTTCATCCAGAATCAATATTAACACCTGACGGAATTACAATAATTGAAAATTTCATAAACAAAATTAAGGAGGATAATTAAATGATTAAGGAAGCTATTTTAAAAGTTGTAAATGGAAATGACTTGAATGCGAAGGAAGCTTATGGGGCAATGGATGAAATAATGTCTGGAGAAGCTAGTGAGGTTCAGATGAGTGCTTATTTAACTGCACTGTCAATGAAAGGTGAAACAATTGAAGAAATCACAGCTTCTACAAAAGCCATGAGGGCTCATTGTGTTAAATTACTAAATGATGAAGAAGTCTTGGAAATAGTTGGAACTGGTGGAGACGGATCCAATACTTTCAACATATCAACAACATCTTCAATTGTAATTTCTGCAGCTGGAGTTCCGGTAGCCAAACATGGAAACAGATCAGCATCAAGCAAATGTGGGGCGGCAGATGTTTTGGAAGCTTTAGGTGTAAATATTTATATTGAACCGGAAAAAAGCTTGAAAATATTAAAAGAGATTAATCTGTGCTTTTTATTTGCTCAAAATTATCATTTGGCCATGAAATTTGTAGCTGGAGTCAGAAAAGAATTATTTATAAGAACAATTTTCAATATTCTGGGACTCTGACAAATCCTGCAGGTGCTACAATGCAGGTTTTGGGGGTTTATGATGAATCACTTGTAAAACCTCTTTGTGAAGTGCTTAAAAACGTAGGAGTTAAGTCTGCATTATCAGTATACGGTCAGGACGGATTGGATGAAATTTCAGTTAGTGACAAAACATCTGTTTGTGAACTTAGGGACGGCAGGTTAAAATGTTATGAAATAGCTCCTGAAGATTTTGGAATTGAGAGATGTTCTAAAGAAGACCTTGTAGGCGGAAATCCTAGGGAAAATGCAGAAATTACATTATCTATTTTAAATGGCCAAAAAGGACCTAAAAGAAATGCTGTAGTTTTAAACTCTGCAGCTGCTTTATATGTTGCAGGAAAAGCAGATTCTATAGAAGACGGTGTTAGATTAGCCAGTGAAATTATTGATTCTGGCAGGGCTAAAAAAACAGCTTGAAAAAATTTATTGAATATACAAACAGTTGATTTCATGTTAGATAAAATAGTTGAAAAAAACAAAAGAAAGGGTATCTGAAACTAAAAAGGTTAATTCATTAGACAGACTCAAATATAAAATACTCAATATTGAGGTCAAATTCAATTATCCTTTTAAAAAAGCTTTAAGCAGTGATGATATTGCAATTATTGCAGAGGTTAAAAAGGCATCACCTTCTAAAGGTTTAATAGCTGAAAATTTTGATTATGTAAGCATTGCAAAAGAGTATGAAGCTGCAGGCGCATCAGCTATTTCAGTTTTAACAGAACCTTACTTTTTTTCAGGGTTCTGATGATTATTTAAAGGAAATAGCTAAAAATGTTAAAATTCCAGTACTCAGAAAGGATTTTGTTGTTGATGAGTACATGATTTATGAAGCTAAATTACTTGGAGCATCTGCAGTATTGCTGATTGCAGCTATTTTGTCTGATGAACAATTGGAACAGTATTTGACTATAACCCGTGTTTTGGGAATGTCTGCTATTGTTGAAGCTCATGATGAAAATGAAATTAAAAGGGCAATTGATGCAGGTGCAGATATTGTCGGTGTAAACAATAGAAATTTAAAAGATTTCAGTGTAGATATTGAAAACAGTATTCGTCTACGTAGATGTGTAGATGAAGATATTATATTTATTTCTGAAAGTGGTATTAAAACAAAAGAAGATATTGCCAGATTAAAAAAAGAAAATAATGTTGATGCAGTTTTAATAGGTGAAACTTTAATGAAATCACCAGACAAAAAGGTGATGATTCGGGAGTTGAAGAATGGTTAAAATTAAAATCTGCGGACTTAAAAGACTGGAGGATATTGAACTTGCAAACAGGTATAAAATAGATTATGCAGGTTTTGTATTTGCTGAGAGCAAAAAGAAAAGTAAATTATGATCTTGCAAAACAAATGAAGGAAAAACTCTGCGAAGATATTCAAAGTGTTGGTGTTTTTGTAGATGCAGGCACTGATGAAATCTAAATATGATGATTCATTAGCTGATTATTTGTTGCTTGACAGTGGAAAAGGATCGGGGAAAACCTTTGACTGGCATTTGATTAGAAAAGACTTGAAAAAAGAATTCTTTTTGGCAGGAGGATTAAATAAAAAACATCACTCAGGCTATTGGAAAAGCCATATGCAATTGATTTAAGCTCGGATTTAAAGATGAAAATAAAATAAAAAAAGTCATGGAGCTAAAAACATGAATAATGGAAGATACGGAGCAAAAGTTCATCTGGTAAAATCAGGAACAAAAACACTAAAGGATGCAGTTAATGATGCATTTAGAGATTGGATTGGGAGAGTTCATGATACAAATTATGTAATAGGTTCAACAATGGGGCCGCATCCTTTTTCCAATGATGGTTAGAGACTTCCAAGCAGTAATAAGTGCTGAAGCTCGTGAACAATTTTTGAAAAAGAAGGAAAACTTCCGGATGCAGTTTTAGCATGTGTTGGTGGTGGAAGTAATGCAATGGGAGCATTTTACAATTTCATAGATGATGCGGATGTTAAATTAATTGGATGTGAAGCGGGAGGAAAAGGAGTAGATACTCCTTATAATGCAGCAGCTTTAACTAATGGGCAAATCGGAATATTTCACGGAATGAAATCAATATTTAATCAGGGAGAATATGGGCAGATATCTGAAGTCTATTCTGTCTCAGCAGGTCTGGATTATCCGAGTAGGGCCTGAACATGCATATTTAAGAGATATTAAAAGAGCAGAGTATGTTCCTGTTACAGATGAAGAAGCAGTCAATGCTTTTGAATATTTGTCAAAAAATGGAAGGAATCATTCCGGCTATTGAAAGTGCTCATGCAGTAGCACATGCAATGAAAATAGCTCCGAAAATGGATAAAGACGAAATTATCATGGTTTGTCTTTCTGGAAGGGGAGACAAAGATGTAGCATCAATTGCAAAAAATATAGGGGAGTTGAGTTAAATGAGTAAAATAGCAAATGCATTTAAGGACAGTAAGGCATTTATCGGATTTTTAACTGCAGGAGATCCGACAATTGAAAAAAACAGTAGAATATATTTTGGCAATGGAAGAAGCAGGTTGCGATTTAATAGAAATTGGAATTCCGTTTTCAGATCCTATGGCTGAAGGAGTTGTAATTCAGGATGCAAATATAAGGGCATTAGGCCATAATACAACAACTGACGATGTATTTGAAATAGTCAGGAAAGTTCGCCAAAAACAGATGTTCCATTAGTATTTTTAACTTACATTAACCCTGTTTTCTTTTATGGTTATGAAAAATTCTTTAAAAAATGCGGTGAACTTGGAATCGATGGAATTATATCACCTGACCTGCCTTATGAAGAAAAAGGTGAAATCAAAGACATTGCATTATCTAATGATGTTGATGTCATTTCTCTGATTGCTCCAACTTCAAAGGAAAGGATTCAAAAAATAGCCAGTGATGCAACAGGTTTTATTTATGTTGTTTCTTCTTTGGGAGTTACTGGAATGCGCAGTGAAATAAAAACGGATTTGAAATCTATTTTAGATGATATTCGTGCAGTCAGTGACTTGCCATTAGCTGTTGGATTTGGTATTAACACACCTGAACAGGCTTCTAACATTGGGAAAATAGCTGATGGAGTTATTGTGGGAAGTGCTATTGTAAAAATCATTGAGGAGCATGGTGAAAATGCAGCAGAACCATTAAAAGAATATGTGTCAGCTATGAAAACAGCCTGCAATGAATAAAAGGATAAACCTGAAATTACAAAAATAATATCGTATACATTTTATTGTATCAACAGCAGGTGTTACACACCACCCCCACATCCTTCATCATCATTAATTTTTTGTAGTTAGGAAACATATGAATCAATTTTACAGTTATATGCACTGGTTAAATTCATAGTTGTATACAATAATATTTTAATTTTGACTGAAAAACACATTAAAATCAAATAAGCCTATAAAATTTTACAGACTCCATTATTTATAAAATCACACAAATTTTTTAAAGAGCAAAAAATAAAGAAAAAAAGATAGTTATAAAATCAAATATTGTATTTGGATTCATTTCATAATCAAACAACTCCCCAAAATACTTCTTGAACAATATTTTTTAAATTTAAATCCTATAATTTCATAATTCATTTATCAATCTAAATAACAGTTAATTAAGAAAACTCAACTTATTAATAAATTATTTCTTAATAATGACTAATACAATAAAACAATTATTCATTAAACTAACCAAACACCAGTCACTAACCATTCCAATAGTAATGTAACTCCAATACAAATACCATTTGCAACAGTACAGTAATTCCAATAATTTTCAAATTCTGTTAAGTCCCAGGGAAGTATTTTTATTCATAAATCAATGCATAATGACATTGAAAATAAAATAAATGCAATTATTGTTACAATTATCAAAGTAGTTACTGGTATGGGATCAGTTCCATTAAAACTATTAGCAATTAGATAAAAACATGCTCCAACTGAAGCACATCCACAGATTACTCCTCCTTCACCTGACAATATATTGATAAATTTTCGTAATTTCACGGGGTCTGGATCTTCTTCAAATCTGGGTTTCAAACATCTCCCAGTATTTTTTCTTCGGAGGAATATGAATGTTACTGTGTAAATCATGGAAAAGCTACACAAAACCCAGGTAATGTTGCTTTTATTGCTATAAAAAGATTAAAATGATGAAGAAACACTAATTCCTCTTATTAGGTTTTCTAATGCATATCCATCAAATGAAAATTTGTCGGGTCTGATTTTATCGTATACATTGTAATATTTGTCTATTTTTTAGGAATATTTTAAATATAAATTCAGGTATACAAAAACTGATTCCAATTACAAATATGGGAATAAAAAATTCATAATTCTGTTTAAAAGTCATCATAGTTGAAAGGAAAATGTAAAAAAATGTTACAATAATAATTTGAAATATAACATTTATTTTCCTTTCTTTATCAGTTAACAAATCAATAGAATGATGATATATGAAAGTTTTTATAAATCTAACCATTATTCTTCTCTCCAATATTATCTGCTACTTTGTTAGATGCAGTTTTTAGTAAATACTAATATGTAAATGAAGAATTTTAGAAAATTTTTCATATAACTATTTTTAAATTTCATGAAAAATTTGCTCCTCTATTATATTTTTTCATTTTGTAATTATGTTTAATTTAGTATATAATCATTTTAATTTGCATTTAACTCTTTGAAATATATTATTTTATTTAAAAATATAAAAAATCAGTTTAACTTACTAACAATGATAAATTATTTTTGAATAAATTATAAAATGGAATATTAATTGAGTAAATTGTTTGAAAGTGAACAGTGAATATTTGAAAAAGTAAAACTGGTGCTAATTTTATAGTTTAATTGTTTAATAAAAATTAAAATTTTACAGTTTTGTAAATAATAAATCATTGATTTATAATGAAAATCTAATTTATAAAATTTTATTAAATAAATGTTGATAATAGATTAAGTACAACTCAAAAAATTAAAAATTAGTTTGATGAAATTATCTAAACCAGAGTATAATTAATTAAAAAACAGTTATTTTGAATTGATTAATTATTGTAAAATGGCACTATAAAAATAATATTTAAACAAATATTTTTAAAATAGTTATATTCATCACTATTTATGCATATTTGCTGTATTTTTTAGCAAAAAATATAAATATGATGAGATTATGTGATTGATGAGGTTACCTTCAAAACGGAGGATAAGTGAGTTTACAGTTAAAGATAAAAAGGAATCAGCTAAAATCAACTTAAATTTTATTTTGGAATCTACAATGTTTCCAATGCTCTTGCAGCTATTGCTCTTGCAAGGGAAAACGGTTTCAGTTATGATTTAATAAAAACAGCAAATTGAAAATTTTGAATATAAACTT
>VOFD01002497.1_pt1 | contig 23961 bp, 33 predicted proteins | sample 5384101 | NCBI WGS metagenome assembly VOFD01 (sample SAMN12384723, study PRJNA508395) | human gut metagenome | isolation source: healthy gut C | host: Homo sapiens
TCTGCAACAACGATACTATCAAGGTCTGCTAAAGTTGACGCATACTCAATAACAAACAGCTTGGCTAAACTTGCAGGAATTTGTGGCTCGTTCTCGTTTTTGAAACAAATATTTCATCATCAGAACAATCCACCAAAATCAGCGATTTTGCATTATAAGAGTCAGGAAAATCTTCTTTGTAGAGAAAACCATTTATTTTATTCTTTACCTCTCTGAAATTTTCCGGCTGCATTGCCCACGGCACAAACATTATACCTATGCCGATACAAACTACAAGCAAAAACAAAAATACTCCAAATCGTTTTTTCTTACGGCGTTTTCTCTGCATATATGTGCTCACCTCCCAACACCAAAACTCCTATGTGCCATTTTTTAATCGGCATAATTTGCCTGAATACACTCTGTAAATCCAGACGGATCTCCCAACTTAGCTTTATCAATATTATCACGAAGATATTTGCGTGTGGCGTCATCACAGCGATCTGTTCCCATATAAGGCATATCAAAGGCTTTTTTTCGAGTTCAGCTAAGGCTTTTTGCCGCCCTTTCCGAATCCGTATTGTAAGTATCAAGCCATTCCTGCATCCAAGAATATTCCCAAAGGTTAGATGCTCTTGTATCGCCATATCCTATCTGAAAAGACGCTCCCGTATCTTCGCCTTCCAAAGCATCAGGCGGCGTAAAGCCCTCCGGCCAATTCAAACTCTCAATGGTCGTTAGGTATTCTTCTTCAATGGTAGCAAAGTCCGTGAAACCTCTTGTGTTTGTGTCGGAGTCCGAAGAAGTGGAGCAGCCTGCCAGCATAATCACCAGCAAAGAAATCATAACACACAGTAACAGTCTGTACGGTCTTTCGGATTTTGAGATTGTTCGTTTCATTTTGTTTCCTCCTTGAATTGAGTTTTATTATCTAAGAGCCAATGCAGGCTCTAATTTTGCTGCTTTCAATGCTGGTAATAATCCGCCCAATAATGCTGTAAGCACAGACACAGCAACTGCAACAACAGCAACGCTGATTGGATAACTCGGTGTTCCCACCGGGGAATCCACAGGAGCAACGCCCAATACAATGCACCAAAATCAGCGAAATCAAAATAGCTGCAAAGCAAACGAATATTGATAAAATCAACTGTGAGCCTAAAACCAATGCCACAATATTTGTTCGTGAAGCACCTATCGCTCTGCGGATCAGCAACTCATGTGTGCGCTGTTCCAATGAAGATAGTCCGATATTGATCTGCCCTAATACGGAAACAAACAGCAACAAAAGCGAAGTAACCAAAAGCCCTAATTGCAGTATGGACAATACCGAATCATAGGTATCTCCAATATCACTCCGCCCAGCACTTTCCCAGTAACCGCCAATGGTATCAGTCAAAATGTCGCCAAGGGCAGAATGTATCTGTTCGATTGTCAGTCCTGTTGTGGGATGCCAATACACATTTGCATTTTGTACTTGCCACATTGCTGGTGCGAAATTGAGGATCGCCGCAGAATCCGCATAGATAGTCGGAAAATCCCTGCCATCGTTTACTACTCCGACAATATTGAATGGGGTTAACGAAAGTGTGCTTTTTACATTTCCTGCAGCATAGGGCGAATCATTAAAATAGTTTTTAGCTTCTTTGTTTATGACCACTTCAAGCGATCCGCCCTCACTCAAAGGCTCTAACCATCTACCGGATGTCATTGGAAGATTATAGACTTGACTATATGCCTCCGTGGTGCAAACTACATCAAAAGCCATCAGGTTTTGGTAAACATCATTCGGCGGTATTGGCGTTAAATCTTTCATTGGTGCAAATCGAATATCCTCTCCCATAAAAAAGTAACAGCGGCTACATCATCAATGGCTTCAAATCTCTGGAATAATTGTTCCATTTTATTTCTATCGTGAAAATCGGATTCCGTTATCACGAATGAGTAAGTAGGTGACCAGCCATATACCTGTGCGTTTACGGAAATCAAATACTCCCGTCCAAGCGTACCAACTAATACCGATCCAATCATTGCGATAATGCCTACAAGCATTGAAACACTTGTCAGAATACTTCTAAGTGGAGACAGACGAAGGTCTTTAAGTATCATTTTTAGCACAAGTTATCCTCCCTCCATCCATTTCAAAAATCGTATCACAGGTATCTGCAATATCAGGATCGTGCGTAACCAACAGCAGCATAATTCCATTTTCTTTTACGACGCTGTGCAACAGTTCCATAATCTGCGTTCCCGTCTTTTTATCCAACGCTCCCGTAGGCTCATCACATAAAATGGCTTCCGGAGATACTGCAAGCGCCCTTGCGATTGCAACTCTTTGTTGTTCACCGCCGGACAAATTGATTGGGTAATCATTTTCCTTGCTTTCTAAGCCGACACTTTTTAGCAAGCCTGTAATTATCTCGTGACGCTGTTTGGCGGTAAACGACTTTTGGCATAGAGTAGGGGTAATTCGATATTTTCCCATACCCGCAAGTGCTTAATCAGAGAGTAGTTCTGAAATACAAATCCGATATTATTGGCTCGCAGTATAGACAGATCACGGTCTTTCAAAGCAGAAATAGATATACCATCATAAAGGTACTCGCCCTCATATTCCCGATTTAACAAGCCAATAATAGATATAAGGCTTGTTTTGCCTGAGCCGGACTTTCCGACAATGGCATAACTGCGCCCTCGTTGCAATTCCATATTAGCGTTGGTTACTGTTGTCAGCATATCGCCATTATTCAATTTGACGCTTGCTTTCAAATCCTTTATTTTGATTAAAGTCTTTTCGGAAATTCCTTTCATTTTATCAAATCCCCCTCGGATCAAGGTTTGGCGGAGTAGCAGAAACTACATCGCCCTCCTCTAAGCCGGACAGTATTTCTATATTGGCTCCGTCTGTCACACCCAATGTCACTTTTGTTTCCACTCTTTCTCCATTCGAGTAATTACAGTAACCAATCCGTACCTTGTCTACCCGCTATTACCGACAGCGGCAATATAAGGACATCATTTCTCGTTGTCGCCGTTATGACTACCGTTGCACTTTGCCCCGATTTCACATCGACTGTTTGACTGATCAAGCATTGCAGAATGCCCTCTTGCGGCACGATTCCCGTAAACGCATTTTCATCTGCGGCAGGCGACACCACGGCAATCATATCGGTTGGTCCTACACCATCATATACTTGAAATTTTGCTTTCAACTCTGCATACTCCGGTAAGGTACTCAAAAAAATTATCTGCCTCTACATTGAGGGCAAATCCTGTATAATGCACTATCGCTACGGGATAATTACTCGGTACGCTTTCATTGGATGGGGCAATAGAGGTAACTGTACCATCCACCGGAGATTTCAATTCTTTGCCGTTCAAAGTTCCAATAATTTGCCCGGCAGTGATTTTTTCTTCTAATTCTACCGCTGTATTAAATATGCCATTTTCGGGTGAGGAAATAATAAACGGTACTGCCGGAACAATAGTCGTTTGCGTTGAAACGGTTGGAGTAATTGTCCCTCGTACAACTGATACCGTTTTTTCTGCGGATGTTGCGCTATCTGTAAGATTGTTTTCGTCTGTCTGCCCAATTGCAGAGCAGGCAGATAGCGTAAATACAAGAAACAAAATAGAACATAGCAGCATTTGTTTTCTTAGCAACTTCATCATTCCTCCTTATGCTGTATCACAAAAAATACGAGCCTCTATCTTGATACTTTTATTGTACCAAAACAGAAGCCCGTATTTTCTTGATTGCTCGTAAGATATTCCTCTTTTTTCTATGCAAATTCTTACAATTTTCCTACGCCAACGGCAAAGTAATTGAAAACTTGTTTTGATCCTCTTGGCTCTCTGCAACGATTGTACCATTGTGTAGTTCAACAATCTGCTTTACAATCGCCAAACCTAATCCAGCTCCTCCACTGCTTGTACTTCTCGCTGCGTCAAGCCGATAAAACTGCTCGAAAATCCTGTTTAACTTTTCTTCCGGCAGAGTATCGCCGTGGTTACAAAAATAATGCTGACCGTATCTTCCTGACATTGTGCGCTGATCGTGATATCCGTATTTTTCAAAACTGTAGATAACCGCATTTCTCAAAAGGTTATCAAAAACACGCTGAATTTTGTCTGCGTCACATCGAAGCATTATATCATCATCAACACAAAGATTACATTGCAAATTCTTTTGTGTTGAGCATAGGCTTAAATTCATATACAAGTTGCTCCAGCAGGCGAGTTAAATTGATTTTCGTGTATTGTAATGTAATATCGTATATATTGAATCGTGTTATCTCGAAAAAACTCGTTAATCAGATCCTCTAACCGTTCTGCCTTACCAAGAGTGATTGAAAGGTACTTTTCTCGAAGTTCCTTTGAGATTTGCGACTCATCACGCAGTAAAGTAAGATACCCGATTACAGAAGAAAGCGGTGTTTTCAAATCGTGTGCAAGATACATAATCAGGTCATTTTTCGCTGCTCATTTTCTTTTGCAAGCCTTGCATTACTTTCAGCCTCCTGTTTTAACTGATTGATGTTAGCGGCGATTTCACTCAACTCCGGGGACATTTCAATGTAACTGACATTCTGATCGAACATTTTTCCTGTCGCAGCCTGTACCTCGTACACGTAGGCGACTACTTTTTTCAAAAGTAGGTATGTCAAGTATATAATACAGCCACCCCACACGATTACAGCCACTATATAAAGATATTCTGTTCTGTAATACAAGTAATAATACAAAACATACTTGCGGAGAATTTCTTCTGCCATAATTCCTAAAAAGAAAAGTACCGCCTAAAATAAGCACAGAGCAAATCGCACATTGAATTACATACCCTTTGAACAAGGTAGAGAGCAGATAGTTTTTTTTCTTTTTTATTCAATTTCATACCCTACCCCCAAACAGTTTTAATGAACTTCGGATTTTTGAAGGTTCATTCAATTTTTCCCGAAGCCGCCCAATGTGCGCCATTACCGTATTGTTACTGTTGCGAAGATACTTTTCTTTCCACACGGCTTCAAATAATTCCTCCGAGGCGACAACTTTACCCTGATGTTCGCACAGATACCACAGAATAGAAAACTCCAACGGAGTCAAGGCTATTTCTTTGCCATACAAGTAGCACTTGTGGCTGACTCTGTTTATCAGTAGACCTCTGATGTCATACTCGTCTTTTTCTTCGGATTGGCTCAAATTAGGACTGTTATAGCTCTGATAACGCCTTAATTGCGTCTTTACTCTTGCCACAACCTCTAAAGGATTAAACGGTTTTGTCATATAATCATCCGCACCAATCGTAAGCCCCATAATCTTGTCGCTATCCTCAATTTTGGCGGTAAGCATAATAATAGGGAAGTAAAACTTTTCCCGAATTTTTTGGCAAAGTCGAAAACCATCAATATCCGGCAGCATAATATCAAGTATCGCTAAATCAATCTGCGACTGTTTGATACATTTCATCGCCTCTAACCCATTATAACATTTATATACTGAATAACCATCGTTACTCAAATACACTTCAAGCAGATCAACGATTTCTTTTTCGTCATCCACAATTAAAATCTTCTTGTTCATTGATCCTACACCTCATTTTCGGGTACGGCTTCCATTATGTCGCCAAAATCACACTCTAAGTATTCGCATATATTCAACAGCACGGGAAGGGTAACATTTTCATTTTTTCCGAGTTTCGCAAATGTACTTTTGCTTGCCCCGACCGCTTCTCGTAATTGACTCTTTTTCATTCCCTTGTCAATCAGTAGTTTCCAAAGTTTGTTGTACCGTACTTTCATTTCCGCACCTCCACCCAAATATAGTTTGTATTATAGCACTTTGAGAGTGAAATCGCAATTATTAAGTCTGTATTTTGAGACTTTTAGTTTTCAAACCGGCGCAATATCTTTCTGATATGTAATCCAGCCATTTGAACATATTTACACCGTTGCTTCAAGCAACGCATATTAACATTCAAGGCTTTTGTCTCGATTTTGAGCTGAAATATGTGTATTGTTTAACTCGAATACAGAAAAGGACGATGTCCGATAATTTCAGACACCGCCCTTATAAATTCTGTTGTATCGCCTGTAATTATGCGATTTTTAAGGCTCTGCACCGTTTCAAGCACCATTTGGTGTAACTTTGGTGTATTTGTGTATTTTCAGAGCTTTTTCACAAATGAAGTACATCCCGTTTTATAGGGTAAAACGGTACTTCTTAATAGAGCTTTGCACCTGCCGGAATGTGGTCATTTACCATCAGAAGGTTCAGTCCCTCGTGACCATCTTCCTCGTGTACTGCTGAAATCAGCATACCTTCGGAATCAATTCCCATCATCTTTCTCGGTGGCAGGTTAACGATAGCGATTGCTGTCTTACCAACCAGTTCTTCCGGCTCGTAATAGTCGTGAATACCGCTTAAAATCACGCGATCCTTGCGTTCTCCGTCATCCAGTACAAACTTCAGAAGCTTCTTGGATTTCGGAACTGCTTCACACTCAAGAATCTTAACTGCACGGAAATCAGATTTTGCAAATGTATCGAAATCTACCATTTTTTCAAAGATTGGCTCAATCTTCACATTAGAGAAATCAATCTTTTTCAGACTCAGTTTTTACATTTTTTCAGGTGCTTCAGAAGCTGTATTATTTACATCATTTTTCTTATTTACACCATCTAATGACTTCATTGTAGGGAACAGGAGAACATCCCTGATCGCCTGTGAATCTGTAAGGAGCATAACCAGTCTGTCTATACCATAACCTATACCGCCTGTAGGTGGCATACCGATCTCAAGTGCATTGAGGAAATCCTCATCTGTGTGCTCAGCCTCGTCGTCTCCGGCTGCTGCGTTCGCATCCTGAGCGGCAAATCTCTCACGCTGATCGATAGGATCGTTAAGCTCTGAGTAAGCGTTACACATCTCCCATGTGTTGATAAAGAGCTCGAAACGCTCAACCTTTGTAGGATCTGAAGGCTTCTTCTTTGTAAGTGGTGAGATCTCTATTGGATGATCCATGATAAATGTAGGCTGGATCAGATTCTCTTCACAGAACTCCTCAAAGAACAGGTTCACGATATCGCCCTTCTTGTGACGCTCCTCGTACTCTACATGATGCTCGTCAGCGATTTTCTTTGCCTCAGCATCATCAGCAACCTGATCAAAATCAACACCTGTATATTTCTTGATAGCATCGACCATAGTCAGACGCTCAAATGGCTTGCCAAAGTCGATCTCTATTCCATTATATGAGATCTTGGTGCTTCCACATACCTTTTCTGCGAGGTAACGGAACATTGACTCTGTCAGCTCCATCATACCATAGTAATCTGTATATGCCTGATATAACTCCATGAGGGTGAACTCAGGGTTATGACGTGTGTCAACGCCCTCATTACGGAACACTCTTCCAATCTCATATACTCTCTCAAGGCCACCGACGATAAGTCTCTTGAGATAAAGCTCCAATGATATACGAAGCTTTACATCCTCATCGAGCGCATTGTAATGTGTCTCAAATGGTCTCGCTGCAGCACCACCTGCATTGGATACAAGCATAGGAGTCTCGACTTCCATGAAATCACGTCCAGCCAGGAAATTACGGATCTCCTTTAATATCTGTGATCTCTTGATGAATACCTCCTTGCTGTCCTGATTCATGATCAGATCCACATAACGCTGACGATATCTCATATCTGTATCTGTCAGTCCATGGAACTTCTCCGGGAGCATCTGAAGTGACTTGGACAGAAGTGTTATCTCTTCAGCATGTATGGATATCTCGCCCATCTTTGTTCTGAAAGCATAACCCTTAACTCCATATATATCACCTATATCTGACTTCTTAAAGTCAGCATATGACTCCTCGCCGATCTGATCTCTGGCAACATATACCTGAATATTGCCCTTGAGATCCTGAATATTACAGAAAAGAAGCTTTTCCCATCACACGTTTGAACATCATACGTCCCGCAATGCTCACATTGATAGGTGAAGCATCCATGATTGCTCTTTTCTCATTGTAATCGTTGTTGATAACTTCTCTCTTCTCTGCCTCGTCAAGACCTTCTACTGAAGGCTCCTGTCTTCCGCAAGGAGCTCAGCCTCTGAGTGCTGTGTACATGTCCTTTACTTCTATACTGTGCTGCTGCACATCGTATATTTTAGTTATAACAAATGGATCCTTGCCTGCTGCCTGAAGATCTGCCAGTTTCTCGCGGCGAACCATCTTCAGCTTATTAAGATCCTGCTCATTTCCCTTGTTATTCTGCTCTGCCATCTTCTCCTACAGCTCCTGTCTCTTAATATCAAGTACTCTGTACTTAAATTCTCCGTCCGGTGCCTCAACCAGAACTTCCTCACCGACCTTTGCACCCTTGAGTGCCATTCCAACCGGTGACTCATCTGAGATCTTGTTGTTCATGATATCTGCCTGTGATGAACCAACGATATCATACTCAATTTCCTCATCATACTCATAATCATACACTATTACCTTACAACCGATACCGACAACTCCTGTATCGACCTCGTCCTCATCTACGACCTCAATATTCTTAAGCATTGCCTCGAGCTGTTCGATCCTCGCCTCGATGTCTCTCTGCTCATCCTTTGCTGCATCGTACTCTGCATTCTCTGACAGATCTCCCTGCTCTCTTGCCTCCTTGATCTTGGCTGCAATCTCTCTACGTTTGTTAACCTTCAGATCCTGGAAGCTCTTCCTCAATTTTTTTGAGACCTGAATAGGTAACTACATTCTTTTTCTCTGCCATCGCCGCACATACCTCCTAAAATATTCTTATGATTATATCCTATACTATGGTATAAAAAAATGCGGAAGATGGGACTTGAACCCACACGGTATTGCTACCACAGGCACCTGAAGCCTGCGCGTCTGCCAATTCCGCCACTTCCGCATGTTCACAACGAACGTTAATATAATAAACTGTCAGCTATGATATGTCAACCACTTTTTTTTCAAAATAAAGATCAAAATAAAGACTGTACCTTTTTACAAAAATACAGACCACACGACATAATATCGTATGATCTGTACTTATTGTCTGCTGATTCCGTCTTTTATATCCTGTACGGAATCTTTATGCTTATATACTACTTAGAGCTCTTAGCACCTGCTACTGCTGAATAAGCTGACTGAGCTTTTACTCCGGCACCACTCACTGCAGCTGCTGCAACCTTATAGTAATATGTGCCGCCCTTTGCCGCCTTCTTGTCAACATAGCTTGTTGTTGCCACACTGGCGATCTTGGTGTACTTACCATTCTTGCTTGTAGAACGGTATACCCAGTAACGCTGAGCACCTGCCACGGCATACCACTTTACTTTGACCTGTCCCGCTGCTGTGTTCTTTGCGCTGCCCATCTTTGGTGCTGCAAGCTTGTGCTGGTATTTAGCGAAGTACTTTGCATTACCCTCATATATATAATGGCTATTACCCCCAAGCTCCTTCAAAAAGATGACTGTGCCACTACATAGTATTCATAATCTGTCTTTACCGAATAATCCTTGTCCTCATACTTTGTAGCAGTTACATTACCCCTCCACTGGGTTTCTCCGCTCTGCTTGTTTGTTCTGTATACAGAATATCCTGATGCACCCGGCACAGCCTTGGAAATGACAGCCGATGAATTGGTCTTTCTGGATACCTTGACTCCCGATGCAAACGGCATACAGTTTACATTGATCTCAATTGGGGTGTCGCTGACAACTGAGCCCCTTGTATGGTCTCACCCTCACATATGTGTATTTCATTCCCTTGGTACTTGTTCCAGGGTTCTTAAATCTGTATGTGTTCTTTGTGCCAGAAGAGATCTTTTGCGACATTCTCTTCCTTGCCTGTATATCTGTTATACGCTGTGATCACATATCCTGATGCCCAGTAGTTCTTATCCCATGCCAGATTCGTATATATCGCAAGTGTCTTCTTGTCCTTGCTGATGGCTGTACTTATATATGTAGCTCTGAGACTATATATATTATCATCGTAACCCATAATGACTCTTCCGGTATCATTCTGGTTCTCACATACGACCTTGCCATTTGATACATTCTGTGCCTTGAGCATAAATCTGTAAAGATGACCATTCTTCAGTCCCTTGACCGTATACGAATTGCCCTTTGTGACTCCCAGCTTGCTGTACTGATTACCGCTGATATCGGTCTGCATATACCATATCTCATATACATTAGCGCCTCTGACCTTATCCCATGTCAGCTTCACCGAAGTAGATGAGGTGATCTGCGCGATAGGAACCGGAGTGCCCATAGTCACCTTCACACCGACGGCCGCTGTGGTATTTCCAGATACCAGCTTGCCAGTCTTTGTCTCATAGTACTTTGGGATCACCTTATAATAGTAGATCTTTCCCGCCTTGACTGTGGTGTCTGTAAACTCATCACCGGTTATCGTCTTGATTTTCTTGTAGCCGCCATTTTTACTTGCCGATCTATAGATGTCAAACTGATTATAAATTCCTCTGTCTTCGATGTTTAACTTGACACCTTTGTGGTCCAACTCGGCATTTACATATATATTTTTCCAATTGTCTGCACTGACTTTAATGACAGGGGATGTTGCTATCACCTTTGTGGTCTTTATATAATCGTCCTTTTCAGCGACCACCTTTATCTGATAGTAGTACGTCCTTCCATATGCTGCATTGTAGTCATAATTATAACAGTTCGTTCCGCCATACACCGTGTTGCTGGATATCTTCTTGAATCCGGTCTTTGGATTTGTCGATCTGTATACATAATAGTCGTATTTAGCCGAAACTCTTGATAAAAATTCTGTATTTACGTATAGTGATGTATATTTAGAGTAGCCGGTCTCGTCTATCTCACTGTTCCACCAGCCGCGTGTCGTACTTTTATCCAAAACAGGAGTTTCAAACTTTCTGTTGAAAGTCTTTGTGACTGTTGAGCCATCACTTCCCTCGGCTTCAATCTTAAATGTGTATGTCACACCGGCCTTTCCGTAGAAATCTGCGTTTATATCCCAGTATCCATATGACGTCTTTCGTGACGCGAATTCAACTCCATTTACATATAATTTGGCACTCGTTCCTGAGCCCCAAGCACTTATCCCAACATGGTCATCTGTCACTGTAGCAGAATTTCCTGCTTCTATTCCGTCTATTGAAGCAGAAAATGTATCCTCTGCAACAACAGCCTGTCCCTGATCCAGGCTCTTGGTAGCCGCCATAGCCGGCGCAGCCTCTCCAAACATCAGTACAGAGGCAAGCGCTACGCACAATGCTTTGCTGATTATCTTTTTCTTCATACTCTACCCCTTTCCCTTTATTTGCTTATCTTGACGCCCTTTGCCTTGGATGCCGCTGACTTTACTGTCTGTCCGCAGTCATTTATTGTGTAGGCAACTACCTTGTAGTAGTACGTCTTTCCCTTTTTAAGCTTCTTATCTGCATATACACACACATTCTTGGACGTCGAAGCAACCTGTACATACTTTCCGTTTGCCTTATCTGAACGATATACCTTGTACACCTTTGTGTTAGCAGTCTTTGCCCATTTTACTGACGCGGTTCCCTTTGCAGGGTTTGTGACCGCTTTGATCTGAGGCGTTGAGAGTTTGTGGAAATATATACCATACCCTGCACTCCATCCACTGTTGAACGCCGTCTTTGATGTTGACGCATACACGCTATATGTATATCCCAGTCCATTTGTCACATGTGTATCTACATATGAGGTTCCCTTTACCGTTGCCAAAGTCTGTGTGACGCCCAGAGCCGTGGTCCTGATCACTGTATATTCCGTGGCCCCTTTACCGCCGTCCATGCAACTGTGACTGCTGTACCGGATTTTCTTGAGACCTTCATCTTCGCAGGACTTGGAAGCGTGTTAAGCTCATATCCATCATATTCTGATACACCGATGGTCTTTCCCTTGTATGGCAGTACCTCTATATCGGTGTACTTAAGCTCCTTTCCAACTACTCCCGTGTTCTTAAATGTATAGGATGTAGTCTTTCCGGATGTGATTGTCTTGACCGTCTCTTTCTTGTTTGTATAGTTGTTGTAAGCTGTTATCTTGTAGCCCGATGCATTCCAGTCTCTGTACCATGTCATCTGGTAATAAACTGCAACTGTCTTGGAATCTGCATTTGACTTTACAGGAGTCCTATTCAGATCCTGTACCGAGCTTGTGTATCCCATAATACGTCTGCTGCTTGCACTCATAGCATACTTTACTACGCTTCCAGCCTTCTTTACTGTGCGTATCTTCACATCATACTCGCCATTTGCTGCAAGGCCCTTTGATGACGCATGAATTTTTCTTTGTGACAGCCTTCTTTACAAATGCGTCACCTACCACATCTGATCTTCTGCACCATACCTCATATGACACATCTGCGCTGTTTTCTGCATACCATTCACACTTCATTGAATTTGTGCCAACCTGTGTGAGTGTTGGTGCCGAACCGTCCATAAGATACTTTGCTGCAACGGCTTTTTGTCGTGTTACCAGTAATCGTCTTACCGGTTGTCGAATCATAGTACATTGGAATTATCTTGTAATAATATACAGTTCCCTTTTTCACTTTTGCGTCAGTGTAATAATTTGCATATGCCGTAGCTATTTTCTTAAAGCCCTTCGTCGCACTGGTAGAACGGTATATATCATATCTGTTTGCCAAGTCCGACCATATACTCAGATTAACAGTTCCGTTTGCACCCTTATCTCTTCCTGATACATATGCATCAAAGCTGCACTCAGGCTTTCCATAACGAACTCCCGCAGCTCCAGACACCGCCAGAACCTTATCTGACGTAACATACTCACTTGTTCCTCTGAGTATCCTTACCTTATAGTAATATGCTGCTCCTGCCTTTGCCGTGGTGTCAACATACTCCAGGCGCCAGCTCTCTGAGGAAGTTCCCTTGTAGATGCACTTGAAACCGCCATTTGACTTTGTTGATCTGTAAACCTCATACTTATAATTGTGGCCATTCTGATTGTGGATATTCGCTGACACACGAATTCCGTCCGGCTGCTTTATACCGGTCTCACTCACCTTTCCACTTATGCTTTTCGGCTGTTATTGCCGATGTACCACTCCTAAAACCAACTGACGCAGCAACCAATTTCTCCTGGGACTTAACCACCGTGCCCTCAGAATTGGCAATCCTGACCTCCACTGTGTAGGTTGCTCCCGGAACGGCATCTATCTCCTTGCTCACGCTCAGATAATATGAATCATAATCATATGACTCTTCCGCCGCTTTCTTGCCGTTGATATAAAGTACCGCCTTACAGCCAGCTCCCCCTGCACTTATCCTTATGTTTGATCCGTACTCCTCGTCAACATTCAAATAGTCTACACGCGGGGCACTCACCGCCACATCTGCTGTGCTCTCGTCAGCCACTACACTGACCGCTTCCTTGCTGTCTGCCGAGCTGCTCTCCGCCGCTGACACTATTCCCACATCACCGAATACCATCGCGGAGGCAAGAGCAATGCACAGACACTTGCTTGCAATGCCTTTTCTCATAAATTCCCCTTTCTCTTTTCCCGGTCAGGTGCATCCCATGCCCTGATCCTGTCCACTTAGCCAGTCTTACAGCCTTCAGACAGGTGTTGCCATACAGGAACACCACTTCCCTGTTTTAAATAATATTAATTTTTTTCATTTTATATACATATTTTGTTTTAGTCAACATGATTAAACTACAAAGACAAAATTATTCAAAATGCACAATCCCTTATATGCAAAAAGGCAGTGGAAATATCGTCTACTTCCACCGCCTTACATGCGATATGTTACATCAGCTATTTATTCTTCTGTTGTACTCTCTTCTGTTGTACTCTCATCTGTCGCAGATTCACTGTCCGCATCAGTTGCTGTCGCAGTCGTCTCCACCGCTCTCTTCATAAGGAAATCAAGGACGTTCTCCTCCGTCGCATAGAAGTTTAGGTCGTCCTCTGAATAGTACTTGTCAACGTCCTCATCGCTCTCCAGATCGTTCTCCTCAACAACCTTGGCCCTGTATGCTTTCACGTCCGCATCGTCAGCTATCAGGTTATTGTCAAGAGCTATACATGATACTACGATCTTCTCCTTCATGACGCTCTCAACTATTGTATGAAGCTTCTCAAGGAACGCTGCCTCATCGCTGCATCCGTAGAAATATGCCATATAAGTGCTGAAATCTATTCCATAATTCTCTGCATTCTGCTTTGCATTGTCTACAGTTGTCTGGATATATGTCTTTATCTCATCCTCTGGATACTTGTCAAATGTGACCTTCTCCTCTACCGCCTTGAGGACTGAGGTTCTATCCTCATCATCAGCTGACTTGTCCTTATCTGTCTGAAGGTCCTCTCTGAGGTGCTCTGTGTATGCATCCGTTGTGGTGTACTCTCCACCTGAAGCTTTCTTTACAAGTGCATCTGTGTACTCCGGCACTGTTGTGACTGAGATATAGTTTACGGTAACCTTGTAAGTCGCAGTCAGTCCTGCCACTGTGGTATCTGAATAATCGTCTGGATATGTAACAGTGATCTCCTTCACTTCACCAGCCTTGCTGCCTATGAGCTGATCATCACTGCCGTCACCCAATGTATTGTTGCCAATAGTAAGAGAATAACCTGTCTTGCTGTCTTTCTCCGTTCCGGATATCGTCTCAACATAGTCAACGTTAACTTTATCGCCATCTTTTATGGCGCTGGTCTTATCTTCGCTTGTCTCAGAGTTATCGTTGCAGAAACTATCTATAGAACTCTGAACATCGTCATCTGTAACCTCTCTGGAAGCCGGGACATACTCTATATCAGTATATGCTGCCTTGTCCACCACTGCGCATTTTGAATACTTGTTAAACTGGCTTTTTGTTGCTGCTGCATCCGGTCATAAGTCCCGCACACATCGCCGCCATGATTCCGGCTGCTATTATCTTCTTAGCTCTCATAATATTTTTCGCTTACCCCTTCGTTATCTTTTTATATATCCAGCACTTTACTCTGCTGCTTCTGTATCTGCTTCTGTATCTGTATCTTCTGCTGTTGTAGCTTCTGTTGCAGCTGCTGTTGTCGCATCCACAGCCTTCGCATCCTTGTAAAGCACATCGTTCATGACCTTGTAAGCAAGAGCATTGTACTTGATGTCAATAGCTGACACATTGCTTCTAACGCTCTCCTCATCAACATTGTTCTTGGCTGCATAATCAGCAATATATTCATCAGTCTCCTGATCTGTAACTGTCAGTCCCTCAGCCTTCGCTATGGCACACATTACCATCTTCTCCTTTCAGAGACTCCTCGCAGATATTGTATATAACCTGAGCAAATGCATCCTCGTCATCATATCCATAATAGTACTTGATATATGTTGCATAATCCATACCGTAGTTCTCAGCCTGACTCTTGATGGATGTCACAAGCTGCTGTGCACTTGCCTGTACCTCTTCTGCAGAGAGATTCGAGATCTTACAGTTGTTGATGACCTTGGTCATGATATCGCTCTGTGCACTTGCAAGGGCTGAATCCTCCTTGCTTTTATTCAGCTCCTCACGTACAGATTCCTCGTACTCCTTTGTCGTCTTGTAATCTGTGTTGTCTGAAACAAGCTTATCGTTGTATGTGGCAGGCTTATCAATCTTGATATAGTTGAGAGTAGTCTTGAACTCCGCCTCCTTGCCCGCAAGGCTTGTCTCACCATAATTTTCTGGGAATGTAGCCGTTACAGTGAATGTCTCTCCCGGCTTATGGCCTATGATCTGATCCTCAAAATTATCTATGAATGCACCGGAACCAAGTACAAGATCATAGCCACTTCCGTTGGTATTACCACCGTTGAACTCCTCTCCGTCAACTGAACCTACATAATCTATATTGACAGTGTCTCCCTTCTTTGCTGCATTTGTTGTATCCTTGTCAAATGTTCCAAGTCCATCAACAAACTCATCTATCTTCTGCTGAACCTCGTCGTCTGTAACCTCAACGTCCGTCTTGGTATACTCAATACCCTTGTAATCGCCAAGCTCAACATTCTCTGCATATTTCTCTACATACTCATCTATGCTCTCTTCATTCGCCGCTACATCCTCTGCCACGTCAGAAGCTGTAGCCTCTTTCTGAGTATCACCCTTCTTATCATCGCTCTTATCTCCGCATCCGGTCATAAATGACATGGACAATGCCAGTGCAAGAACGACCACACACCCTTTTTTGAACTTTCTCATAAATATTACCTCTTTTTATTTTTTATTTGTAGAAAACCCATTTGTTAATGATAATCTTCAACGAATTAACTTATATCATATTTCTTTGTAAAAATAAAGCAATTTGACTTAATTCATACAATTCTCACAAATAGCTGTATATATGATTACTGCCTGATACCGCTTTCTATTTTGGATACGTTTTTTGTGACGCAATCAGCATCTTCCACATTAATCAAACGCAAAACTACAATATGTTGTGCCCACATATTTTTTTATTTTCTATATTTTGTATTTTTTACAAATAACATATGGACAAACATTTTTACGGGTGATATAATCAACGATATTGACACACGCTGTAAAAATTCTTATACACAGATCATCTGTGCAGAACATTTTACAAAGCTAGGGAAACTTGCGACGGAGCACTTAATTGTCGCTAATTTTTTTTGCGGCTTTTTCAAGCCAAACACGACATATTGTGTTTCTTTTTTTTGCTTTATCCCACTATATTTAGTGTCATATAGTTATGCATAGAATTCACAACACACAGGGAGAATGGGAAATGTTAGTAATCAAAAGAGACGGCCGTGCAGTCAATTACGACCGCAACAAGATAATCTTAGCCATCAAAAGGCCAATTCGAAGTTGAACCTTGCGAAAAGATCTCTGATGAGAAGATCGAGGATATTGTCGGAAGCATCGAGGCCAAGAATAGAAAAAGAATGCTGGTCGAGGATATACAGGATATCATCGAACAGGGAATAATGGCGGACGGAAAGTTTGTCCTCGCCAAAACTTACATTATATATAGATACAGCAGAGAACTTATCAGAAAGGCGAACACCACTGATGATTCCATACTGAGTCTTATTCAGAACAGAAATAAGGACGTTATGGAGGAGAACTCCAACAAGAACGCCACAGTAGCATCGACACAGCGTGACCTCATAGCTGGCGAGGTTTCAAAGGATCTTACCAAGAGAATGCTCCTCCCTGAGAAGATATCAAAGGCTCATGAGGAAGGTGCCATCCATTTTCATGATGCTGACTACTTTCTTTCAGCCTATCTTCAACTGCTGTCTTATCAACATTGGAGATATGCGACAACAGGACTGTCATGAACGGCAAACTCATCGAGAGTCCTAAGAGCTTCCAGGTGGCCTGCACCATCGTCACCCAGATCATCGCATCTGTTGCGTCAAGTCAGTACGGTGGTCAGTCTGTTGACGTCCGTCACCTGGGCAAGTACCTCAGAAAGAGTTATAACAAATACAAGAAGAGATATACTGAAGAATTCGGGGATAAAATAGATCCTGAGACACTTGAGAAGCTCATCACCGAGCGACTCAAGGACGAGCTGAAATCAGGCGTACAGACTATCCAGTACCAGATCAATACCCTGATGACGACCAATGGCCAGTCTCCATTCGTCACCCTGTTCCTCAATCTGAGGGAAGATGACGAATACATCAAGGAAAAATGCCATGATCATTGAAGAGATCCTGAGACAGAGACTTGAGGGAATCAAGAACGAGGCCGGTGTATATGTAACCCCAGCTTTTCCTAAACTCATATATGTCCTCGACGAGCACAACTGCCTCAAAGGCGGCGAGTATGATTACATAACCGAACTTGCCATAAAGTGCTCAGCCAAGAGAATGTACCCTGATTACATATCAGCCAAGAAGATGCGTGAGAACTATGAAGGCAACGTATTCTCATGTATGGGATGCCGTTCATTCCTCTCACCTTGGAAGGACGAGAACGGTGAGTACAAATGGGAAGGACGTTTCAACCAGGGTGTTGTCAGCCTGAACCTTCCACAGATAGCAATACTTTGCAAAGGGTGACGACGACAAGTTTTGGAGTCTGCTGGACGAGAGACTTCAGCTTTGCTACGATGCACTTATGTGCCGTCATAGAGCGCTCGAGGGTGTCACATCGGATGTCAGTCCGGTCCACTGGCAGTACGGTGCCATAGCAAGGCTCAAAAAGGGCGAGGTCATAGACCCTCTCCTCCACAATGGATATTCGACTATTTCTCTGGGATACATCGGAGTATACGAGACAACGAAGCTCATGCGTGGCGTAAGCCACACCGATCCGGTCGGGGAGGAATTTGCACTCAAGCTTATGCATAAGCTCCGCGCAGCCTGCGACAAGTGGAAGTCCGACACAGGTCTTGGATTTGGTCTCTACGGCACGCCTGCAGAGAGTCTTTGTTACAGATTTGCAAGAATAGACAAAGGAACGCTTTGGAACCATCAAGGATGTCACCGACAAGGGTTATTATACGAACTCATATCACGTTGATGTCCGTGAGAAGATAGATGCTTTCAGCAAGTTCAGGTTTGAGAGTCAGTTCCAGACCATATCATCGGGTGGCGCTATCTCCTATGTTGAGATACCTAACATGAGAAACAATCTGGATGCTCTGGCAGAGGTCGTCAGATACATCTATGACAACATACAGTACGCCGAGTTCAACACCAAGTCAGATTACTGCCATGTGTGCGGATATGACGGTGAGATCATCATCAACGATGACGGTGAGTGGGAATGCCCTCAGTGTGGCAACAAGGATCACAACAAGATGAACGTCACTAGAAGAACCTGCGGATACCTCGGAGAGAATTTCTGGAACGTTGGCAAAACCAAGGAGATCAAGGCAAGAGTTCTCCACTTGTAAAAGATAAGTTGGATCAAAGGAAAATAAGCAAAAAGCTGTTAAAACCTCTTGATATATCAGTCATACTGGTATATTATTAGAGCATGCAAGTAGTTCTGATATCATATATCAGTTATTTATGATCAAAGTTTTTGAACAGTTTTTATTCGTATTTAACTAAGTGCATTAATAATTTCAACTGTATGGTCTGCATGTCGTAGAGGGCAACGCAGGCCATACTTTTTGTGTTAAGGTTTTTTCAAAAATGTTTATTTCATAAATTTGAAAGGATTTTATTATGAATTACGCAGACATTAAACAATTCGATGTGGCAAACGGCACTGGCGTGCGCGTATCAATATTTGTGTCCGGCTGCACGCATCACTGCAAGGGTTGTTTCAATCCCGATACATGGGACTTTGGATACGGCAAACCGTTCACTGATGTGGAAATCGAACATATAATAGACAGCTGCAAGGAGGACTATATCGCAGGCCTGTCACTTCTAGGCGGAGAGCCAATGGAATATGTGAACCAGCAGGGACTGCTGCCACTTGCGCGCAGATTCAAGGAAACATACCCGGACAAGACTATATGGCGTTACACCGGCTACACATTTGATACAGATCTTCTGAACAGAATGTGCAATGAATGGAATACACCCGGGAACTTCTCTCTTATATCGACGTTCTTGTGGATGGAGAATTTATGGAGGACCAGAAGGATCTCTCCCTCAGATTCAAGGGATCACGCAATCAGCGCATCATCGATGTTCCTGCATCCCTCGCCGCCGGAGAGACTGTACTTTGGAATGAAAAGGGTCGATACTTCTGATATAAGTATTATAGTAAAAAGCTGTGAGCCTCTCTTCTGCTTTATAGCAGAGCTGAATTGAGACTCACAGCTTTTTATTTGCTTCTTAGTCTTTTACTTGCTTCCTGTCGATCCAAAACCTCCCTCACCACGAACTGTCTCAGAGAGCTCATCCACCTGATGAAATGCCCCTACTATATATGGAGCGATCACAAGCTGGGCAATCCTCTCTCCCGGCTCCACGGGCTGTGCCTGTGTACCATGATTGTGAAGAGCCACCATGATCTCTCCTCTGTAGTCCGCATCAATGACGCCAACCTTGTTTGCAGGTGCCAGTCCTTTTTGGATGCCAGACCACTTCTCGCATATACCAGTCCTGCATAACCTGCTGGAATCTCCATAGCTATGCCTGTGTGTATCAGCACTGTCTGTCCCGGTTCTATATCCACCGCCGAGTCAAGGCACGCATACAGATCTGCTCCGGCAGCATATTCTGAACCGTATGTTGGTATGATCGCCTTGTCATCAAGTTTTTTTATATTTATATCGTATATCATAATTCACATATCTCCTCTTTTTCTGTAATATAAACTGCTAATCTGCATTTTCACATCATTTGAACGATATCTTGTTGTACACATCCATATCCACTCTCTTACTGTATGAATAGCTGCTGTCCAACTCATCTATCCAATCTGACATCAGATTGTCGTAATACTCTCCATCCGCAGCCTCCGTAAGTTTCTCCTTGTTTTCAGCAGTTGCGGTCTCATCTGTGAGGCTTATCATTTGGAATATATGATATCCATACTCAGTCTGTACGACCGGCGAGATATCCCCATCCGACAGGCTGTAGAGTATATCTAGTGTATCCTGACCGTATGTGCTGACTATCTCATCCCTGCTCATTGTGTGTGTTCCCGCATACTTCAGGGATTTTGCACTTCCAAGGAACGAAATGTTGAGATTTGAATTGTCTGACTCCTCAACGATAGCTGCATATGCCTCATCAGCTTTCTTTTTCTGAACATCTATCTTCGACTGAGGATACAGGGTTATATTTCCAAAGTCATCCTCCGAATAACATTCAAAGAACATATCATAAAATGTGCTCATCCGCGCCTGCTCATCAGATATCTCAGTTGAACTCTGTTTCATGACATAAGTGTATATCTTGTCAGCCAGAGCACTCTCCTCAAGAACCTGTTTCACTGTGTTTTCCTCAAGTCCAACCTCGGCTATCTGCTCATCCGTCAGCAGTTCGTAAAACTTTTCTGCATCCTGCTCCTGCATTCTCTGCTCACTGTCGGTAAGGCTTATTCCATACTCATCCGACTTAGTGATCAGTGTCTTGGTCTTGACTATTCTTGATATCGTCTCTCTTCTCGCAGAATCCTCGGCGTTCATTTCTAATCCGTCGTCCGTAACTATGCTCTGTCCCCCACATCCTTGCCATACTTTGACTCATATCTTTCCTTGACCGTCCTGGCGTACACATATACCTCATCAATATATATATCCTGTCCATTGTATCTGAATACAACTTCTTTTTCCGTGTCCGCGTTGCCATTTCCGCCACATCCCACAAGCATCATGCCGATCACGCAAGACATTATCATCCATATAAATCTTTTCAACTAATCGGTGCCTCCATTCTTCGTTTCATTATCTGAGGTTATGAGAAGCTGTGAGATATCCGCAACGACAAATTCTGCCTGTCTCAGTATATCCCTCTTCTCCTCCTTTGAAAGCTTTAACACAAATTCAGGCTTTGCGCCCATCTGAAACTTCATCCTGCCCATATAATTGTTCACCAGATCTTCTATTCCGTCAACATTTATATTTGCCTTATTGTACATGGAAAATCTTAGCAATCCATCCCTGTACCATATCCTTGGTTATATAACACACATACGCTCTAGCCCTGAGAAGCGCCGCATCCAGAAGATTCATAGTCTCATCCGGTATGTCCCCGAATCTGTCTATAAGTTCATCTATTATATCGTTATACTCGTCCTCGTTCTTGATGAGTGATATCCTCTTACAGAGCTCAAGTTTTATGAAGTCATTCTTCACATATGTTTCTGGGATAAATGAATCTATCGGTATATCAATCTCAGTCTCATAATCATGAAATACTGTGTCTCCCCTGCGCTCTCTGACCGCATCATTGAGCATCTTGCAGTAAAGATCATATCCGACTACCTCATAATTGCCCGACTGACTCTCCCCGAGCACACTACCCGCACCTCTTATGTTGAGATCTGCCTTGGATATCTTCACGCCAGAACCAAGGTCTGTGTACTCCTTTATCGCCCTGAGCCTCTTCTCTGCAACCTCAGATATCACCTTGTTCCTTCTATAGAACATGAATGCAAATGCACTTCTATCAGAGCGGCCCACACGTCCTCTCAGCTGATAGAGCTGTGCAAGTCCGAAATTATTAGCATCATGGATGATGATCGTATTCGCATTCGGTATGTCAAGTCCCGTCTCTATTATCGTGGTGCAGACCAGAACGTCTATCTCCTTCTTGTTGAAGCGATACATTATATCCTCAAGGGTTCGTCCATCCATCTGCCCATGAGCAAATTCTACATTTGCATTTGGTACCAGCTTCTGAACCTCCGCAGTAAACTGCTCTATATCATTTACCCTGTTATATACATAATACACCTGCCCCTGTCTCGCCAGCTCTCTGGCGATAGCCTCCTGGCAAGCTCTTTGTCGTACTCCATAACATATGTCTGTATAGGTCTTCTGTCAACCGGAGCCTCCTCAAGCAGGCTCATATCCCTTATTCCAACCAGGCTCATGTGAAGTTCTCAGGATAGGTGTGGCTGTGAGTGTGAGGACATCCACGTTAGTCTTCATCTCTTTTATCTTTTCTTTGTGATTGACACCAAATCTCTGCTCCTCATCTATGATCAAGAGTCCAAGATTTTTAAACTCAACATCCTTGGACAGAAGTCTGTGGGTTCCTATCACTATGTCGACTTTCCCCTCCTTGAGTTCTCTGAGTGTATTCTTTATCTCCTTCTGCGTACAGAATCTACATAGAAGTCTTATAACCACCGGATAATCCTTCATTCTCTCGGTAAATGTCTCGTAGTGCTGTTCTGCCAGAATCGTCGTTGGCACCAGATACGCAACCTGTCTGCTGTCCCCGACCGCCTTGAACGCAGCCCTTATTGCAACCTCCGTCTTGCCAAATCCAACATCTCCACAGACAAGCCGGTCCATTATACGGCTGCTCTCCATATCCGCCTTGACATCGGCTATGGCGCGTAGCTGATCGTCAGTTTCCTTATATGGGAAGGTCTCCTCAAATTCCTTCTGCCACTCAGAATCCGGAGAATACGCATGCCCCTCCTTCGACTGTCTCTCGGCATACAGCTTGACGAGGTGTTCTGCCACCTCATCAACGTGTCCCTTGACTCTGTTTCTGACCTTCTGCCATTCATTTCCGCCAAGGCGGTTTATCTTGGGAGGTCTGCCCTCCTTGCTCCTGTACTTCTGTATCCGGTCGGTTTCCGATGCCAGGACATAGAGTTTGCCACCCTCGGCATACTCTATAACCAGATAATCCTTGAGTGCTCCGTCCACCTCTATCTTCTCTATACCCTTATAGACTCCTATTCCATACTTCTCGTGTACGACATAATCACCCACACTGACATCCGAAAATGACTTGATTATCTCTCCTGAATATGGGAGCTTCTTCTGTGTTCTCTTTCCTGACGATGATCTGCTTGAGAATACATCGCCCTCACTAACGACCACTAGATGCATAGCCGGTATCATGAATCCGGATCTGAGTCTTCCCGCCATCGCTGCAATCTCACGAGGGGTAAGTGCCTTATCCGCATCGCTCAGATAATGACAGATGATATCCGCATCCATAAGATTATCCACCATTCTCTTTGCACCCACCGAAGAAGGCGACACAAAGAGCACACTGTTCTTGTTCTTCCAGGATCTTATATCCGCTACAAGTGTGTCAAAACTGTTTCTGTAACTGTGCACTTCGTGGCATTCAATCTCAGTTTTATGTGCATAACTTATCCTGTCATCCCTGCCATCAAACGCGTCAAATCCTACGACATTGTACTTCTTGGCCTTATCTATCACATCATCATAGCTGTACATGACATTCATCTGTCCAGGAAGCACGTAGCCGCCCTCAAGTCTGTGCACCATGCTGCTTCTAAAGCCCGTCTCGTCCGTTGCAGCCCTGTCACTGACCTTTCTCGTCTCATCTATGAGCACGTAAGAATCATCCGGCAGAC
>VOFD01001205.1_pt1 | contig 23880 bp, 57 predicted proteins | sample 5384101 | NCBI WGS metagenome assembly VOFD01 (sample SAMN12384723, study PRJNA508395) | human gut metagenome | isolation source: healthy gut C | host: Homo sapiens
GAATCTGTAGCATTACCATTATACTATGTTCGCTAATATGCAAAGGGCTGTTAGTTGCTAGTACTCATTTAATCAAACAGTATTTTACAGTTTGCACCCTCTGCTTAGGCTGTCAACTCTATGACATTTAAGTACCGTCAATCAGTACACCTATTATTTTAATTCAAAACGTTTAATACTCCAGCCACTACCAATAAGATAGATGTAAATACACTCAATGCAATAGCTAGATAGTCATGGCGATAATACCACTCTTTAAAGTTGGTAACTGAACCTACACCATATAAAATGCCAAGAATAATCAAGGCAATATTAATTACAATCATTTATTCTCCTGACTTTCTACATAGAGTAAGATACAAAACGCGTCGTGCTTGGTCATCATTGATATCATTCTTCAGGTACTATGTTATAGCTCTTAAGTATCTCAATGCTTTGTTCTTTTCTTAGTTTGCACTTTTACCTTTAATTAGATGATAACCGCACCATTTAGAATTTGGTACATCAACATACCCAATATTATGACGGTTACGCATGACTCCCTAAGAATGAACCGTTCGCTCTAATCAATGAGATGTTACCCTTAGACTTGAACGTGATGATAGGTTCTTCAATATAAATAAAGTAGTCAAATAAGTTGTAATGCTCAATGATTTCTGTTATCCCATCAGCAATTATCTTTGCACGTTCTAAAGGGACTTTACTTTTACCACCTGCAATTTAACCGACTACATACTCATTTGTCAACGGATTGCGAAACGCATAACCAGTATTAGAAGTGCTAAAGTCAATCGCTAAGGCTTTGCTCATAAATCAAAACTCAATTCAATGTAAAGTTCTTTGCTTAGTTCTCCAATATCAAATAAGTGTTTAACATAATGTTCATATTCAATCGGAGTTAATACTTCTTTTTGTGATAAAATATGCTCTTTATTCATTTCTTTATTCTCCCTTAAAAATTAAAGCTGTATCAAGATTCAAACCACATTCAACAGCATTAAGTAAGAACTCGTTAAAGTCAACTTTTGACAATGTTTCTTGCTTAAATAGTAGCTGTTCTTCTGTCATTGTTTTCCTCTCTCAACTTATGTACTTATTATAGCATATGCACTTTTCATGTTTTGTTTATCCTCTGTTATGTAAGCTATGATTGACTTTGTAGGCATTTTATGTTATAATCTTTATAGGAGGTAATTATGGCTAGAGATAAATATTTAATGTACTTACGACAGCAAGAATACAAAAAGCGTATTAAACTTAAAGTAGCTAATACAAGAGCTAGAATGAATAGAGAATACATGAATCAGCTAGAAGTAGATAAGGAAACACTAGAACTATGGAATAGTCAACCGACTATACACTTTGACTTAGTAGAAAATAAATAAATTATATTAAAAAAAAATAAATCAGCCCCTTAGGGCTTTATGTTGGCTCGGCTTTTACATCAATCGAACAAGATAAGAAAGAACCTGATAGCGAACTAATAGAAAAAGTAAAGGTTGAAACTCCAATCGAAACGACGAAAGAATCGGCACAGGCTTTCTTAGACTTAGCTAAAGAACAAGGAAAATTAATAGAAAATGAGTGATAAAAAATACGTTGTTTATTACCATGAAAAAGTAAATGAATACTTCTATGACTATTATTCAAGGTTTAACATGAATGAACAATATTCAAAACCTGTTTTATACAGTGATGACTTTAAATTAATAGAGAGAGCTAAAAAAAAATGAACTCAATGAACGACTACAAGAACAAAGCTATTATTTTACACGCTGAAGTGTACGGTTGGTTATATCGTGCATTAGAAGAAATGATAAAAGCTGAATGGAAAAATGATGAACTTTTCAAAGTATGGCTAAATCGTGCTGAATTTCTAGTCAGACAGTCGAAGAAATTGCATACAGCTTGCGAAAATGATTATTCTAAGCGTGCATTGATTAGGGCATTACAATTAAAAGTAGAAATAAATAAAAAATATCATCTAATATTTGACAACGATAATTAATTTTGGTATAATAGTATATATAGAAATAAAGGAGAACTAACAAATGGTAGTTAAATTAACGCAAAAACAAGCTGATTATCTTGAAACTTTTGGTTTGAAGATGGAATAAACAAAAAACGAGCGCTTTGTCACATTACTCGTTTTGGTTATGGATATAATTGGAAAGGCGGCGATAAATGTCCAAGTAGTGCTTTTGAGTGTTACGAGAAAAATTGAAAATGGTTGTAGCTGTCATTAACGGTTATGAAGTTATTGAACCTAAATTTAAGTTTTATAACTTTTCTGATAGTAGCGGAGGAACTGCATTATATTATGCTGGACAGTCTAAACAATTAACAAAATTAGCAAGATGCTCTTGAAGTTAAAGAAGGGAGCGAGGAATATAAAGCTTTGTTAGCTTTAGGATTCGTTAAAGAAGTAGTATGATAACATCTTTTGAATCACTAGCTGAAAGACGATTGATAACTCTTAATTATCATAAAAAGGGTAGTCAGCAGTACATCAACAGCTTAAATTATTTTGAATATGCTAGAATGTACTTTGAAAAAAATGGCTTTCCTGATGATAACAGACGAGTTTATCAAAGCGGTAAGCGAAAAGGTCAAAAAGTTGGCTGGTCTGATAAAGAGGAAAAACAGCAAAAAGAAGATATTAGAGAGTTCATATATGAAAAGCAATTACAAAAGTTTAAAAGCAAGAGAAAAAGCTAGTAAACATTACGCTAGAGGTGTCAGAAAGCTATCTAAAGAGCTTGAGGAAATGAACGAAACAAAGTATAGGGCAGAGCCTAACGAGTGCCTATATGGTTTAATAAAGCGACTTATGGAACTACTGGGACGACGGATGGATTTTACCAATGCTTAAATATAATATTGAAATTACAAGACAAGGCGACGTATTCATTGTAGAAAGAGGAGAAAATGGAAACAATTAATATTAAATTTGATGAAAAACAGCTAGAAGAAGTTGAAAAAAGTTACTGAAAAACTTGATTAAAAAAGAGAAAGATTCAGATACAGCAAAGGAAAAAGTGTCAGTAATGTATTTAGAATTTAATGAAGCAAATCATGCAAGCGAGAAAATTAAACTTTACTTTGGGCATGCTTTTTCACACTTTGTCTGAAAAAAAAAAGTATGCTTCTTAAATGGAGTTTTATTTATCTAGTGAATCTGATTTGACAAAAGCCTCAGAGCTTAAAAGCCAAGGTTGGAAAAAGAAAAAGAGGTTATCGAATGAGTGTATTTGAAGAACTAAGCGTTATTAATGTAAATGATAAGAAAAGCAAAAAGAATAATTTAGATTATCTTAGTTGGGCATTTGCATGGTCTGAAGTTAAAAAAGTATATCCTGAAGCTAACAGTAAAGTTTATGAAAATGAACAAGGGTTAAATTATCACACAGACGGTCGCACAGCATGGGTTAAGGTTGGTATGACTATTGAGGGCTTGGAGCACATTGAATACTTGCCTGTAATGGACTATCGTAACCAATCTATCCCAGTTGAAAAACTGACTTCAATGGACGTAAATAAAGCCATTCAGCGTGGACTAGTTAAGGCAATTGCTCGTCATGGTTTAGGGCTATATATTTATGCAAATGAAGATTTACCAGTTCTAACAGAAGAACAAAAAGAGCTGGAAGCAGAAAAACAACGACTTAGAGAGATTCAGCCACTTATAAAACGAGCTGAACAACTAGGATATAAAAATATTGACAGCTTGAAAAATAAGACTAAAAAGAAATTACCGACATCATGAAGATTTGGTTAGCACAGCAAGAAACAGAAAAAGGGGAATAATTAAATGGCAATCATCACAGTAACAGCACAAGCGAATGAAAAAAAATACACGTACAGTAAACACAGCAAAAGGCGATAAGAAAATTATTTCAGTTCCATTATTTGAAAAAGAAAAAGATTCTAACGTAAAAGTTACGTACGGTTCGGCTTTCTTGCCTGACTTCATTCAATTAGGTGACACAGTAGGTCAGCGGTCGTGTACAAGCCAAGGAATCAGGAGAATACGTAAATTATAACTTTGTTTTCCCTACGGTTGAAAAAAGTATTTATTCATGAATGATAATAGTAGTCAATCACAAGCTAAACAAGACTTATTTGGTGGTTCTGAACCTGTTGAAGTTGATGAATCAGAACTTCCTTTCTAGAAAGGTGGTTACATGTACACAGAAGAAGAGAGAGAGCAAATTATCGACATCGTGGATAAAATGAGCTTATTAAGACAAGACTTTGACGGAGCGTTCGCTTGGATCAAGGATAACGTATCAATGCCATTTGACTTTGACGGAGAACAGCAATTTATATCAGACTTGAAACAGCTAGTGAAAATTAACGCTTTAAAGTTTGGTAAAATATATGAGGGAGTATTAAATTGACAACATTAAGAGAACTACACAAAAACTTAAAATTAAACAAACGCTTGACAACTATGTACGCAACACAAATAAAAAATATAAACATAACTTTCCCTGATGAAATTCTTGGCGAGGGAATGGCTAAACTGATTCGAGCTTAATACACAAGGCAAACTTGGACGACATGCACAGCAAATTGCTTATATCAATCATAACTTGAGCTTACAGCGACAAAAGGAGCAACTGGAACAAGCTAACGAACGACTTGCTAAACGTGCTGAAAAGGCCCAAAAATTGCTTGATACGGAACTTTGAAAGATAGCTACATCGAAACGCTTGAAATGTTTAGCAAATACCATTCAGCAAAAAATATAATATGTGGGACGAACCAGAAACTCCAACTAAAGTGATTGAGTTCATGGAAAAGAATGGAGTTAAACAAGGTAAATGGCTACGTCCTGAAGGAGTTGACGCTTGGTTCAAAGAACGAATCATTTGGTTCAAGAATAAATTGAAAGAACAATAATAATTAAGAATAAAAACTTTAGGCTTGACGGCTTAGAGTTTTTTTTGATATAATAATACATATAAATAAAGAAAGGAGGTAATATGGATTGATTTTAATACAATGCGTAACCTGTGGGTCTTCAAGTTTCACTAATGGTAAATGTGATTATTGCGGTAACAAGTACGAAGTAAATGAAGACAAAATATTTTATGGTAATTCAAAGAAGATGATTCATCATTAGATGAGGATATAATCTTTTCAAGAAACTCCTGCTGGTAAACTAATACTAAAAATCATGATCTATACTTTAATATCTATTGTTTGGTTTGCGATAACTGTATTCATTCCACCGCTATTCATAATAACAATTATTTTATTAGTGGTTTATGTGAGTTTTTGCTTGATAAATAGCTTATAAAAAAAAGAAATAGCTTATAATAAGGTATAGAATAAACTAGAAAGGTAACAATGAAACAAAAAATACTTTAATGACAAAAGATATTGCCACTGCTTCGATATACCAATGAGTAATGGTTTAGGAGTTTGCAAAGATTGTAGAGGATACGTGAACATCTGTTATAGTTGCGATCGCTGTCTACACTGCTGGTTTACATCACAGGTTGAACTATTTACCGAATATGATGAACCTAAGTTGCTGGAACTTATAGAAAACTGGAATAAATTTTACCAAACTAGAAAGACAATAAATAATGCTTAGTTTAGACGAGAAGAAAATCAGAAAAGGTAAACCTATTGGATTACCATACCAAGGAAGCAAGAAAAAGATAAGCAAGAAAATGAGAAATTATTTATGGTTAAAAACAGTTAATATTTGATAAAGTAAAAGCAATTTGATAGAATAGAGTTATAAATAGAGGAGAACAAAATGAAAGATACAGTAAAAACTTTAATGATGGTTGCAGGTGTCGGCCTTGCACTTATCGCTATCACTTGGATAGGTATGCTTGCGACGTTGCTTATTGCATGGATTGGGGGTAACATCTAATGAATTATGGTACAAATAAGCACTATGCCAATGAATACGGCATGGAACTTAACGAATACTTTAAACATCATTTTAACTATGAAGAGCTTGCAGGCTGGTATACAATGCAGGTATTAAAGTATCTAGTGAGAGCTGGCAAGAAAAGAGGGTGAAAGCTACGACAAAGACCGTAACAAGGCTTTAGACTATGCAGGAGAACTTGCTAACTTAAGTAACGAGAATAAGCTTACAGAATACACTGCTGACGACATTATGGGCTTTGCACAAGATATAGCTGATGATTTCAAACAATGGAAAGTCGAAGAATAATTGAAAATAAAGTTTATGCTTGACAGTGTGAACTTTTTTGATATTATAGTCTTATAGAAATTAAGGAGATACAAATGGAAAACACAATGTTAAATTGATGAAAGATACTTGGAATTTATTGAAGAGGTCTAAAGTTAATTCTTGACAAATATAAAGTAATTTGATAATATTGTTTTATAGAAAGGGGATTAAACAATGGCAACACAAAAAGCTATAAAGGTCGTAGCTTATAACCCTACAACGGAAGAGGAACTACACTTCAGCAGTAAGGCTCAATGTGCTAAGTATTTTGGTCTTAAAACTAATACAGTCATCAGGTGGCTTGATAATGGTAGACCTGTAATTGAACTGCTGATAGACCTAGATAGAAATCAAGTAGAAATTGAAAAACAAAGCAAACTAAATGGCTTTGAATTATTTACGATTAAGGAGTGGTTAGATTATGTGTAAGAAACGCAAATACACAAAAATGGGTGCTTTATATTCAATAGCAAATGCACAGCATAATAAAAAGAAAGGTGATAAGATACCAGTAAGAGCTTATTACTGCAAGTGGTGCAATTCATATCACTTATCAAGTCAGCAAAGACTAAATATTAAGACAGGAGTAATTGGATAATGAATAATGAATTTACATATTATAAAGTAGAATGGTTAGAAAAAAGATATAACAGGTTTTTACAACGTTAAAAATAAAAAATATTATACAAAGAGAGAAGCGCTTGATTTTAAGTATTTTGTAGAAAAATCTGATATAGCTTCTAATTGTTTAGTTAAAAAATAACTGAATTACTGAAGTTATCGCTTGACAATTTAAAAGAAGTTTAATATAATAGTATATATAAAAAATTAAGGAGAATTAAGATGATTAAATTATTTAACAAGAAGCCTAAAGATAAATATAAGAGAGCTGTAGCTTTTAGTTTGAAAGGTTTAGGTAAACAAATTAGTGCTTTAGAAAATAAAGGTTTTGAACGTGTGGGAGATATTCAAACAATTGTAATGAACGGAACAAGTTCAATGTATGAGCAACTAATGGTTAAGAAAGTAGATAAATAAAATGACAAATGAAGAATTATATGAAAGAATTACTAGCGTACTAGAGGAAAAAGGTATCGCAATGAATCAATTTGAGTTAAAAGTTAAATCTGAAACAGGTAAATATCCTAACCTAAGAATAACTAAATCACGCTTGAGCTTGCCAAATACCGTAGCATTCCCTTATCTTACTATGTTTTTCAATGATGATGAAATGCACGAGCTTACACTTAAAAAGATGAATAATTCAGGAACAGGCGGAGAGGCCATGGACTTATTAGATGAGTTATTATATAGCTTGAAGCCAAGCAAAGAATATCTATATAAGCAACGATTGAAGCGTAAAATGCAAAGGGAGGCAATGAGATAATATTACACAAGTACACAAGGAAGATTAATAGTCAAAAATATCCACGGTCAACAGCTAGAAAGATCGCTAATGACTTGAACAAGAAAGACCATTTCAATAATTATCTAGTCAGCTTTGAGCTTGGTTCTAAACGGTATATTATTGAAAAATTTGAAATTAAAGGAATGAATAGATGAAACGTTTTTACGTAGAGGAAGACGACAATGGTAAAGAGATTAAGCGAAAACTTACAACTTTTGCTAATGATGATTTAACACAGTTTTCAGATAATGAGCTAGAAACATTATATTATGAATCATCAGCTCAATTTTTAGCTAAAGCAATGCACTTTATGAAGATTGAGAACGAACTATTTTCAAGAAAGAATGTAATTGTAAGTGATGAAATTCTAATAAATGCCGGCAATAATATTATTGAAGCTATCAATCAGGTAAGCAATTGATGCGCAAAAAGGATAGCAATTATCTTTATTTTAACAGACGACACAACTAGAAGTATCGTATTGATTCAAAAGGCTCATAAAAGGGCAGATAAGGGCTTTAATGATATTGTGGCACAATTATATGAACAAGAGTTTAAAACGCAAGAGAAAGCAAAATATGAGCATATAAAGCAAGCTAAGGAGAAATCACTTGAAGAATAACGAATTAGTGAAAAAAATCAACGAAGAGTTGAAGCTGAAAAACAAACCTAAGTTGACAGAATCGCAAGAGAACACGATGAGGAAACTTAACGATCTAATAATAGAGGAAGTCAACATGTTAGTGAAAAAGATGAAGTGATACCGAACAAAGAAAGCCCCACAATTAAGTGAGGGCCTTTTTCGTATTATTTTTTTAGCAATGATTGGTTTGTCGATTCCGTTAGCTTGCATGAAACGAATATCAATAGGCGAACCTTTCCAATCGAAGTTTTTAAGGTCTTTGCCAGTTGTTTCTTTATAAGTTTTACGAACAATTGCCAATTGGTCTGGGTGTGATAGAGCGATAACAATTACTTTTTTCGCCATTAAAGTAGTAAGTTGTTTTATCGCCATTTGTATATGTAAATTTCATTAAATCGTCGTCCTCTAATTCTGTATTTGTTTGTGTATTGTTTACTGCGACTGTGCCACTAGTTTGTCCTGTAAGGCGCTTGTTTAGTTCTGTGATAAAGTATGAGCGACAACTCTCTAACGTGCCTCCGTGTACTTCTACTGAACGTCTAGGGCATGAAGTAGATGATAACTCCTGATGTAGCTTCACAGTATCATGATTAGGAGTTAGTCCCCATTGTTTCATGTACTTAGCAACATCATCTAGTACCGCTTGCTCATTTCTTAAGAACTGGTTTAAATCGCCCTCTGATTGGCATACTTCCCAGCTTGCATAGTTAGCATTACCGTACGAGTTGGCACAATGCCATGCCATGTTAGAGAAGTCGGAAGCCTGCAATCGTCCGTCCAGAAGCGATGTAGACATGAGCAAAGCCGTTTGTTGGGTCATGCGTAGGTAGCCAGCCATTATAGAAAATTAGTGTTAGCACCATTTGAGCCGGCGTCATTGTGAATTACAACCCCAGTAGGATTATAACCACGTACACCAGCATTAGTTATATTCATTCTTTTTTATCCTCCGTTTGTTTCTTCTTCCGGCCTCAGGAACACTTACACCATTCTTTTTTCATAAGTTTAACCAAACCGTCAAACATAGGGCTAATTTTTTGCGATTAAGTAAATAAATTGTCCTACGAAGTACAACAAACCTACGTCAATCACTGTTTTAGCGATGTCAGAGGTTGAAGGAGTTTGAGTAAAGTAGAAGACTGCGTATAAAACCCACAGGGAAAAATAACCGTCAAGTCAATTACAAGTCTACGTTTGAAAGGTGGGTTCATTGCTTCTCTATCTTTTACCCATGTAGCGAAAAGAATCGCTAAAATTAAGATAGTTATTAAAATCATTCTAGTTACCATTTTTTTCGCTTTCTATTTTGTTATTTAATGAAGTAACATCCGTTACCACGTGTGACAGGTGTTGGACCAATATCTAGCTCCCCACCAAGTAATACTACCGTCTGGATTTATGTCAATATGGAAAAAGTATCTCTTCCAGCATGATAAAAATGACCAATAAGACTTTGAAAACATTTGGACGAAATTCTTTATCTAACCATGCCCCAGACATTTTAATGCCACTTTTTTGTATTATTTATACTACCAGAGAGTCTAACAATTACTAAATCATCGTTCTTTTTAGTGATTTGCAACACCAAACCATTTCCAGTTTTATGTGTCAATATTTGAGTTGGAACATTGATTGTTCTAAGTGATATATCATTTGCGTTAATTGAACCCTAAGCGATAAATTATTTGCGTCAATTGAACCTTTAAGTGACAAATTATTTGCATTGATTGAACCTTTAAGTAATATATCATTTGCAGAAATACTATCCAAATTACTGGTCTGAACAATTGGTTTAGTGCTTGTTACTCCAGTTCCTGAAGTTACAACAACATCAAAACAAACTTTCAAAACGCCAGAACCGTTGTTTATATCAACACCGTTACTATTATTTGATGTTTCTGCTGATAAACTAACAGGGTTTGCTGTTTGCATTAAGTCAATATTTGCATGAATGTAATTAACTGAATCTCCTTTTAAAGCTACTGTTTCGTTTAATAGTTCAAAATATCGACCACCAGCAATAATTGAAGTGTTAGTGTATTGTACGTTTAGGGCTGTATTTAACGGACTTGTCCAGTCTTTGCGCCTAATTGTTCTATAGTCCATTCCTGTCAACATCATGTATAGTTTTCCGTCATTATTAGAACCGACTGGAAACTCTGTACCATTTGGACTAAAAAACGTAAAGTTTTTAATTGTCATTTTTAACCTTTCTTGAAATTATTTCGCTTTATCTAAAACTGGGTTATCAGTAATTGATAGCTCTAACAATCTAAATTTTCTACCGCCATAAGGATAACCACCAATTGATACAAATTGTCCGACTTCGTACAAGAGCGTAGTTTCGATTCTAAGAGAGTTTTCACTATTATAGTACACTTTACCATTCAATAACTCTAAGTGGTCTTTACGTAGCTCTCTGTACCCTGTGAAGCTATCTATTCTATATTTGTCTCCGTAAGTAGCTACATACTCATATAACATTTGGTTTATCTCCACTTTCTACAAAAATAAGTCTATCATTGAACTCTGTTTTAACTCTATCTGCTATGTAACCTGAATATAGTTTACCCTCATACCAAATATCTACCAAGTCATTAACATACAAAGGCCAAAAGCTCATTTTTGGTTGAAAATTAATCTTGTGACGATTGTAGAAGGCGAAACTTCTGCTTTAATGGTTGAGATATCTGGAGGGTTTCCGTGTTCATCTCTATCATAAAAATGTTTTGTTGTCCTTACATCTGGCAAGTCTGTTCCGTCTCCATGATAAGCGCTATAATCAATGATATCTCCGTTATTTTTTGCTGTATACATTTTAGGCGGGTCTGTATAGTCGTCTGTTTCCTTATTTTTAACGAATACAACAGCGAAATTATAAGCCGAACGTTCTGTTATTATTTCCGTGTCCATTGTCACGTTTTGCTTAATATCTACCCTTGTCGTGATTCTGTTTCTGTTCCATCTCCTAGAAGCGAAGTTAATGAATAACAAGTTTCTAGGGTCTGTTTCAGATGGAGCATGTTGAATTGTTGTAGTTGGTTGAAATTGAACCTTTGAAAATATCCTTTTGCTACGTCATGAGCTGATGAAGTTTCCGCTTTTCGGTTGATTGTAGCCTTTCCAGCAAAGATACTTGAATTAAAGAAATAACCGTAACTCATTAAATTATTTTTATTAGGGTCGATTAAATAATCAATTATAGCAAAGTTTGTCGTTTAGTTATTGCGTTCGGAACATCAAGGTTTTCAATCATTGCCCAAAAATAGTTCTTTAACGTAGCTTTATTACTTTCATCTACACTAGTAACAAGGTAAACCATATCTAAGTTCAGTCTTTTTCTCTTGACCTAGAGCTTCTTCGATTGGAACAATTTCAGGAAAAAGTACTTGAACAACATCCCCAACTTCTACCGAAACGGTCAATGTAGCTGATGAAGTGTAAAGATAGCCTGTTTCCCACAGTTCGTAATCAATAACTTGACATCTTGCCTTTGGTATTGGAAGGCCTCTTTTTTCTTTTTTACCATTAGGCATGCTGAAATTAGATATATTGTAATAGTTAGGATTAAAGTTATCATAAACGTTAGCTTCTAACATTAAACGAAATCCGCCTTTCTTTTAACTTTAAATTCTGCCTTACTTAAATTGATTAGCTCCATTTGACCTTTTTCAATTATACGAGTTCTATATCGCTCAAAGTCCATTACAGGGAATAAGTTTAGAGCAGTTGTTCCCTTCCAACCTTGATAAGTTTCGTCATTTACATCTGTATTTATTAAAATGTAGTCTTGTAATTCTTCCGTCTTAAATGCAATTGCAGTATATTCATTTCCAATATCGTCTAAAAATCTAACTCCAGCAGGTGTTTTAGGAAGTTTCGGATATAATATCCCCATAAAACTAAATATTTTTCTTTTATTTCCCAACGGCTTAAACGGTCTATGTCGCTTTCCCCATAATAAGTGTAAGAGGTTCCTTCGATATACTTATAGTCTCCTGGTGCTGTTCCTCCATAAATTTTAGACTTACCAGAAATAACTTTACCATTTTGAATTTTCAAAAGTTAAATTTTCGTAAGTATACCACTTTGTAATTACATCGAACGTTATCTTTTCGCTAAAAGTTCCGTTCTTCCCATAACCCTCTGTTTTAGTAACTTCTGCTAAAGCTAAATCAGCATAAACTTGAAAAATCTCTGTTTGATATTCAAGTGTAACGAATTTTTTTGCTAAGAATATCATTCACGAAGTCTTTCATTAACCGATAGTTTTCTTCTAAACTTTCGCCAAACGTTTCTAACTTGAACTCTATTTGTGGCTGGGTAATTGAACGAGTCCCCATTACTCCGATACCATTACTTTGCCAAATGTTATTAGTTGATTGTAACCCTAAATTAGAGGGCTGATAAAACCTAACTTTTCCATTTGTGACATCCCAAACTTTGTCATCTATTCCGTCTAAGTTGGTATGTATTTTGTACTGTCTTACCATTAAGCCCTCCCTAGGTCAAATTCTCGTCTGATTGCTCGTGCTAAGTTAGAAACATCTTGTCCAGCACCACCTTGCACATGAAACGTGTTATATGTTCTGTTATCGCTTGATACGCTGTTCGTACTTAAACCGTAACCGCTAGAAGAAGATAAATTGACATCTGTTAAGCCTACTACCATAGAACCTTTGAACATTCCGCCAAGTTTCCCAGCGATACCATTAATAGCTCCTGATATATTTTTAATCGTACCTGTTACACCACCTAGAACGCTGTCTATCGTTTTTTGATTCCTCCGAATATCCCACTAAAGAAGCCGCCAATTCCGTTAAATACTCCTGTTATTGCATTATAAGCATTAGAAGCGAACCCACCAAAGCACTGAATGCTCCACTAACTGCACTTTTTAGCACCATTGAATACTCCACTAAAGAAACCACCGACTCCGCTGAATACACCTGAAATTGCTCCCCAAGCTCTTGAAGCAAAGCCACCAAAAGCGCTAAATACTCCACTTACTACACCACGAACTGAATTGAATATGCCACTAAAGAAACCTGAAACAGCACTCCATATTGACTGAACAACTCCCCAAGCGAAGAAGCAAAACTTCCGATTGCACTAAATACTGTTGACACGACACCTTTCACAGCATTGAATATTCCACCAAAGAAGCCAAACATCCAGCTAACTAAATTCCAAATTCCACTTCGATTGCCACTGTTGAACAGCATTTAAAACATTCCCTCCACAAACCAAGCTGAAACCTTGCCATGCGTTAAGAACTAATTGATAAGCGAATTAATAGCATATGGAATGCTAAATTAGTTGATAAAACTAATGTTAAATATAGATTGATAAAAATTAATGGTCTGAAAGTTTAACAAACCAGTTATAAAAGCCTGTCACTAAAAATAGATAGTTGTAAACACAGTTTTAATGATTTCACTATTCCGTCCCAGTCCTGTAAAGAACCCTGTAACTCCTGCCCATGCTGTTTGAATTCCAGTAACAACAGTCGTCCATAAGTTAGTGAAGAATGTTGTTATTCCGTTCCAAATATTTTGAATACCTTGAACAATTCCGCTGAACCAATCAACTAAACCTTGCCAAATACCTTTTGCTCCGTCAACTGCTCCATTCCATATATCAGCAAACCATTGACCAATACCGCTAAAGAATGAAACTATTCCGTCCCATGCACTCTTTAAGAAGTCTACAAAATCCGCCCAAATCTTTTTTACCTGTTTCTGTTTGAGTGAAGAAATAAACAAAACCAGCAACAATGGCTGCGATTGCTATGCCAAGAAGCAACAAATGGGTTGATAGCCATTACAGCATTGAAAGCCCTTGTATAATTGCAGCAGCTTTAATAACCTTATTATATATCTCGATCAGCCTTAATGATTCCATTAATAACTTTCAAAGCAACGAATGCACTAGCCAGAGCCACTAAAGCTCCTTTTAAAGTTTCTATTGCGCCTTTACTTTCACTAATTTTTTCCAAGAAAATCAGCTATTTTTTTTCGTGACTTCTGAAAATTTACCAGCAAATACAGCTATGCTTTTTGCTACGTTATCTATACTTGTTGCGTTTTTTGCTGTTTCTGTATTTATTCCAAGAAATGAATTGATAACATTCGCTATAATAGAAACTATGGAACTAAATGCACTTTTTATGCTATCCCAAGCCTCTCTAAAAAGGCTAAAGTGGCTGCATTTTCTTGTCAGTTTTTGAAACAAGTCTTGGAAATACTTAACTACATTTTCTATAGCTTTACCAGCACTTTCGCCCCAGTCAGACATCTGGTCTATTAAGCCACTAATGATAGGTGTTAAAGCGTTCAAAGTAGGAACTAAAGCAAGCGATAATGTTTCGTTAAAACCTGTCCCAAGCGTCCCCTTATAGTTTGACTCCACCGCCTGAACCGTTTGCCATTTTTTGCATAGCTTTGTTGAGCATATCCACAGAAACAGCACCTTCTTGAAACAGCTTCATTAGAATGAGCCATACTGCTGTAATGAGGGGTTCATTTGCATAACAGTATCTTTTAAAGAAGCACCAAGAGCCGTATTGTTATCGGTTAATTGTCCAATATTTTCAGCCGTAACTTTTCCGGCTGCTGACATCTGACCATAAGCCTGAACGACACCTTTAAGGTTTTCGCCAGTACCACCAAATGCTTGGTTAGCTTTTACTAACGCTTCTGTTTTACCGACCGCTTTTTTAGCGGTATCGCCTAAACCAATGAACGTTGTTGAAAGTTTTAGAGTATCTTCACTATTTGCGTTTGTAGCTCTAGCGAGCTTCTGCATAGATTTACTTACATAATCAAAGTCTTGCGCATTGCCTTTGAACTTCATTGTATTTTTCAAGGCAATCATGGCTGTCTGGGTGGCCATTGCGTCAGATACCCAGCCTTTTAAGCCATTACCGACAGCACTGACAGCACTCGCACCGATTTGTCTAAATGCACCAACCGCAATTTCTCTAAGACCGCTAAAACGTGACTTCATGCCATCAATTCCGCTATTTACGCCTTTGGTGTCCATTTTAGCGTCAATGTTCCAAGAACCTGATTTAATAGCGCCCTCGACTTGCTTTATTTCGCCCTCTAGCCTGTTAGCTTGTGTTTCCACTGTGCCTAAAGCTCTAGTAAGCTGTAGCCATTTCTTTTGACCTGCTGACGTCCCTTTGTCAACCGTAGAAAGTTCTTCTTTTAATTTTGTTGCTTTGTCACGTGATAAGCCCAACTGCGTTTGTAAGTTCTTCTGCAATTGTGCCATTTTCCCGGTATTTGTGGGGTCAAGTTTTAGAGCTTCACGTAAGTTTTTGGCTTCTCCTCTAAGCCCCGACATTGCGGTATTAACGCCTTTAAGTGAGTTCTCGAACTTTCGTTGTATTACCGTATATCTCGACCTCAAACTGTGCATTACTTGCCATTACATACCCTTTCTTTTACGCCTTTTCTCTTTTTCTTTTTTCCTCTTTCTTTTTCTCTGCAATAAGTTCGATTATTTTATAAACAAGTTCTAGTTCCATTTCCATGAACTGTGTTATATCAATTTCATTATTGCCCAAAACAGTCAAAAGTTCTAAAGTTTTATTTTCCTTTACAGTATCTTTCTTTTTTCTTAATTAATGAACTAGAAGAAAAAGAAGACCATTTCGTCTTCCGTTTCCTCTTTTTCTTTAATAAAAACAGTTTTACAGAAGATATTGATTAACTCGTTAGTTGTAGGAAGCTCTGTTTTATCATCTAAGGCGTTTTGCATTCCTCCGTTACAATCTACCCAAAGTATCAATAACTTGTCTGTAAAGCTCTCCATTTGCTCTGTAAAGTCATCAGGAATATATCCAGCGACAAAAGAATTTTGTAGGTCTGCAAAGTCTTTCAAATCTGTAATAAAGTCCGAACCAGTTAGTTCTAAGTATCTAATTGCATGTTTTAAAATCATTTACAGTCCTTTCAGCTCATTAAATTTCTTTCTGCCATAATTCGACCAGTTCTTTAAGTCCTTTACCGTCAGTATCAAACTCAAAACTAGTACTAAAGTCTGCAAAGTCACTTTTTGCTTTTTTACAATGTTATCTTGAAAAAGTGCCAAGTATAAACCATATTGAACGAACTCCATTACATCAGTAATTTCTCCGTCTTCTTCTTTTTTAAGTTCTGTATCCATTGCCTTTTTGTTGTTGGAAAAGGTCTTTACCTGTAATCATTTTAAATTTACGTGCTGTACTCAATTGTTTTGCCATTTTATATATATTCCTTTACTTTTTTTAATTTTTCAGTATTATTTTAGTGGGTTTTGTTTTGTTCGTTATTAATGGTATATGTTACTTGATAATCTTTAGTACTGTCCTTCAGTTGCTGAATCTTCATAACCGTCTCAGGGTTTATCGGTTCATCAGAACGCCTGCCGGAAACATCTTTATAACCCTCGGCGGAGAACGTTACGAAATGGGCACCGGGCGCAAGCTCGTCTATTTGTTTCTACTTTTCCTTGTGCGTCTTTAATCACTGATGTTACTTTTTACAGTTCCACCATTAGAATCTTTCAAAGTGGCAGGCACTACGATTCTTCCGTCATTATGCCTTTGTAGCAGTAGTTTGAACGTTAGGAAGAACAGGAGCTATTAATGTAATGCCACCACCAGTTAGAACTGTATCAGGTTGCATGATGAACAGTCCAGCTTTCCATTTTGTTTGCAAAGTTTTTTGCTTGTTCTCCCCAAATTTCGTATTCAATAGCAGGAACTTTTTTATCTCCATTCAAATAAATATCTGAATCAGTTGCCTGTACTGCCAATGTCCATTGAATAGGGTCTACGCCGTCTACTGAATCTGTTTCCGATTCTTTTTTTTGTAGGTTCTGCTGTTGGTCTCAAATTTGGATAAACAACTACACGATAACCGTCAATAAATTCTCCTGTAACTTTATCACGTTTGCGCCCTTTAGTAAGATACTGAACACATTTCGTTTTCCAGTTACCAGTAGGAGACCAACCCAAGCCATTCGCTGTTCTTTTTTGACCTAACATATCCTCTTTGAGTGCTTGGTCTGTTTGAATAAATACCACTTCGGCTTGCAGCATTTGCCTTTAGCCTTTAAACTCTGCTTCAAACCAATCGCCCATGCGTTCTGTTACTTTAGTTTGCATTTCTTTAGCTATGCTTGCTGTATTAAGTAAATTCATTGCCATGGTTGACCACCTGCACCACAAGGCAAATAAACAGTACCAGTATAATTGTACAAATGGCTATTTCCGACCAGTTTGTCATATTCCAACCGTCTCGTAAAACATTTCCGACTAGTCTGACAAGTTCATCGTCAACGTCTTTAACAGATAAAACAACTTGATAATAGTAACCCATGACAAAGCTCGTATTATCCATTTTAATGACCTTTGAATCACTAAGTGATAAATATACCGTCTTGTCTTCTATCGTGTCCTTAACTCCTAAAATAACGTCATTTAAAGGCATTGTAAGTAAATTGTTGTACCAATCTATATAAGAATCAAATTCCATTCCTTACCCCCTCTAAAATCATCTTGTTATTTTTAGGGTTTCTTTCCCATGTTGTCCGCTTGAAAGTTTCGCCTTTTTCGTCTAAGAAATAGTTGAAAATCAAGTCTTCCATTTCTCCGATTCCGTTAAGCTCATACCTTACGTTTTTACCTAAACCAATCATAGAAAACTCATCAAGTCTTAACTGACTAATTCTCTGTTTAACTGCTGGTAAAACGATAGGCTTTATAACATTATCTTCTGCACCGTTCTTCTTCTTAACAGTCGTTTCCACTTGCAATGTAACTTGTGAAAATATCATCAAATACCTCCATAATACATTAACTCTTGCAAAGAAGCCAGACGTTTCATTTCAGCGTTTCGCCATTGTTCTGCTGGTTCATCAACAATATTAAGCCGACAATAACAAGAGATGAAGTCTTTCACTAATACGCTTGTTTCGTCAGCTTTAATACCATTTTTTCTAGCAATTTAATAGCTATTGAACGGAATAAGATAAGTTTACTATCATAAGCTGTTACTAAAATCGGAATACCACAATAGACCTTAATATAATCTATCATTTACTTCCTCCATTTTATTCTTATGCTACTGTAATTACTGCACCAGCGTTGTAAGTTTCAACATGACCGCTTGTTAGTGTTTCAACCAAAATCATATTGCTGTTAGTTTTCCATTCAAAGGCGTCTACTTTTGTAATTTCTTGCATATCAATGTGATATTTATGGTCTACTAATACAGTAGGTTTAACAGCCTTTGTACCTGTATAGACAATGATTTCATCTACTCCAACTTCTGAAGCAATTTCAGCGTCATCATTTTTAATACGAACGTGAGCATTTGCAGTCGCTTGGCGTAGCTCATCTAACAAGGCTTTGCGGTCTTCCGCTTTAACAATCAAATAACGACGTCCAGCAGTAGGACGAACAAAGTCAACTGCGTCTTCAATAGCGTCAGCAAATGGAGTTTTGCCAGCTGATTTGGCTTTTGTAGTAATCTTTTTGATTTTTTTAACGTCTGCCTCTTTGTCGATTGATTTAAAACCGTTTGTTCCGTCACCCTCAACAAGAGCAAGGTCAACAATTTTTTTAACAATAGCTTGTGTAAGTTCAGCTACAATCAAGTTGTAAAGTTCAGAATATGACATTTGAAGTCGTTTAACACGTTCAGCAAGTGATTGCAATTTATAAACCATTACAGGTTCAAGAGTATCAATAGTGAGTGTTGCAGCCTGTTCTGTTTTTTGTTGTCCGTCTTTGTGGACTTGTGCTTCATTAGATGAATCAAATGAGCGTGATACGAGCAAAGCACCGACATTTGTAACACGGAAGACTTGGAATACTGGGTTAGTATTTAGCAATGCTGTGTTGATTGACTCAACCAACTTGCGTGGAAGTTGGAAAGTTGTATCTGTGATAGTTACACCATTTTCGGAAAGTTTTGCGTTCCAAGCGGTTTTGATTTCTGATTTTCCAGAGTTCTTTTTCAATACATCAAAAAATTCTGTTACAGCGTTTTGTGATTCAATAAAGTTTTTCATTTTATCTTTTCCTTTTGGTTTTTCTTCCTGTGCGTTAAGTTCGTTCTCGATTTTGATGATTTCAATTGAATTTTCTGAAAGTGTTTTTTCCAATTCTTGTACTTTTAGGCAAGTCTTCAATTGCGTTTTTTACTTCAAAGCCACTAATTTTAGATTTTAAAGATACGTTATTTTCTTTAAGTTCTGCCAAGCGGTTCTGTTTTTCGATTAAATCAGGTTTATTCATATTTCTTTTTAATATCCTCAATTTCTTTCAAAGCGTTACGGCTTTCAATAATTTTGTTACGTTCTTCTGTGAGTTCTTCGCCCAATGCATTTTGAATAAATTTTGCGTTAGGGTCTGCTGGCACTGAAACAAGAGAAATCTCTTTAAATTGTGCTTTGTTTACAACTAGAGCGTCATTATCATCAAAAGTATAATCTGTAATGTAATAGGCAATTGATAGTGAATCAAACGCTCCATTTTCAACAGCCTTGTTAATGTTTGGTGCATTGTCATAAAGCGTAAAGTCAGTCAGGTATTTATTAGAAGCTAAATCATAATAAACTTTTGCGTCCCCAATGACTTCGCTAGAGCCAGATCCGTGTTCATATAGCAATGGATATCGTTCTCTAGCAAACTCAATACAGTTAGGAGTCAAGATAATACCGTTACGATTCTCTACGCCAACTTCTGAACCAATGCCTTGGAACGACTTAGAACCGTCCTCGTTTTCAGTCACTTTAATTTCAGCACTATTGGTTATTAGTTTCATCTGTGCTTGTTACGTCCTTTCTATTGCCTTGTAAATCACTTAGGTTTTTAACAGCAACTGCATTAAGGTTTGTGACATAAATATCTCCGCCCTCGATTGGTTGCTCGCCCATTTTAACAAGAAGTTGATTCTGTGTAAAAATAGGAGCGTTAATATTTTCATGATACAAGTCAATTAATTCTTTCAAAGTTGCAAACTTGAATAGCTGGTTATCTACGATTATGCGTTCATAATATAAATTATCCTTATTTATTCGTCTGCGGCCTGTTGAAATCAGTTTATAAGTCAGTTCCTTTTCAAGTTGAATCAGTAAAGGAATGATAGTAGAGTTGTAAAAAATAAATTTGTTGTTCTTGCGTAGCAGTACCAAGCAAAATATTTTCATTCATAAAGTAACCTGTCAAAAGTTCCGATTTAATAAGGTCAATTTCATCTTTATTTAAAACAGAATAATCTTTTTTAAGTTCTACAATTTCTGTCTTGTTATCAACTGGCGTCAAACCATTGTAACTCGAACCCTCTTGCATATTCTTTATTGTTGTTAAGGCTTTTTCTCGATACTCTTGTGTATTATCAATATCAAGAAAGGCATTAATTTTCAACAAGCCACGCAATTTACCTTGTTCCAGCTTAGCTTGAATACTAGCTAGAGCATTATCTAAAAAATACTTGTGTCTTCATTGATATAAAAAGGACTGAAAAGCCTTACTAATTCTTCAGGTTTATATTCTTTTCCATCATTAGTAAGCAGTAAGTCTGCTAGATCGCCCGTTTCACGGTCAAATATAGGGTACAGGTCAACATAGCGCGTGCATAGCAACTTTTTAATTACTTTCTGCCAAAACTCCATGCTATTGTGTTCGCCCTTAGGGAACTCCAATTGAGGACCTCATCTAAATCAGAACCTGCCATACTAATCAAAGGATCAGAACCAACATCAGACTTTTTTATATTTAACATGATTAAATTCTACTTTTGTTATTTCATTAGCGATTTTATTATGAATGTTAGTCACAAAGGCACTTGTATATTCTACCGCTTCGTTTTGCCACGCTGTGACTCTTTGAGTATCATTGTTTAGTTTTCCACGTGAAAATGATACCACTTTTCCGAATAAGTTCAATTTTTCCCCTTTCTACCATAAACTAACGCCTTTCCCTCGTTTATACTCGCCTGTTTTCTTGTTATGGCAAGACTTACAAAGGAGTTGTAGGTTATCAGGGGTTTAGCGCTATTTTCCAATCATCAAGATTTTCCCAAGTTAGTTCAACAATATGGTCAACTTCGTACTTTTTAGCACCGAATACGCCACATCTTACACAAGTCATTTTGTCACGTTGTCTCACATAATCACGGACTGCCAACCATTCTTTTTTATTATACCAACCACTTTCTCGAACTGTGTCAACGTTATACTTCATCTGATACTGCCATTTCTAATGCCATTGTTAAAGCAACAGTGGGATCAATTTTATCTTTTTCAAGTTTTTTGGTATACATATAATCCCCGTTTTTTCCGATTTTAACAGCAGTATTATTTAAAGCCCACTGCATGACTTTTTGGTTATGGATAAGTTTATTTTCAACTAACTTAGATTTTAATAGCTTAATATAGTCATTCATTGAGAAACCTTGTCGAATTGCTCTTTGGTTATCTCCATCTTTGTCAAAGAAATAACGCTCAATCAGCCCTTTTAAAATTTCATAGCGAGCTGGGTCGTATCCGACTTTTCTAAGTCTGCACCCTGTTTTGGTTCTAAAGTCATTAATATGTGGTATTAAGTCGTTTACGTTAATGTATTCCGTATCAAGTAAGATTATTCTCCCCTGTCAACGAATTCAGTCCACAACTCTTGTTGTTCTGTGTCCAGTTGCTCATATTGCGAACGTACAGAGAGAAAAGTGTATGGCTGTAAGTTTTACCCTCTAACTCACAAACGAACGACACAGCGGTTAAATCGCCAATTAAGGATAGGTCAATTCCGACATAAGTTCTATTTTTATTAAATACAGATAAATTAAATTCTGTTAGTTTAGTATCTTGCGGAGTGAAGTAGTAAGCTGTATCCTGCATAGGCAAGCCCATATTAAACGCTAAGAACTTATTCTGTAACGCTGGATCTCCTTGCGCAAGCTCATACTCTTCAATAACTCCTGACCACTTAGGAACATTGACCAATAAGTGGTAAAGCCATAGTCCAATTCTTTTTATCTTTGACCTGCTCATGATTTTCTAGCATGTAAAGCAAGCCGAAAGACCTATCATTGTAAAATTCTTCTTCTGATTTGAATCGTTCAACAAGTTTATCATAAAGTCCGTCACGTTTAAGTCCGCCAGAAGTGATATAAATACTTTGCCAGTTATCTTGTTTTTGACGTGAACCTTTATTGACTGACTCTGTTATATCCTCGCCATAGGTATGAACTTCATCAAATATATTAAGGGAACTGTTACCACCTTGCGCCCTCAAAGTATCATTTGTTTGTTTTTTTTGAAAGTGGTTTTAAAAGACGTAAATTCTAGCCCTTGTTTTGTACTCTTGAAAATCTTGTTTTCATTGTACACTCTTAATGTATCACTTGCTTCCGTTTGATTCCTTACTTGGTCAAATACGTGTCTAGCCTGTGTGTTGTCGTATGCAATAACCAAGCTCTCTCCGCCATATTGTCCGCCTAAAATCATCCAGCTAAGCACGCGCGTAGCCATTAAACTTGACTTACCAGAACCACGCCCTAGATTAAGGAAAATTTCATTAACTAGATTGACCTTGAATGCCTTTTTTTTCATCAACCATATCATAACCAAGCATTAACTCGTACCACCAAATTTGTGTGGTAGTAGCTCGATTTTCATCAGGTTACCAGTAGTCAAATAGAAGTTGTCTTCTATCCATTCAATAGCTTGCGTAACACGGTCATAGCGATAAATATACTTATTGTGAATGCGTATTTGCTTCTGAATAGTCTTGCGAATGTATTTATTAATAATAATGCCATTTTCTTTGTTATATTTTTTATTCAAATAATACATTCATTTTTCTATTCAAATACTGATTGCAAATATTCATTGAATATGGACACCAACCTTCGTCATCAGTCATTTTTTTTTAAGTTGTTTTTTTGACCAATAATAGAATCGTTGTTCCACACGTCTCACAATAATCTTCAACTTCTTCTAATTCTTTTTTCTGAGTATTTTCTGACATCAGATAAAGTCCTCCGCCCAAATGGTCTTCAACTACCCAATATTTTGATTTCTGGCGTTTTATACTTACTTAGCTTATAGTCGTCAAGTTCTTCGATTTTAGCTTTAAGGTCATGAGCACTTGATTCTTCCTGTTGTAATCTCCGCCATTCAGTGGGGTTATAAAGTTCAGGATTTCCAGCCTTAGCAACCATCATCGCTACCAAGCTATCTTTATCAAGTTCTTTCTCTTTAACCTTTACTTTTTCAACGTTTCCGTCAGCGTCATAGATTGTTTCTGTTTCCTTTAGCGTTCTGACCGTCAGTTTGCTCGCTAAGGCACTTTCGGCAAGTTCTAATAGATTTCCCCTAGCAATACCTTTAGGTTCGTCATACGCCTTTATATTGTCATCTCGCCACTTTCTAAAAGTTTTAGCCGAACAATGCAAACTGGTGTAGATCTCTCTATCGTTACAGCCTGATTCAATTTTATCAATGATTTGACTAAAAAGCGGTTCTTCATACATCTTGGGTAAAATTGTGGGTCTGCCACCGTTTTGTGTTTGCATATTGTCCTTTCTTTTAAATGTGGTTATATCG